>Ga0208079_1001998_pt1 | contig 10237 bp, 14 predicted proteins | sample NGESurdeep092012_5_FD_184474 | JGI IMG/M metagenome (GOLD analysis project Ga0208079, IMG submission 184474) | Arctic peat soil microbial communities from Barrow, Alaska - NGEE Surface sample 210-2 deep-092012 (SPAdes) | ecosystem: Environmental > Terrestrial > Soil > Wetlands > Peat ... | reverse complement strand
CCTTCAGAAGCGACACGCTCCGACGAGGAACGAAACATCATCTCTTGCCGCATTTCGCGCGGTTGTCACTGGGACCGCGCCGGCGGCCAGGTGTTCCGCCACGGGATCGACCAGCGGTGCGGCCGCAACGCGCCTCGTGGGAGAATCTTGAGGTGGTCGAAGACGAGGTTGCAGTGGTCATAGAGCGTGAAGTCGCCCTGCTCACACCCGAGGTGCGAAGCTCTGCAGACCAGCTCGAGGAGCTACTGGACCCGGACTTCGAAGAGATCGGCAAGTCGGGACATCTGTGGACGCGCGGTGAGATGATTGCGGCGTTGGTCGCTGATACCGACCCTGACGAGCCCCGCATCAACTTCAGCGACATGAGCGGCAGGACGGTCGGCCCGGGCATCGTGCTCCTGACGTACGTTACGCAGGTCGAAGGACGACGAGCGCGCCGCAGTTCTCTATGGGGCCGGTCGATGAAGGGGTGGCGGGTCCTGCACCACCAGGGCACCCCCATTGCGTAGCGGACCCCGCACCGAACATGGACGCACGCCCATCACGGCATAGAGTGCCGCATTCGGGCCCTCTCGCAGTGGGGCCGCGACCGAAAGACATTGAACGGCAACCCTTCCCAGGGGGCCTCACGAACTGGTGTGATCAGGTCTCGGCGAACAGCGTTGCGCATAACCGACTTCACCATCGGGTGACCAGAACGCCGCGGTTGGGAAACGCTCACGCCGGGGGTTTCCCAAGACGTGTTTCTGCAGTTGACGTGTTGCAAGCGGCCCACACGACCCCTGCTTAGCCAGGATCGCCCCGTGGACGTCGCGTGCGACCTGGGCCGCTCCAGTGGAGTCGAGTCGGTCGAAGTCCGTGGACGCGACGGCGTCGAACGCCCATGGCTTGACATTCCGATCCCGACCGTACGCGCCGAGCTTGGTTGGGTACCTCAACGGCTGATAGCTGATGCCGGTGCGTTCGTTGGTGCCATCGATGCGCCACACCCTCAGATACCAGCCACCGGGGTGCTTAGCCCGCATGTGCCGCTTGAAGACCAACCCGACGCCCGCAACGTCGGAGATCGCAATGATGCAGGACCGGAAACCTCTGGGGATCCGGATGAACTCGGGCGTGAGGGTCATGGGTCGCGTCAGTAAGACTGAGACAACCAAACCGGCAGCCGCATAGGCAATCATGGCGATACCGAGGATCAGGAGAACCGGTCTGCGTCCGCCCTGGCTCGCGGTGATGGGTGCTATCGCCAACAGCAGCAAAGCAACTGCCATGGTTCCGAAGCACCCCGTCACCAATGGCACCCGCCCGCTGCGAAAGCGGATCGGATGCCCGCCATCTACCCCAGCTGACACGCAAGCCCTCACGACAGGATGATCTCATCCCCCCCTTCGGCGCCCGTGCACTCATCTCGGCAGGACCGAGCGGCCATCAGCAAAAGTGTGCGTTCATCCCGGTCGTGCAGACGGCATGCGGGGCAAACCGCTACGGTGCATCGGGGGCTAGGCAGTATCGAGGTGCATTCGTTTGCCTGCTCCGAAGCGGGTTTCGACTTCGCAGTCGTGACTGAAACCGACGTCTTCGTAGAAGGCCAGCGCGTGCGGATTCGCAGTGACCTCGACGCGCTGGACGTGTTCCCGCGCGGCTACAGCCACGACGTCTCGGAGCAGGTGGCTACCGACTCCGTGCCTCATCCAATCAGGGTCGACGAACAGGTCTTCGAGTTCCAGGACCCGACCTGCACGAAGCGTGGTCGCAAAGCCAACGATGTGATCCCCCGTCGAGGTGGCGACGCGACTGCGCCCTGCGCTGATGCCTTCCTCCGTCAAGATCAGCGCCTCGGGGTGAGCCAGAAGTGCCGCCGCATTCCCGGAGTTGGACAGTGAGGCCCTGCGGTAGAGGTCTCTCAACACTGGCAAATCAGCGGGAAGGCCCAGCCGGATGCGAAACTCGGTCATACCTTCATTGTCCCCTCACCCGATACCGTGATTCTGTTGGGCTTAGAACTCCTCGTAGCCGCAAAGTCGCACCCGTCGCGGCACATGAGTTCGTTCAGGTGACGCGGGCCGGACCTCCTGGCATGCGCAAGCCATCACCTCGCGGTCATCGTTGGGTGCTCTCCCTTCGCCTAAGGTTTTCGGGTGAGCACAGACGTCCGGATCGCTACTCCCGACGATGCTCGGGTCATCGCCGAGATTCACGTGGCCTCGTGGCAAGAGGGCTATCGAGGGCAGATGCCCGACAGCTACCTCAAGTCGCTGTCAGCTGATGCTCGCGAAACAAGGTGGGTTCAGTCCTTAGGTGACAGCACTGCAGTGCTTCTTGCCGAGCACGCAGGCAAACCCCTCGGCTTCGTGAGCTACAGGCCGAGTCGTGACCACGACGCACCCGAAACCGGCGGAGAGATCTAGGGCCTATACGTGCACCCCAGGCCTGGAGCGCGGGTGAAGGTCAGCAGCGGCCTGACGGCGCGTTAGCCGCCCTCACTGCCGAGGGGTCGACCGTTGTAACACTCTGGGTCCTCACCAGCAATGACCGCGCCCCACGCTTCTACTCCCGGCACGGCTGGCAGCTCGATGGGGCCACATGGGTGTCGAGTTGGACGCTGTAACGCTCTCAAAGGTGCGTTACAAGCGAACACTGGGACCCGAGTCACCGCCCTCGGTTCTGTAGGCGTCAGGTCCGCAACAGGATGCCTCACCGGACCAGAACGCACCCATCGCAAGCATGAGCGGATGCCTAACGGGATCCGTCGTCTGACCCGTAGATGTACAAATTCTGATTGACGTGTTGTACATTTGGGATATGGACGTGGCGATCAGCACCTTGCGCGCAGAGCTGTCGACGTGGATCGAGCGGGCTCGCTCCGGCGAAGAGATCGTGGTCACCGAGCGAGGCACGCCGGTGGCGCGCCTGCTAGCTGTCGATACCGCGCCGCTACTCAACCAGCTCATCACGAGTGGGGTACTCAGCAAGCCGCGCCGTGATGATCGGCCAGCTGCCCGCGTCGCCGCGCGGGCCCACGCGAGCGGCCCGGTGTCGGAGCTGGTGAGTGAGCAGCGGCGCTGACCCCGTGACCATCGTGTATTTCGATAGCAGCGCCTTCGTCAAGCTGGTCGTCGAAGAGGACGGAAGCGAGGTTGCCGCCACGCTGTGGGACGGCTGTGATGCGGCAGTGTCCAGCCGCCTCGCGTATCCGGAGGTGCGTGCCGCGTTGGCCGCAGCTGGTCGATCTCACTGTCTGGACCCAGCCGAACAGAGGCGTGCCGAAGTGCTGTGGGAGGACTTCTGGGCGGCGACAAGGACCGTCGAGCTGACCGAGACCATCACCGCCCATGCCGGTCACCTGGCTAGTCGACACGCCTTGCGAGGCGCAGACGCGGTGCACCTTGCCAGCCTGCTGGCAGTCGGCGCAGCCGAAACGCTGTTCGCCGTCTGGGACCAGAAGCTGAGAACCGAGGCCGAGGCGGCAGGCGTACGGCTGGCTCCCATGGTGTAGTCCGCTGCTCGGACGTTCTCCGTATCCGTCGATCAACAGATACATGGCGGCCGTGACCGGGCGACGGGCAGACTGGCCCTCGGCGTGACCAACCGCGCGAAATGCGGCAGACATCCGGGTCGATCTCTCGGAGGTCCAGAATCGTGAACTCGAGCTGACCGCCTGCGATCTCAGTTGACCGTTGGCAGAAGTATGAGACAGGACAGCCGTTCGAAGTCCCTCCGGGTCGGCGCTGCGGCAGCCAGCTGCTAAGCGATGAGCCGAGACCAAAGCGCACACCGATCCGGTGTCCTTCGCGTCGTGCAGGCCATCGGCCTCGCGGGCCCTGGACCGCAAGGGCAAAGGCAAAGGGATGAGCCGGCGGTCATCCGTTCGTACGCACTTTTGCAAATCAAAGGATGGTCTCTGTGCCGGGCTGCAATCTTGGAGTTTGCGGCTCTGTGCAGGTGTGTGACTGGGTCGTCGTGCCTACATCAAGGTGTAGCTACAGCTATCGGTCCGCTGTTAGACGTTCCACTTGTTAGCGCCAGGGATTGTGTTCTTAGGGTCGCGCTCCAATCCAAGGGCTGATCCCTTCAAACCTTTTGGACAGGAGCACGAGAAATGCGCACCACTGACATCGCTGCCGCCGTGCCGCGATGGGCTCTGACCACCGGGACTCTCATCACGGTGGCTGCGCTCGCGGGCTGCGGCTCGACCTCAAGCAACGGGGCGACGCCACCCTCGTCGAACAACTCGGGTAGGACAGCCGGCATCACCGTTCAGCTCACCTCGGCCGAACTTGCAGTGAACTTGAAGTCGACCTCGAACGTGACCTCAGCGCACATCACCATGTCGAGCAAACTGGGAAGCCAGACCGTCCTTACCGCCCAGGGCGACGAGAAGGCGGCCGGTGGCAAGCTCACCGCTATGAACCTGAACGAACAGATCGGCTTATCGAACATGACGATCCTGCTCACAGACGGGGCGCTGTACGTGAAGCTGCCCAGCAAACTGAACCAGAGCGGAAAGCCGTGGGAGAAGGCCACCGCAGGGAGCTCGAACCCGGTTCTGCGGCAGCTAGCCTCCACCCTCAGCTCCCTCGAGCAGAGCGCATCACTGGACCAGTACGGGTCGATGGCGCAGGCGGCTAGTTCACTGAAGACTGTCGGCACCGAGCAGGTCAACGGCGCAGCGGCAACCCACTATTCCTTGATCGTGGACGTGGCGAAGGTTCATGGTGCAGGCCTCACGGAGTCGGCCAAGGCTGCCCTGACGCAGGCGGGAATCAGGAAGATCCCGGTCGATGTGTGGGTTGATGGCCACAACCGCCCGGTAAAGATGTCGGAGAGGTTCACGGTTCAGGGGCAGATCGTGTCTACCGAAGCGACCGCAGGCCAGTTCAACCAGCCGGTCACCATCACCGCGCCACCGGCGAGCCAGGTGTCGACCAAATGAGTAAGTCAGCTCGCAGTCGTCAGAACGGCAACGAAATAAGGAGCAGGTATCTGGTTCGCGCGTGCGCCGCCGGATTCGTCGTTGTCCTCGCCGGGTGCGGCAACTCATCAGCCGCGACCACGGTCACGGCAAAAGTCACGGCAAAAGTCACGGCAAAAGTCACGGCAAAGGCCACCCGTAGTCCTGCCTCGCCGTCACCGGCATTGCTGCCGCAGCTGAACGGTATCGTGCTGCGATCCACGGACCTTCCCAAAGGCTGGGTGGGGTTACCACACAAGACGGACCCAAACGCTGCCACCACCGACGCGGCCTTGGCGAGGTGCGTGGGGGGTCGCAACACCGACACCGACAAGGTGGCAGAGGCGAATTCCGCGGACTTCGCTCTCGCCGGTGCCAGCATCTCATCCTCGGCGGATAGCTATCGGTCGCCGAGCGACCTCGATTCGGACATCGCGATGCTGCACAGCCCAAAGGTCTCGACGTGCTTCGACCAACAGCTGGTCAAGCAGCTGGCGACATCCCTGCCTAAGGGCGCCACGATCGCGTCGGCGTCGGTCAAGATCACGCCCGGATCCGCTGGCGGCCCCACAAACGTCGTCGCCAATGGCACAGGCAGCATCAAGGTCAGTATGAACAGCCAGCAGGCGGCCGTGTACGTGACGGCCGCCTTCGACGCCGGTCCGGTGATCTACGTGACGGTCGCCTTCATCACCGGTCCGTTGATCGAAGCCGAGGTCGATACATCCAGCCTCGGTAGGCCCCTCCCTGCGTCCGTGGTGAAGTCCTTGGTGGCAGAGGTGGCCACCCGCGCGGCCATAGGGTAGCCCGGGGGCATTCCGTGCGTTGCATATCCATCCGTGGCCCTGGCGAACTGCACCAAGATGAGGATCAGTGCGGCGCGGTTCCCCGCTATCAAGGTTGTGTGGGGGTGCGAGGGGGTTGTCAGCGGGCCAGGGAGCCCATCGGGTCCCAGGCCGGCAGCACGACAGGCACCGTCTCCAGCGCGCTCAACAGCTCCGGTGGCAACTGGTCACGGCGCGCGGCGATCTCGAACACGTGCTCGTCGAACCAGTTGTCGTTCATCGTCCAGAAGCCCTTGTCGGCCTTCTCGTCGCCCCAACTGTTCTCGACACGCCACTTGCGCGGGCTTCCGTCGACGACATCGACTCCGGTGAACAGCATTGCGTGCGTCATCATGGCATCGTGCACCGCCAACCGCTCAGCCTTGTCGAGGGAGAACGACACGTCGTACACCGACTCGAAGTCGTACAGGCCGGCATCCCAGATACCAAGGTCGTTGTTCCGCATCTTGCCGACGTCACAGCCGAACCACACCGGCTCGCCCCCGACGATGGCATCCATAGCGGCCTTCTTCATGATGGCGATGTCGACGTTGAGGTACACCACGGGGAGCCCGCCGACGACGTTCCCGAGGTAGTCCACTGTGAACGTCCGCCCCTTCGGGCTCGTCGGCCGGCGATCGTCGACGAGGCAGACATACTCCTCCAGCGCGAGCCCTACGTACTTCGCCGCGAACGTCTTCGGCGTCATCTCGCCGTCGCGGTGGAACACCCGGTCCTTGTCGGCCCACTGCCAGAGGAAGCGCGCCGGCGGGGTGCCCAGGTGAATGCAGAGAATGCGGTGGACGGACTCCACGATGCGCTGCTTGCGCTCCTGCTGCTCCTCGGCCGGGCAGCGCCGCAGCTCCAGAGCACCCTGGCGCAGGACGCTCTGCAGGATCACGTTCATCCGCGCAGTCTGGGATGAGCTGTGCGTCTCGGGCATCACGGTCTTGGGCACGACACCGTGCTTGGCGACGAGCGCGACGAACATGTTCCACTGACCGCCGTCGCCGGCCACCTCGGAGAGCAGGAACGCGACCGTGCGGTCGTCTAAGTCCCGGTCCGCTGTCTCGATAATTGCCTCGAGGAAGAAGTTCGCCCGCTCAAGCTTGTCCCAGAACATGAGGTGGTTCGCGGAGAACTCGAACTCCTTGAGATTCATGACCTGCGCGGCGCCCACCCGAAGGAGGTTCAGCCCGGCAAACAGCCAACAGCGACCGCTCTTCTTCTGGTTCGTGACACTCCAATCGTCGAGCAGGTTGGACACCGTCGTGTCGGTCCCGACAACGACCTCCCGGTCCAGGGCGACGTCATCGATCGACGTCTGCGCCACGGCGTTCTGAGCCACGCGGTTCTTAGGGTTCGCCGAGAACTGCTTGCGCATCAGCTCCAAGTCGGTCTCAGAAAGGTTCGTTGACATAGGTGCTCCGTGAGGTGCGTTGTTCGCGATGGTGATTTCACCCTAGACCGCCATCTCGAACGCTCGTCGCCGAGCGGGACGATGTGAGCGCCATCCACTGCACCAGACTCCCGACAATCTGGCCGCCGCTGCTGCAACACAACGAGGTGACTTCGTCGTGCTCCATCAGGCCATCCGAAACTTGTCCGCAGAGGATCCAAAGTCATTCACGGAGCTCACCAAGGCAACAGCAACGGCTACTGCCCACAACGACACCGCGGCCACGCCGGAGGGTGAGGTGACCGACATCGCTTAGAGGTTCCGTGAGCAAGTTGGTCTCTAACCTCCAGCAGGGTCAGAAGTTGTCCGACGACGCAGCCAAGGGCTGGGTCAAGGCCGTATCGGTCCTTGCCGCCCCGGACATGCCTACGATTCCTGGTCTGCCGGCCGCGCCTGATATGGGCGCCGCGACCAAGTACGTCTTCGATGTTGCCGCTGACCTGCCCACAGCGCAGCGCGACTTCGCGTCGGAGCTGACGAACGTCGTCGTCCCCCCGAAGACGGTCTGACCCGGCTTCGGCTTCCACTGAGCACACAGGATTCAACGTAGGAAGCAGAAGAGTCAAGGCAACCGAAGATGACGCCCCGGCGCATGCGGGGAGGCTTCATCCGGGCGCAGCTGCAGATGTCCAACATGTCGTTGCGTCAGCTGTCTGCCCTGGCCGCGGTCTCGAACTCTTACCTGCGCCAGGTCGAGCGGGGGCTGCACGACCCGGCACGTCCGAGGATCACCCGCAGAACCCAGATGTTCGAAGGCCCCTCATCGGCGATCGCGCGTCATCAGCGCCATCAGCGCCATGGCGGACGTTTCCTTGACCTGACCCACAGGTCGGTGGGCAACGGACATGGAAGAAGGCAGGAGGTAGCGGCCTAACGCGCTTTGGGGTTGAAGTTCGCGCCAAGGTCTACGTTGGCGGCAGTCCGGCAAGGTTTACCTTGCCGACGGTCGCAGTGCCGTCCGGGTGCCGCACGGTGATCGTGAACTGCGCCCGCCGCGCGTTGCTCGAAGTGGGGTCTGACTTGCTTGCGGCGTAAATCCTGTCCGTCGAACACGGCGCGGCCGCGAGATCGTGCGCGCTCGCCGATGCAGCGCGGTGAGGTACGTCTGATTGACCTTGAGCCGACGCCAGGTTGCTTTGCGGCCGCGTTCAGATGACGGGGGTGGAACCTCCGGGCGTCCGCAAGGGATCCGCCTGCGGGCCAGGGTCCGTGGTGGGGGAGCCGTTGATCACCAGTTGCACTGGCTATCGGTCTTCATTGCTATTCCTCTTATTGCTGTTGTGTGCCGCCAATTTGTCGTTTGGCGGCGTAATGCCGGGCAACTTGCTAGGCGAGCGGGCTTTCTCGCGAGGGATCTACACCGATTCCTGAGGTCAGGTAACGGGGATTGGGGACGTGGATCCACGCGCCACCCTGGTTGATCGATTGCTCAGACAGGAGGCCGGGCAGCGTCATGTCGAGTGCGTGATAAACGTCGACCTCCGGCGTGCTGTCCTCAGTGATGGCATCGAGGAAGTCCCTGATCGGCCACGCGTCCGAACCCCAGTGTCCGCCGCCCTCAGGCGGCTTCCGGTACCGCTGCGGCATGAAACGATCGACGTAGGAGTCGAGGGGCTCCCAGGTGTCAGCCTTCGATCGACCGTTCAGATGAATGACCGGCTGGGATTGCGGCGTGCGTGCCGCTTCGTAGGCTCCCTGTGTGCCCTGAAGGGAGTAGTACGCCATCAGCTCCGGGCGGTTCGAGAGCAGGTCGAAACGCACGCGAAGCAGGCGTTCGTGGAGGGTGCGCGCGAGCAGGATGGTCGTATCCTGCAACTCGTGTTCCGGATCGCTATGCCGTCCCGTTCCGACGCAGCTGACGGACACGATTCTGTCGTCAAACCACTGGAGCAGAGGCCCGAGGCTGTGCGTCGGATACGTGACGCCGTCGCGACCGACCTGCCAGTAGTAGCGCCAGGTGCGCTCACCGGTCGGTTTGGCGTGCCACGACTTCATCTCATGGAGGTATTCGCCTTCGCCGTAATACAGCTCGCCGAACTCGCCAGCGCGAGCCATCGTTCTGATTGTGAGGTTCTCCCGCGTATAGCAGTAGTTCTCCGACATCATGTACTTCGCGGTGGACATGCGCACTGCCCCGACCAGCGCGGACGCCTGATCAAGACTCACAGCGGCCGGCACTTCGCTCAGTACGTGGATTCCGCGGCCGAGCGCTTCGATTGCCTGCGGAGTGTGGTATTGCTGCGGCGAGGACAAGATGACGAGGTCAACATGATCGAGAAGTTCGCCGAAGCTTCCGCACACGAACTCGATCTCGTGTGTCTTGGCGAATTCTTCCCGAGCGGACTGGATCGGGTCGTAGACAGCAACGATCTTCGTGCGATCCACCTCAGAGCGCAGACCCACGATGAATCCGGCGCCGCGCACGGCTCCGGCGATTCCAACTCGCATGGCTGGTGTGTTCAAAACTCTGACTCCGATTTCTGATGGTCTAGGCGACCCGGATGCTGAAGTGGTCTACGACCGCTTCGCGAAGACGGTCGGGAACAGGACCGACCAGGCCGCCTGTTCTTCCACGCTGCCGGTGCTCGGGACGAATCCACGCCGCAGACTCATCACCACTGCGCGAGCCTGGAAGTCGTCCGTCTCGAGCACTGCTGATTCGAGGCCACGGCGGGCGAATCGGCGGACGCAATTGCGCCCTGACGAGCGCGCCGAGCCGGTGCCCGCGGGCCCGATGCCGCGCTCCAACATAGTGCACGTAACCCGCGCCCGGATAGGTTGTTGGAAGCACCCGTTCGGATGACACGGCGACGGCGCATCGGAGCCCATGACGATCCATCAGTGGCCCAAATGAGTGCGTTCAGATGACGCGTGGCGGGACCTCCGGGTGTCCGCAAGGGATCGGCTGAACGGGTCACGCGTGCCAAGGCACGTGCGGGACGCGGTTCGGCCACCCAACATCTGCCATGACTGAACGGTACGTGGCACACTGGTCTCATGGAT
>Ga0208079_1001996_pt1 | contig 10246 bp, 10 predicted proteins | sample NGESurdeep092012_5_FD_184474 | JGI IMG/M metagenome (GOLD analysis project Ga0208079, IMG submission 184474) | Arctic peat soil microbial communities from Barrow, Alaska - NGEE Surface sample 210-2 deep-092012 (SPAdes) | ecosystem: Environmental > Terrestrial > Soil > Wetlands > Peat ... | reverse complement strand
CGCGATCGGTCGGGCTAGTTCACGATCACCGTCGCGCACCCCGTCACCGACGTCGCGTCCGTCGCCGTCGCGCAGATCGAAACGCCGGATGTCGGTGCGATCCCGGTGGCCGTTCCCGTCTGGTCCACGGACACCTTGGTGGCGTCAGACGTTGACCACGTCACCGTCTTGTTGCGAGCCGGATGGCGCAAGGTGGTTAAAACGCTGTCGGTGAGCGTCAACACATTGTCGGCAGCTGTGCGCCCTATGATCGCCGTCGCCGGCGTCACGAGGACGCTCCCGGTCGCGTTCCCGTCCACCTGGAGCGGAATCGTCAGGTGGACGTTGCCCGATGAGACGACGATGCTAGCCGTCCCGGCCGCGAGGGTGGTGATCAACCCGGATGGGCTGATGGTCGCAATCGTCGGATTGACGCTCGAGAAGGACACCGGTGCGGACACGAGATTGCCGTTGATGTCGAATGTGTAGGCGGTCAGCTGTACGCGATCGCCGACGAACACACCGTTCGACGACGCATCGGTGCCGATCTGGAGGCCTGAGACTCCAGATGGTGGGGCGGTTGCGCAGCCCAGGCATGCGACGGCGCACAGCAGGCCTGCCATGATGAATCGTTGCATTGCCGATTTCTCTCCGTGAATGTCCCGATTGAGACTTACTCGGACCGCGAAGGTTCCGCGGCCGCCCCTGCCGCCAGAGGACGTGCGGAAGCGCGGGCCTTGCCCTGATGCGGTAACCCCTGATAATTTCATGTGTTATGCCATTTTCAGACCTCAACGAACGGGTCGCCGAGATTCGGGGGCTCATCGCGGGCGCGGTGGGGCGCGGAGGACACTCGCAGGCCGTCCGGATCGTCGCCGTAACCAAGACGCACGGACCTGACGCCGTCGAGGCGGCCCATCGCGCGGGAATCCTCGACGTCGGCGAGAACAAAGTGCAGGAAGCGCTCGACAAGCAGGACGCCGTGATCGGATCGCAGCCGTGGGCCGCGGAAATGCGGTGGCACCTGATCGGGCATTTGCAGAGGAACAAGGTGAAGTTTCTCGACCGTTTTTCGCTGCTGCATGCGCTGGACAGCGCCCGGCTCGCCGACGCCGTGCATGAGTTCGGCGAGCGGAGAGGCCGGCCGGTGGATGCGCTGCTGCAGGTGAACGTCGCGGGTGAGGAAACGAAGGGCGGGTTCGAAGCGTCCGAGGTGCAGATCGAGGCGGAGCGGCTGCGCACATTGGGCGGCGTGCATGTGACCGGCGTGATGACGATGGCGCCGTTCGACGCGAACGAGAGTGAACTGAGGCGCGTGTTCGCCGGTGCGCGGGCCGCGCGTGACGTGTTGATCAAGGCGGGTCATCCGGCGCGGGAGCTGTCGATGGGAATGTCGGGCGACTACGTGCTGGCGGTGGAAGAGGGCGCGACGATGGTGCGGTTGGGCACGGTCCTGTTCGGAGCGAGGGCGTAATGAACGACGAGGCCTTTCATCTGACACCGGTGGACGCGCGGCGCTACGACTTCGGGTCGGCGCTGCGCGGCTACGACAAGACGCGCGTGGACCAGTTCCGCGACCAGGTGGCCGACGAACTCGAACGGCTGAGCCGCGTGAACCAGGAACTCGAGGCCAAGGCCAAGGGATTCCACGAGCAGCTGCGCGCGTTCCGCGAGCGCGACAAGGCGCTGAACGACGCGTTGATCTCCGCGCAGCAGCTGCGCGCGGAGACGCGCGAGCAGGCCGATCGCGAGGCGCAGCTGATCCTGCGCGAGGCGCGCGCCGAGGGCGAGCGCCTGCTCGAGGACACGCGCACCGAGGTGCGCCGCCTTCAGGTGGACATCGACGCGCTCGAGCGCGCGCGCCGCAACTATCTCGCGCAGATGCGCTCGATGGCGGAGCGCCAGCTCGCCGAGCTGCAGTCCGCCGAGACGGCGAGTGCGGCTCCCGCGCGCCCCAAGCCGGAAGAGGGCGATGAGGAGCATCCGCCGGTGAAGAGCCCCTCCTGGCTCGACGCGAACGTTCAGGCGGAGTAGATCGTGGAGGCAGTGCAGGAGCGCGCGCATCTCGACGCGATCGAGGGGGCGGAGCACGCGCATCGCGCGGAGCACGTGCGCGCCGCCGCGGCCGCGATCCGCGCGCGCGTGGCATCGGCGGCCGCTCCGGCAGTTGCCCCCGATGTCGCGATCGTGCTCGGCACGGGACTCGGCGCGCTCGGTGAGGCGATCGACGTCGACGCGTCGGTCGAGTACTCGGACATTCCCGGGTTTCCGCTTTCGACGGTCGAATCGCACACGGGCCGGCTCCTGCTCGGCACCCTCGGCGGCCGGCGCGTGGCCGCGATGCAGGGGCGCTTCCATCGCTATGAGGGATATTCGCTCCAGCACGCGACGTTTCCGGTGCGCGTGCTGCACGCGCTCGGCGCGCGGACGCTCGTCGTGAGCAACGCCTGCGGCGGGATGCGTTCCGATTGGCGCGCCGGCGACGTGATGCTGATCGCGGATCACATCAACCTGCTCGGCGACTCGCCGCTCATCGGGCCCAATGATGAGGCGCTCGGGCCGCGCTTCCCCGACATGAGCGAGCCGTACGACGAAGGGCTGCGCGCTACGGCGCGCGCCGTCGCCGCGGAGCTCGCGATCACGCTGCGCGAAGGGGTGTACGTCGCGGTCGCGGGTCCCAATCTCGAGACCCGGGCAGAATATCGCCTGCTGCGCACGCTCGGCGCGGATGTCGTCGGCATGTCCACCGTTCCGGAAGTGATCGTCGCGATCCATGCGGGAATGCGCGTGCTCGGGCTCTCGATCATCACGGACATGTGCCTGCCGGATTCGCTCGAGCCCGCGAGCCTCGACAAGATTCTCGCCGTGGCCCGCGGCGCCGAGCCGAATCTCACCGCGCTCGTGCGCGGCGTGCTGGAGCGCATGTGATGGCGGCGGGCGCCGGGGAAACCGTGTTGCGCTATCGTGTGCTCCCGCCGGAGCGCGCCGCGCGCGAACTGGAGGAGGAGCTGCTCGCGCGCTGGCAGAGCGAGGATCTCTTCCACCAGTCGCTCGCCGCGCGCGAAGGTGCGCCCGAGTTCGTGTTCTTCGAGGGGCCGCCGACGGCGAACGGACGCCCCGGCATTCATCACGTCTTCTCGCGCACGCTGAAGGATCTCTTCTGCCGCCATCGCGCGATGCGCGGATTCCACGTCTCGCGAAAGGCCGGCTGGGACACGCACGGCCTTCCGGTCGAGATCGAGGTCGAGAAGGCGCTCGGCATCAGTGGTAAACAGGACATCGAGAAGCTCGGTGTGGAGGAGTTCAACCGCCGCTGCCGCGAGAGCGTGTGGAAATATCGCGAAGAGTGGGAGAAGCTCAGCGCGCGCATGGGGTACTGGCTCGACTACACGAATCCCTACGTCACGTACTCGAACGACTACGTGGAGAGCGTGTGGTGGGCGCTGAAGACGCTGTACGACAAGGAACTCCTGTACCAGGGGCACAAGATCCTTCCGTACTGCCCGCGCTGCGGCACGTCGCTCTCGTCGCACGAGGTCGCGCAGGGTTACGAGGACACGGAAGATCCGAGCATCTATCTCGCGCTCGATCTCGAGAGCGCGCCGGGGAGCGTCTCTTCAGGACGGCGCCGGATCGTCGTCTGGACCACGACGCCGTGGACGCTGCTCTCGAACGCCGCGCTCGCCGTGAATCCCGGTCTCACGTACATCGAGGTCCGCAAGAACGGCCGCACCGACTGGACGCTGCTGCTCGCGGAATCGCGCGCGATCGCGGTGCTCGGGCAGGAGTGGCGCTCCAAGTGGGAGATCGTCGCGAAGTTCTCCGGGAGCGAACTCGCCGGCATGCGCTACAAGCGTCCGCTGGACTGGGTGCCGTACGCGGAGGGCGCCCACGAGGTCATCGTCGCCGAAGATTTCGTGTCGGCCGATGACGGCAGCGGCGTGGTGCACATGTCGCCCGCGTTCGGCGCGGACGACTACATGGCGGGGAAGAAGCACGGGCTCGCCTTCCTGCAGCCGGTGAACGCGCGCGGCGAATTCCCCGCGGACGTACCGGTGGTGGGCGGCATGGGTGTGAAGGCCGCCGCGCCGCAGATCATCGAGGAGCTCAAGAAGCGCGACGTGCTCTGGAAGGCGGGGACGGTGCACCATCCGTATCCGCACTGCTGGCGCTGCGGGACGCCACTGCTGTACTACGCCCGTTCCTCCTGGTTCGTGCGCACGACGGCGTTCAAGGACGAGATGATCGCGCGCAACGCCGCGATCAACTGGTCTCCGCCCGACATGGGCGCGGGCCGCTTCGGCATGTGGCTCGAGAACAACATCGACTGGGCCATCTCACGGGACCGCTATTGGGGCACGCCCCTGCCGGTGTGGGTGAACGACGAAGATCCGAGTGAAGTCGAAGTGATGGGGAGCTACGCCGACCTCGCCGCGCGCACCGGTCGCGCGCTGCCGGACGATTTCGATCCGCACAAGCCGTTCATCGACGCGTACACGTGGCCGGCGAAGTCGGGAACGGGCACGATGCGTCGCGCGACCGAGGTGATCGACGCCTGGTTCGACTCGGGTTCGATGTCATTTGCCCAGTGGCATTATCCGTTCGAGAACGCGGAACTGTTCAGGCGCCACTTCCCGGCGGATTTCATCGCGGAGGGCGTGGACCAGACGCGCGGATGGTTCTACTCGCTGCTCGCGATCGCGACCGGGCTCGGCGACGACCTGGTGAAGGGCGGTGTGAATCCGTCTGCGGGGAGCTCCGCGGGGAGCTCCGCGAATCCGCTGGCCTCGCCGTTCCGCAACGTCGTGGTCAACGACCTGGTGCTCGACGCGAACGGCCAGAAGATGTCGAAAAGCCGGGGCAACACGGTCGAGCCGATGGCGGTGATGGAGCGCCACGGCGCGGATGCCGTGCGGCTGTTCCTCGTCACGGCGAGCCAGGTGTGGAAGCCGCGCAGCTTCGACGAAGCGGTGATCCGCGGGACCGCGGGCCGCTTTCTCGTGACGTTGAAGAATCTGTACGGCTTCTTCGCCGAGTACGCGAATTTCGGATGGGCGCCCTCGCCGGCGGATCCGGGGCGCGATGACCGGCCCGCGATCGACCGCTGGGTGCTGTCGCGGCTCGCGTCCGCCGAGGCCGGCGCGAACCGCCTGCTCGATGCGTTTGACGCGACCGGCGCGGCGCGCGTCGTGATGGAATTCGTGGACGAGGACGTCTCCAAGTGGTACGTGCGAAGTTCGCGACGGCGCTTCTGGGATGCGCGGGGCACGGACAGCCGCGCGGCGTTCGCGACGCTCCACGAAGTGCTCGTCGCAACCTGCCGCCTGCTCGCGCCGTTCGCGCCGTTCGTGACCGACTGGATGCACCGCGAGCTCACGGGCGAATCGGTGCACGTCGCGCCGTACGTGCGGCCCGACCCGTTCGCGCCGAAGCCGGATCTCGACGAAGCGATGCGCGAGATCCGCACGCTCGCGACGCTCGGCCGCGCGGCGCGCGAGGCCGCGGGTGTGAACGTGCGCCAGCCGCTCGCGCGGATGGTGTGCGTGCTGCCCGTGCACGGACCGGCGGTCGACGCGCTCGTGCAGGAGCTCGTGCCGCTGCTCGCGGCGGAACTGAACGTGAAATCGGTGGAGTTCGCGTCGAGTGCCGATGCGCTCGTATCGCTCGAGGCGAAGCCCAACTTTCGCGCGCTCGGTCAGCGCTGGGGAAAGGAGACGCCGCGTGCGGCGGCCGCGGTCGCGGCCCTTTCGTCCGACACGCTGCGCGCGTTCGAGCGCGGCGAACCGGTGATCATCGGCGTCGATGGCACGGACCATCAGCTGACGGCGGAAGAAGTCACGATCCATCGTCGCGCGAGCGGTCCGCTCGAAGTGCAGGAGGACGGGGCGCGCTTCGCGGCGATCGACACGACCGTGACGCCGGAACTGCGCGCCGAGGGTATGGCACGTGAAATGGTGAGCCGCATCCAGCGGCTCCGAAAGGACACGGGGCTCGCCGTGAGCGACCGGATCCGGCTGCAGATCGCCGGGCCCGACGCGCTGCGCGCGATCGCCGAGCAGCACCGGCAGTGGATCGCCGGAGAAGTGCTCGCCCGGGAGATGATTCTGACCGACGCTCTCTCGGCTGATCCATCGGCCATCGCCCTCGAGCTCGACGGCATGACCGCACACATTGCTCTCACACGGGACAGCTGACGATGGCGCCAACAGCGGACGGCGATAAGAAATTCAAGCCGATGGTCAAGAAGCAGATCGCGCACTTCGAGAAGCGGCTGCTCGAGGAACGCAAGCGCGTGCTCAAGGAACTGGGCCACTACGACGAGACCTTCGGCTCCACGCCGCAGGGCGCCGACGGCGACCTGTCGTCGTACTCGTTTCACATGGCCGACCAGGGCACCGACGCCATGGAGCGCGAGAAGGCGTTTCTCTTCGCGAGCCAGGAGGGACGCTTCCTCTGGCACATCGACGAAGCGCTGCGCCGCCTCTACCGCGCACCCGAGACGTTCGGACGGTGTCACCAATGCGGCGGCGAGATCGGGTTCGATCGTCTCGACGCGCTGCCGCACGCCCGCTTCTGCATCGAGTGCAAGCAACGCGAAGAAGATGGCAAGAAGTAACCCGAACCCGCGTCTCTTCTTCGGCGTGGCCGCGTCGGTGGTGCTCGCCGACGCGTTCACGAAGATCGTGGCGGTGGACCGCTTGATGCCCTCGCGCATGCCGCGCGAAGTGCTCGGCGAAACGCTGCGCCTCACGCTCGTCTTCAATCCCGGCGCGGCGTTCGGCCTGCACCTCGGCCCGTGGTCGAGGTGGATCTTCACCGCGCTCTCGATCGGCGCGCTCGTCCTGTTGTGGGAGCTCTACCGCTCGACGCGCGCCGGCGACACGGTGCGCACGCTCGCGCTGTCGCTCGTCTGCGGCGGTGCGATCGGCAACCTGGTCGACCGCCTGAAGTCCGGACGCGGCGTGGTGGACTTCATCGACGTCGGAGTGGGCACGATGCGGTGGCCGACGTTCAACGTGGCCGACATGGCCGTGAGCTGCGGCGCGGTGCTGCTGGCGATCGTACTCTGGAAGGAAGACGCGGCGGAGACCGCCGCGTCGGCTGTGGTGGCGGCGAGTGGATCGGACGCGGCGGTTCAGGGTTGAGGGCGGCGACGCCGCGAGGCTGGACCTGCTCGTCGCGCGCCGTCTCGACCTCTCCCGTTCCCAGGCGGCCACGCTCATCGCGACGGGCGCGGTGCTCGTCGATGGACGCCGGCAAAAAGCGAGCTTCCGCGCCGAAGACGGCAACGAGGTAGTCGTCGAGCTTCCCGACGCATCGACGCGCACGGTCGCGGGCGAGGACATTCCCCTCTCGATCGTGTTCGAGGACGACGAGCTGCTCGTGGTCGACAAGCCGGCTGGCATGGTGGTGCATCCCGCGCCGGGGAACTGGACCGGCACGCTCGTGAACGCGCTGAAGGGGCGCGGCCAGTCGCTCGCCGAGGGCGCGACCGAGGAGCGCGCCGGGCTCGTGCATCGGCTCGACAAGGACACGTCGGGACTGATCGTCGTCGCGAAGACCGACCGCGCGCTCCGCGCACTCGGCAAGGCGATCACGGAGCGTCGCGTCGCGCGGCGATACGCGGTGCTGAGCTGGGGCCACATCGAGAAGGACATGCTCAGCGTGGACCGGCCGATCGCGCGCGACCCGAACGACCGCAAGCGCATGGCGATCGCACTCGCCGGGAGGGCCGCGCGCACCGATTTCTACCGGCTCGCGCGCTTCGAGACGAGCGACCTCCTGCGCGCGCACCTGCACTCGGGGCGCACGCACCAGATCCGCGTCCATCTCGCGTCGATCGGCCACCCCGTGGTCGGAGACGACACGTATGGCGGTGGCGGCGCCCGCCGGCTCATGGGATTGCCTCCGAAACGTCATTTCCTTCATGCGGCCTGGCTCGTCTTCAAGCACCCGGTGACGGGTGAATTGCTCGATTTCCGTTCGAAGTTGCCGGAAGACCTCCGGCAGTCGCTGATTTCAGCGTCGGAAATGGCAGATTTGATTGCCCACCCCGATCCGCTGGAGTACCTTGGCTTCTATAGAGTCGACGGCTGAATTGCAGGTTCGCCGCTTCCTGTTGTTCGGGGTGGCGGGACGGCTGTGTGCGTGCGATCTGGATGCAGTCCGGGAGATCGTCCCGGCGCGTGCGGCCACGCGGTTGCCGGGGGCACCGGAATGGGTGCGCGGCCTGATCAACCTGCGCGGGACGCTCGTGACGGTGGTGGACCTCGCGGTCCGGTTCGGCTCTGCCGACGGCGCCGCCGGTACGAGGTCGATCATCGTGGCGGAGGCGGCGGGGAAGACGTTCGGAATTGGCGTGGATGAAGTGCGAAACGTGCAGTCCGTAGCCGAAGACGCGCTCGAGGGAGTCGATGCGCAGCGCGCGGCGGGCGGCATCATCCGCGGATTGGCGCACGTGGGGATCGCGCGCGCGGAGACGGCACTCGTCGTCGACGTGGCCGAGATCGTCAGGCAGGCGCTCGTCCTGTAGGACTCGATCACTCTTTCCAGTGCGGGGGAATGGTGGCTCCAACGGTGCTCATTTGCGATGACGCGATCTTCATGCGAACGATGGTCAGCGACATCCTGCAGCAGGCCGGCTTCGAGGTCGTGGGTGAGGCCGAGACCGGCGCGCAGGCGGTGGAGCGCTACAAGCAGCTTCGCCCGGACCTCGTCACGATGGACATCGTGATGCCCGACATGGGCGGAATCGACGCGGTGCGTGAAATCACGAAGTTCGATCCGGACGCGAAAGTGCTCATGTGCAGCGCGATGGGCCAGCAGGCGCTCGTCGTCGAGGCGATCCAGGCGGGAGCCAAGGACTTCGTGGTCAAGCCATTCCAGCCGAGCCGCGTGCTGGAAGCCGTCCAGCGCGTGCTCGGCTGAGCGCGCGACCGTCTCCCCGCCGAGCGTTCCGAGGCCGCAGACGATGAGTCTCGATCCGTCGCGCTACGCCGAGCTCTTCCGAACCGAGAGCCGCGAACAGCTGTCGGCGATCAACCGCGCGCTGCTGCTCCTCGAGCAGGGTGGTGATGCCGCGGAGCCGATCAGCGTGCTGTTCCGCGCCATGCACACGGTGAAGGGCATGAGCGCGACGATGCGGTACCACGCCGTCGCGGAGTTCGCACACGAACTCGAATCCGTGCTCGACCGCGTGCGCCGGGGCGACCAGCTGCTGGCGCCGGATCTCATGGACGCGCTGTTCGCGTCCGCCGACGCGCTCGAGACCGCCATCGACGAAGCGTCGGAGCAGGCGGGACAGACGCCCGCGATGGTCGCCGCGCTGCAGCGGCTCCGCGACGTCGCCGGCGGATCGTCGACGAGCGAGTTCCCGGGCGCGCCGACAAAGGAGACGGGGGCGCTCGTGGAGGTCGCCGTCGCCGATCCGCTCGACGGCCCGGGCGTGATCGTGCGCGTTCGCCAGGCCGCGGACGCGATGCTCCCCGGCGTGCGCGCGTTCATGGCGGTACAGCGCGTACGCTCGCTCGGGGAAGTCGCGGCCGTGAACCCATCGCTGGACGCGCTGCAGGCGTCGGCCGTGCCGATATCGTTCGCCATGCGCGTGGTGACCACGGCGTCCGTCGACGAGATCGAGCACGCCGTGCGGTCCGCGGGCGACGTCGCGTTCGTCGAGGTGGACGTGTCCGGGCGCACGCGCCGCGAGTCGCGATCGACGATCGCGGTCGTGGCCGAGGGCGAGGAAGTCACGCGCGCGTCGGCGCGTCCCACGCGGCACGTGCGCATCGACCTCGCGCGGCTCGACGCGCTGATGAACCTGATCGGCGAGCTCGTGATCACGCGCGGACGGCTGCTGCAGCTCACCGCGTCGAACCCCGATCCCGCGCTCGACGAATCCATGCAGATGGCCGCGCGGCTCGTGTCGGACCTGCAGACGGAAATCATGACGATGCGCATGGTGCCCGTGTGGCAGGTGTTCGACCGCTTTCCGCGCCTCGTCCGCGACTCGGCACGCGCGCTGAACAAGGACGTGACCTTCGTCGTCGAGGGGAAGGAGATCGAGCTCGACCGCTCGCTGCTCGACGAAATCGGCGAGCCGATCGTGCACCTCCTACGCAACGCGATCGGGCACGGCATCGAGTCGCCGGCGGAGCGGGCCGCCGCGGGGAAGCCGCGCGCGGGGCGCCTCGTGCTCAGCGCCGCGCGCGACCGCGCGGCCGTGCTGATCCGCGTGAGCGACGACGGCCGCGGCATCGACCGCCCGCGT
>Ga0208079_1001995_pt1 | contig 10249 bp, 12 predicted proteins | sample NGESurdeep092012_5_FD_184474 | JGI IMG/M metagenome (GOLD analysis project Ga0208079, IMG submission 184474) | Arctic peat soil microbial communities from Barrow, Alaska - NGEE Surface sample 210-2 deep-092012 (SPAdes) | ecosystem: Environmental > Terrestrial > Soil > Wetlands > Peat ... | reverse complement strand
GCCGCGTACATCGCGGCGATCGTCCGACGCTCCGCGGGGGCGGCAGCAGCCGAGAGCGAAGAGACCCTGACGCTCGGCCTCTGGGTCAGGTTCCGCGATGCCTACGACGCGCTGCGGGGGCCGTACGGGCACTCGGACGACGAGGACTTCTGGCTCGCGATGCAGCGACTCTAGGGACCGCCCGGTCAGCATCCGCGCGGACGATCGCCCCGCGAGGCCGCCAATTCAAGCGACCGGTTCCCTTGCAGGCGATCACGGTCGCGACTACGTCGACGGCGCTCCCTCTCTGTGGCCCGGGTGCGCCTGCCCGCGGCAGCATGGCCGCTGTGGCCCGGCTGCCGGCCTACTCCACCAGGTAGTCCCGCAGCTTGCGCGAACGGCTTGGGTGGCGCAGCTTCCGCAGCGCCTCCGCCTCGATCTGGCGGATCCGCTCGCGGGTCAGGTTGAACTCCTTGCTGACCTCCTCGAGCGTGCGGGCGCGGCCGTCCTCCAGGCCGAAGCGCAGCTGGAGGACTCGGCGCTCACGGCCGGTCAACGAGTTGAGCACGGCCGCCACCTGCTACCGCTCCTGATCGGCCGCGGTCGGCTGCGAGCCGAGGCGCCACACGTTCGGCGGCATCCGGACGAGCCAGCTCAGGAGGATCTCCTCGGCGCTCGTCGTGCGGGTCGTCCGGAGCATCCACGCGTACCAGAGGCGCCAACGGACGAGGGTCCAGTGACCGCTTGGCGGAGCGGCACCTCCGAAGCGACGGGTCGAACCAGGCGCCATCCTCGTCAGCCTTCCGCGTCCTTGGTCGCGAACCCGGCGCCTCCTCGCCGGAGCCGGATGTGGGGAGTGTAGCGAAGGGACCTCACGGGCGACTCCGTGAGGCGCGCTGGCGCACCTCAATCGCCCGTGCCGCCGTGCCATCGTCGACAAGCTCACGGGCTCGAGCCTCGTGGGCCTCCCCGAGCCTGAACTCCTCAGTACGGTCCGCCCCGTCATCCTCGACACGAACGCGCTCCTCGCCTTGCTGCACCACGCGTGACGACCGGTCCGGCGTCGGTTGACCCGGGTCAACGATCGCTCAAGAACGGGCCGCGAACCGCTCAGGCCGGCGGCTCGCAGGACTAGTATCCAAGCGATGAAGCCGTTGAGCGGGGGTCGTTTCGGTCTGGGCCGCCTGACGGGTCGGCGGTCCGGGCCGGCGATCGCCGCGGCCATCGTCCTGGCGCTTGCCGGCGCGACTGTGGCCGTCGCGATAATCCGCGCCGTCGTCCCGAACGCGGCGCCTGCATACCTGCTCGCCGTGCTGGCCGTGGGCATCCGCTACGGGACGCTGCCGGCTGCGCTGACGTCGATCGCGGCGTTTCTGCTGTACGACTTCCTGTTCGTCCCGCCGGTCTACACGTTCACGATCGCGAGCCCGGACGAATGGCTCAACCTGTTGCTGCTCCTGGCCGTCGCGGTCGTGATCGGTCGGCTCGCGGCACTCCAGGCGGAGCGAGCGCAGGAGGCCGCCGACCGAGCCCTCGAAGCCGAGTCGCTCTACCGGATCACCGGTGTCCTCGCCTCCACGCGGACCGTTGGCGAAGCCACGCCGCTCGTGCTAGCCCGGCTCGCCGAGACCACCGCCATGGACCGCGTCTGGTTCGGGCTCGGGCCGTCGCCGACGGAGGAGCGGATCGTGGCCGACACGGCCGCGACGGAGGCGCTGCCGGTGCCGGGCTGGCACGTCGTCCTACAGCGCCCGGCGGACGGCCCGGCCCGCTGGGTGCGGACTCACGTGGGCCGGGCCGGCTCGCGACGGTCGGCGAAGGTGGTCGTCCATCGGGTTCGCGTCGAAGTCGCCGGTGAGCCGCTCGGCTCGCTGTGGGCGCTTCGAGCCCGGGCCGAGCGAGAACCGGATCGGGCCGAGACCCGGATCCTGTCGGCTGCGGCCGACCAGCTCGGCCAAGCGGTGGTCCGGGACCGCCTCGCCGAGGAGGCCACGAACGCCGAGATCCTCCGCGAGAGTGAGTCCCTGAAATCCGCGCTCCTGGACTCGGTCTCCCATGACCTCCGGACGCCGCTCGCGACGATCCGCGCCGCCGCCGGCAGCATGCTCGATCGAAGCATCGCCTGGACCGAGGACGAGCGGCTCGAGGCATTCCAGACCATCGATTCTGAGGCAGAGCGAATGGGCCGGCTCGTGCGCAACCTCCTGGACCTGAGCCGGATCGAGGGCGGAGCGCTCAGACCGGAGCTGGCTGCCCACGACGCGGGCGAGATCGCCCGGCAGGCTGCCGGGCGGATCCACGCCCAGGGGAAGACGATCCGGGTCGACACCCCGCCAACCCTTCCGCCGGTCCTCATCGACGACGTGTACCTGGGCCAGATTCTCGCCAACCTGCTCGAGAACGCCGTTCGCTATGGAGGCCACACGATCGTCGTTCAAGGCCTGGATCTCCCCGATGAGGGTGCCGTGGAGTTGAGCGTCGCGGACGACGGCGAGGGCGTCCCGGTTCGCGCGCTGGGGCACCTGTTCGACAAGTTCTATCAGGTGCCGAGGGCCGACGCTCTCTCACGGCGCGGGATGGGCATCGGCCTCACTGTGGTGGCCGGACTCGCGCACGCGATGGGCGGGACGGTCCGCGCCGAGGGCAGCGACCTGGGCGGCCTGGCCGTCGTGGTCACGCTGCGAGCCGCCGATGCCCCTCCGCCTGATCCGGGCGAACGCGGCCTGTTCCCGACCGAGGCAGCCCGATGACCTCGCCAGGAGCGTGGCTGCTGGTCGTCGAGGACGAGGAGCCGGCGCGGCGCCTGCTGGGAAAGTACCTCGCCCGACGCGGCTACCGCGTGGACGAGGTCTCCTCCGCCGGAGAAGCCATGCGGGCCTGGGACGCGCACCGGCCGGACCTGATCCTGCTCGACCTCGGTCTGCCCGACTTCGACGGGATCGAGGTCATCCGTCGGATCCGTCGCGCCGCTGCGACGCCGATCATCGTCCTGTCGGCTCGGGGCGAGGAGCGCGACAAGATCGCCGGTCTGGAGGCCGGCGCCGACGACTACCTCTCAAAGCCGTTCTCCGTCGACGAGCTTGAAGCACGCATCCATGCCGTGATGCGCCGTCTCGGAGGCCCCGACGTGGGCCCGGACGGCCGGCTCCGGCTCGGATCGATCGAGCTCGATCCCACGCGCCGCGCGGTGACCGTGGCGGGGAACCCGGTCCACTTCTCCCCGCGCGAGTACGAGCTGCTCAAGGTGCTGTTGTCGAACCAGGGCCGTCTCGTGACGCGCGAGCGGCTGCTCCGAGCTGTCTGGGGGCTCGAGTACGCGGATGCGCGCGAGTACCTCCACGTCTACGTTGGCCGGCTTCGGCGCAAGCTGTCCGATGCCGGCGTCGGACCCATGATCGAACAGATGATCGCGACCGAGATGGGGATCGGATACCGCGTTGCGGCTCCGATGCCCGCCATGGAAGCGATCGCGCCGACGGAGGGTTGACTCGCGGCCGGCCGACCCGGCTGCGACCCCCCTCAAACGTTTAGACCGTATTTAGGCAGCCGGGCCTTTCGACCCGGGCTGCCTCTTGGGCCGCCGGCGGATGCTGGAGTCATGCCACAGGCCACCGGTCCCGACACGTCCGACGATCGGACGACTGCCTACCGCCTAGCACGCGAGATCGGGGACGTCGAGTCCGCCATCGAGCTCGTCCGATCCGGCGCGGCGTCCCGCGTCACGGTGGCCGGGCTCCGGTTCGGCGAGCAGATCGTCGCGCGGCTGCGGGCGGAGGCGGCAGCCGTGGGCGTTCGGCTCGAGCCCTTGTACTGGCCCGAGGACGCTGGCTGTGACGTCACCGTGAGGCGATCCGATGTCGAAGTCTGACCGTTCCGCCCGGGTGCTGCTGGTCGAGGACGACCTCGGCCTCGCCGGGATCCTCGTGCACTACCTGCGGGCTCGCGGCCACGATGCCCGCTCGGCGGCGTCGGCCGAGGACGCGGTCGAGCTACTCCGCTCCGGATTCCGACCGACCGTGGTCCTGCTGGACATCAACCTCCCGGGGGCGTCGGGCTGGAGCCTGCTCCGCGGTCCCGAGCTGGCCGCGGCGGGATCGCCGCCCGTCTACATCGTGAGCGCGACCTCGATCGCTGCGTCGCGGCTGCGGGAGTTCAAGGTGGCCGGGTATCTGCCGAAGCCGTTCGCGCTGGCGACCCTCGTCGACGTCGTCGAGCGGACGCCGCTCAACGACAAGGGAATGGCTGAGGCTGTTCGTGGAGGAGATCCGGATGCTCTTTGACCTCGCGATGATCGCCCTGATCCTCGTCTGGGCCCTCGCGTTCTTCGCGTTCCTCTGGCTTGCGAGGAGGCTGGCCCGATGAACGTCAGCGACCTGGTCGGGGGCGTGATCGCCCTCCTCCTCGGGCTCTATCTCTTCTGGACCCTGCTCCGGCCCGAGGACTTCTGAGCCATGCCGAACCTTCCCGGCCTGGTCCAGATCGTCACGGTCCTCGCCGCCATCCTCCTCGTCACCCGACCACTGGGCGGGTACATGCGCCGGGTCTTCGACGGCGAGCGAACGTTCCTCTCCCCCGTCCTCCGCCCCGTCGAGCGCGGGATCTACCGCGTCATCGGAGTGGACGAGACGGCCGAGCAGCGCTGGACGGGCTACGCGGTGTCGCTCCTGGTCTTCGCGTTCGTCGGCATCCTCGTCCTGTACGTCCAGCAGCGCATCCAGGGCTCCCTGCCACTCAACCCGAGCGGCTTCGGAGCGGTTCCGCAGGACCTCTCGTTCAACACGGCCGTCAGTTTCGAGACCAATACGAACTGGCAGAACTACAGCGGCGAGAACACGCTGAGCTACCTGACCCAGATGGCCGGGCTCACCGTTCGCAACTTCACCTCCGCCGCGATGGGTCTGGTCGTGGCCATCGCCCTGGCACGCGGGCTGGTCCGTCGCTCGGCGAGCACGATCGGCAACTTCTGGGTCGACGTGACCCGGAGCACGCTCTACATCCTGCTCCCGATCGCGTTCGTGGCAGCGCTCGTGCTCGTCTCCCAGGGTGTCGTCCAGACCTTCAACGCCTCGACCACCATCCACACGCTCCAGGGCGCCAGCCAGACCATCACGGTTGGCCCCGTCGCGTCGCAGGAGGCGATCAAGGAGCTCGGCAACAACGGCGGCGGCCCCTTCAACGCCAACTCGGCGCATCCCTTCGAGAACCCGAACGGGCTCACGAACTGGCTGGAGATGTTCCTGATCCTCCTGATCCCGTTCGCGCTCACGAACACGTTCGGGCGGATGACCGGCAACGAGAAGCAGGGCTGGGCGCTCTTCGCGGCGATGATGGTGATCCTCGTCGTGGCGATCGGCGTGGTGACCTGGAGCGAACAGCAGGGCAACCCGCTCTACCCCCAGGCCGTGAACACTGCCCTCGGCAACATGGAAGGCAAGGAGGTCCGATTCGGCGCGGACACGAGTGCCCTGTTTGCCGCGGTGACCACCGGAACGAGCACCGGGGCCGTCAACTCGATGCACGACAGCTTCCTGCCGCTGGGCGGCATGGTCCCCCTGGTCCTGATCCAGCTCGGCGAGATCACCCCGGGCGGGATCGGGGCGGGCTTCTACGGCCACGTCGTCTTCGGGGCCATCCTCGCCGTCTTCATCGCGGGCCTGATGGTCGGTCGGACTCCCGAGTATCTGGGCAAGAAGATCGAGTCGTATGAGATCAAGATGGCGATGCTGGCGGTGCTCGCAATGGGCGCCAGCATCCTCATCTTCTCCGCGATCGCGTCGGTCGCGCCGCCTGGCCTCGCCGGACCGCTCAACTCCGGGCCGCACGGCTTCAGCGAGATCCTGTACGCCTACTCCAGCCAGACCGGCAACAACGGCTCGGCGTTCGCCGGCCTGAGCGGCAACACCCTCTTCTACAACCTGACGGGGGCCTTCGCGATGCTCATCGGACGCTTCGCCGAGATCATCCCGGCCCTCGCGATCGCGGGCTCGATGGCCTCCAAACGGCGGGTCGCACCATCCCTTGGCACCTTCCCGACCACCGGCCCGATCTGGGTCGCCCTCCTGATCGGTGTGATTGTGATCGTCGGCGCGCTCACCTTCTTCCCGGCGCTCTCGCTGGGCCCCATCGTCGAGCAGCTCAAGATGGCCGCAGGCCAGGTGTTCTGACATGATCAACGCAGCGCGCACGCCGAACCTCGGCGCTCGCCTCGCCCGCTCCGTCATCGACACCGGCCGTGGCACCCGGCGCATCCAGCGCGCCGAGCGCGAGGCAACTGCCGGAACGCCGGGCGCACCCCGGGCCCCGCGAGGCATCTTCGATCCCGCGCTGCTGCGGGCCGCGCTTCGGCCGGCCCTCCGCAAGTTCGATCCGCGCCAGCTCTACAGGAACCCGGTCATGTTCGTGGTCGAGGTGACAGCCGCCCTCGTCACGCTCGTCTTCCTCGCCGACCTGACCGGGGTCACGACCCCAACCGCGGGCGAGGTCGGGCGGTCGGCAGGCTTCGAGCTCCAGATCGCGGTGTGGCTCTGGTTCACCGTCTACTTCGCGACGTACGCGGAGGCCCTCGCGGAAGCTCGGGGCAAGGCCCAGGCCGCGTCGCTGCGCAAAACCCGCTCCGAGACGCTGGCCCACCGCCGGCGCGCCGACGGGACGCTCGAGGACGTCGGTTCATCCCTCCTCCGCTCGGGCGACGTCATCGTGATCCGCGATGGCGAGACGATCCCGGGCGACGGCGACGTGATCGAGGGCGTGGCGTACGTCAACGAGGCTGTCATCACGGGGGAGTCGGCGCCGGTCCTCAAGGAGCCGGGCACCGACATCCGGAGCTCGGTCACGGGCGGCACGACGATCACCAGCGACACGCTCACGGTTCGCATCACCGCGAACCCCGGCGAGACCTTCCTCGACCGGATGATCGCCCTCGTGGAGGGCGCGAAACGGCAGCGGACGCCCAACGAGATCGCGCTGTTCATCCTCCTGTCCGGCCTGACCATCGTCTTCCTGCTCGCGACTGCGACGATCCGGCCGTTCGGCCTCTACGCCAACGCCCAGCTCGGCCTCGTCGTGCTCGCCGCCCTGCTCGTCTGCCTTATCCCCACGACAATCGGCGGCCTCCTGTCCGCGATCGGCATCGCGGGCATGGACCGCGTCGCCCGCTTCAACGTCCTGGCCATGAGCGGTCGCGCCGTGGAGGCGTCCGGCGACGTGGACGTGATCCTGCTCGACAAGACGGGCACGATCACGTTCGGCAACCGGCTGGCGTCGCGCATCGTGGCGCTGCCGGGCGTCGAGGAGCGCGACGCCGTCGAGGCGGCCCTGCTCACATCGCTCGAGGACGAGACGCCGGAGGGCCGCTCGATCGTGGAGCTGGCACGGGCCCGGCTGGCGGCCCTCGGAGACAGCGCGGGCCACGACACTGCGCCCGCCGGGCAGGCCGTGGCCCAGGTCATCCCGTTCTCGGCCCAGTCGCGGACCAGCGGCGTCATCCTGGTCGACGGGACCGTCGTCCTGAAGGGTGCCGTGGACGCGATCGAGGCCGCCCTCGACGAGGCCGCGCCGGGGGAGCTGAAGACGCTCAGCGACGAGATCGCCGGAGTCGGCGCGACGCCGCTGGCGATGCGCCGGAACGGGACGGTCCTGGGCGTGATCGAGCTCAAGGACACGGTCAAGCCCGGCCTCCGCGCCCGCTTCGACGAGCTCCGCCGGATGGGCATCCGGACGATCATGGTCACCGGCGACAACCCGTTGACCGCACGGACCATCGCTGAAGAGGCCGGCGTGGACGACTTCATGGCCCAGGCGAAACCCGAGGACAAGATCGCCCGGATCCGGGCGGAGCAGGCCGAAGGCCACCTGGTGGCGATGACGGGAGACGGCACCAACGACGCCCCGGCGGTGGCCCAGGCAGACGTCGGGCTGGCCATGAACAGCGGGACGTCGGCCTGCAAGGAGGCGGCCAACATGGTCGACCTCGACTCCGATCCCACGAAGCTGATCGAGGTCATCGCGATCGGCAAGCAGCTCCTGATCACTCGCGGCGCGATCACGACGTTCTCGATCGCGAACGATGTTGCCAAGTACTTCGCGATCCTGCCGGCCATGTTCGCGGTCGCCTACCCGGAGCTTCGCTCGCTGAACATCATGGGTCTCGGCACCCCGGAGAGCGCCATCCTGTCGGCGGTGATCTTCAACGCCCTGGTCATCATCGCCCTGGTCCCGCTCTCCATGCGCGGTGTCGCGTACCGCGCGGCACCGGCCGCTGAGCTGTTGCGGCGCAACCTCCTGATCTACGGAGTCGGCGGCATCCTCGCGCCGTTCCTCGGGATCAAGCTGATCGACATGCTCGTCACCGCCATCCACCTGGCGTAGAGGTCTCCAATGCGTTCTTTCCTCCGTCACCAGCTCTGGCCCGCGGTGGCCAGCCTGGCTCTCCTCACCCTCATCACCGGCTTCGTCTACCCTGCCGCCGTCACGGCGGTCGCGCAGGTCATCTTCCCGAGCCAGGCAAACGGCTCGTTCATCGTCGTGGACGGGACGGCAGTCGGCTCGAGCCTGATCGGCCAGGCTTTCAACGGCCCGAAGTACTTCTGGGGCCGACCCTCGGCCGCTGGCGTGACGGCCTCGAACCCGGCGGGGTACGACGGGACGGCGTCCGGCGGGTCAAACCTGGGACCGACCTCGAAGGCGCTCATCGACACCGTGACGCAGCGCGTTGATGCCTTGCGAGCGGCCAACGGGAACGCGCCGATCCCGGTGGACCTCGTGACGACGTCGGCTTCCGGGCTCGATCCGGACATCAGCCCGGCCGCCGCCGAGTACCAGGTCGCCCGGGTCGCCCAGGCACGCGGCATGACCGTCGACCAGGTCCGGGCGCTCGTCGCGAAGCACACGAGCCAGCCGTTCCTCGGCTTCCTGGGCGCGGCGACCGTGAACGTGCTCCAGCTCAACCTGGACCTCGACGGGCTGCTCCGATGAGCGCGAGCAGGGGCGAGCGCGGACGGCCGAGCGGGGACCAGATGCTCGCCCGCGTCCAGGCGGACCAGAAGCCGGCGCGTGGCCGGCTGCGGATCTACATGGGCATGGCGCCGGGCGTCGGCAAGACGTACAAGATGCTCGAGGAGGCCCACCGCCGGCATGACCGCGGCACGGACGTGGTGATCGGCTTCGTGGAGACTTACGGTCGGCGCAACACGGCCGCGCTGATGGACGGGCTCGAGATCATCCCGCGGCGGCACGTCGAGTACCGCGGCGTCGTCGTGGAGGAGATGGACGCCGAGGCCGTCCTGGCCCGCCGCCCTGCGGTCGCGCTCGTGGATGAGCTCGCCCACACGAACGCCCCCGGATCCGAGCGCGAGAAGCGCTGGCAGGATGTCGAGCTCCTGCGGGATGCGGGCATCGAGGTCATCAGCACCTGCAACGTCCAGCACGTCGAATCGGTGGCGGACGCCGTCCAGACGATCCTTGGGGTGCCGGTCCGCGAGCGGGTCCCCAAGGAGGTGGTTCGCGCCGCCGACGAGATCGAGCTCGTCGACATGAGCCCGCACGCGCTCCGCCAGCGGATGCGCCACGGCAACGTGTATCCGCCCGATCGCGCCGCGATCGCCCTCGAACGCTTCTTCACCGAGCCGAACCTGACCGCCCTGCGTGACCTGAGCCTCCGCTTTGTCGCTGGCCAGGTCGACCTCCAGCTCGAGGGGATCGTCGAGGAACAGGGCCTGCACATGGGCTCCTTGACCGACCGCGTCATGGCGCTCGTGGACGAATCGGCCACCTGTCGTCGGGCGCTCCGGCGGGCAGCCGCCCTGGCGAGCGCGCTGCATGCACCGCTGCTGGCCGTCGCCGTCGAGACGCCCGGTGTCAGCCTCTCGCAGGATCGCCGCCAGAACCTCCAGGCGAACGTCGACTACGCCACGGATCTCGGTGCCGAGATCATCCGTGGAGAAACGGACGATCTCGTGAAGGGCGTCGAAGAGGTCATCCATGACCGCCGCGTCACTCACCTCGTCCTTGCCCACCATCCGCGACGGGGCCTTGACCGTCTTGGAAGGCCGTCGCTGGCCGAGCTCGTCCTCGCCGCCGTGCCGGGGATCGAGGTCCACTTGGTCAGCGAGCCCCCGCCGGTACGGTAAAGGGGCCGGACGGTATGCGCTCGCGCTGCTGACCGCAACAAGATCGTGGTGTCCGGGGCGGGCATCACCATCGGCGTCGCGGCGGCCGACCCCGCCAACCTGTCCGCCGTCATGCTCGCCGGGGTGGCCGGCCTGCTGGCCGG
>Ga0208079_1001992_pt1 | contig 10255 bp, 9 predicted proteins | sample NGESurdeep092012_5_FD_184474 | JGI IMG/M metagenome (GOLD analysis project Ga0208079, IMG submission 184474) | Arctic peat soil microbial communities from Barrow, Alaska - NGEE Surface sample 210-2 deep-092012 (SPAdes) | ecosystem: Environmental > Terrestrial > Soil > Wetlands > Peat ... | reverse complement strand
AAACAAGGTAAAGGAGAATTTGGTGGGCGAAGCTAAGTGGTTGAAAACATGGAGCGGGAGACCGGATTCGAACCGGCGACGTCCAGCTTGGGAAGCTGGCATTCTACCACTGAATTACTCCCGCATTCCTGTGTTCTAGGCAACTTAACAGCCCAGCAGGGATTTAGCCGTGACGGCAATCCATCCACTTGACGACACCATCAAGATAGCATAATGACCGCGCCGCTGGGAGCTGTCGCCCTGGGGCAGCTTGCGCGGCCAATCGGTGTGCTTACGCTGTCGCGGCGCGCCGCCCATCCACTATTCGACATGCGTGGAGATCACACCCTGGGAACGCGCCAGAACGCCCGGAAACGGTTGCCACAGCTACGGCATCGGAAGGCACGAAGCGAGACCGCGCGCAGAATCGGATCCAACATGCTCCTGGTATGGGACAGACGGGTGTTGTGCCAGCCGCATCGCGGGCAGATGGGACGATTGGAGTCGGCAACCTCTTCTACTTCTTTATCCTCGATGCCGTCTTCCCTTTCGTCATGGTCTTCGTATTCGGCTTGCTTTTCCGGAACTTCGGCCATTTCCTTACTCAAACCTGCGAGGGTACTCTGCTACTAGTATGGCAAGTTGGGACGGAGGAGTGATGAGTGGATTTGCAGCATCTCACACCAGTTCCCAAACACCCGGGCGGACAACGCCGCCATGCGGGGTGCGTTGAAGAACGGGTCGATCACCGACTCCAGTTCGCGCACATCGCCGCCGTTTTCATCCTGCACACACCAATCGGCAATCATCCGCGGCGTGACCTCCAGGTGGAACTGGAGTCCGTACACACGCTCACCGGCGCGGAACGCCTGATTGCGGCAGAGACCGGACGACGCCAGGAGTTCGGCGCCGGACGGCAGGTCGAAGGTCTCACCGTGCCAGTGGAAAACCGTTTCCATGGAGAGCCCGTCGAAAAGCCGATCGCCCCCGGCGGCTTCGGTGAAGTCGAGGCCGTACCAGCCAATCTCCTTGGCGGAATTCCGCCGCACCGTGGCGCCCAGCGCACGGGCGATCAACTGCGCCCCCAGGCAGATGCCGAGGATGGGCTGGCGGCGCGCTATCGCCTGGCGGATGAACTCCATCTCCCGGTGAAGGAAGGGCAGATCGTCGTTGACCGACATGGGACCGCCCAGGAAGATCAGCGCGTCATACGCCCCGATATCCCGCGGCGGAGCGCCTGCCTGGTAGAGATCGGCGTAGTCCACTTCGATGTGGCGCACGCGCAGCGCGGGCTCCATCAATCCCAAGCCTTCGAAGGGTACGTGGCGGAAAACCAACACGCGCATAAGCGTCAGTTCGCCGCCATCTGGAAGTGGCTCAGGCTTTCGGCGTACTTGGAGATGCCGCGATAGAGCGATTCGGCCAACTTCTGGCGGTAATCCGGTTTCTTCAGCAAAGTCTCTTCGCGCGAGTTGCTCAGAAAGCCGATTTCGGCCAGCACACTGGGCATGTTGGCGCCGATCAGCACCACAAACGGAGCCTTCTTGACGCCGCGGTTCTTCTGCCCGGGCAGGTTGCGCGAAGAGAACGAAAAAAGAGCGGCCTGGATGCGGCTGGCGAATTCGCGGGATTCGTCAAGTTTTTCGTGCAGCGTGATCTTCTGAATGATGTCCTGTAATTCGAAAATGGATTTTTGCGAGCTGGCGTTCTCCCGCGCGGCAACATCCAGTGCGTCCTTGGAATCGGTGAAGTTCAGGTAAAACGTCTCCATACCGCCGATGCGCGGAATGGGCGACGAGTTCGCATGGATGGAAAGAAACAGGTCGGCCTTTTTCTGGTTGGCAATCGCGGTGCGGCCCTCGAGGGGGACGAACGTGTCGTCCGAGCGGGTGTAAATCACCTCCGCGTTCAGACGCTCTTCGATCAGTTTGCCCACTCGCTGCGCCACGTCGAGCACGAGGTCCTTCTCCACCAATCCGTGGGGACCCTGCGTGCCCTGATCGTGCCCGCCGTGGCCGGCGTCGATCACGATGCGCCCCACCTTGAGCCCCAGCGCACGGGTCAGCGAGTTGCCTCCGGTTGAGGTGCGCTTGGCCGCCCTGCTGAACTCGCCCGGCAAGGGTGGGGGCGGCGCGGGCGCAGCGGGCACCGGAGGCTCGGTTTTGAGATCGGCCGGCTGTCCAGCGGCGCGAGACTCCGCGGATGCGTCGGCCGCTTGGGCCGGCGGCGATTCGGCCGGGGCGGGTTTGGATTTGGCCGGCGGCGCCGATTTGGCTTTGACCGGCGGCGCGGTCCTGGGTTTGACGGGCAGCGGCTCAGCTTCGGCTTTGACGGCTGGCGTGTCCGGCCTGGGTCGCACGAACGGCGGGTCCGCTTCCAGCGGCGGCTTGCCTGCCGGCGCTACAGGTTTGGAGATCTCCGCCTTGATGGCCGGAGGCGGCTTCACGGCGGGCAGCATGGGCTCGGTGGGAATCGCGGGCCCGCGGGCCGCGCGCATTTCGATGATCAGCCGGTTGGGATTGGAAAGCTGCGACGCAGTCACTTCCGCCGGACCGGCCAGGTCCAGCACGATGCGCGTGGTGCCGGGGCTGGTTTCGGCCACACGCACACGCTGCACCAGCTTGTCGTCGATCGCCTTGGACCAGAACCGTTTGTCGTCGATGCGCGGGCGGGCGCCCAGAATATCGAAGTAAACGCGCTCGGGATTGTGCAGCCGGTCGGAGCGGAAGTGGAAATCGCCGGACACTTCGACCGCGATGCGCGTGACCTCGGCGAGCGACCAGTTGCGGATGGCGGTGACGGAATGCAAAGAGACGCGATCGCTCTGCGCAAACAACATCGTGGCCGAAATTGCGAGCGCGGCGAGCGGCTTCATAGCATCGCGATTATCTCGAGACGTAGCGCACGGAACCGTCCGCCTGGACTATTTCCACGACGTGGGCGGGACCAGCTTCGGTGGCCTCGATGGCTTGGGGCGGCGCGGGCGCCGCAACAGTTTTGGCCGCAACGGCCTTTCTGGCCAGCTCCAGTTGGCGCCGCACCAGGATCAAGTAATTCTGCGTTTCGGCGAACGGCGGCACTCCGCCGTAGCGTGCTACCGCGCCTTCGCCGGCATTGTAAGCCGCCAGCGCCAGCGGGTAGTCTTCGCTGTAAAGATCCAGCAGATAGCGCAGATACCGGGCCCCGCCCTGGATGTTTTCGACCGGGTTGAAGGCATTATCGACGCCGAAACGCCTGGCCGTGGCGGGAATCAATTGCATCAGTCCCAGCGCGCCCTTACTCGAAATCGCGTGCGCGTTGTAGTTGCTCTCCACTTTGATGACGGAATGGATCAACTGCGGCGACAGCGCGTGCTCGGCGGCAATACGGCGCACGACTTCATCAATGCCGGAGGGCGGCGCGACGGGCTCCGGATCGGGAGAGGCGGCGCTCACCACGCGTGGCGGCACTACGGCTTCGGCCACTCTGACTTCGGTGACGGTCTTGGGGCTGACCACCATGCTTCTCACCAGTTTCCCGGTTCGCAGATCTGGACGTACCACACTGGTAACCCGTTGCGGAATACCCGGACCGGCGCCAAACAATACGCCGGCGGCGAGACCCGCAATCGTCAGTTTAAAACAAAATTGGCGCAAAATGTTTCCCCTAATGGTATCACCAAAATCCGCCCGCCGCGCGGGCCCGCCCCGAATCCCAGGGGTCTTAAGCAAGCCTAATGTTATCATTTCCTTGTGATTTGCTCGGGGTATGTGCTGGCGGGGGGGCGCAGTTCCCGGATGGGCCGGGATAAAGCCCGCCTGCCGTTTCGCGGAAGCGATCTGGTGAGCGCCGTGGCCGGTGCGGTGGCCCGCGCTGCCGGCAACGTCACCCTGGTCGGGCACTCCGAACTGCCGGCAATTCCCGATCGCTACCCTGGCGGAGGTCCGCTGGGTGGAATCCTCACGGCGCTGCATCATACTTCCGCCGATTGGAATCTCATCGTCGCCTGCGACATGCCGGAAGTGTCCGCCGCTTTTCTGACCGGACTGCTGGCCCAGGCCAGGCGGTCGCGGGCCGACGTTCTGCTTCCCCGCGGGCCGGACGGACTGCCCCAACCCCTCTGCGCGGTCTATCGCCGGCGCGCTCTGCCTGTCTTGGAAGACCATTTCGCCCGCGGTGTGCGTAAGGTGACGGCGGCCCTCGCTGGTCTCGAAGTGGAGCCGTTGGTTGTCGCGGAACTCTCGTTTTTTCAAAACGTTAACACTCCGGAGGATTGGGCCGCATATGCCGCAAAGTGATCCCTATCCGCACTACATCGAGTTCCGGCATATCTATAAGACGTTCGACCGCCCGGTTTTAGTCGATTGCAACTTCCACGTGAACCCCGGCGAGACGGTGGCCATCATCGGGCGTAGCGGCGTCGGCAAATCTGTCACGCTGGGCAACATCATGGGATTCCTCAAGCCGGATAGCGGACGCGTCATCGTGGCCCACGAGGACGTGACCGATTTTTCCGAAACCGAGTGGCGGCGCGTGCGGCGCAAGGTGACCATGGTCTTCCAATCCGGGGCCCTCTTCGATTCGCTGACCGTCGCCGAGAACGTGCTCTTTTCGCTGGAACTCCGCCAGGATTACGACTTTCAGAATAAGGAAGACGTGGTCGACGGCCTGCTCCAGATGGTGGACATCGCCGATGCCGCGGACGCCTATCCGGCCGACCTCTCCACCGGGTACAAACGCGCCGTGGCCATCGCCCGCGCCCTCGCCGCGCAGCCCCAGTGCGTCCTCTACGACGAGCCCACCACCATGGTGGACCCCATCATGAGCGACCACCTGGGCGACCTCATGCTCCGCCTGAAGAAGCAACTGAAGCTCACCAGCGTGGTGGTGACGCACGATCTCGATCTGATGTACAAGGTGGCGGATCGCGTGGTCTTCCTGTACGACTGCGGCGTGATCTTCTTTGGCCCGGTCGCCGACCTGAAAAAAAGCGAGCACCCGCACATTCAGGAATTCCTGGAATTGGATAAGGTGCTCAGGGTATAAAAGACTGTGCTCCCCCTCCTGCTCGCCGCCCTTGCCCTCAAGCCCACCCTGGATCACCCTCCGGCCATCACCGGCAACTGCCATCCGGCGCGCGTGCATTTCACCGGACACATTTCCGCCGATGCCCCCGGCCCCGTAAAATACACCTGGGTGCGCAGCGACAAGCCCTCCACCGCCACCTTCACCCTCAACTTCACCACGCCGGGATCCCTGCCGGTCACTTACGACTGGCTCCTCAAGGGGCCGGCCGAAGGCTGGGTGGTGCTCCAGGTGATCTCGCCCGAAGCCGCCAATTCCGGCAAGGTGCCGTTTCACGTGAAATGTGCCAAATAGGCCTCCGCGGCTTGGGCGCCCGAAAAAAAGGCGATACTTGGTGGACACAAAGGACGGCTGCTGGGTGTATACTCACCCCAATCTGGGACTCCAAAGTGGAAATTCTGCATGATTAGGGGCTGTTCCTCCTGCAAATAATGCGGACCGGAATATCCTCATTGTACGTTCGAAACTTGCGTATACAGGGAGGGGTGAAATGCGGCATGCGAAGGCACGAGTTCTCATTATAGGCGCCGGTTCCTTACTGGCGATCGGCACGATTGCGGTCGTTTCGTTGCGCGGGGATCAGGCGATCACCTGTAAGCCGAACGGATCCAGCCAAACGATTTGCAGGATCGACGAACCAAACGTCAAGCAGCTCTCGACGGATTACCGGCAAGTGGCTTTCCATGCCGGCGACACTGTCACGGTGAGCGCCGGAGGCTGTGTGCAAACGGGGGGCAGCGGCGCTACATGGAAACGATATGTGAATCCGAGCGGCTCAAACTCGAACCGGATGTACTGGGGAACCATCTCCATCCCCGGAGCGACCCAGGGCGTGGTTCGAGTTTCCGATGTTGTCGGCCGCAAGTTGACCGTACCTGCCGGTATCGCCGATGCCAACCTGTTCTTGAGGCTGGGGTATATCGACGATGGCTATGGCGATAACGGCTACTATTCACACGACGACGGGACGGAGAACCAATGCAAGGGATCGGTTAACGCATTCGTGGTGCTCACCATCAACCACCCGGCGGGGACAACGACCACGTGCGGGGGCACCACGGGGAACAGCCCGCTCGACCTGGTCTGGACCGACTGCGATCCAAACGGCTTTCCGAAGAACCCCAGGTGGCGCTACCAGGTGGACCATAACGGCCAGGTGCCGCCAGCCCCGAGTGTGCTTTGCGCGTCGGGGTTCGGAGCATCGTGTACATCTTGGCCCTTGACCAACGATTCGGGCTTCTGGTGCGGGCCGCACAGGAACTGGTTCGCAGTGACGTATGAAAGCCCGATCGAGTGGGAGGCAAAGTCCACAGCGGGCACGGATGACGATTACAACTACAGACTGTTCCCGCTTCATAATGAGGGCATTTTGACGCACCAGAATCTCACCACCAATGGTCTGGAGGTGGAATTCGATTCCGATGAGACCATCGATCACTTTACTTCACCTCTTTGGACTAAATTCCATAGTCTGGTGGACAGTAACAACACCGCCGCCCAGGCACAGGTCAAATCCAAGACAGCCGTGGTTACCGGACTGCTGGGGCTTGATTGCGGGCACCCGGACTGCTCCTCCGAGCTGCATCCGGCGTATGCCATGGCGGTCAACATGGACGACTCCAACCTGACTGACGACACCTGGGGCGTGTTCGCGCGCAATTGGGGCGACGAAGGTTTCTGCGGCAGCGACCAGCATAACCTGCCGCTCAACGATCTGAAGCTGCAGATTCCCTGGCTCCCTGGCGCGAGTTCCGTAATCGTGCTGCCGGCCACCCAGTTTTATGTTTTCGCGAACTCCGGGAGCAACGCCTCGGTATCAAGCCCGCAGATTACGTACGCCACGGGCCAGGGCGTCCTGATCGATTTCAGTCTGCCCGATCCTACCGCGCAACTGGGAGTCGAAGGCGAGGTTCACTTGCAGTGGACCCTCCCGGCTGGAGTGCGGCGAACAACCGTGGTGAGCCGGTCTTCGGCAACCGCCACGACAGCGGGCACAGTCGGTAAGCCGGAGACGGAAAAGCCGGAAGTGCGAATGGCTGCCCTGCTATCGCAGATGACGGCGCCTCAAACTCAAGCGTTCCGCACTCGTCTGCAAGCGACGGCGGTTTCGCGGACCGCGCTCAGCCGGCCGAAGCTGCCGTTGCGTCCGGCCACCGCGGTCGCCGCGCTGCCACGTCCGCCTCGTCTGGCCAAGCCGCTTGCGGGACAGTCGGCGCGCGATCCGCGAATGGTACAGAAGAGCGAGTCGTTGCGCGTGTCTTTGTGCGAGGCGTATAAGGATGCCGTGCCGGGCCATCCGTCGGCTTGCTTGGCGACCAACCCACGGGCGCAGTGAAGGGGGGATACAGGAACGTTGCGAAAGCGCTTCTCTGGTGACCGCTGAAACGCCAGCCCGGCCATTGATCCGGGCTGCTCTCGATGGAGATGGGCCGGGGCACAGTTTTATGCCCCGCCGCGCGCAAAACGTGTACCCTAATCTCCAGTGAAGCTGCTATCCCTTTTTCTCGTCTCCGCCGCGGCGTGGGCTTTCAACCGGCCATGCCCGCTTTCTAGCGGGCATATCCAGGCCGGAAGGCACCTCGGCGCGAATGCCGAGGTGGCCGCCTGGAAAGGCGGCTCCACGGAGCCGCTGACGTGGCGAACTTTATCATTCGGTCAAAGACCTAGTTCGCTTTAGTAACCGTCACGTCACCGAACTTCTTCAGTGCCTCTCCGATCTTGGCGGCGTCGCCCACGACGATCACCGCGGCTTGCCCGGGAGCGAGGTACTTCTTCGCCGCCGCCAGTATCTGGTCCGGCTCCACCGAACGTACGCGCGTGGTGTAGGTTTCCAGATAATCGTTCGGCAGCCCGAGGGTCTTCATGTTGTTCAGTTGCGACGCCAGCCCATCCTGGGTTTCCAGGCGAAGCAGATACAGGCCGGCCATGTAGTTCTTGACATTGCTGAGCTCGTCGGTGGGCACGGGAGTGGTGGCCATCTTGTCCATCTCGGCCAACACTGCTTGGAGCGCGGGCTCGATCACTTCGTTGCGCACTTCCGTCACCGCCGAGATCAAGGCTGCGTCCCGGTTGGTGCCGTACTCGCTGTGGGCGTCATAAGCGTAGCCATCCCTTTCGCGAATGTCCTTAAACATGCGCGAATTGGTGCCGCCGCCCAGAATGTTATTCCCCACCGTCAGCGGGAAGTACTCGCTGGTAACACGCGTCGGCCCGAGTCTCCCCACATGGATGTCGGCCTGCACGGAGCCGGGGCGATCCACCAGCACGATCTGCCGCCGGGGCGCGGGAAGATCCATTTTGGGCGCCGCGGGAATGTCCTTCCGCGGCCATGCGCCAAACTGCTGCGCGATCGTCTGCATCAGTTCGGCGCGCGCGGGGAGTTTGCCAAGCAGGAGCAGGGTGGCATTGTTGGGGACCAGGTAGGTGTCGCGATACGTGGCAAGCGCCTTGGCATCCAGCTTCTGGATCGACTCCGCGGTGGGCCCGATATGCGCGTAGGACGACGATCCATACACTACCTGCAAAATCTTCTCTTCGGCCAGGAATGCGGGTTGCGAGCGTTCCGCCTGCAGGCTCTGCAGCCTGTTCTGCTTGTGCAGGTTGACCTCATTCTGCGGAAACGTCGCGTGGATTGAGATATCCGCCATGAGGACCAGCAGCTTGGCAAGATTCTCGGCCAGGGCACTGCCAGTCACCGTCAGCGCATCGGGACCAGCCGAGGCGCCGAGCGAGCCGCCCAGGGCATCCGAATCTTCCGAGATCTGCCGCGCAGTACGAGTCTTGGTGCCCTCGTTGAGAAGCGAGGCCACGGCTTCGGCCAAACCGGGCATATCTTTCGGATCGAACTTCAATCCGGCCTGGAAATTCAGCCTGGCGGTGACCAGCGGGAAACGGGCATCCTCCACCAGGACCACGCTGAGGCCGTTGGGCAATTTCGTTTCATAAACCGGCGGCAATTTGAAGGCGGGGATGGGAGGCGATGCCGGCGCCTTGGTGCGATCCAGGTTCTGCGCCGCCAGCATCGAGGTGGTCAGCGCAATCACGGCAAAAGCTCTCGCCAGCATCTATTTGTCCTCCTTGGGTGCGTTCGGCGCCGGACCGCCTTGGGTGGCTGGGGCCGGCTGGATCTCCAGTACCGCCCGCTTGTCCGCGGTGAGATATTTCTTGGCCGCTGCCTGAATCTGCGCCGGCGTCACTGCCAACTCCGCGTTCAGTTCGGTATTGATCAACTCCGGATTGCCGTCCGCGATGGCATACTGCGCCAACGCCCTGGCCCGGCTCAGCGAGCTTTGCAGGTTTTTAATGACACCCGCCCGAATCAGGGTTTTCACTCGCTCCAATTCCTTGGCGTCGACGGGCTGGTTCTGCAGCTTGGCAATTTCGTCCTGCACCTGCCCCACAATCTGGTCGCCGGTGAAGTTCGGTTTATAGAGAAGGAACATGGCGTAAGGCTCCGGATCGCGATAGTCCAGCGCGCTGGCGAAAGGCCAGCCCAACTCCGCCTCGTACTGAATCACCGATTCCTTTCCCTTCACCAGGTTCAGACGAAAACGGGAACTGTCGCCGCCGGTGAGAATCGCGTCGATCATATGCAGCGCGTAATAATCCGTCGAGCGCCGCTTGGGTCCGGGGTAGCCGATGATGATGCCCGGCACGCGAGCCAGCGGGTCCTTCTGAACCTGCTTGCGAACCTCGAAGGCAGGCTCGGCGAGGTCCGGACGTTTGGGAAGGGGCTGCGAGGGAATATCGCCGAAATAGCTCTCGATCAGCTTCTTCGTCTCGGCGGGCTGAATATCCCCGACAATTACCAAGGCCGCATTGTCGGGGGCGTAGTACGTCTTAAAGAACAGGGAGACGTCCGCCACGCTGGCGCCATTCAGATCTTCGAAAGAGCCGATGAGCGAATGGGAGCTTTGCCAGTTGCGGAACATCAGGGTGGGCCAGACGTCCACGATCGCGGTGTTATAAGGCCGGTTGTCGACGCTGAGCCGGCGCTCCTGCTTCACCGCCTCCTTCTGGTTCTTGAGGTTCTCTTCGTTGATTGCCAGGCTGCGCATCCGGTCGGATTCCAGCCAGAGCGCGGTGGCCAGTTTGTTGGAGGGCAGCACCTCGAAGTAGTCCGTGAAATCCGGGTGCGTGGAGCCGTTCATCGAGCCGCCGTTGGATTCTATAGTGGCGAAATGCGTGCCCTTGGGGGCATTCGCCGAACCTT
>Ga0208079_1001991_pt1 | contig 10260 bp, 10 predicted proteins | sample NGESurdeep092012_5_FD_184474 | JGI IMG/M metagenome (GOLD analysis project Ga0208079, IMG submission 184474) | Arctic peat soil microbial communities from Barrow, Alaska - NGEE Surface sample 210-2 deep-092012 (SPAdes) | ecosystem: Environmental > Terrestrial > Soil > Wetlands > Peat ... | reverse complement strand
GTTTCGCGGGTTGCTGAAGAACCCTTCGGCACCCTTCCGACGTCGCTCGAATCGGAGTGATCAGCATCGAGAATCAACCTCCGTCGGAAGTGACCCCGAACGCCTACTAGACGTGTGATCCTTCTTGTATCCCAGTGTCTTTCACATACAGGTGGAAGGGTGCCGGGATAGTGACTCGGTGTGCACCGCTTCGCAGCGGATGCTCAGACCTCGATCAGCTGGATCTCGGGATCGAGCCGTCTGAGATCGTCAGGGTCCGAAGTCACCACCCTTTGGCCGCTGCGACGTCCGCAAATGGCGACGTGGGCGTCCACGACGTCGGCAGTCCCACTTGCAGCCAGCAACCTCCCGACACTCGTGGCATCGACCCGGTCGAGGGCGACAACGTCGGTGTTCGGCTGCCGGATCAACCGTGCCAGCCGCACCTGTCGCTCCGGTCGACGGATCGCCTGAGAAAGGGCAGTGGCCGGAATGGTGATCGGCGCGCTGGTCTGGGCCGCTCGGGCCAGCAACACGATGACGCGACGATCGTTGCGATCCAACGCAATCAGCCCCCCGGTATCGAACGTGAGCCCCGGCATCAGGCCACCGAACGAGTGCGGCGCTCCGGCTTTCCGAGCATGTCATCGGCCCACGTCTTTTCTTCGTCCGAGAGAGCACCGCCGGTGTCACGGAGCGCTTGGGCGAGCAGCGCGCCCCAGCCGGCGACGTCGTCGAGGGCCACGCCCACGGCGTGCTGTACAAACCCTGAAATGGTCGGTGCGCTGCCGGCCTCCACAAGCGCTCGGATCCGATCTAGCTGTTCTTGGTCGAGGGTGATCGTGACTTTCCTGGTTGCCATACCAATTACCATACACAGCCAGTGGCAGGGATGTCCGCGATTACCCGTATAACAATGACTGTTTGCTGCGGTTCGCGCTAACTGCTGGTCGAGGCAAACGGAAAGTTCGCCGTCCATCGCCAGGTACCGTCGAAAGCAATAGTGAGGGCTTCATAACCATCGAGCCCTTCGACCAACGCCAGGGCCTCCTCTCCAGCGACCGCGACTGCGGTGGCCAGCGCGTCGGCGAGGCCGAGGTCGGCCCCGGAGACGCTCGCAGAGGCGACGCGCGCTGTTGGCTGTCCGGAATGAGGATCGATCAGATGATGGCCGCGCTCGTAGGTGCCCGAAGTCGCAATCGCCCCGGGAAGCTCGACGACGCAGGCGAGGTGTCCCGGTGAAGAGGGATCGACGATGCCGATCCTGAAAGGTTTGGCGAACTCCGGGCCACCGATGCTCGCGATGTCGCCCGCCGCATTCACGATCGCACCTCGGATCTCGGTCGAGGCGAGCGCGGACAGAGCGCGCTGCGCGGCCCAGCCCTTCACATACCCGGTCGGGTCGACGCCCCCTGGCATTGCCCACGGGTCGAACCATCCACAGGACATCTCGCGTGCGGTCTCACATTGCTTGAGAACTTCGGCAACCTCTGCGGGGGCCTGCTCACAAGTGATCTCGCCGCGGCGAAGCCGACTGATCGGGCTGTTCACCTTCCATGTGCTGAAGACCGTGTCGGCGCGCTGGAGTATGGCTCGGGCCCGTGCCAGGTTCCGATAGACCTCGGCGCCCGGTGTACCGGCGTCGGTATAGACATCGATTGTCACAACGGTACCCATCACATGTTCGAGGTGGTGAATCGCTTGTGGTCGCTCCGCGGCTTCACCGGCGCCCCGCAGAACAGACGTCATGAGAAGCCGAGCTGGGTGAGCGCTGCCTGGAGCGACTGACTAAAGCCAGCGCTCGTATAGCTTGCCCCCGATACACCTTGGATATTCGCACTCTGTGCCTGCAAGGCCTGCTGTTCGAGGACCGGGATCGACTGCTGGTCGATCGACTGGGAGCGAAAGTTCCCACCGTCGTCGAGCGAGGCGATCCCGACCTTGGTGATCTTCGCGCCAGTTACGGTGACGGAAACCGACAAGATGCCGTAGTTGTAGTTGACCTCCGCGCCATTGGCGCTTCGCGAGGCAGTCGGAATAGTCGTTGCCGGTGTCGTTGCCGGTGTCGTTGCCGGTGTCGTTGCCGGTGTCGACTTCGAGGTGGTCGGCGAGGTCGAGGTCGGCGGAGAATTCGCGCCATGAGAGCCTGGACCCGGAGGTGATCCCGCCACGACCGACGTGGTGGGAGAACTCCGAGGCGCGGAAGCCGGGGGGAGCACACCGAGGGTGAGGTGAGCAGGTGCCGTGTGGAAGCTCAGTACTCCAACGAGCCCCGCCACGGTCCCCAAGATCACTATCGGCGTCCGTCTCATCAAGCTTGCTCTATGGAAACGCGCATTTGTATTCGATTCCTCCGTGCCTTAGAACGAGAACGCTTCGAGATGGATCCGGTCACGATTCACCCCAAGCTTTGTGGCCGCAGCGATAATGCTCTCGTTGAAGTCCTTCGGCCCACAGATGTAGACGTCGCTCGTGGCGAGGTCGGGCACGAGCTGTCGGAGTGCGTTGGCGTCAATACGAACTTGGTGGCGTGAGCCAATGACTTCGTGAAACTGACCGCCGCGCTGTTCGACGAGGGTAGCAATCTCGCCCCGGTGAACGATGTCTTCTGGTGTCGATGCCCGGACGAGGACCGTAACGCGTACAGACTCGGGCAGGTCCTCGAGCAGCGCGCGAAGTGGAGTGATGCCGACCCCCGCACCGATCAGCGCCACGCTCTCAGAAGTGCGTGCGTGTCGGGTGAATGCGCCATAAGGCCCCTCGATGAATACCCGTGTTCCGGGCTTGAGTTGGGCAACCGCGCGGCTCTGATCGCCGAACCCCTTGACGGTCAACCGGATGTAAGGGGGCCGTGGGAGTGCGGAGAGCGAGTACGGGTGTGAGTGCCACCAGAGCTCTCTCGTCAGGAAGCGCCACTGGAAGAACTGGCCTCCGGATACCGCAAGCCGAGCGAGACGTCGACCCGAGCAGGTGACCGAGAAGACCCCGGGTGCCTCCCCTTGGACGGCGACGACCCGGAGCTGGTGCTGAACATTCCGACCGATCGGCCGGGCGACCCGGAACACAATGACGCTTCCTGCCGTAGCCACCCAGATCGCGATCCAAAACGCCCGGGTGAGCGGGTGGCCGATGAACGAGCCACCGGTGACGATCTGGTGGGCGAAGGCGAGAGCAAGCGCGAGGTACGTGTAGAGGTGAACAATCCACCAGGTCTCGTACTTGAGGTGTCGCCGAGCGATCTTGATCGAAGTGACACCGGCCATCACAAGGAGACCGAAAGCAGCGGCTGCGGCAAGTACGTCTGGATAGGTGGTGAGGAAGGCCCAGAGCTGTCGGAGCGCGCCCACCTTTGCAAGCTGGGCGTAGCCAAGCGTGACGAGAGCGACATGCAAAGTGATGAGCCCAAGCGACCACGGTCCGATCCGGCGGTGCCAACGGAGAAGTCGATTTTGACCGACCGCTCGCTCCAGCCAAGGGAAGCGCGCGATGAGCACCACCATGACCAACATCAGGTACGCACCTGTGAATCCGGTCAGCCGGCCCGCGGCGATCAACAAGCCCCCGGGCGCAGCGAGCGAACCACGAGTCTCCCCTGTGATGACCAGAGCGAGCGTGGCGCCGAAGCCGAGACCGGCAAGTGCAGCGAACGCATCAGCAAACCGAGGCATCGGCGTATGACCTGGCCGACGCCGAGTCGCAGCTGTTTTACCCACCCAGACCAAGGGATCAGCTGAGGTCAGCTGTTTTGAAGGCACAGCACGATGGTAATGGGCCATATTACGAAAAATGGATCGGCCGGGGAATCCTGAAGCCCTTGGTTTGAGTTAGTGGGGGTCTCCAGCTAACCGGAGTAGACCCAAGATGTTGTGTCTGGGTTCATCACCGGCGCCAATGACGGGCTGTCGTTGCCAGTTCGAGGCTGGCGGGTCGACCTCCTCCGCCCGGCGGGTGGGTTGCTCGGTCCGATCCGACACCGGGGTTTGCAACCGAGTCACACCCGTGATCAATAGTGATTGGCGATGAACTTGCGTGAGTGGGCCGAGGCCCAACATATCCATCCACAGACGGCCTACCGGTGGTTCCGGGAAGGCAGGTTGCCGGTCCCAGCCCAACGGGTCGGTGGTCTCATCGTGGTTGGGGACCTCACCGAGCGTGCATTCGCCCATAGAGGCAAGACCGCGATCTACGCCCGCGTCTCCTCCGCTGACCAGAAGTCCGACCTCGACCGACAGGTTTCCAGGGTCACCACCTGGGCCACATCGAACGGGCACTCCATCGACTCGGTGGTAACCGAAGTCGGGTCCGCGCTCAATGGGAAGCGCCGCAAGTTCCTCTCCATGCTCCGAGACCCAGATGTGACCACGATCATCGTCGAGCACCGGGACCGGTTCGCCAGGTTCGGAGCCGAATACGTGGCTGCTGCTCTCGACGCGAACATCGCCGCATGGTGATAGTCGATGACGAGAAGTGGACGACGATCTCGTGAGAGACATGACCGAGCTGATGACCTCGCTCTGTGCCCGGCTGTACGGCCGGCGATCGGCTGCTCACCGGGCGGCCAAGGCCATCGAAGCCGTGACTGTCGACGCCGGACCCGGAGGCGGTTCCGATGGCTGATCCGGTGGTGACTGATCCAGCGACAGTGACGTCCAAGAAGAAGCGGTCTCCGAGGAAGAAGTTCAAGATCCCCGATGGATGGATCGCCCGAGGGTTCACCTTCGAGGTCGAGTGGCCCGACGACCATCAGGTTGCGTCCAGTATCCGGTCTCAGTTCGGTGGCCGCCGCTTTGCTTACAACTGGGCGCTCGCCCAGGTGAAGGCGGACATGGACGCCCGAAAGACCGACCCCTCTCACGCCTCGGTGCAGTGGAATCTCTACGCCCTCCGGAAGCGATTCAACGCCGAGAAGCCGACCATCGCTCCGTGGTGGTCGGAGAACTCGAAGGAGGCGTATTCCACGGGGATCGCCGACCTGTGTGTCGCCCTCAAGAACTGGTCCGACTCCAAGGCCGGAAAACGGAAGGGCAAGAAGGTCGGGTTCCCCAAGTTCCGATCCAAGAGGAAAGACCAGGCCAGGGTGCGCTTCTCCACCGGTCCCATGAGGATCGATCCAGACCGGCGGACAGTCACCCTGCCGGTGGTGGGAGCCCTCCGGTCGAAGGAGAACACCCGCCGTATCGAACGCTTGGTTCGGGTCGGGAAGGCCCGTGTCCTGAACGCCACCCTCCGAGAGAGGTGGGGCCGGCTGTTTGTCTCCTTCTCCTGCATAGTCGAAAACCACCAGTATCCAGCTCCGGCCAAGGGTGGCCGGGCCGGTGTCGATCTCGGGATGCGAGTCCTGGCCACCATCGTCGACTCTGACGGTGATATCACCGAAGTCCCGAACCCCGCCCCACTGCGCGCGACGCTCACCGAGCGGAAGCGGGTCGGTCGGCAACTATCTGGACGCATCCCCGGCTCCCGAGGACACGATGCGGCGAAAGCCAAGCTCGCATCCCTCGACCGGAGGTGTGTCCACCTGCGGAAGCAGGCATCCCACCAGCTCACCACGATGCTGGCGGACACCTACAGCGAGGTGGTCGTCGAAGACCTCGACCTCGCTGCCATGAAGAAGAGCATGGGCCGTCGGGCATTCCGGCGTTCTGTCTCTGACGCCGCACTCGGCCAGACCAGGCCGCAACTCACCTACAAGATGGCGTGGAGAGGAACCACACTGACGATCGCCGACCGTTGGTTCGCTTCGTCGAAACTCCACCATGGATGTGGGTGCCGGTTGATCGAACCGAAGAAGCTCGCCAAACAACTCGTCTGTGAAGTGACAGGCGAGATTGTCGACCGGGACATCAACGCAGCACGTAACCTCCGTGACTGGCCGGACACCGCCGGTCAAGACAGCAGCGGCGCAGTTGGCGCCGTGGCCCCGCCCGCCAGCGAGAGCAGCGACGGCCAGGACATCGGGCTATCCGATGCCGTGGGAGGAAGCGTAAGACCGGAGCCTCGGCGCCGGCCGCATCCATTGAGGCCAGAACCCACACGGGAACCCCGAGAAGGGGTGCAGCATGAGTGAGGCTCACTATCGCTCACTCGGTTGCAACGGTTTGCGACAATCGCTCGGTAGCGGAGAGGGTCGTGATCCACCGCCTGTTCGAGAAGCCGGTAGAAGAGCAGGCCGGGCGAGCGTGAATGCCGACGGTTGAGTCGGAACGTGAACTCATCGATTCTTTTGGGGTCGCCCGTGAAAGACCTGTTCAGCGTGCACGTTGTCCGTGGGCTACGTAGGCGACACAGCGGCGGCGGACCCAGGGATGCCCATGCATCTGCTGGTAGATGGCCAAAAGCGCACAGAAGGAAGAGTGGCGGTCACCCCAAGAGATCCATTCCACCACTGCCGATTTCGGCCTCCCCCGGTCATGGCAAAGGCCCCAACCCACCCCAAAAGAACGTCGAGGTACGACTGGAGATGGTCGAGTTCGATCGCACCCTGATGAGTTCCGAGTAGCCACCGCTTGGCAATGCTTGGCGTTCGGCGGTGGTAGAATTTGACTGCAGCAGACAGGGGGGACACTCATGAGGGTTCGAACGCTTGTCCGGCGAGTGACCGTGGCGTCTGCAGGTGTACTGGTCGCATCGGTGATCACCGGGACGCTCCCCGGTGTGGCGAACGCCACCGGCCCAGCTGGTCTGACGACGTCGGCATCCCACGCAGCGACGGTCGGCGGCTACTGGATGATCGGGGGCGACGGCGGCATCTTCTCCTTCGGCGCCGCCGGTTTCCACGGGTCCACCGCCAGCCTGGCCCTGAACAAGCCGATCGTCGGGATGGCGGCCACTCCCTCGGGCACCGGCTACTGGCTTGTCGCCTCCGACGGCGGGGTGTTCGCCTTCGGCGACGCGGTGTTCTACGGCTCGATGGTGTCGACCCCCCTGAACCAGCCGATCGTCGGCATGGCGGCGTCCCCCACCGGCAACGGCTACTGGCTGGTGGCAGCCGACGGTGGCATCTTCTCCTTCGGTGACGCCAAGTTCAACGGCTCCCTGGGCGGCCACCCGCTCAACAAGCCGATCGTCGGCATGGCCGCCACCCCCACCGGCAACGGCTACCGGCTGGTCGCCTCCGACGGCGGGGTCTTCGGCTTCGGCGACGCCATCTTCTACGGCTCGATGGGGGCCACCCACCTCAGCCAGCCGGTGGTGGGCTTGGCTGCCACCACCACGGGCAACGGCTATTGGCTGGTGGCGGCCGACGGCGGCATCTTCGCCTTCGGCGACGCCGCCTTCGAGGGCTCCATGGGCGGCCATCCTCTCAACACGCCGATCACCGGCATTGCATCGACGCCGAGCAATGCCGGCTACCAGCTGGTGGCCTCCGACGGCGGGGTCTTCGCCTTCGGTGACGCCGCCTTCGAGGGTTCCATGGGCGGCGTCCCCCTCAACAAGCCGATCGTGGGCCTGGCACCGGTCGGGGCTTATGTGGGCGGGCGGGCGCTGCTGGTGGGCACGTACAACGGGATCCCCGGGCAGTACACCTCCATCCAGGCGGCGGTGGACGCCTCCCGACCCGGTGACTGGATCCTGGTAGCGCCCGGCGACTACCACGAGACCGCCGACACCACCTATGCCCCATCACTGGCTGACGCCAATGACGGGTGGTTCGGGGGAGTGGAGATCGCCACTTCCAACCTCCACCTCCGGGGGATGAACCGGAGTTCGGTGATCATCAACGGGACCAAGTCGAGCGCGTCGACACCGTGCAGCGCGGCCCCGGCCGACCAGAACTTCGGAGCCACCGTGTCGGGGAAGACCGGTCCGATCGGCCGAAACGGCATCGTGGTCTGGGATGCGAACAACGTCAGCATCCAGAACATGACGGTGTGCAACTTCCTCTCCGGGAGCGGCAGCGCCGGCAACGAGGTGTGGTGGGACGGGAACCCCTATTCCGGCCAACTCGGGATCACCGGCTACCGGGGGAGCTTCCTGACCACCACCTCCACGTACTACGACCCTACGAACACCTCCACCGCCGCGGCCTACGGGATCTTCTCCTCGGGTTCGGCCGGTCCCGGGGTGTGGAACCAGATCTACGCCAGCAACATGAACGACTCGGGGATGTATGTCGGGGCCTGCCTCCAGCTCTGCGACGCGTGGATCCACAACGCCTGGATGGAGTACAGCGCCCTGGGCTACTCGGGCACCAACTCGGGAGGCACCATCGTCGTCCAGCACTCCCAGTTCGACAATAACCAGGACGGGTTCAACACCAACACCCAGATCGCCAGCGACCCGCCGCCCCCCCAGAACGGTGCCTGCCCGGGCAGTGGGGTGAGCGCCCTCACCAACACCTCGTCGTGCTGGGTGTTCGACGGGAACTACGTGCACGACAACAACAACCCCAACACACCCAAGTCCGGCTACGCCGGGGCGGGCCCGGTCGGGACGGGGATGACCATCTCCGGGGGCCAGAACGACACGGTGATGAACAACACCTTCGCCAACAACGGCGCCTGGGGCACCCTGTTCCTCCCGTTCGTCGACGGTGACACTCCGCCGGCCGGGGTGACGTGCGCAAGTTCGGGTGGGAGGGGGTTGGGAAGCCTCGGCTGCCTGTACGACGCCCAGGGGAACGCGCTGGTCGGCAACACGTACGCCAACAACGGGTTCTTCGGCAACCCGACCAACGGTGACTATGCCAACCTGACGTTCAGTTCGGGAATCCCGCAGAACTGCTTCGCCGGGAACGTCGCCCCCAACGGCAGCACCCCGGCCGATCTGGAGCAGACGAACACCACCTGCGGCACGAAGACCACCTCGGCCAACTTCTCGTTCGACAAGGGGACGTTGGGTGGAGAGGTCCTGTGCGACTCTGGGTTGCTCGGATCGGGGTACTGCCTGTCCACCGATACGTACCCGCTGGCCACCACGGTCACCATGCACCCGCTGCCGTCCAGCCTGCCCACCATGCCCAACCCGTGCGTGGGAGTCCCGGCCAACGCCTGGTGCCCTGCGAACAAGTCCTGACCGGGTCCGCGAGGCCAACTACTGGACGACCGGCGGCGGTTCATGTATTCACACCAAGATCACAGGGGGGCTGCCGCAAGCGCGACGGATCATTTGTTCGGTACGCGCCTCGAGCCGTCCTCGGGGTTGGTGGATAAGACGCCAGGCGGTTCTTCCCTTGATACGACCGAAGAAATGGCCTTCCTGCCGACGCCATTCGACCTTGAGCGGCCTGCGGGGACATTCCCGGTCAGTGCCGTGCGTACCACAGGCATGTGGTACATTGCGGACATCAGGAAACCGAGAGCAATCGAGCAGATCAGCCGGCTCCTCGACAGCCCCGTGCTCGAGACGTCCAACACGTCGATGAGAATCCCAACCGCGCTCAGGGATGCGGCGGCGCTTGCGGTCAAGGAGCTCGGCGTGGCGCCTTCTGCCACGGCACTGACAGCAGCCGCGCTGCGAACGACGCTTGAGGCGGTCGTCATGCAGGCCGCCCTCGACGACCACTACGAGCGCCACCCCGAGGCCCGCCCGAGCCTCGGCGACCTGGCTCTCGCGGCAGCAGAGCTCGACGGCAATCCCCTCGCGAACGAGCCTGAACACCTCCGCCGGGCCGCCGACGAGATTGTCGAGAAGCACCCCGATGCGAGCGCCGACGACGTGCTGCTGTGGGCCGAGGCCAGAGCGATCCCGGCCGCGTGAGCCAGCTCGTCCTACTCGATAACGAGGCCGTCCAGGCACTCGGGGATCCCGCTCATCCCAAGCACCACAGGGTCGTGAGCCACGCCCAGATCGTCGCAAGCCGCAAGCGCCGCGCCGCCGAGATAGAACTGGCCGTGCCAACCACCGTCCGGGTCGAGGCAGGTTGGGACCGCACCTCGTCGTCGCGGGCGTTCGCGAACCGCTTGCGGATCACGGACATGCCCCTCGACGCTGCCAGCGCCAATGTCGGTGCCATCATCCGCAAAAGGACCGGGGTCTCTGTGCCCGACGCGCACCTGGGCGCCGTGATCCAATCAGCACCCGCGGATCGCATCACCGTCGTGACCAGCGACCCCGACGACATGCGCTTGGTGGCCGGCGATGCAACCATCACCATCGTCACCATTTGAGAGCCGAGCCGCTTCTCGGCGCCGGCGAAGCAAGGGAAGTGGCACGCACCGACGGATCTCTCGCGCTCGCTACAGCCCCCCCTGTGATCTTGGTGTGAATAACTGACACAGTCCGTCTTCACAACTGACCGTGAGTCGCCACTGGTGGGCAGTGTGCCTGGGTAGGACAGCT
>Ga0208079_1001990_pt1 | contig 10261 bp, 12 predicted proteins | sample NGESurdeep092012_5_FD_184474 | JGI IMG/M metagenome (GOLD analysis project Ga0208079, IMG submission 184474) | Arctic peat soil microbial communities from Barrow, Alaska - NGEE Surface sample 210-2 deep-092012 (SPAdes) | ecosystem: Environmental > Terrestrial > Soil > Wetlands > Peat ... | reverse complement strand
CCTCCGCTCGCCACGAAGAAAGTGGCCGCAGCCACGAAACCACGGGCCAAAAAGACGGCGGCTCGCGACGACGCATGACACGAGACGCCGCGCCCACCGCGCGGCGTTCTCGTTTGGGTCCGCCGCTTCCAGCTCGGTTCTATGATCGACCCACCGAGCTGGTCGCGCGTGAGCTACTCGGCGCTGTCCTTCAGTGCACGACGGCTGGCGGCGTGGCCCGCGCTCGGATCGTCGAGACGGAGGCGTACATCGGTCCTGACGATCCAGCGTGTCACGCGGCAGCCGGACTCACGCCGCGCACCGCGCATCTCTTCGGGCCGCCGGGATTGTCGTACGTGTACTTCATCTACGGCATGTACTGGTGCTTCAACGCCGTCACGCGCGAGCGCGGGCACGGCGCTGCGGTTCTGGTACGAGCCGTTCACCCGATAGACGGCATCGAGCTGATGCGTCGCCGTCGCCCGCGCGTACGACGCGACCGCGATCTCACGAATGGTCCGGGCAAACTCTGTCTGGCCATGGGCATCACGGGCGCGATGAATGGCACCTCGCTGCGCGATGGCCGGATCGTGCTTCGCGCCGGCGAGCCGGTGCCCGACGACGAGGTCGTGATTACTCCGCGCATCGGGATCACTCGCGCCGCCGACTGGCCACTGCGCTTCTTCGTGCGCGACGATCCGTACGTATCGGCGACGCCGTCGCATTTCGCGCGCGTGCCGTATCGGCCGTAGCCCGAGTAGAACCGACGTTTCGACAAGAAGGGCCGCCCGAACTGACGGGCGGCCCTTCGTCACTTCTCGTCGAGATGACTTAGCGCGCGTGGTCGATCGAACTGCCCACGTTGTATCTCGCACCGAGCTCCAGGGACAGATTGACTGACCGCGAGCTGGTGCTGTTCGAGAGGAAGAAGGTCTTCTGAATTGGCGAGGCCGTCCCCTGCACGAAGAGCGACATCGGCTTGAAGCGCGCCTGAATTCCGGCGATGAAGATCGGCGAGAACGTGGCCTTCTTGGCCATGATGCTGTCCCGCGCGATCAAAGGATCCACGCCGCCGATCTGGTTGAACGCCAGTCCCGCACCCGCGTAGGGGTGGAGGTTGCGCGTTTGTGCCGGAAAGATCATGCCCGCCATCGTGAATCGACGCAGATTCTTCAGCGTGACGTTCCGCACGAAGCTGCTGACGCTGTCCGGGTCGCGATCGGTGAATCTGCCCGTGGTCGTGAGGAAGGCCTGATCGAAGCTCAGGTAGAGCCCACCATTCGTTCTGGTGATGAGCCACTCCGCTCCGACGAGCGGCGCACCGCCACCTGTCGTCGTCACGGAGGAGTAGAGCAGTCCGCCACCTTTGACGCCCCAGAACCACGCATCCTTGAACTGCCGCGCGTCCTGTGCCGCACTCGACTGGGAGAGCACGGCGGCGAAGCCGGTGGCTACCGCCAACACACGGAGGAGTCGCATAAATGGAAACCTCGAGAAAAGAGAGTGCAGCCCGCAACCGCCAGTGGCGGCAGGCTCAATTCTGGGACGAAGACGGCGCCTGTTCGGTCACGAATGGGGAGACATCGATTATCAAATCAAACGATCTTTAACGTCTTCCCGACTTTGACGATCGCTCGAATCGCCTCATCGAGATCATCCTTCGTGTGCGCCGCCGATACCTGGCACCGCACGCGCGCCTGACCCTGCGGCACCACCGGGAATCCGAAGCCGGTGACGAACACACCGTCGGCGAGCAGCATGTCGCTCATCTGGATCGCGGTCGACGTTTCGCCGACGATGATCGGTATGATCGGCGTCTCGCCCGCGAGCGGCTTGAACCCGGCTTCGATGATTTGCTCTCGGAAGTAGCGCGCATTGTCGCGGAGCGTCTGTACCCGGTCCGGATGCTGCTCGATGAACTGGACCGATGCCAGCGCGCTCGCCGCCACGGTCGGCGGCAGCGCGTTGGAGAAAAGCTGCGGACGGGAACGCTGCGTCAGGTAGTCACAGAGCGCCGCTGAGCCGGCGACGAATCCGCCGGCTGCGCCGCCGAGTGCCTTGCCAAGCGTCGATGTGATGATGTCCACCTCGCCAAGCACGCCGAAGTGCTCCGCCGATCCACGACCGGTCTTGCCGAGCACTCCCGTCGCATGCGAGTCGTCGATCACCAGGATCGCGTCGTGGTCGCGGCAGATCTGCAACAGGTCGGGCAACGGCGCGATGGATCCTTCCATCGAGAAGATGCCGTCGCTCCACACCATGCGCCGCCTCGCGCCTTTCGCTGCGGCGAGCTTCGCGCGCAGATCGTCCAGGTCGGCGTGCTTGTAGACCGCGGTCTGACACTTCGTGATCGACTTCGCGAGGCGGATCGAGTCGATGATCGACGCGTGATTCAGCGCGTCGGAGCACACAAAGTCGTCTTCCTCCACCACCGTCGCCGTGAGCCCTTCGTTCGCGTTCCACGCCGAGACGTAGGACATCGACGCTTCCGTTCCGACGAATCGGGCGAGCGCTTCCTCCAGAGCCCGGTGAACCGTGAAGGTCCCGCAGATGAAGCGCACGCTCCCCGTTCCGGCTCCGAACCGGTGCAGCCCATCGATCCCCGCGTTCACCACCGCCGGTTCGGCGCACAGTCCGAGATAGTTGTTCGAGGAGAGAATGAGCACCTCGCCCCGTCCTTCCATTTGCACACGTGCCGCCTGCGGCGAGTGGAGATAGTTGAGCTGCTTGTAGACGCGGTCTTCGCGCAGCTGCTGGAGCTTGGCTTCCAAGCCGGCCTGAAAACTTGTGTTGATGGACATTGGGAGAAGTGATAGGAGAGTCGGACGGTCGGACAGTCAGACCGTCAGACAGTCGGGTCTTTACGAGATCTCGAACACCACTTTGCCAGCCGCCCCGCCCTTGATGGCCGCGATGGCGTCGTCGAACTGCTCCAACGGGAACCGGTGCGTGATCACCGGCGTTGGATCGAACTGGCCCGAGCGGAGGAACTGCGTCATCTGAATCCAGGTGTCGTACATCCGCCGGCCGACGACACCATAGACCGTGATGCCCTTGAAGATGATCTCCGTCGCGAAGTTCACCTCCATGGGCTTGGCGGGAATGCCGAGCATCTGCACGCGTCCACCGACCCGCACCAGCGCGAACGCCTGATGGATCGCCGACGGAACGCCCGACATCTCGAGCACGACGTCAACGCCGAGCCCGTTCGTCGCGGCCTTCACCGCCTGCTCGGCGTCCTGCGGGGTGACGGCATCGTGCGCGCCCATCGCGCGCGCCAGTTCGAGCCGAGTCTGGTTCACGTCGCTCGCGATGATGCGCGATGCGCCGGCCGCTTTGCAGATTCCCACTGCGAAGATTCCGATCGGACCGCATCCGGTCACGAGCACCGTCTTCCCCGATATCTCCGTCCCGACGAGCGCGGTGTGAAAGGCATTTCCCATCGGGTCGTGGATTCCGCCGACCTCGTACGAGACCGCATCGTCCAGGTGCCACACGTTCGACGTCGGCATCGCGATGTAGTCGGCAAAGCATCCGTCGCGGTCCACGCCGATGATGCGCGTGTTCGGACAGACGTGCGCATTTCCAGTGCGGCAGAGGTGGCAACGTCCGCAGACGATGTGTCCCTCCGCCGTGACGCGGTCCCCTTCGCGCACGTCGTTGACGAGGCTGCCGACCTGCACGACATCGCCGGCGAATTCGTGTCCCACGGTGAAAGGAGGACGGCAGCGCCCCTGCGCCCACGCGTCCCAGTCGTAGATGTGCACATCCGTGCCGCACACGCCGGCGCGCCGGACTTTGATCAGCACTTCGTCATCGCGTATCACCGGTCGCGGAACATCGCGCAGCGTGAATCCAGGACCGGCCGTCTCCTTCACTAGCGCTCTCACGTGCGCCTCGCTCGACTCTCGGAGTGACACCAACCATCGCGCGCGCCGCGCGACGTGTCCGAAAACTCGCTGGTCACTCGGAGCGAGGGAAGTGCGCGTGGCATCGCACGGCGAACGATTGGTGAGTACCATCACAGCGCGCGACGAAATTGGAATGAAAATTCCATGCACCTTCTCAATGAGACGCGCGATTCACTATTGCGTGTGATTCCACGAGCTCATATATTCGCGCAAGTTGATTGTTACTGATGCGTCGTCGTCCGATCGTTGCCGACGCGCGTGCACAAGTGCTCAAGGTATTGCGTGGGTTCATCCCGCAGAGAGTTCGTCAACACAACGTCTGCAGCTGCCGCGGCGATCGCTGATCGTGTCGCGGCTTCATCCGCCGCCCGCGCCGCCGTTCACTCGGCCGCCTCGTCGCCGATCGACGGTGACCCCCACATCCAGCAGTTCACACAGGTCTCACTTGACGCCGCGGTCAGGAACTTGCGGTTCAGCGATACGTTTATTTTCGGATTGACCAGCTTGAGCGGCGCCATGTAGATCGGCACCGCATGACGTCACGGTCTCGCCATGAGATCGTGCCGCGGTGGGGAAGACGCTTCGGCGTCCACCCATTGGCTCGTACGAACCACCGGGGGTTCGATCGGGCGATTCACTCCTTCACTGGAGATTACCATGGCCGCAAAGAAAGCTGCTAAGAAGGGTGCGAAGAAGGCTGCCAAGAAGGGTGGCGCCAAGAAAGCTGCGAAGAGGGGCGGCGCAAAGAAGGCCGCAAAGAAGGGTGCGAAGAAGGCCGCGAAGAAGTCCAAGAAGTAAGCGTTCGGACATCGCACAACGGAGAAGCCGGCGCCTTGGCGCCGGCTTCTTTCGTTGGGTCAGCGCGTATATCGCCCCTGCGCCAGCTCGACGATCCGCGCGATCAGCGCATCATGCGTGATGCCCGCTTCGGCCGCCGCGCGTGAGAACTCGCCCGTTCGCTCGAGGTAGCAATTCGGATTCACCTCGATCACGTAGATCTCCGCCGCCGCCGTCACGCGCAGATCCACCCGCCCGTAATCGCGGAGTCTGAGCGCGTTGAACGATTCCACCGCCACCGTCTGCATCCGCTCGAGCAGCTCAGCGGGGACGTCCGTCGGCAATCGTCCAGTGCATCGCCTCGACGGGCACATCGTCGTCTGAGAGCTCGGGAATCGGCGGAAGCTGCGTCGATACGTCGCGCATCACCGCATCGACCCACTCGAGCTTCGCGAGCGCTGACCATCCCGCGTACTCGGTGCGCCAATCCAGGCCCGGCGTGAGCCACACGGCGAAGGTTTCGGCGAAATCTTCATCCGGATGCTTCTGCGCGTACCAGCCGAGGATGTGCCGCACGTGCGCGCGAGACAACGGGTCGGCGGCGTAGTGCTCGCGGTACGGGCGCGAGTAGTCGCCGAAGAGAGGCCCGAAATCCTCGCGCTCGTGCAGACGAAAGGCGTAGTTCACCGCGTGCCCGGCCTCGTGCCGGAGATAGCGCATCGCCTCATCGTCGCTCTCGATCGAGCCCGCCTGCTCGGCTTCGATCCGCTCGAGCCGATCATCCGCGAGATAGAAGGGAACGCCGATGATGGGCGTACCATCCGGACATCCCCACTCATCGCTGAGGTAGACCGGCGGACGAAAAGCGATCTCACGCGCGGCGAACTCCGCATGCAACCGCGACGTGAGCTGTTCGACGCGTGTTCCGCGAATCGATAGACCGAGCTCCGAGATCTGTCTGCCGAGGAGCTGCGAGCGCTCGTGTTCCCACTCCATGGGTCTGTGCACGACCGCCACGGGGGCAAGGCGCGTACCGAGCCCAGCGAAATGAAAAGCGCCGCGGATATCCACGGCGCTCGGCACTCGTTGGGAACGATGGTTCAGGTGGCTACCGCGTCCTGATCGATCTCATCCTCCGGACCGGGAGCCCACTCGTAAGCGGAGAATCTTGGCGTCGTCGCCGGCTCCCATCCGCGGGAGATCACGATCCCAACGGGCTCTTCATTCTGCGACTGCGTTTCCTGCTTCATATAGATAACGATGCCGTATAAGAGATAGCCCCCGGAACGGTCGGGGGCACCTCCACTAAGGCAGCATCGATGCCAATACTCTAGCTATTCGTAAGCTATTGTTATTGAATGAGTTATGGAGATTGTGGCGAGGCAGGCGAGCTCACTCTGTGTCGAAACGATACGCGACTGGACGCGGTCTTGTGTGTCGTTTCGCTACAGCTAGACCCTCTGTGCGACGCACACGATCCCGGGCAACTACTGACGGCGTCAACGCCCTGTGAGCCATGACCCTTCTGCGTCAGCGATGGGTCTATAGCTCCCAATAGCACGCGCAAATTCCCAGTACCGAGTCATACGACGTACATGAGGTACGTGGGTGCACGCGGTTCGTCGTAAGAGCTGCCCCTACGCCATCCCCTTGCGCGCAAGAAAGCTGTTCGGCGCTTCATCGGACACTGTCACATCCCAGCCGCGATAGCGTCGGCGGAGCTCCTCGATTGAAACCGCGGTCCGCTTGCCGGCAACGATCGTCTGCACCAGGTGGACGCCTCCGTCGGCGGTCGCGCTCTGCAACACCAGAATGACTCGCGCTCGCTCGGCAGCGCTCAGTCCGGTGAAAGCCGCGGGTGTGTAGATCACCGCGGTGAGCGGGTTGTCCGGCGTGAAAGAATCGAGCGCCGCCGCGCTCGCGTGCACTCGCTCGCCCAGCCCCGCCTCGGCCGCCGCGTCCATCACGCGCTGCACGGCGTCCGCATCGGCGAGCGCCGTCACGTCGCAGCCATTGGCCGCGAGATAGAGCGCCGGTGTCTCGATGGATGCGCCGGCGACGAGCACGTGCGAATTGTCCACGACAGGCTGCATGGCGCGCACGACCAAGTCATCGCGGCTGAGCCCCCAGTGTTCGGGACGCCGCAGCTCGGCGAGCTCCTTGAGACGGCGCTTTCCCCAGGTCGCCACGTTTGGTAAGCGCAGACGCTTGAAGATGATCCGGTCGACTTCAGCGCAAAGCAGAAACTCGGTGAGGCCGAATTGCAGCTGTGCGTCCAGCACGCGCACCGCCTCGTCCGCAATGAACAGGAGCACGCTTCGAGGGACCGACTCCTTGTAGTTCTCGATCTCTCGATCGAGGTACAGCTCGTACTCGTGCTTGAGCGATCGGGACGGCCGCTGCGCCATTCTGAGAAAGGGCTGGAGACGCGTCTAAGCTAGAGCATTCATCCTGTCGCGCAAGTGGCTGTCCCAAATAAAGTTAGAGCAAATGTTTACAACCCTGTTTATCGCAAAGGGATATGCGTGCTTTCTTACACCGTTGCAGTCGTCGTTTCCGGAATAGGCCGCGGCGCCTGGGCGCGAATAGCGCCGTGTGCAGCGCGGTCGCGGGCCGAAGAGTGAGCGTTAGCGAACGGGCGGAAGAGCGAGCGTAACGAGCGGGCCGACTTCAGCCGTTATGCTGGCTCGACGTGAACGATCGCCTCCGCCGTCCCGAGGTCGCGCGCGATCGCCGCCTCGACCTCGTCGGTAAAGTCGTGCGAGTCCGTGACCGCTGTCGATCCATCCACCAGGATCGTGACCTCGGCGAACAGATGACCGGACGCGGTACGCCGCGAGCGCGCGGCGCGAACGCCCTTCACGCCGGGAATCGTCCGCACGATCTCCACGAGCCGGTCCGCCTTCACCGCGCGTGCGTCCACGAGAATGGGAATCGAGTGGCGAAGAATCTGATAGCCGCTCCACGCGATGATCAATGCGACGAGCACGCCGAGCGCCGCGTCGGCGTACAGATAGCCGAGACGTGAAAGCACGAGTGAGCCGATCGCGAGCGCCGTGACGAGAATGTCGCTCGCCGTGTGCGCCGCATCGGCGAGAAGCAGCGTGCTCGAGAGCGCACGTCCGCGATGTCGCTCATAGAACACGACGCAGAAATTGACGACGAGCGACGCGATCAGCAGCACGCCGTCTGCGGTCGCCGCGCGAGGCACCGTGAGCCCGCCCTTCAGCTCGCCCACACTCTGCCGCAACAGCTCGAAACAGGTGATCGACAGAAAGCAGACGATGCCAAGTGTGCCGAGCGTCTCGAATTTTTCGTGGCCGTATGGATGATCGTCGTCCGGCGCGCGCGACGCGATGGACACAGCGAGAATCGCGACGCCGTTGCTCAGCATGTCGAGCACCGATTCGAGCGCGGCGCCGAGCACCGTGAGCGAGCCCGTGCGCGCACCGACGCTAACCTTGAGTGCGACCGAGATCGCGTTGAGGAGCAGCACGACCATCAGTGCCCGGCGCACTCCGGTCGAGCGCATCGGGTCTGGCGCGGCTGCGATAGCGATGGTGCCGGGCGGCGTGAGCATTCGGAGGATTGTGCGTAGCTTACACGAGCGATGTCAACGGAGCGGTGACTTACCGGTCAACCTGGTCTTCCATGCCTGAGCTTCCCGAAGTCGAAGCCGCGATGAATGTGCTGCGCCGCCGAGCGAAGGGACGCACCATTGCTCATCTGCGTCTTCTTCATCCTGCGATGCGCCGTCGTCTCTCGCCGGCGCGCGTGCGGTCGCTCGCGGGCGCCCAAATCGAGCGAGTGGAGCGACGTGGTAAACATCAGTTGCTGCACCTCACCGATGGACGCGTTCTGCACGCGCATTTTCGCATGAACGGAGATTGGGAGTGCGGCAAGGTAACCGACGAGCTTCCGCGTTTTGCACGCGCCGTGCTCGAGTTCACCGACGGCACTCGCCTCTCATTCGTGGACTCGCGCGCACTCGGCACGATCGAGCTTCATCCAGCGGGTGCGCTGCTCGATCTCGGACTCGGTCCCGACGCCTCCGACAAGAAGTGGACGACCGAACAGCTGGGAAGCGCGCTCGCGACGCGACGTGGCCCGATCAAGCCCGCCCTGCTCGATCAAAAGCTCGTCGCTGGTCTTGGAAACATCTACGCCGCCGAATCGCTCTGGCGTGCGCGCATCGATCCTCGTGCACCCAGTCGATCGTTGACGCCAGTGCAGGTGAAGGCATTGCGCCGGTCGGTCGCCGCGGTACTCGAGCGCGCGACCGGGTCGCGGTACACGGACGACAGCACGGTGGCGCTCGATGTGTACGACCGCGAAGGCTTGCCATGCAGGCGATGCAGGACTCCCATCGAGAGAATCGTGCAGGCGGGGCGATCGACATACTTCTGTCCCTCGTGCCAGGTCTAGCCGCATTGCCTGCGCGATGGAGCTAGTCGAGCGCCTCGAGCAACGCCCCTTTGATGTATCCGGTTTCCGGCACGGTCAGCAACTCCGGATGATCGACGGACTGTCCGCGAATCTCCCTGAGGACGATGTGTCGTCCGCTATCCGCCGCCGCTTCTTCCAGCATCTCCAGGAACAGCGGCTTGGAGAGATGGAACGAGCAGCTCGCGGTGAACAACAGGCCACCCGGCGAGAGCAGCCGCATCGCGCGGAGATTGATTTCCTTGTAGCCCCGGAGCGCGCCGGGGAGCGCTGGGCGTGTCTTTGCAAAGGCTGGTGGATCGAGCACGATCGTGTCGAACTGCGCGCGCTCGCGCTCCTTCGCCTTCAGCGCCTTCGAGTCGTCCACGCCGGCGATCGCCCGCCGCTCGGGCGGCATGACGATGGCGCATGCGACAACGGGGCCCGCGAGGGGGCCCCGTCCGACTTCATCGACTCCGGCAATCAGCCGTGCGCCCGAGGCGCGCAGGTCGCGTTCTATTGAACTCCAGCGGGGCATGGCGGTGCGGCGTTAATGCGGGATGCAGAATGCAGGATACGTGGCCGCTCCGCGGCTGTGGGATACGTCGCCGCTCCGCGGCGGAGCTACTCGGGCTCGGCCGAGCCCGTCACCGGAACGACGACGCGCACTTTCCTTTCCTTGATGCGCGCGGACTTGCCGGTCACGTTGCGGAGATAGAACAGCTTCGCCCGACGCACGCGGCCGCGGCGCACGACGGTGATCTCGGAGAGCATCGGCGAGTGCACCGGGAAGATGCGCTCGACGCCCACACCGTTCGAGATCTTGCGGACCGTGAACGTCTCGGAGACGCCGGCGCCGCGACGCGAGATGCACACGCCCTCGAAGGCCTGCAGACGCTCCTTCTCACCTTCCTTGACGCGTACGTTGACGCGCAGCGTGTCGCCGGAGCGGAAGGGGGGAATGGTCTTCATCCATTCCTTCTGGGTCTCGATGAACGGGTGCATATGGCGCGGCTCGATGGTGGCGTGGTTGAACCGTGCAACATAGTCGCGATCGGACTGATCTACAAGGGATGGAAGATGGAAGATGGAAGATGGAAGATGGAAGATGGAAGATGGAAGATGGAAGATGGAAGATGGAAGATGGAAGATGGAGGGCAGTAGATAGTCGC
>Ga0208079_1001989_pt1 | contig 10266 bp, 7 predicted proteins | sample NGESurdeep092012_5_FD_184474 | JGI IMG/M metagenome (GOLD analysis project Ga0208079, IMG submission 184474) | Arctic peat soil microbial communities from Barrow, Alaska - NGEE Surface sample 210-2 deep-092012 (SPAdes) | ecosystem: Environmental > Terrestrial > Soil > Wetlands > Peat ... | reverse complement strand
CCCGGCTCAAGTTCCTGCTGGCCGACTGGGGAGTCGAGAAGTTCAGGCGGATTCTGGAGCAGGAGTACCTCTACCGAGCTCTGCCGGACGGTCCAGCCCCGCAGCCCTCGGCGGAGCGGGGCGACCACATCGGGGTCCATGAGCAGAAGGACGGCAGGTTCTACATCGGGGCAGCCCCGCTGGTCGGTCGCGTGTCCGGCACCAGGCTGCTGGAGCTGGCCGATCTTGTGGAAGCGCACGGTTCCCAGCGCGTCCGGCTCACGCCACACCAGAAGCTCCTCGTGCTGGACATCGAGCAGTCACAGGTGGAGCTGCTGGTCGAGGCGCTGAGCGGCATCGGCCTCGAGGCGCGCCCGTCCCTGTTCCGCCGGCACACCATGGCCTGCACCGGCATCGAGTACTGCAAGCTCGCGATCGTCGAGACCAAAGGCCTCGCTGCCAGTACCGTTGCCATCCTTGAGGATCGACTCGCAGACATCATTGAGCAGATCGACGTCCCGCTGACGATCAATGTCAACGGCTGCCCCAACTCCTGCGCACGGGTCCAGGTCGCAGACATCGGGCTTAAGGGCCAGCTGGTCACCGACGCCGACGGTAACCAGGTCGGCGGATTCCAGGTGCATCTCGGTGGAACGCTGGGCCTGGACGCCGGCTTCGGGCGCAAGGTGCGCGGCCTCAAGACCCCCGAGGACGAACTGCCGGTGTACGTGGAGCGTGTGGTGCGTAACTTCATCGACGACCGCGAGCCGGGCGAGCGTTTCGCGACGTGGGCTCTGCGCGCTAACGAGGATCTGTTGGTATGACGGCCGCCCCGCTCCTCGACCTCAGGAACCTCCGCGATCTGCATGCGACCGAACGGGATTCCGCCCTCGCCGGAATCTCGGCGACCCTGGAGTACAGCTCCGCCGAGGAGATCGCAGGCTGGGTCGCTGGCACGTTCGGCTCGGACGTCATCGTCGCCGCATCGATGCAGGACGCTGTCCTGCCCCATCTCTTTGCACAGGTGATCCCTGGTATCGAGGTCCTGTTCCTTGAGACCGGCTACCACTTCCCCGAGACGTTGCTGACCCTCGATCGTGCCGTCCGGGCTCTGCCGATCACCCTCGTCCAGGCGCTGCCTCGTCAGAGTGTGCCTGAGCAGGACGCGGAGTACGGCGAGAAGCTGCACGACCGTGACCCGAACCTGTGCTGCTTCCTGCGCAAGGTCGAGCCGCTCGCGCGGTCGCTGGATGGCCGGGCAGCCTGGGTCACCGGTGTGCGCAGGGTCGAGGGACCGACCAGGGCCAGCACCCCGATCGTCTCCTGGGACGAAAGGCACGGTCTGGTCAAGATCAGCCCCTTGGTGACCTGGTCCGACGAGGATGTCGAGGCCTATCAGGTCAAACATGAGCTGTTGCGTAATCCCCTTGTCGCACAGGGCTATCCGTCCATCGGATGTGCCCCGTGCACGCGCCGAGTGGCGCCTGGTGAAGATCCCCGGGCCGGGCGTTGGTCCGGCAATGACAAGACCGAGTGCGGGATCCACGCATGAGTGCGCCCATCGAGACCGACAAGGCCGGCCGCCGTCTGACCCTGGATCACCTGGACACCCTCGAGTCCGAGTCGATCCACATCTTCCGCGAGGTCGCAGCGGAGTTCGAGCGGCCGGTCGTGCTGTTCTCCGGTGGCAAGGACTCAGTGGTCATGCTGCACCTCGCGGCGAAGGCATTCTGGCCGGCACCCGTTCCGTTTCCGCTCTTGCACATAGACACGGGTCACAACTTCCCGGAGGTGTTGGCCTATCGCGACCGGGCCGTGGCGGACAAGGGCGTGCGCCTCGAGGTAGCCCTGGTTCAGGAGTACATCGACGATGGCCGCCTGTCCGAGCGCACCGACGGCACCCGCAACCCGTTGCAGACGCAGCCGTTGCTCGACGCGATCGCGAGCCACCGATTCGACGCCGTCTTCGGCGGAGGTCGTCGCGACGAGGAGAAGGCCCGGGCCAAGGAGCGCATCTTCAGCCTGCGTGACGAGTTTGGCGCCTGGGACCCGCGCAACCAGCGGCCCGAGCTGTGGAACCTCTACAACGGCAAGCATCGCCCCGGCGAGCACATCCGGGTGTTTCCGCTGTCCAACTGGACCGAGGTCGATGTGTGGCGCTACATCGCTCGCGAGGACATTGACCTGCCCGCCCTCTACTACGCCCATGATCGGGATGTCTTCGAACGCGACGGCATGTTGCTCGCTGTTGGCCCCGTGTCACAACCGAGAAGAACCGAAACCGTTGTCGCCAAACGGGTTCGCTACCGCACCATCGGCGACATGTCCTGCACCGGCGCCGTTGAGTCCGACGCGATGACCGTCCAGGACGTCGTGGTGGAGGTTGCCGCCTCACGCTTGACCGAACGAGGTGCGACCCGCGCCGACGACCGGATCTCGGAGGCGGCCATGGAAGACCGCAAGAAGGAGGGGTACTTCTAGATGCCGACCACCTTGTTCAGCAGTAGCTCGGCTTTGTCGTTCAGCTCCGCGCATCCCAGCCTCCTGCGCCTGGCGACGGCCGGCTCGGTCGACGACGGCAAGTCCACGCTCGTCGGGCGCTTGCTGCACGACTCCAAGTCGGTCCTGGCCGATCAGCTCGATGCCGTCGAGCGCGTCTCACGTGAGCGAGGCCTGGCCCACGCCGACCTCGCACTGCTGACGGACGGTCTGCGCGCTGAACGCGAGCAGGGCATCACGATCGACGTGGCCTACCGCTACTTCGCCACGGCCGACCGGTCGTTCATCCTGGCGGACTGCCCCGGGCACGTGCAGTACACGCGCAACACCGTCACCGGAGCCTCGACGGCTGATGCGGTGGTGCTGCTCGTTGACGCACGCAAGGGCGTCCTGGAACAGACCCGTCGACACCTGGCGGTTGCTGCGCTTCTTCGCGTTCCTCATGTGATCGTCGCCATCAACAAGATGGACCTCATCGGCTTCGACGAAGAGGTCTACACACGGGTCGCAGCAGACCTGACAGCGGTGGCGACCGACCTCGGACTGCCTGATCTGCGCAGCGTCCCGGTGTCTGCCCTTGAGGGCGACAACGTCGTGGACCGCTCAGCACGCACCGACTGGTATTGCGGACCCAGCCTGCTCGAGATCCTCGAAACCCTTTCGGTTGCCGACGATCCGGGCCACGAGGAGTTCCGCTTCCCAGTCCAGCTGACCTTGCGGCCGCAGGAAGCGGCGCGCGACGCGGCCCACCGTGAATACCGCGGCTATGCCGGCCAGATCGCCTCTGGCGTCGTCCGGCTGGGGGACGAAGTGGTGGTCCTGCCCAGCGGTCGCCGAACCACGATCGCGGGCATCGACACCGCCGACGGAGAGCTTGCCGAGGCCTTCGCCCCGCGCTCGGTCTCGCTGCGCCTCACCGACGACATCGACGTGGCTCGTGGAGATCTCATCAGTGCCGCCTCCTCGGCACCCGAGCCGACGCGCGACCTGGTCGCCACCGTCTGCTGGCTCTCGGACGTCCCCTTGAGCATGCGCAGCCGGGTGCTGCTCAAGCACACGACCCGCACCACGCGGGCGATCATCAGTGCGGTCGACGGGGTCCTGGACCTCGACGCCGTCCGGATCGTGCCAGCCGATGACTTGGGGCTCAACGACATCGGGCGTCTCCGGATCCGCACCGCCGAGCCGATCGCGGCCGAGCCGTATGCCGGGCACCGTCGTACCGGGGCATTCCTGCTGATCGACGCGCAGACCGGGCAGACCCTTGCCGCCGGCATGATCGGGGACCCGTTGGCCGGCGAGGGTGACCACGCCGACGTGTGGGACATCTAGGAGGCGTGCACGGTGACTACACCCGAGTCAACGGCGGTCCTCTTGCTCAGCCACGGAAGTCGCGACCCTCGAGCGGCCTACGTCGTGGATGGGCTGGTCGCCGCAGTCGCCCGACGCGGCGGCAGGGAGGTCCGCGCCGCCCACCTCGATTTCACAACGCCCACCCCGAACGTCGCTCTCCGCCTGCTCGCCGATGAGGGTTTCACCTCAGTGCGCGTCGTGCCCCTGTTGTTCACGCCGGGCTACCACCTGACCCACGACGTTCCCGTGGCCGTCGAGGCCAGCGGCGTCACCCAGCAGATGCACGTCAGCGTGGCGCCGTCCCTGCTCTCCGGCGGGCGTCGCGCGCGCGAGCTGTTGCTCAAAGCGCTGGCCGACCGTCTGCTCCAGGCAGGGGTCCACCGGCAGGTTGACGCGCTGGTCCTCGCATCGGCAGGGTCGGGCTCTCAGGCGGCGCGTCTGCACATCGAGAGCTTGGGGCGTGACCTCGAGTGCGCACACGGCATACCGGTCATGGCCGCCTTCGCATCCGCCGCCACCCCCTCGCCAATTCAGGCGTTGGAAGCCCTGTCCGACAAGGGGATTCAGAATCCGGCGGTCGCCTCACTCTTCGTGGCACCAGGGAGGTTGTCCGATTCAGTGGTCGCTGCCTGCCCGGACCTGCCCGTGGCGGACCCGTTGGGGGTGAGCCCGGCGTTCGTCGAGCTGCTGGTCGCCCAGGCACAGGTGCTGTCCACAACCACCTAGCCGGCGGCGAAGGCAGCGACGGCTCCGATGACGGTCACTGCAGGAGAACGCAGTTCGGGCGGAGCACCAGAGCTGACGATCGCGGCCAGTGTGGTCAGGACGACCTTCTGGCTGGGCAGGCCCCCATCCATGACGCAGGCCACCGGGGTGTCGCCCTCACGACCGGCATCCACCAGAGCGCCGACGATCGACGCCAGAGTCTCCACGCCCATCAGCACCACCAGCGTGGTGCCCCCACGAGCCAGTGCGTCCCAGTCCAGGGTGCTGCGCGGATCATCCGGGGCTGCGTGACCGGTGATCACCGTGAAGCCTTGCGAGATGCCGCGGTGCGTGAGCGGGATGCCGGCCAACGCAGGTGCAGCGACGGCGGACGTCACCCCGGGGATCACGTCGACCGGGACTGCGGCCTCGTTGCATGCGATGACCTCCTCCATGCCGCGTCCGAACACGAATGGGTCCCCGCCTTTGAGCCGGACCACGACGCGACCTTCGCGCGCTCGACTGACCAGGATCTCGTTGATCTCCTCCTGCGGCGTGAAGCGCCCACGTGGGATCTTCGAGACGTCGATGATCTCGACACCCTCGCGCAGCCCGTCCAGGACTGCCAACGGCGCCAGCCGGTCGACGACGACGACATCGGCGTCCGCCAACGCCTGAAAACCCTTGAGTGTCAATAGCTCCGGATCCCCCGGGCCGCCGCCGACCAGAATCACCCTGCCCAATGACCCAGCAGCCTGTGCCCGGCGCTTGGCGGGCAGGCTGGGGTCCTGGCGCAACGCTGCCTCCACCGCAGCGACAGCAACGTCACGGAGGGCAGCCGCGGTGTGTGGGTCGCGGTTGCCGTGGACGCTGATGGTGGCTTGTCCACTGCGGCCAGTGGCCGGCATCCAGGCCGAGGCCCCGGACGCGTCGTCGGCTCGAAGACAGAAGATGCGTGCCTCGTCAGCCGCGGCGAGCACCTCCGCGTTGACTGCGGCGTCTGCGGTACATGCCATGGCGAGCCATGCCTCGCGCAGGTCACCCTGCTCGTAGGGCCGCTGATACCAGTCGATCTGGCCGCGATCAGCAAGGTCCTCCAACGCCGCGACGGCGGTGGGCGACACGAGGGTGACCTTGGCGCGCGCCATCAGGAGGGCACCGACACGTCGAAGCGCCACCGGCCCACCGCCCACGACGACAACGCGGCGTGCATGCAGACGCAACCCCAACGGCAGCAAGGGTTCTGGTCGTTGTGGCATGGTCATTCCTTGTTCGAGATGCCACCGAGCACTTACTTCTCCCGGCAGGCGGAGGTCATCAACGGATCCATCATGGACCGTCTCAGGCGGACATCACCGGATAGTCGGTGTAACCCTTGGCCCCGCCGCTGTAGAAGGTCGACATGTCGGGCTCGTTGAGTTCGGCACCGGTGCGCAGGCGCTCGACGAGGTCCGGGTTGGCGAGGAAACCCCGCCCGATGCAGAACAGGTCGGTGGCACCGGTGTCGACGGCCTCCTGCGCGGTGGCGAGATCCGACGGCCCGGTGAAGCCGGTGTTGAAGATGACCGTGCCGTCCCACTGCTTGCGCAGCTGCTCGTGGAAGTCGGTGTCCGGGCCCTCGAGGACGTGCAGGTAGAGCAGGCCAAGCGGGTTCAGCCCGTCGAGCAGTGCGGCATACGTCTGCTCGGTCTCGGTCTCGGTGATGTCGTTGAAGGTGCCCGCCGGTGAGATCCGGATCCCGACCTTGTCGGCACCGATGGCCTCGGCCACAGCGGTCGCAACCTCGACCACGAAACGGGCACGGTTCTGCGGTGACCCGCCGTACCGATCGGTACGTTTGTTGCTGCCGTCGGCAAGGAACTGTTGAAGGAGGTAGCCATTGGCTGCGTGCAGCTCGACGCCGTCGAGGCCGGCCTGAACCGCCCGGCGGGCTGCGTCGACATACTCCGCGACGACACCTGGCAGCTCAGCGGTTTCGAGGGCTCGAGGCGTTTCGAAGGCCTTCATGCCCTGCTCTGTGTAGACCTCGCCAGCGGGCGTGACAGCTGAAGGCGCGACCGGGTGTAGCCCCGTGATCGCCTGGTGGCTGATGCGCCCGGCGTGCATGATCTGCGCGACGATCCTGCCGCCCCGCGCGTGCACCGCGTCCGCGACGAGCGTCCAGCCGGCGACCTGGTCGTCGGTGTGCAGACCGGGGGTGTGCGGGTACCCCTGACCGACCGCGGAGGGCTGTGTGCCCTCGCTGATGATGAGCCCGGCCGCCGCCCGCTGGCCGTAGTACTCGGCGGCGAGCTCGGTCGGAGCCTCACCCGCTCCGGCACGGTTACGGGTGAGCGGCGCCATCACGAGGCGGTTGGCGAGCTCGAGGCTCCCGAGCTGGTACGGCGAGAAAAGGTCTGTCACGCTGACTCCTCTGGTTGAACTGCTGGTACGTACAACCAGCTGGCCGCCACAGGCTTCCCCGATCGCCGTGTGAGCAATGTCGCAAAGACCCTGAGGCCCCCGGCGCAACCATGACACGCGGCGCCCGACGTGCCAGAGGCGGCGAGGCGCCGAGGCGCCCACGTGCCAGAGGGGCCGAGGTCAACCGGACGGCAGCTCGAACTCCACCGACTCCCCCGGCCGCAGCGTGAGCAGCTGATCGCGGCAGGAGACCTGGATCTCGGGGACGTCATCGGACACCGCACTGACACGCAACAGGGTGCTGCTGATCCGGACGATGATGTCGTTACCGCGGAACCTCAACCGACAGCTGAACGTGCCCAGCTGCTCAGGCCACTGCGGGTTGAACCTCAGCACGCCGCCGCGTGTCTCAAGCCCGGTGAAGCATCGCTGCAACAGGTCGACGCTTCCTGCCATCGCGGCCAGGTGGATCCCCTCCGCGGTCGTGCCACCCTGCACGTCGGCGACGTCACTCTCCAGCAGGAGCCTGAAGTAGTCCAGCGACTGGTCCCGGTGCGCCCTGGCCAGCACCCAGGCGTGTACCAAGGCGCTGAGCGTCGAGCCGTGCGAGGTGCGGCCGAGGTAGTACTCGATGGTCCTGGGGATCAGGTCCGGCTCCATCGGGTAGCCGAGATCGCCGAGCAGGTCTCGTAGCTCGTCCGCGGAGAGCAGATAGAACAACATCAGGACGTCGGGCTGCTTCGAGGCCTGGTACTCGTTGACCGAGCGCCCCTCCGCTTCGAGGATCCGGTCGAGGCGCTGGATGTTGCCGTACCGCTTTCGGTACGCCTCCCAGTTGAGCTCCTCCAGGTCCTCGAACCCCTCGAACTGGCTGATGACACCGAGGTGGAACGGCACGAACATCGTGTGGATCATCTGCTGCCAGAGCTTCACCTCGCCGGGGCGCAGCGCGAGGCTCTCGGTGAGCTCCAGCCGTCGCCGGGCGGGAAGTGCCTCGAGGACGTCGAGCGCCCGGCGCAGCACCCACACCGCCATGATGTTTGTGTAGGAGTTGTTGTCCACGCCTGCGGCCTCGGCTCCGGGGTACCCGGTGTGGAACTCGTCGGGTCCCATCACACCCCGGATGACGAAACGGTCCAGGCCCGGGTCGTGGGTAGCGAGGGAGGCCCAGTAGCGAGCGATTTCCAGGATCATCTCGGCACCCTCTTCCTCGAGGAAGCCGAGGTCCCCGGTCGCCTCGAAGTAGTGCCACGCGGTGAAGGCCACCGCCAGGCCCGCATGCCGCTGAAGCTGGCTGACGTCCGGAAGCCATCGTCCGGACAAGGGGTTGAGGTGGATCAGCTGGCTCACCTCGCGGCCGTCGCTGCCCGACTGCCAGGGGTATAGCGCGCCAGTCAGACCGCACGCCAGGGCCGCGTCGCGGGCGGCTGGCAACCGGCGGTACCGGTAGCTCATCAGGGCCCGGGTGAGGCTGGGGGCCCTCAGGGTCAACACGGGGAGCACGAACAGCTCGTCCCAGAAAACGTGCCCTCGGTAGGCCTCGCCGTGCAACCCTCGAGCGGGCACGCCGGCGTCCGCCTCCAGGGTGTGCAGGGACAACGTCTGCAACAGGTGGAAGAGGTACAGCCGGATGGTGAGCGACGCCTGCGGACCGGCCTGGTGGCCGTCGTCCAGCGCGGTGTAGAACCGGTCCCACAGCTGTGCCCAGGCCAGCGCGTGCTCGTCGAGCAGCGCCTCGAAGTCGTCGGCGCGCTCCAGCTCCGCCGCGACCGCCTCGGCGGGCTCCGAGACGGCCCAGTCGCGCACGGTGTGCAGGGCCACCACCTTCTCCACCGTCACCTCCTGACCGGCCGTGACAGCCACCGCCATCTCCTGCTCGACCAGGCCCGGCTCGGTCCGCAGCTGCCGCGGAGGGTCGCACCGTTCGCCGGAAAGCCGAACCCGGGTCCGCGCTCCGGCGGCGATCCGGATCCGGGACTGGCTCGTCTCGACGGTCAGCACCATCGTGTCGTCACCGGCGGATCCCTGAGAGATCGACAGGAGGTGGTCGCTGGCCAGCTTCCGGTAGCGGTCCACGCCCGTGTTCCGCACCGTCCCGTCGATGCCCGTCCGGATGCGCAGCAGACCCGACCAGTTCTCTGCTGTGACCGTCGTCTCCAGCCCGGCCAGGTGCGCCCGCTGCATGTGTACGAAGCGCCGCTGGGTCAGCCCGGTGAGCCGTCCCTGCGTGTCGCGGAAGCGAAGCCACCGGGTGAGGACACCACGTCGAAGGTCCAGCTCCTGACGCGAAGTGAGCAGCTCCACCTGAGCGAGGTCCAGCCATTCGCCGTCGTCGACCGCGAAGGTGACCGGAAGCCAGTTGGGCAGGTTCACCATGCTCTCGTTCTCAACCGTCTGTCCGTCGACCTCGTCCCTCAGCCGGTTCCAGCAGCCCGCGACGTAGGTGCCGGGGTAGTGGACTCCGTCCGCCCGCGACTCCGGTGCCGCTCCGCGGGTGGCAAAGTACCCGTTGCCGAGCGTGCAGAGGGCCTCACGCAGACCTTCGTGCGCCGGGTCGAAACCCTCGTAGGCGAGGACCCAGTCGCTCACGGCCGTGGCCGTTCCGCCGCGGATGGCTGCGCCACGTCGACACCTGCGAGATCGGCGACGATGACGTCTGCACCATGGGCCAGGAGCTCCGGTCCATGTCCGGCACGGTCCACCCCGATGACCAGGCCGAAGCCGCCGCGACGTCCCGCCTCCACCCCAGCCAGCGCGTCCTCGACCACCACGGACCGTTCTGGTGGAGTCCTCAGCCTCCCCGCTGCCTCGAGGTAGACCGCCGGGTCCGGCTTGCCCGGCAGCCCGAGCTCAGCAGCGACAACACCGTCCACCTGCGCATCGAACATCTCGGTGATGCCGGCCCGGCCCAGAACCGCGGTGCAGTTGCGGCTCGCGGACACGATCGCCGTACGGAATCCAGCACGGCGCAGCGCGGTGAGCAGAGACACTGCGCCAGGCAGGAGCTTCGCGCCCTCCTGTCGCAGGAGGTCCTGGAAGTCGACGTCCTTCTGGAGTGCCAGGGCGTGGACCATCTCCGGGGGCAGGTCGATGCCCCGAGAGGTCAGGAAGCCGGCCGCGCCGTCGAAGCGGGGCCTGCCGTCGACGAAACGCCGGTAGTCCTCGTTCTCGAACGGCCGGTGGTCCTCTCCGTGCCGCGGTGGACAGGTCGCCAGGAACCCGTCGAACATGCGCTTCCACGCCATCTCGTGCAGGGATGCGGTGTCGGTGACGACCCCGTCCAGGTCCATGACGACGGCGTCGAAGTCCGTGCGAGCAAGCCTGACC
>Ga0208079_1001986_pt1 | contig 10279 bp, 7 predicted proteins | sample NGESurdeep092012_5_FD_184474 | JGI IMG/M metagenome (GOLD analysis project Ga0208079, IMG submission 184474) | Arctic peat soil microbial communities from Barrow, Alaska - NGEE Surface sample 210-2 deep-092012 (SPAdes) | ecosystem: Environmental > Terrestrial > Soil > Wetlands > Peat ... | reverse complement strand
AGAACGGTTACATCCGGCACGAATAAGGGAACCTTCACCGTGAATTGCGATGGAACCGGCGTGGTCACGCGCATCGCTACGCTCGCGGACGGCACTACGGCACCGGCCTTCGATGACTTCGTCATCACCGGGGCCGTTGTGCAAAACGGGAAACTCGTCGCGACGAACATCGAAGACGTCCAGCGAGTCCCCAGCGGACTAATCCCGGGCGGCCTCTTTTTGACTCGTAAGTATACCCGTCGCCCCGATTCTCAGACCGCCGGATGCTATACCCTGGAAAGTCTCCAGGGCTCCTATGGGGTTGTAGTGAACTATGATGTGAATCTCGCGATGGGACTCCAACCGGAGTATCTGGATGGGCTGGGAAACCTCCGGCGAACCGGCATCAACAACCAGCCGCTGACGGGATCGACAACCGGAGAAAGAACAATCGGGAACGTGACGAGTTCGGGAACCTACGTTGTGAACTGCAATGGCTCCGGCACCATCACCCGCGTGGTCACGCGAACAGATGGCAGCAAGGCCACCACCGCGGATGATTTTCTGATCCTCGAAGGAGTTGAGCAAGGCGGGAAGATCATCGCCACCACGATCTTTGACGCACAACAAGGTCCCGCCGTGGTTGGCGCCGGAACCGCCTTCGTGACCCGCATACACACACTGCGCCCCAATCGCAACACATCGCTGGAAGACCAACTTCAGCTTCTGGTCTGCGGCACCACTGCTCCGACGCCGTCGTGCAAGACATCGGTGAGCGTGTGGAACTACTATCTGGTCAACAAAATCGACTCGAAGGCGCCAGCGTTCTATTTTGGCAATGGCACTCAGTTGATGGATGTGCAGCAGTATTTGTTGGCGAGGGCGGCGGCAGGGGTATAAGGCGGATGGATCGAGGCGGCTCCGGCTTCCGGAGCCGCACCACGGTGGGCGCCAAGCGGATCATTGCGCTACTCGAAGACAACGGCTTCTCCGATCTAAAGCAGTACGGTGCGCCTGTCGGTTATACGGTCTCGATCGCTTCAAGAATCGTCGACTTGCCGACATCATTCTTCCCGATGAGGGCGGTCAAATTCCCGATCTGAATCCTTGTCTCGTCCCTATAGCACCTGAAGTTCCGCAGTACATGGCTCCACCTCTGTCACGGGCAAGGCCGTATCCCGCATGAACAGCCTCAAAACCGGCATCCACGCCAAATCCCTCGTCCTCCGCACCGGGAAGACCGCCGACCTCGAGCAACTCATCGACGAGTACTACCGCGCCACCATCCCACCTCCCCCGAAGCCTGCCTCTTCGTCGAGGAGTTCATCCACGGCGAGTGGCTCCGCCCCAGACCCCGACGCGGACCCTTCTCACCTCCCCCGCGGGACGTTCTGTTATAGTGGTCTCTCCCATGTCCGAACATTCCAAATTCCTGCTGGCCGATAGCCAGATTCCCTCTGTCTGGGTCAATGTTCTGCCGTCGTTGCCGGAACCCATGGACCCGCCGCTTCATCCCGGCACGCGCGCGCCGTTGACGCCGCAAGATCTGCTGCCGCTCTTTCCGATGGAATTGATCGAGCAGGAGTTCTCGCCCAAACCCCTGATCGATATCCCGGGCGAAGTCATGGATATCTATCGCCTGTGGCGGGCCACGCCCCTGTATCGCGCGCGCCGCCTGGAGAAGCTGCTGGATACGCCGGCGCATATCTATTACAAGTACGAAGGCACCAGTCCCGCCGGCAGCCACAAGCCGAACACCGCGGTGCCGCAAGCGTACTACAACAAGCGCGCCGGCATCAAGCGGCTGGCCACCGAAACCGGGGCCGGCCAGTGGGGCAGCGCGCTGTCCCTGGCATGCCAGCTTTTCGGGCTGGAATGCACGGTGTACATGGTGCGCGTCAGTTACGACCAGAAGCCGTACCGCCGCATGATGATGAACACTTGGGGCGCCGAAGTCTTTCCCAGCCCGAGCGAGCACACCCACGCCGGCCGCGGCGTGCTGGCGGCGACACCCGATTCGCCGGGCAGTCTGGGGATTGCCATCAGCGAGGCGGTGGAGGATGCGGCCACCCACGATGACACCAATTACGCCCTCGGCAGCGTGCTGAATCACGTGATGCTGCACCAGACCGTGATCGGGCAGGAAGCCAAGCTGCAGATGGCGCAGGCGGGCGAGGAACCCGAGGTGGTGATTGGCTGCTTCGGCGGCGGCAGCAATTTCGGCGGGCTCGCCCTGCCCTACGTACTGGATCGGCTGGCGGGCAAAGGCCCCCGCCTTGTCGCCGTGGAGCCGTCCGCCTGTCCCAGCCTGACCAAGGGAACCCTGGCCTACGACTACGGCGATACCGCCAAACTGACGCCGCTGATCAAGATGTACACCCTGGGCCACGATTTTGTGCCGCCCGGAATTCATGCCGGCGGACTGCGCTATCACGGTGCGTCGCCGCTGCTCAGTCATCTGCTCAAACTCGGCCAGATCGAGGCCAAATCCTATTCCCAACTGCCGGTCTTCGAAGCCGCCGTCGCTTTCGCGCGCACCGAGGGAATTCTGCCGGCGCCGGAAGCGGCGCACGCCATCCGCGCCGCGGTGGACGAAGCGCTGCTCGCCCGCGAGGAAGGGCGGGCGCGCGTGATCCTGTTCGGCCTTAGCGGGCACGGTCATTTCGACCTGAGTTCGTACGAGAGTTATCTCACCGGACAATTGCAGGATTATGCGTACCCTGGGCAGGATGTGGCGCGGGCTCTGGCCGGTATTTAGGCGTTACCGCGAGTCGCGGGATGAGGCGGAATCCGGCGAGTTGGAATCTGGTGGGATGTGGATTCGCCCGGCGCTGCGCCTGGCCATCGTATTCGCATTGCTGTTCGGGTGTGTGTTCTTCGCCTTCTGGTGGGCCGGTTCGGCTGTCCGCTTCAGCGCCGAACGGGTGGCGGATCGCACCGCGCCGGCGTGGCGGGTCTCGGGCACGGTGCGTGACGCCGTGACCCACCAGCCGATTCCCTGGGCGGTGGTGGAGGATGACCCCGCCGGCCAGCCGCCATTTTTTCACGCCGACGCCGACTATCGCGGCGCTTTTGAGCTGCTGACGCTGGCCGAACCCCACCGGATCCGCGTTTCGGCGCCGGGGTATCGTCCTTTATCGCTATCTATTGGCCGGGCTTGGTTTGTTTGGATGCCGCGGGGGAACGAAAAGAAAAACATAGATCTGCCGCCCCTTCATTCCCTGGTACCCCCCAAATGGGCTACCAGCCTCAACCGCTTAGGAAAAAGCGACATACGAGATAAATTAACCGTTAAATGTGTTGCACGCGGCAAATACAAATGTTAGACTCGTCATGGTCGGACTAGTACCGGCGTAACATTAACAAAACGGATTGAAATGGTTACCAGCGTTTTCATCATTGCAATTTCGGTGGTTTTGTTTGTTTACTGGTTGCGCTATAGCTGCGTGATATTGCTGCGCAGCGCGCAGCAGCGTGCCGAAATGCCCACCGTCGCCGACGAGCGTTTCAGTGCCTTTTCCGTGCTGGAACGTCTGAAAACCGAAGCCGATCTGGCTCCCCTGGAGCGCGCCCTGGAACGCGACTACTACGTGCTCACCTACCTCATCGAGCACGCCGCCGATCTGGAACTGGCATCGATCGAGAACAAGCTGCTGGTGCTCGACTACAAACTGATGCGCCTCTGGTCGCGCCTGACGCGGACCGCGGCGCCGCAACAATCCCGCAAGGCGCTGTCTGAGATGGCTTCGGTGTTGAGCGTACTGGTCGGCCAGATGGGCGAGTCGAGCCACCTTCAGATGGAAGCGTAACGCCTCGCGGCATCGAAATCTTTGAATTCCCCCGATTTCCCGCCTGACCGATTCCGTGATGGGCCGTCTGCTGCTCTACAATGAAAAACGTGGGATCTGAAGCGACTCTGCAGAATGCTGTTGACCGGTTGAACGCCGTCCGCCGGGAAATCGCCAAAATCATCGTAGGCCAGGACGACGTGGTCGAAGGCGTGCTGATTTGTCTGCTCTCCGGCGGCCATGTGCTGTTGGAGGGGGTTCCGGGGCTCGGCAAGACCACGTTGCTGCGCACCCTCGCGCGCACGCTCCAGCTCAAATACTCGCGCATTCAGTTCACGCCGGACCTGATGCCCGCCGACATCGTGGGCAGCATGATCATGGAGAGCGACGAACGCGGCGGCAAGACGCTGCGGTTTCAATACGGCCCCGTCTTCGCCAACCTGGTGCTGGCCGACGAAATCAATCGCGCCACGCCCAAGACGCAATCCGCCCTGCTGGAGGCCATGCAGGAGCGCACCGTGACCTCTGGCACCACCACCCACGAGCTAGAAGCGCCGTTTCTGGTGATGGCCACACAGAATCCGATCGAAATGGAAGGCACGTATCCCCTGCCCGAGGCGCAGCTCGACCGCTTCCTGATGAAGATACTGGTGACCTACCCGAGCCGCGACGAGTTGAGCCGCATCGTGGAACGCACCATTGCGCGCCAAGAGGAAGTGCCGGTGCCGGTGATGGATCGCGACGAAATTCACCAGGTGCGCCAGGTGTGCCGCCAGGTGCTGGTGGCTCCCCACGTACGCGACTTCGCGATCCACCTGGTGATGGCCACACAGAACGACCATAAGGAATCGCACGAGATGGCGCGCAAATACGTCCGCTACGGCAGCTCGCCGCGCGGCGCGCAGGCCCTGGTGGAGTGCGGACGCGTGCACGCGCTGATGCGCGGGCGGTTTCACCTCGCGGTGGATGACATTCTGCACGTGGCGGGGGCGGTGCTGCGCCACCGCATCATTCTGAACTTCGACGCCCATGCGGACGGGCAGACGCCGGAAACTATTTTGCAGGCCATCCTCAAGGGCGTCAGCGCCCGGACTTCCGCGGCCTAGGGGACGTATGGCCTCCGCTCCGCTGCTTGACCGGGAGTTTCTTGAGAAGCTCGAACGCCTCACCATTCACTGGCAAAGGTCCTTCGCGGGACTGGTGGGCGGCCACAACAGGTCGCGCTTTCCGGGCTCCGGCCAGGAGTTCCTCGACCATCGCAACTTCCACCACGGCGACGATTTGCGTGCCGTCAACTGGCGCGCTTACATGCGCCTGGAGAAGCTGTTCCTGAAGATGTTCCAGGTGGAGCCGCGCGTGCCGGTGCGATTGCTGCTCGATACCAGCGCCTCCATGCTGGCGCACGGCGGACTCAAGTTCGATTACGCACGGAAGCTGGCGGGGGCGCTGTGCTACGTGGGCCTGGTTCGCCTCGACACCATCGAGATCCAGGGCTTCGCCAACCGCTTGATGCAGCGCGTGATTTCCACCGGCGGCCGGCACCGCTTTTTTTCAGTCATGAACGGCCTTTCCGCTTTCCAGGCGTCCGGCGCCACGGATTACCTCGCCTCGGTGAAGGAATTCATCGGGGCCTATTCGCAGCGGGGCCTCGTGATCGTCATCTCGGATTTCCTGGATGACCGGAGTTGCGAAAAAGCGCTGCAATATCTCACCGATTACGGCCACGAACTGATGCTCCTGCAAATCTGGGCGGATGAAGACCGCGTGCCGCCGTGGACCGGCGAACTGGAGCTGCGCGACGCCGAGACCGGGGCCGGCATGAAACTGGATTTCGACGATGACGCGCGCCGGCGCTACACCAGCGCCTTCGACGAATATTGCGCCGGCTTACAGACCATGGCGATGCGCAGCCGCGGCCGCTATGCCGGGGTCGCCACCTCGCAATCCCTGGAAAGCGTCATCTTCGGAGACCTGATCCGCGTGCGAGGCATCGCGTGACAATCGCGGCATACTTTTCAACGCAGAGACGCAGAGAACGCAGAGATAAGCGCAGAGAAGACCAAGAAACAAGCCCGTCTCACGCACGCGCCACTAACATCGAACCTGTCTTATGTTTTCTCTGCGTCTTCCTCTGCGTTCTCTGCGTCTCTGCGTTGAATCCGTTCTCTCGTTTGCTCCCAATCTTGCCGTTTAGAGTGGAGGCGCCGTGTATTTCCTGAACCTCTCCTTCCTCCAATTCCTCGCCGTGTTCGGCGCCGTTTCCGCCATATCGGTGGCGCTCTATCTGCTCGACCGCTCGCGCCGAAAGCTGGTAGTCTCCACCTTGCGCTTTTGGATCGCGGCGGAACAACCGGCGGTGGCGGCGCGCCGGCGGCGGGTGCAGCAGCCCTGGTCTCTGCTTCTGCAACTGGCCAGCATGGCGCTCCTGCTTTTGGCCATCGGTCAACTGCGCCTGGGCACGCCCGCGCAGGCGGGGCGCGATCACGTGATCGTGCTGGATACTTCGGCCTGGATGGCGGGGCGCTCCGGGAATCGCACCCTGATGGACGTGGCGCGCGACCGGGCCCGGCAATATCTCAAGGCCCTGCCCGTGCGCGACCGCGTCATGCTGGTGCGCGCCGACGGTATGGCCACGCCGGCCACCGCCTTCGAAGTGGACCACCAGAAAATCGAGCGGGCCATCACCGCTTCCGAGGCCGGCGCCACGGCGCTCAACCTCGACCAGGCCCTGGTGTTCGCGCGCCATGTTCAGGGGCAGGACGGCCATCGCGCCGGCGAAATCGCGTTCATCGGGCCGGGGCGGACCGCGCCCCGCGATCCCGGGACTACGGCGCTGCCGCGCAATCTCCGCGTGATCTCGATTCCCGATAACGTCGAGAACGTCGGGCTGCGCAAGATCGGCATGCGGCGCAGCGGGGCCGACTCGGAGCTCTGGGAGATCTACGTGGCCGTCCGCAATTACGGCGCCCGGCCGCACACCGTGACCCTGTCGCTCGATTTCGGACCTCCGGGGACGGCGGGCCGGGTGGCGGCGGGGTCGCGCACTCTGACGCTGGCGGCGGGAGCGGAATCGGAAGCGTCGTTCGAATATCGGACCAGCGCCGCCGGCATGCTGGGCGTCCACCTTTCCCCGCATGACAGCTTCCCCAACGACGACCATGCCGAACTGGAACTGCCGCCGCAGCCCACGTTGCCGGTGATTGTCTACTCGGCCCAGCCGGAACTGCTGCGCCCGGTGCTCGCCGCCACGCCGCGCGTCGCCGCGGTCTACCGGCGCCCCGAAGACTACCGCGCCAACGACACCGGACTGGTGATTCTGGACCGCTTCATTCCTCCCGAACGGCCGCGGGCGGATTCCCTCTGGATCGATCCGCCGGCCATGGGTTCGCCGATTCCGGTGCGCACCACGGTGGAGCAGGCGGCGTTTACCGCCTGGGACTCGGAGCATCCGGGCGCGGCGGGGCTGCACACCAGGGATTTCAAACTGGACCGGGCCAAGGTTTTCGAGGTGGCCCCGAGCGACGGGCGGATCGGCGAAGTGGCGGCCGGTCCGGTGATTGTGGCGCGGCCCGGCAAGCCCAAGATCGTGGTGCTGGGCTTCCACCCCGTGCTCACCGGAATGCGCTACGAACTGGCCACCCCGCTGTTGTTCGCCAACCTGTTGCGCTGGATTGCGCCCGAGATTTTCCGGCGCTACGAGATCTCCGGCGGCAGCGTGGGCGCGGTCAAACTGGTGATGGACCAGGATACCGCCGCGGCGGATGTGAAAGTGACGGCGGACGACGGGTCGGCCGTGCCGTTCACCATGCGCGAGCGCACGCTGAATTTCTTTTCCGGCGCGCCGGGCGGTGTCAAGGTAGTGGCCGGCGACCGCGAGTACCTCTACTCGCTGACCCTGCCGGAGTTGTGGGAGTCGAAGTGGACGCCTCCCGCCGACGCGCACCTTGGGGTGCCGCGCTTTACCCTGATTCCGGAATCGTCGACGGATTTATGGCCGTGGCTGGCGCTGGCGGGCGGCCTCGGGCTGCTCGCCGAGTGGGTGCTATACGGCCGCTTCCGGCGTGGCATGATGCGCGCGAAACCGGTGCCCATCCGCGCGGCGGAGCACACGGGGGCGCGGACATGAGGCTGGCGAGAGCGTACTCTAACTCGGTGAAGTCGGAACCAGACGGGCATGTCCTTTCAACGCAGAGACGCAGAGAACGCAGAGATAAGCGCAGAGAAAACCACGCAAATCAAAACCTGAGAATTCAGGCTTGCGGCAAATCGCGGATGCCGCGCCAGCATTGGTCGAGAATTTCGCGCACTCCGGGGGACGACGTGAACCCTAAGCCTTCCGTCGATCACCTTCTTGCTTCTCTGCGCTTATCTCTGCGTTCTCTGCGTCTCTGCGTTGAAGACACATTTTCGAGGGTGCGATGACCTTCGATCACCCGTGGGCTTTGCTGGCGCTTTTGCTGCCGCTGGGCTGGGCCGCCTGGGAGTGGCGCGAGACGGCGCGGCGCCTGGCCCTCGGGCTCAAGGCGGCGGCATTCGTTTGCATCGTGCTCGCGCTCAGCGGTCCGCGGGTGGTGGTGTACCAGACCAAGGTCGCGGTGGCGGTGCTGGCGGACACGTCGGCCAGCGTGTCGCCGGAGGACCTGGCGCGGGAATCGGCCATCGCCAACCAGGTGGAACGGGGGGCCGGGCGGCACTGGACGCGCGTCATCCCCTTCGCGCGCAACACGCGCCTGGTCTCGCTCGAAGAGAAGTCCAAGGACGGCTGGCAACTGCGCCACACCGCGGGCGCGGCGGGGCGCGGGACGGATCTGGAGAACGCCATCCGCGACGGCGCGGCCGCGCTGCCCGCGGGCATGGTGCCGCGCTTGCTGCTGCTCTCCGATGGCAACGAGAATCTGGGCTCTGTGGCGCGCGCCATCTGGCAGGCCCGGCAGTTGGGCCTGCCCATCGATACCGTGGCCCTGGCCGGACGTCCCAAGCCCGGACTGCGCCTCGAGAGCGTCACCATTCCGGGGCAGGTGTTCTCTGGCGAGCGCTTCCCCATCGATGTCGCGGTGGAGGCCCCGGGCGCGGCCCACGCCCGCGTGGAGTTGACGGCCGAAGGCAAGACGATCGGCTCTAGCGAAGTGGACTTGGCCGCCGGGGTGAATCATCTGCGCCTACAGGCCAGCGTCAACTCGGTAGGCGCGGTCGCGATGGCCGGTAAGATCGCGGCCGGCGATCTGGGCGAGGCGCGCTTCGAGGATTCGGTTACGCTGCGCAGCCCGCGCGTGCTGCTGGTCTCGCGCGACCCGGCCCCGAGCGAGGAACACATCATCCGCGTGCTGCACGCCAACCAGTTCGAAGTGCAACAGGCGCCCGGCGGCGTGCCGCCCAAGATCGACGATTTTCAACTGGTGGCGATCAACAACTGGGACATGGAATCGATACCGGCCTCCGCCAAGGCATCGCTCGAAGACTACGTCAAGAAGGGCGGCGGATTGGTCTGGATCTCGGGCGAGCACAATATCTACGTGGACAAGAAGGGCAAGCCGGAGGACGCGCTGGAGCGCACCTTGCCCGCCAAACTGGCGCCGCCGCGCTCGCCCGAAGGTACGGCGGTGGTGCTGATCATCGATAAATCCTCGTCCATGGAAGGACGCAAGATCGAACTGGCGCGCCTGGCGGCCATCGGTGTGGTGGAGAATCTGCGGCCCATCGATTCGGTGGGCGTGCTGATCTTCGATAATTCGTTCCAGTGGGCGGTGCCCATCCGCAAGGCGGAGGATCGCGGCACCATCAAGAAGCTGATCGGCGGCATTACGCCGGATGGCGGCACGCAGATCGCCCCGGCGCTCACCGAGGCGTACCAGCGCATCCTGCCGCAGCCGGCCATGTACAAGCACATCGTGCTCCTCACCGACGGCATTTCCGAAGAGGGCGACAGCATGACCCTCACCAAGGAGGCGCTGGCGAGTCATGTGACCATCTCCACCGTCGGGCTGGGCCAGGATGTGAACCGCGCGTTTCTGGAGAAGGTGGCGGTCAACGCGGACGGCAAATCGTACTTCCTGAACGACCCCTCCGGCCTGGAACAGATCCTGCTGCGCGACGTGGAAGAGCACACCGGCGTGACGGCCGTGGAGAAGGCGATCACGCCGAAGGTGATCAAGCAGGCGGAGATCCTGGATGGCGTGGGGATGGAGAGCGCGCCGCAGTTGAAAGGCTACGTGCGCTTTCTATCGCGGCCCACATCGGACACCATCCTGATGGCCGACCGCGAGGATCCGCTGCTGGTGCGTTGGCAGTACGGGCTGGGCCGCGCGGCGGTGTTCACCAGCGACGCCAAGAACCGCTGGGCCGCCAACTGGGTGTCATGGCCGGGCTTCGACAAGCTGTGGGCCAACATTTTCCGCGACCTGCTGCCACACGCGCCCGCGAGCGAAACCACGGCGGATTTCGACCGCGCGAGCAACGAACTGGTGGTGGACTACCGGCTCTCGCGCAATGTCGAGGAGCCGGCCAGGACGCCG
>Ga0208079_1001985_pt1 | contig 10281 bp, 8 predicted proteins | sample NGESurdeep092012_5_FD_184474 | JGI IMG/M metagenome (GOLD analysis project Ga0208079, IMG submission 184474) | Arctic peat soil microbial communities from Barrow, Alaska - NGEE Surface sample 210-2 deep-092012 (SPAdes) | ecosystem: Environmental > Terrestrial > Soil > Wetlands > Peat ... | reverse complement strand
GTATTTCATATTGGCCGATGTGACCGCGAAGTACGAGGGCACCAGCCAGAAGGCCGTGAGCCCGTAGGCGAGGACCGGAATGACGAGGGCTGGGAGCACGATGCGTTTGTCCTGGCGGGTGATCCAGAAACTCCAGACCAGGATGGGGTAGAGGGTGGCGAGCGCGGTCGCGCCATAGAAATTGTTGGAGGCGACGCCGGCGGAGAACAGGGCCGCGGCCGCGATGGCCCAGAGCCGGGGCTTCTCCAGCGCCAGCCAGGTGAAGGCGAGCGCAATCGGGATGAGCGCCAGCGCACTCATGTGCGGGCCTTCGCCGTACTTGACGAGCACCCCCAGGCGTTGCGGATGCAGCAACCACGCATCGCCACGGAAGCGCGGCATGAACAGGAATATGGGCGACATCAAGGATGTCGAGACGGCGGCCAGCCAGGCGCAGCCGCGCGAGCCGGTTCCGACGCGCATCAGCAGATAGACTCCGGCGATACCGATGGCGTATAAGAGGGCCGTGTAGAAATGGTAGGCCTTGACCGGCCAAAAGTGGGTGAGCTTGGAAATCGCGGCGGTTCCGTAGCGCAGGGCCGGCGGATAGATGTAATCGAAGCGCGTGCCGGCATACCACAGCGGCTGCCACTGGGGATGCGGCCAGTGGTCGGATAGAAAGCGCGCGTCGCCAATGAACGTGCTTTCGATGGAAGCCCATTTGTCGGTGTACTTGGCTTTGAAGTAGGGGCGGATCAACACCGCCGTGAACAGGAACACCAGGAAGAAATCCAGCAGGATTTGCTTGGGGCGCGAGAGCTTGGGAAGAGAAGTCAATTCAGTCTACCTGCCGCGTTTGGCGGCGCCGGGATGGGTATCCAGCCGCGGTCAAACGTTCATTATGGCATGCCGGGAATCGTAGGTAGGGCGGAGGACGCCGCTGGGGATCGGGAGCGTGGGCGGCGGCTGGGTTGGGCCGGGGACAGGGAATGCCCAAACGAAGCCATTTTGGCGTGAAAGTAGTTTGGGGTGAGGGACTTAGGGACGGTGGATCGAACCCTGGCGGGTCGGGTTCGGCGGCGCGGCTGGGGGTGGAATTGACGCAGTGCTGGAGTTGGGCGAAGGCGCGCGGGTAGCCGGAGCAGGACCGTCGGAGAGGCAAATCGTCGCCGGCACGGCAGCACTCCTGGTGGGCGTATGGCGAGAGTTGGGTTTCGGGGGTGGCGGGGCGGTGGCTCTGGCAGTACACGTCGATGGTTTGCTGGAGGCCAGTGACGTTTTCGGAGGGGAGGACGAGGGATTTGGCGTGGATGCCGGTTTGGAGGCTGTTCATGGAGGAGACGGCCTTGCCTGTGACAGAGGTGCGGCCGATAGGTTTTGGGGCGTTACGGCGGTTAGCTTCGATTTGGCGGAGGGTAGACATGGGTGGCTCGCCTCCGAGCTGCGCTCGGATGGACAGGCGGACCCAGAGGGTACCCCCTGTCCTGCTTTTATGATAGAACGACGATTTTGGAGATTCGGGGGTGAACGTCTGTAAGTGGTTGGGAATAGGGGGCGAATATAGTGAATGTTTGCGGAATGGGTGGGGCGATGCGTTCGAATTTGATGCGGAAGCGCAGGGCGGAGTGAGCGGTAGCATAAAAGAGGAGCATGCGTGATGGGGACGGTGGGTCTCCTCATGGCGGGCAAGGAGCGCGGTTTCCCGACCAAGATCAGGCCGGAGTTGGACCGACTGTGAAGATCCTGGCGAGCGGCGGGAAGCTGCCCGGAGACGCTTTGGGACAGGCTTCATGCCGGGAGCGGCGTGTCCCGGGAGGAATCTGGTGCGAGTTTCCCACAACGCGACTTAAGCGGCCTTATGCCGAGTTCCGGATTATGCCGAGGAAAAGGCGAGCCAATCGTTTTGGAGCAACAAGGACGGCCCTTCGAGCCTTTGCTTGCTCGACATGATTCGGCAGGAACGCAGAGCGAGAAGCACCGAGTGTTCCCGCGGTTTCCAAGGTGGCCAGACCCAAACTGGCGGACATTTGAGGAGTCCTCAGCAGCGCCAGAACAGGGCGGTCGAGTTGGAGGTCGCAATTCGGTGAATTCACATCGAGGTCCGTCCGGCGGATTATGCCGAGATCGTAGCACTCCCGATACCGTCCATCTGCGGCTCCGGTGACTTTTCTCGGCATAATCCGGAACTCGGCATAAGGCCAGATAAACGCCCGTTCCGGAGAAGTGCATTCGCCGGTCAGTCTCGATCACGATGCTCGTTCCCGCACCGAACGGCTCCCGTTCTATAATTCTGCTAAGGAGAGATACCGATGGACGAAGTCCTGACGATCGCCGAGATTGAGGCAAGATTCGACTCCGAGTGGATACTGATCGAGGACCCATCGACTGATGAGGCCCTGGCGGTTCGCAGCGGAACGGTGCTCTGGCATGACAAGGATCGCGAGGAGGTCTACCGCCGAGCCGTCGAGACCCGCCCCAAACGGTTTGCGATTGTCTACACGGGCAAGATGCCTCGGGACACTGCGATCGCGTTGTGAGTTTTTCATTCACTCCGCGGCGCGGCCTCATCGTCATCGGGGCGGAACTCAATGGGCCGAGTGGCAGCGCCATCCTGCGCTTGGCCCTCGATACTGGGGCCACCAGCACGTTGGTCAACGTTGCAATGCTGGTGGCTATTGGATGCGATCCGGCGCTGGCTGCGGACCGGGTTCAGGTCACAACGGGAAGTGGCGTTGAGTTTGCGCCACGCATCGAATTGAAGAGACTGACCGCCCTCGGACAGGAGCGCTTCGGATTTCCGGTACTCGGTCATACCTTACCGCCGAGCGCTGGGGTCGATGGACTGTTGGGGTTGGACTTCTTTCGAGGACTGAGCTTGACCATCGATTTTCGCGCTGGTCAACTGGACCTTGCCTAGCCCGGCGCTATCCCCGCCTGACCAGAAACACCGCCACTTCCGCCAACAGATTGGGCTGCCATGCCACCTTGCGATGGCCCGCCAGGAAGTAGCGCCGCTCCACCACGAGCGATTCCAGCGCGGCCAGCTTTTCGAAATCCTGCACCGTCAGCAGATGAATGTTCGGCGATTCGTACCACTCGTAAGGAAACAACGACGTGCGCGGCGCCCGCCCGCTGAACAGCATCGACATCCTCATCCGCCAGTGGCCGAAATTGGGAAACGCCACGATCGCCCGCCGGCCCACGCGCAGCATCTCGCGCAGCACCTTGCGCGGATGGCGGGTCTCCTGCAGCGTCTGGCTGAGGATCACGTAATCGAAGGCCTGGTCGGGATAATCCGCCAGCCCCTCGTCGATATCGCACTGGAACACGGACACGCCGCGCGCGATCGCCTTCTGCACTTTGGCGCCGGAGATTTCCACGCCGCGCGCATCCACGCCCTTGTTGGACGCGAGCCACTCCAGCAACTCGCCTTCGCCGCAGCCCAGGTCGAGCACCTTGGTCTGGGGCTCGACAATCTCGCCGATGATCGCGTAATCGCTGCGGCCCAGCAGCTCGCGGACGAATCCCGCCTTCATTGCGTCTTCTCGAACGTGCTGGCCAGGAAGCCGCGTACCAGGTCGGTCTGCTCCACCACGTCCACCAGGAAGGAATCGTGCCCATAGTTGGATTCGAGCTCCACGTAGGCCACGTCGCGATTGCGCGAGCGCAGGGCGCGCACCAGTTCCTGGGATTGATAGCTGGGGTAGAGCCAGTCCGAACTGAAGCTGATCACCAGGAAGCGGGCCTGCGTCTTTTCGAGCGCGGCCGCCAGGGTTCCGTGGCCGTTGGTCAGGTCGAAGTAGTCCATGGCCTTGGTGATGTAGAGGTACGAGTTGGCATCGAAGCGGTAGACGAACTGGCTGCCGCGATAGCGCAGGTAGCTCTCCACTTCGAAATCCACGTCGAAGCCGAAGCTGAAGTTCTCCTTACCGCGCAGGCGGCGGCCGAACTTCTCGCGCATCGAATCGTCGCTCATGTAGGTGATGTGGCCCACCATGCGCGCCACGCCCAGCCCGCGCGCCGGGGGCTGCTTGTCGTAATAGTTGCCGTCGGCCCAGTCGGGGTCGGCCATGATGGCCTGGCGTCCCACTTCGTTGAACGCGATCTGCTGGGCGCTGTGCCGCGTGGTGGTGGCGATTGGGATAGCGCTGACCACGGAATCCGGGTAGGCGGCCGCCCACTCCAGCGCCTGCATCCCGCCCATCGATCCGCCGGAAACCGTGAGCAGGCGTTGGATGCCGAAGGAATCGATCAGCATCTTCTGCAAGCGCACCATGTCGCCGATGGTGATCACCGGAAACGACATGGCATACGGGCAGCCGGTGGCGGGATTGAGGGAGGAAGGTCCGGTGGTGCCGCGGCATCCGCCGAGCACGTTGGAGCAAATCACGAAGTACTTGTTGGTGTCGAACGCCTTGCCGGGGCCGATCATGTTGTCCCACCAGCCGGGCTTGCCGGTTTCGGCGCTGATGCCGGCCGCGTGGGCATCGCCGGAGAACGCGTGCAGCACCACGATGGCGTTGGTTTTCGCCGCGTTCAATTCGCCATAAGTCTCGTATGCCACCTCGACTGGCCCGAGCGTCGTGCCGTTATCGAGAGCGATGCAGTCGAACCGTACAGTATTGGCCGCAACGATCATGGCTGGAGTGTCTTCATGATAACAAAGCCGGTCGCCGGGAACCGGCTTCCCCAGTTCGGTTAAGCACCCCGCGGAACGGTCCCCCGCCTCGCGCGTGCCATAATAGCCCCAGTGAAGCTGTCCGCCGGCAAAATGAAGCGCATGAGAGCGCTCGCCAACGAACGCGGTGTCATCGCCGCCTGCGCCATGGATCAGCGAGGCAATCTGCAGAAAGCCCTGTCCACCGCGCGCGGCGTCGATGTGCACGAAATTACGCCGGCCATGATGAGCGAATTCAAGGTCGCGGTGAGCCGCATTCTCACGCCGCATGCCAGCGCCATTCTGCTGGACCCGGAGTTCGGCCTGGAAGCCGGACGCGCGCGCGCCTCCAACGCCGGACTGCTGCTGGCCTACGAACTCTCCGGCTACGACAATACCCGTCCCGGCCGCCTGCCCGATCTGCTGCCACACGTTTCGGTCAAGCGGCTGGTGGATTGGGGCGCCGACGCGGTCAAGATCCTGATCTACTACTCTCCGTTCGACGACGCCTCCGTCAACGATGTGAAACACGCGTTCATGGAGCGCATCGGCGCCGAGTGCGAGACCTACGAGATCCCGTTCTTCCTCGAAATGGTGGGCTACGACCCGAAGGGCGGCGACGAAAAGGGCCTGGAGTATGCCCGCCAGAAGCCGGAGATCGTCAAGCAGAGCATGCAAGTATTCTCGCGTCCGGAGTTCCGCGTGGACGTGCTGAAAGTGGAAGTGCCCATCAATGCGGAATTCGTGGAGGGCTGCGCGGTTTACAGGGGGCAGAAGGCCTATACGCGGGAGGAAGCGCGCCAGCACTTCCGCGAGGCCGCGGCGATGGCCGCCAAACCGTTCATTTATCTCTCGGCCGGCGTGAGCAATCCCCAGTTCATCGAATCGCTGGCGATTGCCAGCGAGGCGGGCACGGACTACTCCGGCGTACTCTGCGGGCGCGCCACCTGGAAAGACGGCATTCCGGTGTACGCCAAGCAGGGGCTCAAAGCGCTTGAAGAGTGGTTGCAGCGCGACGGAGTGCGCAACATCAACGCGGTCAATGCGGCCATACAATCCGCCCGCCCGTGGTACGCGAAGCTGGGAATTTCGCCGACGGACTGACCTTTGTAGAGTCGGCTTTCAGCCGGCCATGCCCGCTTTCGAGCGGGCATATCCAGGCCGGAAGAGACCTCGGCGCGAATGCCGAGGTGGCCGCCTGGAAAGGCGGCTCCACGGAGCCTAGCCCTTCTGCAGGAACTGGGGCGCCAGGCCGATCATGGCCATGCCGCAGAGCAACAGCACCAGCATCAACGTTCCCAGCAGCTTCACGCGCACGTCGCTGTCCTTGAATTCGCGGAAGACCAGGATGCCCCACAGCGCTGCCAGCACCGGCGATCCCTGGGCCAGCATAAAGTGGAGCATCGGTCCGCCCTGAATCGCTTCCGGAACGCTGGTACACACCCACGCCAACACTATGCCGGCGTACCAGACGACTCCCGATACGAGGCCCGCCAGGTGCTGCTTCAGACGGCCATTGAGGTACCCGCCGAATTCCACCGGTTCCCCTTCCACCGGCAGATTCATGAAGAAGATATCGTAGACGAAGCTGGAAAAAAACACTCCGAACGCGAAAATAAAGCCGATCGCGTAGGGCCCCAATCCCAGGTCGCCCTGGCGCGCTTTGTCCAGCAGCGGGGTGAATCCGCCGATCAGAAGGCCGGCCGCCAGGGCAAGAACAATCCCCTTCAGCGGACGCGGACGCCGCGTGCTCTTGGCCTGCCCGGCACGCGCCAGCGCTTCATGCCGCGCCACCCCCATCATCCGGTAGGACACCGCGTTGACCAGAATCGATGTCAGAATCAACAGGCAGCCCATCCCGAGCAGCAGCGAATTGCCGGCCGGCCGGCCGGCGATGCCCAGACCGGTCCCGAACAGCAGCGCCATTCCCATTCCCATGGGAAACGCCAGCGCCAGGCCGCATGCCGATATCGCCGCCATCAGCAGCATGTTTCCCAGGTTGAAGATCAGGCCGGCGATAAAGACGTACATCCACTGCCGTTTCCCGGCGTGCTGCAAATCGTCGATGAAATTGAACCCGTCGTATCCGATGTTGCCCACCGTGAACGCGAAAATCACGGAAGCCAACATCAACCCGATGGCGAAATCGAGGTAAAACAACTCGAAACGCCACTTTCCGGCGAACTTGAAAAAGCTCGCCCAGGATCCCAGGCATAGCAAGCTCAGGACCATCAAGAACAAGACCGCGGGATAACTTTGTGGCAGGATCATGAATCAGGTCCGGAAGTGTGAGAGTACAACGTCCGGGGAGTGCGGGTCAACCGGTACCCCTGGGGTCCTCTCGGTTTCCCTACGGAGCGGGCTCCAAATAGGCGCGCCCGCCGGGGCCAGGCACCACCTGGAGCGCCTTCGGCTGCTGCTCGCAATCGGGCAACGGGGTGACGGAATAATAATTCAGCCCGTACTCCCAATCGCGCTTGACATTCCCAATACAGACCTCGCCTGCCCGCCCGCCGATCTCCCGCCACAAACCGCGGGCGGAGACATGGCGGTCCAATTCCGGCGTGGCGACGGTCTTCAAATAACCGATCCCCACCGCCGCCCCCGCGGCCACGGCGAGCACGGCCGCCACGCGCTTGCCGCGCGCTTCCAGCAGCCACGCCCCTAGCGCCACCGCGGCCGCCGCCAGCCACACTGCCTGGAACTCCGGACGCGGGGCGCGCGCGAGCCCGTTCAGCACCGCGGCCGGCAGCACCTGCGCCGTAATCGGAAAGGCCACCAGCAGCGCGCCACAGCCGGCCAGCCATACCCGCGCATCCACCGCCTCATCCAGCGCCAGCGCCATCAAGGCCGCCGCCGCCGGCAGCAGCGGCAGAATGTACCCCGGCAGCTTATTGATAGAGAGCGAAAAGAGCACCAGCACCACCAGCACCCAGACGGCGAGGAATACCCGCTGCCGGTCCCGATAAACCGATCGCCTGGCCATCAGCCCCAGCAATGGCGTCCAGGGCAGCAGCCCCACCACCAGAACCGGCAGGTAGAACCATACCGGCCGTCCATGCATCAGCGCGCCAGAGGTGACCCGCGAAAAGTGGTGGACCACGAAGAACTCGTGGATAAACGTCCACCCGTTGCGCCAATAGCACAGCCCGTACCACGGGAGCGCCACCAGAAAAAACGGCAGCACCACGCGCCAACGCAGCCAATCCCGCACCTGACGCCCCATCAGCAGCGGCGCCGCCAGCGCCAGCGGGACCAGCCCTTTGGCCAGCACCGCGAGCCCGAACATCGCCGCCGCCGCCGGCAGTTGCCGCGTGTCGCGCCGTGCCACCCACGGCAGGGCGAGCAGCATCGCCGCCGAGAAGGTGGCCGCCAACGGCAGGTCGGCGACCCCATTCTGGCTATACGCCACCCACATCCCGCTGCTGCCCAGAATCAAGCTGGCCAGCCACGCCGCGCGGCCGCCGAATTCGCGCCGCAGCGTCCACCAATAGAAAGCCAGGAACCCCACGGCCAGCAGCGCGCCCGGCAATCGGGGTGCGAGTTCCGTGTTCAGCCCCAGGCGAAACCCCAGGCCGCTCAGCCAATAAAGCAGCGCCGGTTTCTCGAACCAGGGCGCGCCCCACAACCGCGGCGTAATCCAATCCCCGCTGCGCGCCATCTCGCGCGCCACCGACGCATACCGCGGCTCGTCCGGCCCGAGCAAGCCCGTCGCGCTCAGATCGTAGAAGTAGACCAGGTATGCCAGCGGGAGAACCACCCAAAGCAAACGCGGGATTTTCCGGGGCACCCTCTCAGTATGCGGCACCCCGGCGCGGCAACGCTACTTCTTGACCGCTCCCGCGATGATCCCTCTACTTGGCCCGCGCAGCCGGCGGCTCCGCTTCCGTGGCCGGCTCGGCGGATTTCCAATAGTCGGCCTTCGCCTCCACTGTTGGTATGTGGGCGCTCACCAGGACGTTCCCTTCCAGGACGACGCTCTTCAACTCGCCGGGACCGGTGGAGAGAAAGGTGCCGGTCCCCGGGAACGCGCGGCTGGCACGCACGATCGCCCCGGGACTGCGGTCGAGCCGCACCACCGGAGCGTCCGCCAGCGGCGTGCGGGTCGCGATGTTGTCGAGTTCGAGCTCGCGCGACTCGCGGACCAGAAAGGCCGGTCCGCTTTCCGCGTTGATCTGCACGTTGTGCAGCTCCATCCCCGCGGTGTGCATGGCCTTCATGCCCGCCTTGCCCGAGGCCACGACGTTTGAGATGCGCAGGCCGGAGATCGGCATTTCGGGCAGCCCTTCGATATTGATGGCCACGCGCGCGCGGCGGATGCTCATGTTGCCGATGGCGATGTCGCGGAACACCGGTGTTCGGTTCGACACCGCTTCCGGGGCCTCGCGCCGCACCTCGCCTTCCATCAGGTAGTAGCTGGTGATGTTGATCGCCTGGCCAACATCGTCCATCACCCAATTATCGAAACGCACGTTCTCGATGCCGCCGCCGCGGCCGCGCCGGCTCTTCATCCGCACGCCCATTTGCGTCCCGGAGCAGGTCATGTTGCTGGCCACCAGGTTGCGAATCCAGCCCGACGTCTCGCTGCCGATCGTCACCGCGCCGTGCGCGCGATGCACCGTGCAGCCGGTGATCGCGATGTTCTCGCTCGGGCGGTTTACGCGCAGCCCGTCGCCGTCCTTCCCGGCTTTGATCACGATGCCGTCGTCGCCGGTGTCGATGTAGCAGCCAGAGATGCGCACGTTGCGGCTGGAGTCCACCGCGATGCCGTCGGTGTGGACGCCGGGGTAGGTCTCGATGGTGACGTCGCGCACCACCACGTTATCGGTGTACAGCAGATGGATGGTCCACATCGGCGAGCCGGTGAAGCGGACGCCTTCGATCAGCACGTTGTTGCTGTCCATGGTGCGCACGAACGACGGACGCAGTTCCGGCGCGGCTGCCAGGTAGGCCTCGCGCGGAGCAGGCGTGTGGATTTCGAGGAGTTCCAGGAGGCGTTGCCAATTCGGCCCGTTGGCGCTGCCCGGGTCGCCGCCCGAGGCTTTCTGCCGCGGCATCAGCTTCATCCACTCCGCGTTGTCGCTGGCCAGCACGCCGCGGCCGGTGATGGCGACATTTTCCAGATGCCGGCCGCCGATCAGCGGAACGGGCGTGAGCGCTTCGATACTCTGCTGCCTGCCTTCGGTGAAGGGGAGCCGCGCCGCGGGAAATCGCACCGTGGCGCCGGCGTCGATGTGCAGCGTCAGGTTGCTCACCAGTTCGATGGGGCCGCTGACGTAGTTGCCGGCGGGGATGAATACCGTCCCGCCGCCCGTCGCTTTGGCAGCCTGAATGGCCGCCCGGATGGCGTCCGTGGCGGGCGCCGAGGCGTCGTTGCGGGCGCCGTAGTCGAGGATGTTGAAGAACGCGCCGGCGCTCCACGCGGGAGCGGCCAACAGGACGAGTAAAGCGAAGCGTTGCATATCGGGAACCTGGTATCCATCATAATCGGGGATCGACAGGGGGTGATGCGACGTACAGCCTGTTTGTTTTTCTCTTCTCCGCGTTTTTCTCCGCGCCTCCGCGGCTCCGCGTCAAATCGCATGCCGCAGAACGCGAGCTCCCCCGCCCGCTATAATCAATGAAAACGATGCGCATTCCCCGAT
>Ga0208079_1001980_pt1 | contig 10288 bp, 8 predicted proteins | sample NGESurdeep092012_5_FD_184474 | JGI IMG/M metagenome (GOLD analysis project Ga0208079, IMG submission 184474) | Arctic peat soil microbial communities from Barrow, Alaska - NGEE Surface sample 210-2 deep-092012 (SPAdes) | ecosystem: Environmental > Terrestrial > Soil > Wetlands > Peat ... | reverse complement strand
GGCGGGGCTCCCGGTCCTGCGCGAGGCGATCGCCGCTCGGTACACGCGGGACGGCTGGCCGACCGCGCCCGACGAGGTCCTGGTGACCGGCGGTGCGCAGCAGGCCGTCTGGCTCATCGCGCACACCTTCGTTTCGTCGGGGGACGCGGTCGTCGTCGAGGAGCCGACGTACCGAGGGGCGCTCGAGGCCTTCCGCGCCTGTGGCGCCCGATTCCTGCCCGTTCCGATGGCGCCGACAGGGCTCGACGTCGCACACCTTGGCCGGCTGCTGGAGACCAGACGTCCGCGTCTGCTGTACGTCCAGCCCAGGGCGCACAACCCGACGGGGGTCAGCATGCCGAGCGCCAATCGACTCCGGCTGGCCGAGCTGGTGCGCCGGCACGAGGTCCTCACCGTCGATGACTCGTGCACGGCCGACGTTCTGCTCGACAGGAGCACCCGCAGGCCGCCATGGGGCTCCCTCCTTCCCGACGGCTCCGTGCTCACTGTCGGAACGGCCTCGAAACTGCTCTGGGGCGGGCTGCGGGTCGGCTGGATCCGCGGATCGCACGGCGCCATCGCGCGACTCACCGAGGCCCGCAAGGCGGTCGACATCGCCGGACCGGTACTGGACCAGCTCGTCACGGCCCGGCTGCTCGCGCGAGCCGACGAAGCACTCGAACAGCGTCACGCCCAGCTCACCGCTGCGCTCGACCAGGCCGGCCGCATTCTCACGGAGGTGCACCCGCAGTGGACCTGGACGCCACCGAGCGGCGGGACGGGCTTGTGGGTCGACACCGGGACGGACGCCGTCGCCCTCGCCGAGCGCGGCCGACGACATGGCGTCCGGGTTGTGGCGGGACCGGCGTCTTCGGTGTTTGGCGGCTTCGGCACCCACCTGCGGCTTCCGTACTGGCATCCCGCCGACCAGTTCCGCGAGGGACTGCTTCGCCTGAGGTGACTACTCGGTGGGCTCCGGCTTCTCTGGTCCGTTTCCAGATTGCTGACCAGCGACGTCTCAGATTTCCCACTCTGTCTCAGGCGGAACGCCGAGTTGAGATTCGTGAGACATATTGCTTCGGGTCGGGACACCTTGGACGTGGTCGCCGGGTCGAAACCCAGCGGTCGCACCTGGGACCTGGCAGTCAGGTCTCCGAGTGCCACCCTCAAGTTGTCGACAAGAGTGGCGCGGACGGCGTCATCGTCTTGTTTTCGAAGTCTCGGAGCAGGGACGGTGAACGCAAGCCGTTCCGCTCTCGGGACGGCGCACGGTCGACAAGAACTATCGGATCTGTTTGAGGTGCGAACGTCTGCGGAACACGCCGTTAGATGAGAGCACCTCGCAGAGGTGAAGTTCAAGGGCGCATGGAGTATGTGCACTGGGTATGACAGGCCCGATATTTCAGCGGACATGGACCGTGATCCACTTCCATGGAACGCAGCCCGCTGCGCGGCCTGCGCGACAGTCAGCACGGCTCGGTAACGGGAAGCAGTGGCTGGCTCTCCGGTGGTTCTGGAGTCGCCGGAGTGTCAGCAACGTCCAAACACTGCTCAGCCCCTGATCTACTATTGAGCGACTAGGGCGTCTTGACGGCGAACGGTGCCCACCGTCAGGACGGAGACTCAGGTGTCGGTCACCATGGCTGGTCTAGCTCGTCACAAGCCCTTTGGGCTTGTTCAGCTAGCCGATACGACCGAGGCGCCCGAGGTGGAGTGGGTCCACGTCAGCGAACTGTCGGACCCCACCCCGTTCCCCAGTGAAGGCACTCTCCTGCTCACCACTGGCTTGGGCCTTCCCGAAGGTACCGACAAGGCGACCGTTGTGGAGTACGTGCGCCGGATTGCTCAGTCAGGCGCGGCAGGCCTGGGTTTTGGCATCGGCCGCACTCATGCTTGCGTGCCGGCAGAGCTCATCGAGCAATGTCGGCAGGCTGGCCTGCCGCTGATGGAAGTCCCGCTGGACACCCGATTCGTTGATATTGCTCGCTGGGTCGCCGATGATGCCCTGCGCACCGCTGTCCGCGCCAGCAAGAGCGCTTCTGAAGTGGAACGAAAACTCGTTCGCTCCCTGTTGTCGGCGGACCCGCAGAGTGCACTCGTGCGTACCCTCGCCAGTGGGATCCGTGGCTGGGCAATGTTGCTGGACCGGGACGGTCATGCCCTTGTCATAGAGCCGAGCGCAGCCTCGCGAGAGCTGCCGATCGTCCAGATGGAAAGGACCCGGCTGCTGGCCTCAGGGGCCACCACGGCGCCGTGGTCGCGCCAGGGCAGCTCGGCCGCGCTGCACTGCATCGAGGTTGACGCGGAGACCCACGCCTACCTGGCCGTGGGCGCGGATACCGCTCTGGGCGAGCAGCAGTGTGTTGTCGCCGCGGCACTGAATTTGCTCTCCTTTGAGGCCGGGCGCCAGGCCGCAGTCAGACGTTCCGGCCGGTTGCTTCGATCAGCAATCGTGCAGCTCCTGCTCGGTGGACTGCATGTTCACGCAGCTTTGGCGGCCAGCCGCGCGGGGATCGACCTACCCGAGGGGTCGGTCCGAGTCGCCGTCCTCCTGCCTCGCGACCAGGACCGTGGCCTGGCAGCTCTTCTCGATCACGCCGAGCGCGACTTCACGCTCACGCTGATAAACGCCATCTTCGCCGAAGAGGACAGGGGTGGGCGGTTGCTCGCGGTGCTGACCGCGGCGGATGGCGATCTTGAAGCCCTAGCGCAGGTGATGATGATCTCTGGAGGCGGCCACGCAGCCGTGAGCGAGCCAGTCAGCATCGAGGAGCTGCCCCAGGCGCTGCTGGAGGCGAATACGTTGGCTTCGACCATAGGATCCGCGAGCCCACCGGTGGTTACCCGCTCGCACGTAAGGGGTACAGGTTTGCTTGCCTACCTGGACACTCCCTCAGTACTCGGTTTTGTGGACGCATTGCTTGCACCCCTTCGGGAGGCGTCTCCCACGACCTCGATCGATCTGATGGAGACTCTGCGGGTGTTTCTCGCCACGGACGGGAATTGGGCCGAGGCGAGCGCTCGGCTAGAGATCCACCGTCACACGCTGCGCTACCGCATCCACAAGATTGAAGGGCTTCTTGGTCGGCGGATGGACGACACCTCGACTCGCGCCGAGCTCTGGGTCGCCCTGCAGATCTTCGCCGACCGCTGAACGACCGACGATCTACCAGATCGACGACCCGGTTTGCGCCGTGAGTTGGCCAATCTGATAGTTGAGCAACAAAATTTGTCCAAGTGGAGCAGAGCACAATCGAGCGCTTGGGACTTTAATGATGCAAACCTCACGACCAGGCGCCCCGGCGTCTGAAGAGGAGAGCCATGCGTGTCGGCGCGTGAACGGGAGATCGGAGGACGCATAAATGGACGCAATCATCGCTCGAACGACGGCCACGGAAGGGCGTCCGGCGATCACCTATCGACACGCCGGAGACAGCTTCGTCCTGGCTGAGTACGGCGACATGGAACTGGACCTTCGCCTGAACTTCTACGCCATCGCCGTAAAGGCGTTGCTTGACGCTTCTGGGATTCGCGGAGTCACAGAGTCGGCACCGGGCTATCGCTCATTGATGATCGGTATCGACAGCGCTGTGTTGTCCCCCTCAGCCGCAGTCGAGGCGCTTGCCGATGTGCACTCGGCGATCACGATCAACGATGATCTGGTGATCCCGTCACGCCACCTGGTCTTGCCAATCGCGTTCGATGACTCCCAGACGTCGGACGCGGTGGCTCGGTACGCCACGACGATGAGAGCCGACGCGCCCAATTGCTGTGAAGGCAACAACATTGACTACATCGTCGAGTGCAGTGGCTTGTCCGGACGAGAGGCCCTCTACGAGACAGTCACGGGAACCCAGTGGTGGAACGCTTTCACCGGCTTCTTTCCGGGACTGCCTTTCCTGTTCCCCATCGACCCGCGCAGCGAGCTCAACGTGCCGAAGTACAACCCCACCCGGCCTTGGACGCCTGAAGGCGCGGTAGGCATCGGTGGAGCGTGTGTGGCTATCTATCCTGTCGAGTCTCCCGGGGGTTACCAGTTATTCGGGCGTACCCTGCCAATTCTGGACATGGAGGGACGCAACAAGGTATTTGTTGACAATCCTCTACTTATTCGGCCAGGAGACCGGGTCGAGTTCACCGTGGTCAACGAGGAAGCGCTGAACGCTCAGCGCCGCGCGGTATTCGAGGATCGGTATGAGTACCAGATCGTCACGGAACCGTTCGCGGTGCGCGACTACCTCGCGGTACTAGCGGAATGGTCGGACGAGGCCAAAGCGGCCCGTGCGCGAAGAGACGATGCCGCTCTCAGCACTGAGGTGCCGTGATGGCAGAGAGGATCGCGACCACAGTGGAGATCATCGATCCTGGAATTCAGACTACGGTTCAGGATCTACCTGGTCGTACCGGCCTGTTGGACAAAGGCTTCTTTCCCGCCGGGCCCCTAGATCACCTGGGATTCCGAGCGGCGAATACGTGTGTGGGAAATGACCCACACGCTGCCGCACTTGAGATTCCGATGGGAAGGTTCAAGGCGCTCCTTCATTCAGACATGGTTCTTGCTGTTACCGGTGCCGACGGGGTCACGCCCGCACTGGACGGTCAGGAGATCCCGCGCTGGGAGGGTGTACAGGCCCGCGCCGGTCAGCAACTGAACATCAGCCTGACCAGGGGCCCAGGTTTCCGGACCTACCTCGCCTTCGCCGGCGGGATCGACGTGCCCGAGGTTCTCGGCTCGCGCGCCACCTACACAACGGTCGAACTCGGCGGACTCGACGGACGAGCACTTCGTCGCGGAGACCGTTTGACAATCGGGGCAGGCTCGGGTCAGTGCTACCGGATGCCGCGGGACCTGCGACCGAGCTATGTCAGTCAGTGGGAGGTCGAAGTCGTCAAAGGCCCGCACGCAGACCCGGACTTTCTCACGTCCGCCGACTGGGCCAACTTCACCACCGCAAGCTGGAGCGTTGATCTCAACTCCAACCGGATGGGCACTCAGCTCAACGGACCGAAGTTCGGTTGGGCCCGCTCAGGCGGTGGGGTCGCCGGAGGCCACCCGTCTAACGTCCTTGATGGTCCCTATCCGCCCGGCGGGGTCAATATCAACGGCGACCGTCCAGTCGTCCTAGGGCCCGACGGGCCGACTTCGGGCGGATTCGTGGTTATCGCCACGGTGCCACGCGGTGGCCTGTGGAAGATGGGCCAATGCCGACCCGGTCGCGACACCATCCGATTCCGGGAAGTCGATATTGATCAGGCGAAGCGGCTGGCGGCCGAGATCGACGCCCACCTGGAACCAGACAACCTGGAGAAGCTATGAGCCCTCTGCCCATCAGCATCAACTCAGATCTCGGCGAGTCACTGGGAATTCATTCGTTCGGAAACGACAACGAACTCATGGGTCTCATTGACACAGCAAATGTGGCTTGTGGGTTTCATACGGGTGATCCGGCGAGCATCCGCGAAGCCGTCATCACAGCTGCTGCGGCCGGTGTATCGGTGGGTGCGCATCCAGGCTTGCCCGACCTAGTGGGGTTCGGACGCAGGGAGATGAAGCTCTCCCCCGACGAGGTCCGCGACCTGGTCCTTTACCAGGTCGGCGCTCTGAGCGGCTTCCTTGATGCCGAGGGGCTTCCCCTTGACCACATCAAGCCTCACGGGTCGCTGTACGGCATGGTGGGGCGGGATCAGACCTTGATGAATGCGGTCTGTGACGTTGCGCTTCAATACGACGTGCCCGTCTACGGCCTTGCCGGCTCAGCTCACGAACGCGTCGCACGACAACGCAACGTCCCGTTTGTAGCCGAGTTCTACGTCGATCTCGGCTACCGCGCAGACGGAAGTCTCATCATTCTTCGGCGACCCCCAGAAACTCCTGTGGAACTGGCCGCGGAAAGAGCACGCCTTGCCCTCGCCGAGGGGGTGGCCATCGCGGATTCCGGTGAGCGCATCGCGGTGAGGGTCGATACCATCTGCGTTCATTCGGACACCCCGAACGCCGTTGACGTTGCTACAGCAGTTCGCAAGACGATCAACTCCCTCTGACCTGAACCTCGAAAGGACAGCCATGGCTGAGCACATCGTGAAGTCTCCCCTGCCAGGAGTTTTCTACCGCCGCCCCGCCCCGGAGGAGCCTTTGTTCGCAGAGGTCGGCTCCGTTGTCACTGCAACTCAGACGATCGGACTGGTCGAGATCATGAAGCAGTTCTCCGAGATCAGGGCTGGCAAGGCCGGGACGGTGACGGCCTTCCTGGTCGACAACCAAGGCACATTGGACCCGGGCGACTCGATCGCCACTATCGAGACGAGCTAACCGCCGTGATCAAGAAGGTACTCATTGCCAACCGCGGCGAGATCGCTGTCCGAATCGCGCGGGCTGCCCAGGAACTGGGCATCGCCACTGTTGCGGTGTGCAGCGAGGCGGACCGGGGGGCTGTTCACGTTAGGGTCGCCGACCAGCATGTCGTGATTGGGCCTGCCCCTGCAGCTCAGAGCTACCTGAACACCGACGCGATCCTGGCGGCGGCCCACGACGTGGGCGCGGACAGCGTTCACCCCGGATACGGCTTCCTCTCAGAGCGGGCGGACTTCGCCCAACTGGTCATCGACGCAGAGATGACCTGGGTGGGTCCCTCTCCGGAGGCAATCCGTCTGATGGGTGACAAGGCACAGGCCAGAGCTACTGCGGCCAGCGCGGGCGTGCCTACGGTCCCGGGTTCTGATGGCCCCGTGCTGGGGCTCGCGGAGGCGATCCTGGCTGCGAACGAGGTTGGCTACCCGGTGGTCGTGAAGGCAGCAGCCGGTGGTGGTGGCCAGGGTATCCGCATTGTGGCCTCTGCCGACGAGATGGCCCAAGCCCTGCCGATTGCTCAGGCCGAGGCCTCTGCAGCGTTCGGCGACCGATCCGTCTACGTGGAGCGCTTCATCGGAGCTGCCAAGCATATTGAGGTCCAGGTCTTCGGGGACGGCGAGACCTACATCCACCTTGGTGGACGCGATTGTTCTATGCAACGGCGGCGCCAGAAGGTGGTCGAGGAGGCCGGCGACCTGTTGCTGCCCTCGCGGATCCGAGAGGACATGACCACCGCGGCCGTCCGGCTGGCCGAAGCCGTCAAGTACGAGGGGGCAGGCACGGTCGAGTTCCTGTACGACTCTGACCGAGATGAGTTCTTCTTCATCGAGATGAACACCCGGATCCAGGTCGAGCACCCGGTGACCGAGATGTTGGTCGGGCGCGATCTGGTTCAGGAGCAGCTCAGGGTCGCTTCGGGTCACCGACTGCCGTTCTCCCAGGACGACGTCGTCTTCCGTGGACACTCGATCGAGGCGCGCCTGAACGCCGAGGACTCCGAGCAGGGCTTCATGCCGAGTCCCGGAACTCTGGCCAGCTTCCGTATGCCGGGCGGACCCTTTGTGCGGGTCGACTCCGGCTATGAGACAGGCAGCGTGGTGAGTCCTTACTACGACTCACTCCTGGCAAAGATCATTGTCTGGGGGGAGACTCGCGATGAGGCGCTGTCGCGCCTGAGGCGGGCGCTCGCTGAGGTCGAGATCCTCGGGGTTGCCAGCACTTTGCCCTTTCTGCGCAGCCTGGTCGAGCTTCCCCAGTTCCAGGACGGCAGCTACGGCACCACCTTCTTGGAGACGTGGATGTCCAACAGGTCACAGACCCGGCTCGAAGAGCTCAAGGAGGAGAAATGACAGCAAGGACGGAAAGCCGCTATTCGTGGGGGGGTGACGAGCACCTAGACGTGCAGATCTCCGAGGCGATGACCCTTGAGGCCAACTTCACGGCGATGGCCATGAGTAACGCGCTGTCACAGATGTCGATCCCGGGTGTGATCGACATCTGCCCAGCCAATGCCTCCCTGCTCCTTCGCTTCGATCCGGATGTTGTCGATCCAAGACGACTCGAAGTAACGGTGCGTCAGATCGAGAAGGAGGTCAGGGCTGCCCCTTCTCACAGTCTCAAGACGCGTATCTTTGAGGTCCCCGTATGGTATGGCGATCCGATCACAGAGGGGACAGGTGCTCGTTTTCGCGAGGGGCATCAGAGGCCAGAGGGGACCGACTTAGAGTTCGCTGCCCTGGAGAATGGTCTGGACTCGGTCCAGGCCTTCATTGACATGCACTCATCATCGCCCTGGATAACGTCCATGGTGGGCTTCGTGTCGGGCCTGCCGTTCATGTTTCAGCTGGTGGAGCGGGATCGTCAGCTCGAAGTTCCCAAGTACCTGCGGCCACGCACCGACACACCGGCCCTCACCGTCGGTCACGGAGGCTGTTTCGCGTGCATCTACTCGGTGCGTGGCGCGGGCGGGTACCAGATGTTCGGGATCACCCCGGTTCCCATCTTCGATCCCGCCCAACGACTTCCCGACTTCGCCGACTTCATGGTCTTCTTCAAGCCCGGCGACATCGTGAAGTTCCGCCCCATTGACGAAGCCGAGTACGGCCGTATTCGCGGCGAGGTCGACGCGGGAACATACCGTTACCGCCAGGCCCCGGTGGAGTTTGTGCTGGAGGATTTTCTGGTCGATCCGGTCGCCTACAACACGAAAATCTCGGAGGCCCTCGATGGCTGTTGAAATCTTAGAAGCCGGCCTCTCCAGCACAATCCAAGACTTGGGTCGGCCTCATTACTACAACGTCGGCATCCCTCCGTCGGGTGCCGCCGACCAGTTCTCGGCCATTTCCGCGAATCTGCTCGTCGGCAACCCCAAAGAAGCCGCAGTCATCGAGTCGCCCTACATGGGGCCAAAGATCAGATTCACGCAGGCAACGGTGGTCGCGGTGACCGGGGCAACTATGCCCACAACCCTCAACGAGCAGCCGGTGCCCCAGTGGGAGTCCTTCGCCGTGGCGGCCGGAGATGAGCTGGCTTTCGGTTTCCTCTCATCGGGCGCACGGGTGTATATCGCGGTCGCCGGCGGCTTCGACGTGCCTTCGGTTCTGGGTAGCCGTTCCACCTACGTCCTCGGCGGCTTCGGTGGCTTCGAGGGTCGCACTCTGCGGCAGGGCGACGTCATCGCCACCGGTGCGACGGCGTCGGGAACGGTGGGCAGGGTCGTTCCGGAGAGGCTGCGCCCAATAATGTCTCGCAACGTTGAGCTGCGGGTGGTCCTGGGACCGTATGACTATCGCCTGGCGCCCGCTGGGTTGGCTTGTCTGTTGGACACGGAGTGGAAGCTGACTCCCGTGGCCGACAGAACCGGTTTCCGCTACAGCGGCCCTGCCCTGGAGTGGGTGGAACGGGAGCAACCCTTTGGTGCCGGGTCCGATCTCTCGAACATCGTCGATACCGGCTACCCGATCGGCTCCATTCAAGCGCCCGGTGGAGGCGACCCGATCATTTTGCACCGAGATGCCGTTTCCGGAGGCGGATACGCCATGGTCGCAACAGTGATCAGCGCGGACATGGGCGTAGTAGCGCAGAGCTCACCCGGGGCCCGAACCAGGTTCCGGGCCGTCTCATTTGACGAGGCGCTGGAAGCGCGTGGTGCGGCGCGGCAGGTCCGAGCCGAGTTGCGGCGATCCATGGATTGATCACGACTCTGCGGACCAGTTGAGTCCACGCAAGTGGTCTACGAGGACCCCCTTGCTGAGCGTCGTTGCCGATCGGCTAGCGGCACTTTGCTGATGCAGTCGTCAGGTGTCCAACTCGAGGCGTTCGCTGCGTCAGTCAGCGATCGGTGACGGGTCACCGATTGACTTGCGTGAAGATCGTTCGCCTAGCTGCCCGATTCGAGGTCACTCGCGGGCGCCAGGGCATGACTTTCGTTTCCAACTCCGCACAAGGCCGAGCCTGATTGGATGGGCTCATGAATCCAGTCGTGCGTGTCACCGGTGGTCTCGTCCGCGGCTCAAGCCGAGAAGGCATCACCTCCTTCCTCGGGCTCCCCTACGCGGGACCCGCCGTCGGCGCGGACCGGTACCGCGCCCCGCAGCAGGTAGTGCCGTGGGACGGCGAGCGGGATGCGACCACACCCGGACCGACCGCCGCCCAGTCGGCATACCCGCCGCCGATGGACACGGTGCTCCCCAGCTCGGTGGCGCCGGGCGACGACTACCTCAATGTCAGCGTGTGGGCCCCCGCTGAGGGGGGCAGCCGACCGGTCATGGTGTGGATCCCCGGGGGTGCCTTCGTGCGAGGTGCGAACTCAATCCCCACCTACAACGGGTCCGCGTTCGCCCGCGACGGCGTTGTGCTGGTGGCGGTCAACTACCGGCTCGGCGTCCCCGGGTTCGGCGTCCTGGACGGCGCCCCGACAAACCTCGGTCTCCGCGACCAGATCGCGGCCCTGGAATGGGT
>Ga0208079_1001978_pt1 | contig 10297 bp, 10 predicted proteins | sample NGESurdeep092012_5_FD_184474 | JGI IMG/M metagenome (GOLD analysis project Ga0208079, IMG submission 184474) | Arctic peat soil microbial communities from Barrow, Alaska - NGEE Surface sample 210-2 deep-092012 (SPAdes) | ecosystem: Environmental > Terrestrial > Soil > Wetlands > Peat ... | reverse complement strand
TGACGAGTGAGGGATCCATAAGTGTTGACCAACTTATCACAGATGGGGCGGGGAGGGGGGCGCGTCCGGGGGCCGCCGCCTCAGCGCAGGATCGTGAAAGCGCGGCGACGGTTGGGGCCGAAACGGAAAATGGCGAAGTCGGCGTCTAGCGATGCCGCGCGCTCGATTCCCAGGCGGCGCATCACGGCGAAGCTGGTGCGGTCCACGATGGAAAAATCCTGGTCGCGCCAGGAGATGCCCATTTGCCACGCCGCTTCCAGGTCTGCCGCACCCACGGGCTCAATGGTGGCCACGCCGTTGCGAAGGGCTTCCCAGAAATGCTCCGCGGCCTGCCGCCGGATCCGGTACCGGAGCAATGTCCAGGTTTCGACCAGCACATGGTCGGAGGTGACCAGGGGCTCGCCCGCCGCGAGGATAGCCTTCGCGCGAGCGTTGCTCGAATCCGAGGAGTCCGCCGCCGCGTACCAAACCGAAGTATCGACGAATAGGCTCATCACGGTGAGTTACCGGCGGCGGCGGCGCGCACCGGTGGCACCGAAGGCTTCGGCGATCATCGCGTCCTTGTCCCTTGCGATATCGCTCCGGCGTGACTCGCCGAGATCGAATACGAGGGCCGGATCCGCCTTCGCAGGCGAGTTGCCAAGATCGCGCACGACGAGCCGGCGTACGTATTCGGCAAAGGAGACGCCCAAATCTCCGGCGCGCTGGCGGGCGCGGCGTTGCACCTCGGGCTGCAGAGTGATCTGCGTTCTTGCCATCATGACATCACCATCATACCATCGGCAGGCAGGTTCGCGGCGCGGCGAAAGACTGGCGCCAATGTCGGCAAGAACCTGACTACGGGAAGCGGCACGTGAGGCCGGCGTGGTAATCTTCGAATAATCGGATCGGCAAATATGGAATCGCTTGAGCCGCCGGTTGCGGTCGCTCCCCCGCCAGCCGCCCCAGCCGGGATTTTTCCGGCGCACCTGCTGTTTCTGATCTCTCTCGTACTGGCGGTCATCCTGGGAACCGCGGTTCAGGTTTGGCTCCTCTGGCCAGGCATGATCTTGACGGAGGTGTTCCTTCTCCTGCTCCCCGCGCTGCTTTTTGCCGTGCTCACGGGCTCGCCGATGCAGGCGCTGCGGCTGAAATGGGTGGGCGCGGGCGCCTGCTGGATGGGCATGGCGATCGGTGCGGGCATACTGCCGCTGGCGCTCGGCGCGGATCTGCTGGGCGGGCGGATTCTCGGGTACAGTTGGTCGCTGCCGGAGGACTTCTGGGCCAAGGGGCCGGTAGCTACACTGTTCTATGTCCTGGCGATAGCCGTGTGCGCGCCATTCTGCGAGGAGTTGCTGTTCCGCGGATACATTCTGGGCGCCTATGAGCGCGCCGGATGGCGGCCCCGCCAGGCGATTCTGGCGGTTGCCGCGCTGTTCACCGCCTATCACCTGTCACTATCGCGCGCGCCGGGGGTTGCGGTAGCGGCGCTCGCGCTGACTTACGTGGCGTGGCGCACGGGTTCGGTCTGGCCATCCATCGGCGTGCACGCGGGCGCCAATGGGACGGTCGCGTTGCTGGTCGCCACCGGGCATTCGCAGTGGGTGGACGAACCGAGTCCGCGAGGGCTCCTGCTGGCCAGTATCCCAGGGCTCTTGGCCACCGCGATCTGTCTGTGGCGCATTGCCACGGGGCCGCCGCGAGCGCAGGACGCGGAGTTCGCTCCGGTTTCCGCCAAGTTTCGGCAGTGGTGGCCGCTGTGGGTGGCAGGAGCGATCGTTCTGGTGGTGGCCAGCCTCGAGGTGAGGATGTACAAGTTTTCGCCGGCGCATGCGACGCATACGTCACGGGTGGAGGAGTGGGTCCTGGTGCGGCGCTCGTGACCGAAACGTGACACACGGGAGCGTACTTCGCGCCGATCCGGCAGTTACAATCGGGGATATCATGGTGCCCCTACGGGAGTGGCTCAGACCGCCGAAGAGCCTGCTTCTGATTCTGGTTCTGCTGAGCCTGGTGTCGGTATCGACGGTGGGGTGGTTTGGGTTCAAACTGCTGGAACAGGACCGCATGGTGCAGGCGCAAGGGCGGCAGGACCGGCTGGAACAGGCGGCGGACCGGATGGCGGCGACCCTGCGCGGGACGCTGGCGGAAACCGGCGAGCGGCTGAGCGCGTGGCTCACCACGCCGCCGCCCGCGGGCAAACCCGACGATGGGGTGCTGCTCACCGTGGAAGAGAACTCGGTGACGGCGTATCCCGCGGGGCGGTTGCTCTACTACCCGGCGCCCTCCCACGAGCCGGAAGCGCGGGCCGAGGTTTTTGCCGAAGGCGAGCTTTTGGAGTTCTTGCAGGCACAGCCGGCCAAGGCTGCCGATGCCTACCGCGTGCTTGCCGAATCGAAGAATGCCGCAACGCGGGCGGGAGCGCTGCTGCGATTGGCGCGCGTACTGGGCAAGTTGGGACGGCGCGAAGAAAGCCGCGCGGCGTACACGCGCCTGGCGGCGATTGGCGGCGTGCGGGTGGCGGGAGCGCCGGCCGAACTGGTGGCGCGTCACGCACTCGGGGATGGCTCGCTGCGCGAGGATCTGCTGCGTGGGCGCTGGCACCTGACGCGCGGGCAGTTCGAGTTCTACTTCGGACCCGGGGCGCCGGACGACCGGCAAGCGCTGGCGGAAGCCGCGGCGCAGGCTTGGAACGAGACGGGCGCACGCGGGCAGACCACGGTGTGGGCGGGCGGGCATCCGTTCTTTGTGATGTGGCGGACGGGCGGCGCGCGGCGCGCCGTGCTGGTGGAGACGCCGAAGCTTCCCGCCGGGGAACAGGAGGCCTGCGCGGCGGTGGATAGCGAAGGGCGCGTGGTGTTGGGGCGGCGCGACCGCAACGACCGGGCCGCCATACGGCCGGCGGCGGAGAACCTGTTGCCGTGGACGCTCTACGTCAGCGGCGCGCCCAATCCGCCGGGGACGGGCTTGCCGGAGAGCCAGCGCTACCTCTTGCTCGGCATGGGTGTGATGGTGATGTTCCTGGTCGCCGGGACGTATTTTATCGCGCGCGCCATACGGCGCGAGATGGAGGTTTCGCGCATGCAATCGGACTTCGTCTCCACGGTATCGCACGAGTTCCGGTCGCCATTGACTTCCATACGGCAGTTGTCGGAGATCCTGGAACTGGGGCGGGTGCCGAGCGAGGAACGGCGCCAGGTGTACTACACGACGCTGGTGCGGGAGACGCAGCGGCTGCAACGGCTGGTGGAGGCGCTGCTGAATTTCGGGCGCATGGAGGCGGGGGCGCGCCCTTACCGGTTCGAGGAGATTGAGACGGCGAGCCTGGTGCACCGGGTGGCGGGGGAATTCGAGGCGCAACTGGCGGCGGGGCGGCGCATCGAACTGAGCGGGCCCGACGCGACGTGCGCCATCAACGCCGACCCGGACGCGCTTTCGGTGGTGCTGCGCAACCTGATCGACAACGCGCTGAAGTATTCGCCGGAGCATCCGGCGATTTGGGTGCAATGGGGCCTGGAGCGCGCGCAGGTGGCGATCCGGGTGCGCGACGAGGGGCTGGGGATTACGGCGGCCGAGCGGAGGGCGATCTTCCGGAAATTCGTGCGCGGCAGCGCCGCGGCGGCGGCCAACGTGAAAGGGTCGGGCGTCGGCCTGGCGATGGTGAAGCACATCATCGCGGCGCACCACGGCGAAATCCGGGTGGACAGCACACCCGGCGCGGGCAGCACGTTCACGGTGGTGCTGCCTTCTCTGGAGCAATCATGAGCCGCATTCTGATAGTGGAAGACGAACCGGCGATCGCGCTCGGGTTGGAAGACGATTTGAAGATGGAGGGGTACGAGGTGGAGGTGGCGCGCGACGGCATCACGGCGGCGCGGCGCGGGCGCGAGGGCGGCTTCGACCTGATTCTGCTGGATGTGATGCTGCCGGGCAAGGACGGGTTCGAGGTGTGCCGGGAACTGCGGCGCGCGGGGCTGAAGACGCCGATCCTGATGCTGACGGCCAAGGCGCGCGAAGCCGAAAAAGTGATGGGCCTCGAACTGGGCGCGGACGATTACGTCACCAAGCCGTTCGGCACGCGCGAACTGCGCGCGCGCATCAAGGCGCTGTTGCGGCGCTCCGGCGGCGAAGCCGAAGCGGAGTGCTGCCGCTTCGGCGAGGTGGAAGTGGATTTCGCGCGCGGCGAACTGCGCCTGCGTGGGCGGCCGGTGGAGCTTACGCCGATCGAGTTCAAGCTGCTGGATTCCTTCATTCGCGCACGCGGGCGGGTACTGAGCCGCGATCAACTGATCGCGGCGGCGTGGGGGCACGACACGTTCGCTTCGGCGCGCATTGTGGACAACCATATCGCCAACCTGCGGCGCAAGATCGGGGACGACCCGGCGGAGCCGCGCTACCTGCGCAATGTGCGCGGCCTGGGGTATCGGTTCGATGGCTAAATACGCAGCTTCGCAAGAATTCTTTTCAACGCAGAGACGCAGAGAACGCAGAGGAAGCGCAGAGAAGACCAAGAACCTGATTGTTCTCGTGTTTGCTTCTCTGCGCTTATCTCTGCGTTCTCTGCGTCTCTGCGTTGAATACACATCTCCGTTTGGTACCAGCTTCGCCCGGATAGGAATACGGGCGCGCACGCTGCTCGTCGGTCTGATGGCGTTCGCACTATTGGCCCAATCCGATGGAGAACGGCAACTGGAGACGGCGGTCTACCGCGAGACGGTGCTGGGCGAGGTGCCGGCGGCGATCGGCATGTACCGCGCGATGCTGGCGCAGAAGGGCATCGCCCGGCCGGTGGCGGCGCGCGCGCTGTGGCAGCTCGGCCAGTGCCAGGAGAAGCTGGGGCAGCGTCGGGAAGCGCACGCGACGTATGCGCGGGTGGTCCGCGAGTACGCCGCCGAGAGCGGGATCGCGGCGCAGGCGCGCGGCAAGCTCGCGGGGTGGAGCGACGCCCTCCCCGGGCCGCGCAATCTCCGTTTCGAAGAGGGCGATCCGGGAAAAACGCCGCCGGGCTGGTTCGTGCCGCAGGTAGAGAAGGTCAGCGGCAGCCTGGCCGAACTTCGCCGGAAAGGCTGCCGGAGCAGCGGGGGCTGCGCCGTGGTGATCGCGCCGGCCACCGCGGCCGCACCCGACTCGGTGGGCAACCTGATGCAGAGCTTCCGCGCGGCGGCTTACCGGGGTAAGACCGTGCGGCTGCGCGCTTGGGTGCGGGTAGAGGCCGGAGGACCGGGGGACCGCGCGCAGATGTGGCTGCGGGTGGACCGTCCGAACGGCAAGGTGGGGTTCCTGGAGGATATGGACGGCCGGCCGGTGCGCGCCGCCGAGTGGACCAGTTGCGAGATTGTGGCGGAGATCGATGGCGACGCGCAGTTTGTGGATTTCGGAGTGAAATCGATGGGGCGCGGACGGGTTTGGGTGGACGACGTGTCGTTCGATATCGTGCCGGAAGAACAGGTCACCGCGGTGCGCAACGCGATCGCGAGAAGCTACGCGCGCATCGACGCCACGCTCACGGCGTTCCGCTTTTCCGGGACGGAGGCAGTGGCCACGGCGCGCCAGACGACGCCACAGGGCGGGTTCACGCTGGTGGAACTCTCGCGCGACACGTGGACGCGCGGCGAAGACGGCTGGAAACTGACGGAGCACGTGCCGCTATCGCGCGGGTACGAGACCGCGGCGCCGGATCCGGAGACGGTGCGCGCGGTGGCCGAGGACGTGAAGCAGTTCGCGGTTCCGCTGAACGGGCTGGAACCGTTTCGCGCGTCGGCGGGGTGCGTGGCGATTCATCGGGCCGATCTGGCGGAGGGATCGGGGGAGCATGTGCTGGCGGCGGCGGGTATCGCCCAGTGGGTTCTCAATCTGCGCGACGTTCCGGCCGGGAGTGCGTTGGGGCGCTGGCTGGGGGAGCCGCATCTGTTCCATGGGCAGCCGGGCACGCTCGCCAAGAGCTGCGATGCGCTGGTGTTTCTGGAGGCAAACCAGGCGCCGAAGAACTAACGTGGGACAGACGCTTTCGTCTGTCAACCCGGCGATCCCAGCGATTTTTTCACGGCTCAGCTCCCCAGGAACGTCAGCAGGCTACTGACCCCGTTGAGCGGCAGGGGCTCGCGATTCAGCACGATCTGGATGAGGGTCGTGGTGAAGGGGTAGAACATCGATCCGTTGCCCGGTCCCAAATCGTCCAGGTCAATCTCCACCGGCTCGGCCGTGGATCCCAGTTGCTGGGCATCGCTGCCGTAGCCCTGATAGCCCAGCAGTTCCGTGGCGGTGGACGCGCTGATGCGGGCGCGCAGTTTGACGCCGCCACTGGAGAGGCCCGCCGGCAGGCGCACATGGAAGCAGCGGAAGCTGGAGTCCGGACCGTAGGCGTGAACGTCGGTGGACAACTCTTGGAATTTATCCCACGTGCCGTCCGGCTGCTGGGTGAGCACCTCAATCATGTAGTCGGCGATGCCATCGCCGCGTTCATCGCAGGCGAAGACCACGAACTGCTGCCAGCCTTCCAACTCGGTCGCGGCGCTGTGGCCCAAAATGTCGCCGAAGAACTTCTCCACATCGCCTCCCAGGCCGGCGGCTGCCGCGCCCGGATTGATCTTCATCTTGGGCAGCCCCACCTGGCTGTACTTCTGCGCGCGCGCCAGCCAGGCATCGTGTGCTTCGCCGCCCGGGTCGCCCACTTTGAGGAAGGCAGCCATCAGTTCGACCATGCCTGGCTCCGGCACCATGATCAGGGAGCCGTGATTGCGCCCATCCACCGCGATCATGGGGATGTCCAGGCGGCGGCCGGCCCAGGGCGTGATGCTGAGACGGCTGGCGTTGGCCACCGGAATCTTCGTCAGATCGATGGTGATCTTGCGGGCGTTGAGGCTGCACCCGGCCCAGCGCACGGTGCCGTCGGTACCCGGATCGTTGGCCAAGCTGGCCAGGCCGTCGTAAGGTGTATTGCCGATGAAGACGGCCACGTAAGGGCTGTCGCCGCCCGTGTCGTAGAAGGGCGCCGCACCGACCAGGTCGAGATGCGCCAGGTCCCAGGTAAACTTGCTGCCCAGTTCGAGGCCCTCCAGCACGCGGTCGCCGGCGTTCATAAAATCGGGGCCGAGGTGGCGGTTGCCTTTCACCATGGCGCCCAGCCAGGTGCGCCCTTTGTGCGCCTGCGGGGAGCCCCACGTGGCCGGCGCCAGGCCGATCAGGTGCTTGAGGCGCTGGAGCCGCGAATTGGTCGCCGGAGCGCCCGCGTTGGCCAGCCACGCACGCAACACCAGCATGCCGGTGGAGTGCACAATGGCATCGAATGCCTGAGTTTCATCGCCGAGCACCGGGTGCGCGCGGAAGGCTCGATCCAGAGCTTCGGCGATGTCCTTGATGGTGACCTCGTTGTTCAACGAAATGTAATTGCCGATATTGATGTCTTTGGAATCGATGCCGCAAGAGACCAGCGCCTGCTTAAGATTCTCGAAGTCCTTGCCGGTGGCGGAATAGCCGTGAATCAGCACTAGTGGGCGTGCCATATTTTCTCCTTTCCGTTCTTAGCGTCCATGTTTGAGGCCGATTAGAAATGTTACGATACCGAAGCCGCCGATGGCGAGGCCGGCGATGCGGTTCATCCAGCCAATGGCGCGCTGGTCAAACCGCTGGCGGAACCGGTTGACCATCAGCACCAGCGTCACCCACCAAAGCATCGACCCGCAGAAGATGCCGCCCACCAGCAGGAACGTCAGCCACCATGCGCGATGCCCGCCCATCCCGAGCCCGGCAAGCACCGCCAGAAACGAGAGGACGGTGCTGGGATTCGTCAGGGTGAGCAGCAGCGTCGAAGAGAAGTCCGAGCGCGCCGACCCGTTTTCGGCGCGCAGATTCGCCGCCAGTGCCGGCTTGCGAAAGTACATCACGCCGATGGCCACCAGCAGCAGGCCGCCGATCACGCGGATCCAGAACTCCTCGCGCTCCAGGAACGCGATCAGGAAGGTGATGCTGAAGCCCGCGATGGCGCCGTACAGCGTGTCCGCCGTCGCCGCCCCGAAGCCCGATATCAGACCGGAAAGGCGTCCCTTGGAAAGCGTGCGCGAGGCGCACAGGACGTTCACCGGCCCCACCGGCACCGCAATCGCCAAACCAGCCACAAATCCCTTGGACAGTAACCACAGGCCGATCAACTCACTCTCCATACTCATCGATAGCTTATCGCAAGTCGGTGCCCATCACTTGGAACTGGAGAAAAAGCCCACACCTGTTGCGTCTTTCCCTAGCGGTTCCTCTGCATTGGCCTTAATATTCATGGTAGGAATCGGTCGTTTACACCTTGGTTTCTTCCTTAAGCCGGTCTAGTGTGCGATTGCTCCCGTTCCCGTCGCTCGGTTGCTCCCCAACCCCTTGTACCGGATTCCGAGCGCGCGTATACTTAGACCATTCGATGGTATAGGCTCTTGCAGGGCGGGGCCAGTGCGTCGCAGTTCACCGATCCTGGTGTGCTGGACTCTGGAACTCCGCTGTGCAGGTCGGTAATCGCGGCGTGGAAATGGTGTGGAGCCCCTCCAGGAAACCCGAAACCATCCTGGCGCTATGGAGCAAACAGATGGCGCACAACCATGGTAATGAATATCAGGTCAGAATTGTTCACCAGGACGGAATTGAGGAACTGACCGAGTGGATGAATAGCCAAGAGCAGCTTGCTCAGGCGATGGCTGCGGTCCACAGGACACGAGGCAAAGTCTACTGGCTTCGGGAACGAAACGTTCTCTGTCCCGACTGCCTCGATCAGGAACAAGAGATCGTAGTGGAATGTCCCATTGCGTATACCCCGTCTCCACGATGCCGCCCCCACGATTCCCATTATCTGGTGGTAGTGGGGTCGAAGAACCGGTACGAATTGCTTGGGGCAGTCATGGGGAGCAGACGTTGAGGAGAAGCTGTCGAAGGGCTTTCCGATGGGCTATGATCCGCTGCCTCAGTTGACCTCGGTGGCGGAAAAACTGCTGCACTGCGTTCAGCCGCCCGGTTTGGCAATCCGCTCCAGAATGCCGGGAATCTCGAACACCGCGCGGTTCTCTAAGCGCTCTGTAGCGTCGCGGAAGCGTTGGTAGGCGGCCGGCGCCAGCAACTCTTCCACCGCCCGGGCAATTCCGCGGAAATTGGGCAGTACGATCCCCACACCCATCTCGCGCACCCACGCCGCGTTGTAGCGCTCCTGCGGCAGCGTCCACGCGTTGCGTTCCACAATCACCGGCAGGCGCATCGCCACCGCCTCGCTGATGCTGCCCGGCCCCGGTTTCCCGATGAAGTAATCGGCAAGCTGCATGTATCGCGGCACCTCTTTGGTGAACCCTTCCACGAACATCGGCGCGCCGTGCGGCAGCGCTTGCAGCTTGGCGCGCAGCTTGGCGTTTTTTCCGCAGATCGGCAGCAACTGGCGATCCGGCAGCAACCGCGCGATCTCCCGCATCACCGCCGAGCCCTCACCCCCGAACAGCACCAGTCCCACCGGCTTCGCGGGGTCGAAGCCCAACTTGGCGCGCGCCGCCGCCCGCTCTTCGGCGGCCAGCGGAGCAATCTCGTAAAATCGCGGATTCAGAATCATGCCGGAAACGCGATGCACCTTGTCTTCGGCATGCCCCATGCCGCGCGCCTGCTCCACCGCCTTCGCCGAGCCGCAGATGAAATGCTGCACCTGCCGCTCGATCCAGAAGTGCGGCGGGTAGTCCGCGATATCGGTGAGGATGGTGACAAACGGCACGCCCGGAAGCGCCCGCGCCAGACTTTCGCCCAGCGCCCGGTCCAGATTCGGCACCAGCGAGACCACCATGTCGGGACGGTGCTCCCGCCAGAACGCTTCCAGCAGACCCACGGTTTTGGAGTGGAAGAGACGGATCACCCAATGCATACCCACCATGAGCTGCGGCGAACCGAGCGTCCAGCCCTTCTTCAGCATCAGGTTGTAGATATCCTGCAGGCGCAGGCCGGTCACCTTGCGGAAAACGTCCATGGCGTCCAGCACTTCCTGCAGGTTGACCATGCGGATCTCAAACGGACGCGCCTGCTGCTCCATCACCTGGCGCAAGGCATCCGCCGCCGCCCGGTGGCCGCCGCCCGCGTCGAAATAGATGAAATCCACCTTCATTCATCACGATTGTTGCATGCGGCTGACTCTTCGGCGTGGGGAAACTAACGCGAGTCTGCCAAAAGCAAACGCCCCGGCAAGCCGAAGCCTGCCGGGGCGTTAATTCTGCAGGCCCGATGCCTTTCGGCAGAGCGGGAACACTTTCATTATACCCGAGTGTCAAGGGCGGTGACTGATCTCCAGGGCGGCGAGAATGGCGAGTTGAATCGC
>Ga0208079_1001973_pt1 | contig 10307 bp, 7 predicted proteins | sample NGESurdeep092012_5_FD_184474 | JGI IMG/M metagenome (GOLD analysis project Ga0208079, IMG submission 184474) | Arctic peat soil microbial communities from Barrow, Alaska - NGEE Surface sample 210-2 deep-092012 (SPAdes) | ecosystem: Environmental > Terrestrial > Soil > Wetlands > Peat ... | reverse complement strand
CCCGACGTTTCAGCGGAAGGCGGCAGCCTTGGTGCGATGGCACGAGCCGGATGATGCGAGAGTATCAAGTCCGGAATCTGTGAGAGGCTCAGGGTGAAACTCCCTGGGCCTACTCGGCAATCGCGACCGAGCCATTCCGCGAATGCGCCGACCAAAGTCCGCCATGCCTCCAATGGCGACCATTCAAGATATGAGTCCGAATTGACGCAAAGTGCCAGAACCAGACTCGATCACATTGGCGATCTACTGGCTGGCGATCCACCGGGCAATCGGCGGCCAATCCTCTTTCAGGGTACTGGCTCCCATAAACAGCCCAATATGCCCGCCCGGTACGGTCTTCTTCACGATTTTACTCTTCGGCGTTCCGAGATATTTGGCGGCATCAAGGACCTGCTCAGTTGTCGTGATGTCATCACTCGCGCCGGCCAGCAAATACGTGGGGCAAGTGATATCGTGGAGATCAAGTTTTCGGCCCAGCCCGATGAATTCGCCCTTGGCAAGCCGATTCTCCTTGAAAATCTGGGTGATCACCTGAAGATACCAGCGTCCCGGCAGATCAATCGGATTTTCGTACCAGCTCTCGAATGTCTCTTCTTTTTTGAGATATGCTGGGTCGTCGATGTGCTCGTAGAGATCGACATGGTCCTGAATATAGTGCTGCTCAGGGTTCATGTTTTTCCAACCTTGCAACATGTACTTACCCTTCATCAAGCCGCCGCCCAGGGCCACAAGCTCCTCGTAGAACGAGGTGGGGGATTCGTGAACCATGCGTTTGATAGGCCCGTTGCCGGCATCGGTATCGATGGGCGCGCCCGCGAGCACCAGTGAGTTTACCTTGCCGGGAAATCGCGCCGCGACCATGGCCGCGGTCCAACCACCCTGGCAAAGGCCAACCAAATTCACGCGTCCACCGAGGTCGTCGATCGCAACGATAACTTCGGCAAGATAGTTGTCGATCTCAAGATCCTTCATGTCATCAGTCGCCGACTTCCAGTCGGTCAATGCGACATGGCCTATGCCGTTGGCCAGGAGGGTTTCCACCAGGCTCTGACCCTTATGGTAGTCGGCGATCATGGCGGTATGACCCGCATAAGGCGCGTCGATGAGGGTAGGAATCCCGCCGGGCTTGCCGTACTCGCGTAGCACCATGGTCCGCAGATCGAGACGTGCATGGTTTGGCGTCGCAAGCTTGGGACGCAGGTCGTCGTGAATCTTAATCTCCTCATCAACGAATCTGAGGTTCTTCGCGTAAAGCTCCGCCCCTTGCTCGATCAACCCGGCTGCCATCGCCATCGGCCAGAACGCCGGCACACTCATTAAAGAAAGATCGGCAGATTTAACGGATGGCTTTTCTGGCATGACTGCTCCTTATGCTTCTGGGCGAATGAGTGAAAACACACCCTGCGAATAGCGAGGCCTAATTTTCATCAGGACATTAATCCGGATGACAACGAAACCAATCTAGCTAGCAAAGTTGGAAATCCGTGACATTGAAGAGGCTGCCATCGCTCAGGCCTTGTTCTTGATCAGCCGCCACGTATGGCGCGCAATCATCAGATCTTCGTCCGTCGGGATGGCCCATGCGGAGGCCTTGCTCCCGGCAATCGTGATCCTCGGGCCGCCGCTGGCGTTCGCCGCTTCATCGAAGTGTACACCGAGCCATGCGGCTTGCTCACACACGCGGCGCCGAATTTCGGGGGCGTGCTCGCCGATGCCCGCGGTGAAGACCAGCGCGTCCAGCCCGCCGAGGGCGGCGGCGAGCGATCCCAACTCCCGGCTGATTCGATAGACAAACAGGGCGACGGCATCGGCCGCGTGCGGATCGTTGCTCGCCAGCAAGGTCCGCATGTCATCGCTGACGCCGGAGACACCGAAGAGTCCGGACTCGTTATAGAGAAGATCGCTAACCTCACCCGCCGTCATACCCTTCTCCTGCATCAGGTAGAGAACGACGCCCGGATCGAGGGTGCCGCACCGGCGGCTCATGGGCAGACCATCGAGTGCCGTGAAGCCCATGGTCGTCGCCACGCTCTTGCGCCGGTGCATCGCGCACATGCTGGCGCCGCTGCCGAGGTGGGCAACAACGACGCGACCGTCGGCTTCTGCAGGACCGAGGATGTCCGGAAGAATGCTGGCGATGTATTCGTAGGAAAGTCCATGAAACCCGTACCGCCGGATACCCTCGTCCGTGAGGCGGCGCGACAGCGCGAAGGTGGTAGCGACCTTAGGCTGAGTATGATGGAAGGCGGTGTCGAAACACGCGATCTGCGGCAGTGCCGGGTAAAGCTTCGAAAGGGCAGCAATGGCGGCAAGGTGATGGGGTTGATGGAGCGGTGCCAGAGGAATGAGCCGGCGCAGCTCGGCGATCACCGATGCGTCGATACGCACCGGCGCGGTATAGAGAGATCCGCCGTGCACCACCCGATGTCCGGCCGCGACCAGTCGATAGTCCTGAAAGTGGCCTTCCTGCCAGCGCAGAAGCGCGGCGAGCGCATCCTCATGGGTGGTCCCTTCTGCCAGATTCTGATCGACCAGCGACGCTCCGGCGCGGTCCTTTGCCATGAAATGCACGCGGTGCCCGATGCTCTCGCACTCGCCATCACAGATGAGGCCCTGACGGCTTGGTCGCGCATGAGCTTCAAAGAGCGAGAACTTGATGCTCGATGAGCCAGCGTTGAGGACAAGAATGGCGTCACTCACGACTTCACCATCGGCTTGTGGCGCGCCAGCAACAGTGCGATTGCGCAGGAGCCGAGCCTGGCGAGCGTCTTGTCGGCGCGACTCGTCAGGATGATCGGAACGCGTGCCCCGAGCACGATCCCGGCAACCTGAGCTTCGGCAAGGTATTCGAGCTGCTTAGCCAACATGTTGCCGGCCTCAAGGTCGGGCACAACGAAGATGTCGGCACGTCCGGCGACTGGAGAAACGATCCCCTTTGTCTTGGCAGCCTCCTCTGAGACGGCGTTGTCGAAGGCAAGTGGACCATCGAGGATGCCGCCGGTGATCTGGCCACGATCGGCCATCTTGCAGAGAGCGGCAGCGTCAAGGGTAGACCGGATGCTCTCCGTCACCGTCTCAACCGCCGAGAGAATCGCCACCCGCGGCTGAACGATGCCAAGGGCGTGCGCCAACTCGATCGCGTTCTGGACGATGTCACGCTTGTCCGCCAGCGTCGGATATATGTTGATGGCTGCATCCGTAATAAAGAGCGGCCTCGGATAGCCAGGCGCGTCGATCGCGAAGACATGGCTCATCCGGCGCGCGGTTCGCAAGCCGTGATCACTGTCGACGACTGCACGCATAAGTTCATCCGTGTGAAGCGCGCCTTTCATCAACGCTTCAACTTTGCCGGCGCGGGCCATGGCGACGGCCTGCGTTGCCGCGGCGTCGCTGTGCTCCGTCGGAACGATCTCGTAGGGGGTCAGATCGAGTTGGGCCTGCGCGGCAGCGGCGCGGATCTTGGGCTCCGGACCAACCAGCACCGGCACGATAAGTTTGGCCCGTGCGGCTTCCACGGCGCCGAGCAGAGACGGCGTATCGACAGGATGGACAACCGCTGTGCGGATTGGATCGAGATCGCGGGTCATCTCGATCAGGCGTTCATAGCGGCGCCCCTTCTGCCGTAGTTCGATTTCCGGCAGAACGACGCGCGGGCGCGAGAATTTTTCGGTCGGTGCGATGACCTCTGCGGTGCCGGTGATGACCTCCTCGCCATGTTGGTTCGACGCGCGGCAGTCGAAGATGACTCTGTGGGTTTCTTCAACCTTCTTCGTCACCTTCACCGTCACGGTGATTGTGTCGCCGAGGCCTACAGGCCCATGGAAATGCAGTGACTGATCGACGTAGATTGTCCCCGGACCGGGCAATTGGGTTCCGAGCACTGTGGAGATCAGTGTTCCGCCCCACATGCCATGCGCCACCATCTTGTGGAATATGTCGCTTTTGGCGAAATCCTCGTCCACATGCGTGGGATTGATGTCCCCCGACATGATCGCGAATACCTCGATGTCTTTGTAGGTGAGCGTCCGGACGAGACTGGCCGTGTCTCCCGGCTCAAGCTCGCCAAACGTCCTGTTTTCGATCCGCTCCATTCAGGTCCTCCGACTTGGCATATGGTCAGCCCACGACGTGATAGCCCGCGTCGATATATTCGACGTTCCCGGTGAGTGCGGCAGCGCGGTCGCTGACCAGGAAGGCCGCAACGTTACGACAGACCCTCGATGTGTTTGAATATTATCGTTCTCCGATCGCATATATGACTGAATTGGAGTACTCAAGAATTCACTTCGCCAGCCGCTCGCGGATCAACTGCAATTCCTTTCGGCGCTTTGCGTCCGCTTTGGGGTAAGCCATTTTGAGTCCCTCGAATGTGTCGAGAATAATTTGCGAGACGATCAACCTGGCATTTTCCTTGTCGTCGGCGGGAACGACATACCAGGGCGCATCCTGGCTGCTTGTTGCACTGAGGCATTCCTCATACGCCTTCATGTAATCCTTCCAGAATTTCCTTTCCTCGATGTCCGCAACGCCGAATTTCCAGTTCTTTTCCGGCTCATCGATCCGCGCCAGAAAGCGCTTTCGTTGCTCCTCCTTCGAGAGGTGGAGGTAGAACTTGATGATACGGGTTCCATTGACGTGGAGGTGTTTCTCCAAATCCACGATCGAACGATACCGGTCGCGCCAGATATTCTTGTCTTTATGCGGCGTGTCGGGGATCGCTTCGCTGCGGAGAATCTCAGGATGCACCCGGACGATCAGTACTTCCTCGTAATAGGATCGGTTGAAGATGCCGATCCGCCCGCGTTCCGGTAGATCTCGGGTGGTGCGCCAGAGAAAGTCGTGTTCCAATTCTTCGGCACTGGGATGTTTGAAACTGAATACCTGGCAGCCTTGCGGATTGACCCCGGACATCACGTGCTTGATGGCGCCATCTTTTCCTGCGGCATCCATCGCCTGAAAGATCAGCAAGACGGCATGACGGTTGGATGCGTAGAGAAGCTGCTGTTGTAAACTTAGTTGTGCAACGTGTTCTTCCAGAAGCTTTTGATACTGCTCCTTCGACTTGTATACGGGCTTCACGGTCGTCGGCCACTTCCGAAGGTTGACCTCGTCTCCCTCGCGCACGCGAAAATCCTTTGAATTTATTTTCATCTTCATCCTTTCAGCGCTGCTAGTGGCATGAGTCGCGCTCCATCACTTACAGTACCGCATTTGACTGGATCAAAAATCCGACACGCGAGCAGTTTCACGCAGTCATTCGCGAGAAACCACGCGAGAGCATAGCTCCAGACGAACAGCGCCCAGTTCTGGCTACTCCAAACTCCGAAAGGTGCAGAAAGCCTGGAAATTTCGGCGTGCTGGCCACACCATTGTCGGCAAGGTCACGTATATGGGCGAGGACCCGCATAATATCATCTCCTGCGCTCAAATCCTGTTTTTCATCAAAAACCTTGAAAAGGTTGGCGACCACGCAATCCCGCTTTCCATTACACTCGCGCGCACTGCTCGCCGCATTCCGCCTCGAACAAAATGCCGATTGCGTGATGCAAAATGCAATGCCGATCCAGGTGAATAAGTTCGTTAGAAATGGTGCGTGGATCGTGAGGTTAATCGGAGTTGGCCCGGCCTTCGGCGTCACTCTGCGGCAAAGCGGCGGAAGAACCATTGTTTCATTCCTTCCACCGCCAACAGGTAAAAGATCAGGATGGCAGCGAGTATGACGAAGAAGAAAGCCGGCGGCGCCACGAAACCGAGAAACTCACTCGCAGGGGTGAACGGCAACAGCGCGGCGACCGCCACCACCGTCAGTGAACAGGCGACGAGCCACGGATTGGGACGACTTCTGAAGGGGTTCTTGCGGGTGCGGATGATGAAGATGACCAGCACTTGCGTGGCCATGGACTCAATGAACCAGCCGGTATGGAAGAGCGTCTCTCCGGCATGGAAGACCGTCAGCATAATATAGAAGGTGAGGAAGTCGAATACGGAACTGACCGGGCCGATAATCAGCATGAAGTTGCGAATGAATTTCATGTCCCAGTGCCGGGGATGACTCAAGTAGTCGTCATCTACCCGGTCCAGCGGGATGGGTAATTCGGAAACGTCGTAGAGGAGGTTGTTGAGCAGGATTTGCACTGGCAACATGGGGAGGAATGTAAGAAAGAGCGAGGCCCCAGCCATGCTGAACATGTTGCCAAAGTTGGAGCTGGTACCCATCATGATGTATTTCATGATATTGCCGAAGGTGCGGCGCCCCTCCAGAACGCCGGCATGAAGGACTCCCAGGTCGTGTTCCAGGAGGATCATGTCCGCCGCCTCTTTTGCCACGTCCACGGCGCTATCCACGGAAATGCCAACATCGGCCGAATGAAGGGAAGGTGCGTCATTGATGCCGTCGCCGAGATACCCGACCACATGGCCGCGCCGTTTGAGGGCGAGGATGATCCGGTTCTTCTGGGCAGGTGCCACGCGGCAGAAGAGGTTGACCTGCTCCACGCGCGCTGCGAGTGCCAGATCATCCATTTTCTCGATTTCAGCACCGGTAAGCACGCCCGTTACTGGAAGGCCGAGCTGCGCGAAGATATGTTGAGTCACCAGCTCGTTATCACCGGTGATGATCTTGACCGCGACCCGATCGGCGGCAAGTCCGGCCAGGGCCGCCTTGGCGCTCTCCTTTGGCGGATCCAGGAAGGCGGCGAAGCCCACAAAGACCAGTTCCGCTTCATCGCCAACCACGGCATGAGCTTGGTCCTTCCCGACCTGCCGTGAGGCAATCCCCAGTACTCGGAAGCCTTCTTTACTAAGGGCCTCGAATTGAGCATTGATGCTCGCGCGCGCTGTATCATCCAGAGGACGCGGGCCCGCCGCCTGATCCAACTCATAGCTGACCGACAGACGCAGGATATCTTCGGGAGCCCCTTTGATCACGAGTAGCCTGTTGCTGCCGTTGTCAAGGAGCACCGAGATCCGGCGGCGCTCGAAGTCGAACTGCACTTCATCGATCTTGCGCCAGCTGCTGACGTCGATCTCCTTGTGCTCCAGGATGGCGTCATCCAGGGGGCTCTTCAGTCCTGTTTCAAAAAAACTATTGAAGTAGGCCAGTTCCAGGACCCGCTGACTTTCCCGGCCAAGGGGGTCCAGGTGGCGTTCCAGGTGGATGCGGGCTTCGGTCAGGGTGCCGGTCTTGTCGGTACAGAATACATCCATGCTCCCCAGATTTTGGATCGAGGCAAGCCGCTTGACGATCACCTTGTTGGCCGCCATGCGGAGCGCGCCCCGCGACAAGGTCACGGAGACCACCATGGGGAGGAGTTCAGGTGTCAGCCCGACGGCCAGGGCCACGGCAAACAGGAACGATTCGAGCCAAGGACGGTGAAAGAAGGCGTTGGCGAGAATGACGAACAGGACGAGGAGGATCGTCATGCGCATGATGAGGATCCCGAAACGATAGGTCCCCTGTTCAAAGGCGGTGGGCGGGGCCTTGGCCAGCAAGGTATCGGCAATCTCACCAAGCTCCGTATTCTGCCCGGTGCGGCACATCAGCACCCTGGCGGTGCCGCTGATCACCGATGTCCCCAACAGCACGGTGTTGCCGGCCGAGAGGATCTCTGTCTCTCCCGGTAATTCACCGGGGGCCTTTTCCACCGGATATGGTTCGCCGGTAAGGAGGGCCTGGTTGACGAAGAAGTCTTTTGCCTCCAGCACCCTGCCGTCGCAGGGGATCAGGTCGCCGGCGGTCAGCAGCGCCACATCGCCCGGCACCAACTCCGCAAGCGGTATCTCAACAGGCTTGCCGTCCCGCAGCACATGCCCACGTACCGCCACCGACTGGCGCAGTCGTTCCGCCGCCTGTCCGGCCCGGTATTCCTGTACGAAATCAAGGGTCGTGCTGATGATGACGATTGTACCGATAATGAAGAAGCTGGCGGCGTCGCCGGTGAACGGGGAAAGGGCGCTGGCAGTGAGAAGAATAATGACCAAGGGGTTGCGGAACTTGGTCAAAAATTGAAGGACCAGCGCCCTCTTTCGCTCACCATGGATCAGGTTTGGGCCGAACTGTGCCAGGCGTGCCGCCGCCTCAGCGCTGCTCAGTCCGTCAGGGCTTGCGGCCACCTGTCCCAAGAGCGCCGTTACGGGAAGTTGCCAGAATGGGGAATCCGTTTTGATGGCGGGCGTAGGCATGATGGATTCTTCCGGAGAACCGCATGAAAATCGAAAAATGAACGGCGGTCGACCCTTACAGATCAACCCAATATTCCAAACTAGGCAATAGGCGACGAAGGGACAGAGCTGAGCGGGAGCGCGTCGTTGGGGATATGTCCGCATTGGATCAGAAACAGAATATTTCTGCTGATCGTCGTCCGAACGCCGTCGAGAACCGCCTCGCCTGTCCCCTCCTCTTTGTCCCTAGAGAAGGACGCGCCCGTACCGCGTGCCATAGGGACCGTCGGTTACATTCTTTGCCGTCCGGTCCTGGGTGGGCCGCATCATCAGCATGTTCGGATCTGATTTACGACAGGCACAGGTATTGATCGACCGGATTGGCCGACCGAATTCTATTTCGACCCTTGCGTCACGATCCCCCGCAAAAGTCGTCCCAATAGGTCGGCTCCGGTTATGATGCGCTTTTCTTCTCCCCAGACCAAAATTAAATCATTGTCAATAACATCATCTTCAGGACGTTCCGGTTTCACTGTCATGCGGCCGATTACACCGCCCAATGGCGTGCTCATATCCGTTACGACGATCGGACGATGCCAGTAGAGTTCCGGGCCAGCCGACATTGTATCGAAGAGCAAATCGCGCAGAAAATGGTGCGCGTCCAAAACAAATGACGGCCGGCCCAAAGCATCGACGATGATGACCCATTTCTTTCCGGAGGCATTCAAGAGCCGCAAGAATGGGTCATTGGGCGAACGTTCAAATTTAGGCAGCAACGGCCGGTCATTTTCAATCGGAAGCGTGATGATACTACGAGGGTCGATCAATTCCCCTTCGTCTTTCACCAGGATATCATCAAGATCGAGAAAATTTAGCGCGCCGACCGCCTCCAATTGACCGACGTCCGCCCCCGCAGCCCCCACGTGCTTTGTGATAAGCGCTCGAAAATCGCGCTCGTGCAAAAATCGGATGCCTTCCAGCCCGAGCCACCAATTGAGAATAATCGCAGTCGGCTTCGCCACCGGAAAGAGCCCGATTTGGTATAGCTTCAGAAGCGGTGCAAGCCGTGCCGCCATGCGCAGCGCATGACGCGAGAAATAGGCTTGCGGAATAATCTCGCCGAACAACGTGATGACGATTGTCGAGAAGGCAAACGCTCCGACGCCGGAGAGAACAGAATCGGATAGCAGCGTGAGCAACACGTTGATCGTAACATTTCCCCAAAGGACCGTGGCCAAGGTGAGGTTGGTATCTCTGCGTAATTCAAGCAACTCGACTGCGTCGCGATTGCCGCCTACCGCCGCGACCTCCAGCCGTAATTTGCTAATGCTGAAAAGTGCCAGATTAAGACCGGAAAAAACTGCGGATTGAGTGATGCAGAAAGGGATGCCAATCCAAACGAAGACATTCGATAGCAATGTATGGTTCATGGCGAAGTCATCATTCAGCTCAATCCGAATCTGCGCGCGCACCATATCTTCATACCCTCACGCGCCATTTCGGGGGCAAGCAATTTAAGTGGCGTGTAAGTCATCTTTCTGGGCTCCCGTTGTGACCGTCTTCGGCCACAGTTAAGTACTTCGCGCCCTCGGCTTATCGTTGACGTGCAAAGTTGCGGTGGCTGCCGCCCCACGTCACGCCGTTGCAGTCGCAAAGCGCGCGGGTGAGCCAGCGTTCCTTGCAAAAACCGTAAAAATCAATTATTTTTTGCACGGAAGCTAGGTGCTAAGTGCTGGCGCGCCCGAAGAGATTCGAACTCCTGACCCCCAGATTCGTAGTCTGGTGCTCTGTAGTCCACCTCGATCACAATTTCGTCGCTGGAGATATCATGCGCGGCGTAATACCGGTTCTGGTGCTCGGATCTTCGCAGCCTTACCGGCTGACGGCGCTGCCCCCATCGGCCAGCCGCAGCTTCAAACACACCATGGCAGCGCGTGTCACATTCAGCACACCTGCCGTCCGCAGACAGATTCCATGCCGTTATGTCATACTGGTCGCGGCCGATGAGCACGGTACCGCACGCGTGACAATGGGTGGCCTGGCCAAGGGGATCGTGGACATTGCCGGTGTAGACGTACCGAATGCCTGCATTCATGGCGATTCGCCGCGCCATGCGCAGCGTCTCTGCTGGCGTCGGCAGGGCGTCC
>Ga0208079_1001970_pt1 | contig 10312 bp, 7 predicted proteins | sample NGESurdeep092012_5_FD_184474 | JGI IMG/M metagenome (GOLD analysis project Ga0208079, IMG submission 184474) | Arctic peat soil microbial communities from Barrow, Alaska - NGEE Surface sample 210-2 deep-092012 (SPAdes) | ecosystem: Environmental > Terrestrial > Soil > Wetlands > Peat ... | reverse complement strand
CTCCGTCTACCAGAAGATGATCGTGCGAGGCCGCGAGTTCGAGGAGATCTACGACCTCGTCGCAGTACGGGTCCTGGTGGAGTCGGTGCGCGACTGCTATGCCGTACTTGGTGCCTTGCATGCGCGATGGAACCCCGTGCCAGGGCGTTTCAAGGACTACATCGCAATGCCCAAGTTCAACATGTACCAGTCCCTGCACACCACCGTCATCGGTCCGCAGGGCAAACCGGTCGAGATCCAGATCCGTACGCACACCATGCACCGTCGGGCGGAGTACGGCGTGGCGGCGCACTGGAAGTACAAGGAAGATGCCCCAGGTCACGTGGCTGATTCGGCCAGTGGTGGGCGCCGGGCTGACTCCGGCCCCGTCAACGACATGGCGTGGCTGCGTCAGCTGCTCGACTGGCAGAGCGAGATCTCCGACCCCGGCGAGTTCCTGGACTCCCTGCGCTTCGAGATCAGCGCCCAGGAGGTCTACGTCTTCACCCCCAAAGGGTCAGTGGTCGCCCTGCCGGCCGGTTCGACTGCGGTTGACTTCGCTTATGCCGTTCACACCGAGGTAGGTCACCACTGCATCGGGGGCAGGGTCAACGGTCGACTGGTCCCGCTGGAGAGTCCCCTGGAGAACGGCGATGTCGTCGAGATCCTGACCTCCAAGGCCGAGGGAGCCGGCCCCTCACGTGACTGGCTGACCTTCGTCCGGAGCCCGCGCGCCCGCAACAAGATCCGTCAGTGGTTCTCCAAGGAGCGTCGCGAGGAGGCTATCGACGTCGGCAAGGACGGCATCGCCAAGGCCATGCGCAAGCAGGGCCTGCCGCTGCAGCGATTGATGACCCACGACTCGCTCACCAACCTCGCCAGTGAGCTGCACTACCCCGACATCTCCAGTCTGTATGCCGCGGTAGGCGACGGTCATGTCTCCGCCCAGCACGTTGTGAGCCGCCTGTTGGCACACCTGGGCGGGCAGGAGGGGGCCACCGATGACCTCGCTGAAGCCACCACACCATCGTCGGGGCTGCCACGCCCACGCAACGGTGACCCGGGCGTCGTGGTCGTCGGAGCGGATGACGTCTGGGTCAAGCTGGCGCGGTGCTGCACCCCGGTGCCGGGTGACCCCATCCTGGGTTTCGTGACTCGGGGCAGAGGCGTTTCAGTGCATCGCTCGGACTGTACGAATGCCGAGTCGCTCTTTTCACAGCCCGATCGGCTGATCGAGGTCGAATGGGCCCCGTCGGCTGCCAGTGTGTTCCTGGTGCAGTTACAGGTCGAGGCGCTGGACCGAAACGCACTGCTATCGGACGTCACGCGTGTCCTATCGGACCAGCACGTGAATATCCTGTCGGCCACAGTGCACACCTCGCGTGACCGCGTTGCCCTGTCCCGGTTCACCTTCGAGATGGGCGACCCGGGACATCTGGACCACGTGATCCAAGCCGTGCGTAAGATTGACGGCGTGTTCGATGTCTATCGAATCACCGGCGGCAAGTCGACCGACAAGATGGGGCAGTCCGACTAGCCACCGAACTCCTGGACACCAGCACGCGCCTGGGTCAGCCATTGCTCGCGGGCCTCGAGAGCTGACCGCGCGTCAGCGATCTTCTTGGGACTGCCGGAGACCTCTGCTTTCGCGAGATCCTGCCGCAGCCCCTCAACCGCCTTCTCGAGCTGGTCCACCAAGCTCTGCGCGCGCGCTGCCGCCTCGGGATTGATACTGGCCCAACGCTTTTCGTCGTTGTCTCGCAGCACCTGCTCCACGCGGCGCATGGCCTTCTCGAGGCGCTCCACGTCCGGACGCGGGACCTTGCCGGCCCGTTCCCATTTTTCCTGAATGACTCGTAGCTTTGTTTTGGCTGCCTCGATATCGGTCACCGGCAGCAATGACTCGGCCTCGGCGAGGAGAGCCTCTTTGACGACTAGGTTCGCCTTGAACTCCTCGTTCTCGGCCGCGACGATCTCATCCTTGGCATTGAAGAAGCTGTCTTGAGCAGTCTTGAAGCGAGCCCACAGGGCATCATCGTCGGCGCGTGAGGTGCGGCCAGCCTCGCGCCAGCGGTCCATCAGCCGTTTGAACGCCGTCGCGGTCGAGGACCAGTCCTTGCTCGCTGCGAGAGCCTCGGCCTCCTTGACCAGCTGCTCCTTCAATGACCGCGCTTCGGACTGGGTGTCCTCGAGCTGGGCGAAATAGACCCGCCGCGCCTTATCGAACGAGTTACGGGCTCCGCTGAAGCGTTGCCAGAGCGCGGTCTCAGACTCTCTGTCGAGCTTGGGACCGTTTCGTTGTAGGGACTTCCACTCGTCCAGCAGCGCCCGCATCCGGGTGCCGCTGGTCTTCCACTGGATCTTCGCGTCCGGCTGACTCGCGATCCTCTCGGCCTCGAGCACAAGCTCCTCACGCTTGGCCCTGCCTGTCTCGCGTGCCGCGCTGCGCTCGACACTCTCGGTGACCTTCCTGGCGTCGATGGCCGTGACAATCTCAGCGATCCTGGCATCCAGGGCGGCCAGATCACCGACCACGCGGGCGTCGGCAGTCTGCTCGCGCAGCTTGGCGAGCCCTTCCGAACCCTCCCGCGCGGGCAGGTCAGTGTGAGTCACCCGTTGCAGGAGAAGATCAGCGGATGCAAGAAGCTCGTCGTACTTGCGGGTGAAATAGCCCAATGCCTCTGCATGACTGGCGCCGGGGTATGAACCGACCTCTCGCTCACCATCGGCGGTGCGGACGAAGACGGTGCCTGACTCGTCCACCCGACCGTACTGCGACGCCTTCGGCGCCGCACTGCCATGCAGCCGTCCCGCAAGAGAGGCGGGGCTGGGAACGCGCATGTTTGCGGAGGTTGGGATCGTCGGCGTCGGCGCAGGCGCAGGTGCGGAGGGTGGGACCGCAGTCGCGGGGCTTTCGGTCGGCGCAGCCTCAGAGGGCGGTGTCGGTGTCGGGGACGTGGGCGGGGTCGGCGCAGGTGCGGAGGGGGGGACCGCAGTCGTGGGGCTTTCGGTCGACGAGGGCGCAGGAATCGCGGTTGGCTCCTCCGCCAGCGTCTCTTTCTCCCGCGGGGTTGGAGCCTCCTGCACCGTCTCCACCTCCTCAGAGATGTTCTCGTCGGGGTGGTTCTCAGGCGTCTGCTCGGTCACTGTCAGGCCTTCTTCTCGGTGACATTCACCGCGAGGATGCTGATGGGCTGCAACGGCGCGGTGTTCTGGTTGGCATCCACAGCAGTGGCTCCCGCAGCGGCGACCCTGTCGACGATATCCATACCGGAGGTGATCCTGCCGAAGATCGAGTAACCGGTGGGGTCGTTCAGCGTGGTGTTCTTGTAGACGATGAAGAACTGACCACCATTGCTCTTCGGGTCGCTGGTGCGCGCCATTGCCAGCGTGCCCGCCGGATACGTGAAGTTGGCGGGCGGGTTCTCGACGCCGTAGCCATATCCGGGAGTGCCGGTACCAGTGCCCGTCGGGTCACCGCACTGCAGGACGAAGAGGGGAGTGGCTGTGGTCAACCGGTGACATGGGCTGTCGGACCAGTAGCCGCTCTTGGCCAGGCTGAGAAACGAGGCCACGGTCTGGGGAGCCTTGGTTCCATAGAGCTCGAACGTGATAACGCCACAGTTCGTGGTGACGGTCGCGATGAAGGTCTTGCCGGCCGCAGTCTTCTTGTCGGGCAAGGTGCCGCTTCGTTTGCCAGTAGGGACCGCCGGCGGGGCAACACACCCCGTGACCGGGTGGGCCAGAGTCGGGCGAGGCGAGGTCGGCTGGGCGCTTGCGTGAGCGCTTGGCGCGGTCTTGTCGCGGTTGTTCAGGGCAAAGGTCAGTCCCACGAACCCACCGATGATGACCACCATGACCAAGACGATGCCGAGTACCTGCTTGTTACGTCTAGAGTCCATCTCACGCCGGGCGAGCACGGACTGACGCTTTTTGTTGCGACGTTTCTCGCGGGCTCGGTCGCGTGCGTGGGGCGACACCTGGGCACTCCTTCAGACAGTGGACGAAAACGCTGGCTCCGGGCGCATATGAGGCCGTGGCTCAGTCTAGGCGGACCACGCGGGGGAGCACGGTGGCAGGGTCGTGAGTCCGTGGCGGTTAGGCTCACGAGCGTGTTGACCATCGGATTCCCGGCCGCTGTCGCCGGCACCAACTGTTACATCCTTGCTCCCGCCGCAGGTGAGGAATGTCTGATCGTCGACCCCGGCGTGGGTGTCACCGGGCAGCTGGCCGAGCTCTTACGCGAGCACCGTCTCAGGCCGGCTGCCGTGCTGCTGACCCACGGGCACTTCGACCACGTGTACTCGGTGACACCGGTATGTAGTTCTGCAGGTGTTGCCGCCTACATCCACGGCGAGGATCGCTACCGCTTGGCGGACCCCCTAGCCGCCGTAGGACCAGAGCTGATCGCCATGTTCGAACAGCAGTTTGGGCAGAAGGCGGGCTGGCAAGAACCCACCGACGTGGTCAACCTGGCCCACGGCCAGAAGTTGACGATCGCCGGCCTCGACCTTCGTGTCCTGCACGCACCCGGCCATACGCAGGGATCGGTGATCTTCGCACTGCCCGAGGTACCAGAAGGAGTGGCCGCTGAGGTTGGCGCTCGGTCGACCGTGCTGTCCGGCGATGTCCTGTTCGCGGGCTCCATCGGTCGCACGGACCTCGAGGGCGGTGATGGGGCCGCCATGAACCGCAGCCTGCGCGACGTGGTGCTACCACTTACCGACGACGTGCTCGTACTTCCCGGGCATGGTCCGGCCACGACCATGGAACGCGAGCGCGCGACCAACCCGTACTTGCAAGGATTGGCGTTGTGAGCAAAGTCCGCCCGATCAGTGGCTTCCCGGAGTGGTTGCCCAGTGAACGCATCATCGAGCAGCACTTCCTGGACGTGATCCGCGAGACGTTCGAGCTACACGGGTTCGCCTCGATCCAGACCCGGGCTGTGGAGCCGATCGAGCGCCTTTCCAGCCAGGGTGAGGACACCGACAAGGAGATCTACGCGGTCAGCCGCCTCGCGGCCGGTTCGGACGCATCGTCCCGAGACCCCAAACTCGGCCTGCACTTCGACCTGACGGTCCCGTTTGCGCGCTATGTCCTGGAGAATGCCGGCAAGCTGACATTTCCCTTCCGCCGCTACCAGATCCAGCCGGTATGGCGCGGTGAGCGCCCACAAGAGGGTCGCTATCGCGAGTTCACACAGTGCGATATCGACATCGTCGACGTGAGTGAGCTTGCTCCCCAGTACGAGGCCGAACTGCCATTGGTGATCGCCGACGCGTTCAGCAAACTGCCGATTGGTCCGTTCAGGATCCAGGTCAACAACCGAAAGATCCCGGAAGGGTTCTATCGGGGCATGGGAATTACCGACGTCCAGACGATGCTGCGAATCGTGGACAAGCTCGACAAGATCGGCCCGGATGCGGTCCACGACCTTATGGTCGCCGCGGGCGCGACGACCGAGCAGGCCAGGGCGGCTCTTGCCCTGGCGCAGATCAACACCCCTGACGAAAGCTTCGTCGAGCAAGTGCATGCCCTTGGCGTTCAGCACGAGACCCTCACACAGGGCCTGGCCGAGTTGGCAGCCGTGATACGTGTCGGCGCCGAGCACGCCTCCGGGCTGATGGTTGCCGACCTGAAGGTCGCCCGCGGGCTGGACTACTACACCGGCACCGTCTACGAGACCCAGCTGATCGGGTCCGAGTCCTACGGCTCGATCTGCTCTGGTGGTCGCTACGACGCGCTGGCCTCGGACGGTCGGACGACCTATCCCGGAGTCGGCATCTCCATCGGGCTCTCGCGACTGCTGGCCAAGATCATGCCCACCCTGTCGGCCAGTCGGTCCACTCCTTCGTGCGTCCTGGTGGCCCTTGCCGATGAGAGGGACCGCGCCCGCGGGATGGGTGTTGGCGCCGCGCTACGCCAACGCGGCATAGCGTGTGAGGTCGCGCCGATGGCCGCCAAGTTCGGCAAGCAGATCATGTTTGCGCAGCGACGTGGCATACCGTTCGTGTGGTTTCAGGCGTCCGGTGACCAGGACAGTGACTCCGTGAAGGACATCCGCAGCGGTGCGCAGGCCGAGGCCAACGCATCCTCATGGATGCCGCCAGAGGATGATCTGCGGCCCAGAGTCATCGCCTGATCAGGGGCATTAGACTCGCAAACGCATGCCTTCGGGCGGCCGATCGACGTAACAGTGAGGTTGCCTCGGCGGTGGTGCATCGGCAAAGGATGTTGATAACCGTGAAGGTCGGAATTCCACGCGAAGTCAAGAACAACGAGTACCGGGTGGCCATCACGCCCTCTGGGGTGCACGAGCTGAATCGCAACGGTCACGAGGTCTACGTCGAGACCGATGCCGGCGTCGGTTCCTCGATCACCAATGTGGACTACGTCGCGGCCGGCGCAAAGATTCTGGACCATGCCACTGATGTCTGGGCCACGGGTGACCTGATCCTGAAGGTCAAGGAGCCCGTCGCTTCCGAGTACCCCTTGATGCGTGAGGGGCAGACTCTCTTCACCTACCTTCACCTGGCTGCCGACCGGCTGTTGACGGAGGAGCTGGTCGCACGCAAGGTGACCGGGATCGCGTATGAGACCGTCGAGCTGCCCGACCGCTCGCTACCGTTGCTGGCTCCGATGAGCGAGGTCGCCGGCCGGTTGGCACCGCAGGTGGGTGCGCACACGCTGATGGCAGCCCAGGGTGGGCGCGGAATTCTGATGGGCGGGGTGTCCGGTGTCTATGCCGCCAAGGTCGTGGTCATCGGCGCAGGCGTGTCCGGCATGAATGCGGCCGCTATCGCGCTGGGCATGCAGGCCGAGGTCCTGCTGCTGGACCGCAACGTGGCAAAGCTGCGGGTCGCGGATGCCATCTACCAGGGCCACTGCCAGACCGTCACCTCCAACGCCTACGAGGTCGAAAAGGCCATCGCCGACGCGGATCTGGTCATCGGCGCGGTCCTGGTCCCGGGTACTAAGGCTCCGACCCTGGTCACCAACGAGCAGGTGTCGCGGATGAAGCCGGGCTCGGTCCTGGTGGACATCTCCATCGACCAGGGTGGCTGCTTCGAGGACTCCCACGCCACCACGCATACCGACCCGACCTACAGGGTCCACAACTCGGTGTTCTACTGCGTGGCGAACATGCCGGGTGCGGTGCCCCACACCTCCACCTACGCGCTGACCAACGTGACCCTGCCCTACGCCGTGGAGCTCGCCAACCACGGGTGGCGCAAGGCGCTGCAGGCCGACCCCGCACTGGCACTGGGCCTGAACACCCACGACGGCGCCGTGACCTATGGTCCCGTCGCCGAAGCACATGGGTTCGCCTCGCTGAGCCTCGTCGAGGTGCTGCGCTGACAAACGGTGCCCTCGCGCGATGAGTTCCCCGGACGTCAAAGGCCGGGGCGCCGAAACTGGTGACACCAAAGGCTTTGGCACTGAAGCCGACTCACGCATGACGGGTTCGATCCGCGGTTGGCTCGACCATCTGCGGGTCGAACGCGGTGCGGCTGAGAACACGCTGACTTCCTATCGGCGCGACCTTGCCCGCTATGGGCAGTTCCTCAGCGAACGGGGAATCAGAGATCCGGCTGCTGTGCGCGAGTCTGAGGTCACGGCGTTCCTTGCCTCTCTTCGAGAAGGGGCGCCCGGACGACGGCCGCTGTCAGCATCCTCGGCCGCTCGGACCCTCGTCGCGGTACGCGGCTTTCACAGGTTCCTGGCCCTTGAAGGCGCGACAAGCACGGATCCCGCTCAGGGGGTGGCGCCACCCAAGGTGCCCAAGCGACTGCCGAAAGCCATCTCGATCACGGATGTGGAGAACCTGCTGTCGGCGGCAAGCATGGGGGATGCTCCCGCGGCCCTGCGCGACCGCGCGATGCTGGAGGTTCTCTATGGTGCCGGCGCGCGAATCAGCGAGGTGGTCGGCCTCGACCTTGATGACATCGACCTTGCTGACATCGACCTTGCTGACACAAACCCCCACGACATCGACCGCGGGCAGGGGTCGGTGCGTCTTTTCGGCAAGGGGAACAAGGAACGCGTCGTTCCCCTCGGGAGGTACGCGCGGGACGCAGTCAAGGCGTACACGGTTCGGGCACGTCCCTCCATGGCAGTGCGAGGCAAGGGGACGCCGGCGCTGTTTCTGAACCAGCGCGGAGGCCGACTCTCACGGCAGGGCGCCTGGGCTGTGATCCACGCGGCGGCCGAACGCGCTGGCCTCGGCGACACTGTCAGCCCGCATACCCTGAGACACTCCTTCGCCACGCACATGCTCGATGGCGGGGCCGATGTGCGGGTAGTCCAGGAACTGCTCGGTCACGCCTCCGTGACGACAACGCAGATTTACACTATGGTCACGGTCCAGCACCTGCGCGAGGTCTATGCAGAGGCCCATCCCCGGGCGCGATGAACACGATCTGTCCGCGACAGGCCGCGGCCTGTCTTGAATCAGGACCCCCAGCGCGACTAAGGTCGACGCGATCAGCGAGAGACTGACAAATGAGCATTCGACCGCGCTGGGAGGGAACACCTGTGACTAACGTGGTGACTACGGCCACCGAGAGTCCGACCGCCGAGGGTCCGACTGCGGAGAGTCCTACTGCGGAAAGCACCCCCGCGAACGGCTCGGTGGCCACTGGTGTCGTGGAGATGCCTGAGCTGAGCCCTGCCCATCTACCGGGCACTCAGAACGTGGGAGCCGGACAGATGGGACCCACCGGTCGGGTGATGCCTGACTTCGCCGAGCCTCCTGCGCTCCGCAGCCATGGTCCCGCGCGGATCATCGCCATGTGCAACCAGAAGGGTGGCGTCGGCAAGACGACGAGCACCATCAATCTCGGCGCTGCCCTGGCCGAGTGCGGCCGCAAGGTCCTGTTGATCGACTTCGACCCGCAAGGCGCTCTGTCCGTCGGTCTGGGCGTCCCGACCTATGAGCTCGAAGTCACGATCTACAACCTCTTGGTCGAACGCGGACACAATATCCGTGACGTGGTCCAGCACACCAGCATGGAGAACCTCGACATCATCCCGGCCAACATCGACCTGTCGGCGGCTGAGGTGCAGCTGGTCGGCGAGGTGGCCCGCGAGATGGTGCTGGCGCGAGTCCTGCGTCCGATCGAGGATGACTACGACGTCATTCTCATCGACTGTCAGCCCTCGCTCGGTCTGCTTACCGTCAATGCGCTGACAGCCTCGCACGGTGTGATCATCCCGCTGGAATGTGAGTTCTTCGCGATGCGCGGGGTCGCGCTGCTGGTCGAGACCATCGACAAGATCTGTGATCGGCTTAACCCTCGACTGAAGGTTGATGGGATTCTGGCCACCATGTACGACAGCCGCACGTTACACAGCAGGGAGGTCGTGCGAAGTGTTGTGGACCACTTCGGCGAACTCGTCTTCCACACCGTCATCAGCCGCACGGTGAAGTTCCCGGACTCCTCCCTGGCCGCTGAGCCCATCACGACTTATGCCTCGACCCACTCAGCGGCCGAGGCATACCGGCAGATGGCGCGCGAGCTCATCGCGCGGGGTGGGGCGGCCTGAGCACCATGGCCCAGACCTCAACCTCCGAGGTCACTGCCAGTGTCTTCACCGGGCACGATGAGTCCTTCATTGAGCCCGCAGAGCCCACTAAACCACCTGACTCTCCCGCGATGACTCCCCCTTCCTCGGGCGCCGGCCTAACCCCGGGTGGGGTGTTGCGCAGAGCCGAGGGTCAACCCTTCGAGGTACACCTCGACGTCTTCCAGGGGCCGTTCGAGCTGCTCCTCGGTCTCATCTCCAAGCACAAGCTGGACATCACAGAGATCGCCATTGCCGAGGTTACCTCCGAGTTCATGGCCCTCATCCGGGCCCATCAGGCGTCTGACACCGAATGGGACCTGAGCCAGGCCTCGGAGTTCCTGCTGGTGGCCGCCACCCTGCTCGACATCAAGTCGGCCCATCTGCTACCTCAGCTACACCCCCAGGACGAGGAAGATCTTGCGCTGATCGAGGCGCGGGACCTGCTGTTTGCCCGCCTGTTGCAGTATCGGGCCTTCAAACAGGTCGCCGGTACGTTCGCGGAACGGATTGCCACGGCGGGCCGTATGACGGCGCGCCAGGCAGGTCTGGACCCGCACTTCGCAGCACTGCTGCCGGAGCTGGTGATGGGCATCACGCCCGAGCAGCTGGCCATGATTGCAGCCCGGGCCATCACACCCAAGGTGGTTCCTACGGTGGGCTTGGATCACCTGCACGCGCCGGCGGTCAACGTTCGCGAGCAGGCCGCCTTGATCGTGGAGCGGCTACGACAGTCACGCTCCTGCTCCTTCCGGTCTCTGGTCGCCGA
>Ga0208079_1001969_pt1 | contig 10313 bp, 9 predicted proteins | sample NGESurdeep092012_5_FD_184474 | JGI IMG/M metagenome (GOLD analysis project Ga0208079, IMG submission 184474) | Arctic peat soil microbial communities from Barrow, Alaska - NGEE Surface sample 210-2 deep-092012 (SPAdes) | ecosystem: Environmental > Terrestrial > Soil > Wetlands > Peat ... | reverse complement strand
TGGGACCGTTACCCTCCATGCCGACGATGCCGTCGACGATGGCGAAGTGGTGCGGGAAGACGGCATGCAGATCGGCAATCGATTCGTCGATTCCCGCCCAGTGGAGCACGTTCTTGGGCCAGCCGTAAATGCCGCCGGGCACGACGCCGAACAGGTTCTTCATGGAGAGCGTGGCGCCCACCCAGTGGTGGGTTTTCATCTTGGCCATGGAGACCAGCAAGTCGGCGCCGAGAGCGCTGTTGGGCAGGTAGAGCTTCTTGATACGGGACAACTGCCCAGTGGGCCGTATGCGCGTGACCTCATCCAGGTTGAGATCGACGAAGTGGTCCTCGAAGTTCGGGACGGTCTGAAAATATCCGGCGGCTTCGGCCATGTCCAGGGTGTTGCGGCGATGGCCGGGTCCCTCGGCGATGCGTACCGTGGCGGCGCCCATGGCCCGGAACGCCTCGAAGGCGGCGTGGACCAGCAGGGGATGGGTGTTGATGCCGCGGTCGGGTTCGAACTCCACAAGATTGGGTTTGAGCAGGATGCTACGCCCCCGGACGTCGCCCAGATGCTCTGCCAGCAGGCGGCGCATGGTGTCGTAGATGGTCTGATCGTAGGCAGGCACCTTGAGGATGGAAACGCGCGCCGGCGCAATGCTCCGCAGTTCGATTCCGCACCCGGTCATCATGGCGGCGCCCGCGGCGGCGGTCAACAGCTCGCGTCTGGTGAGTTGGTGTGCCATGATCAGCCCCAGAAGAAATCCTTGCCCTTTTGCGTTCCCGCCACGAGCATATCCAGCGACGTTTCAGGCAGCGTCCGGCAAGCCAACGGGGCCGTTGGGCAGTAGCCATCGGACAGGCGGCCGTGGGCCATGAGCCCGATGCGGAGCCAGTTGAGTGCGTCGGCGGAACGGCATTCGCCGAGAAAGCGAGCGGCCACGTTCAGGGACAGCTCGGTTTCGCGGCAGCGCACGCCGCGGAGGGCGGCGAGCGCCATGCCGGTGGTTTCGGGATAAGGGGGCGCCGCATAGCCGAGTGCGCGCGCCGCACCGTGATTCCAGCCGCCGCCCTGGCACATGCGCCCAAACAGGAATCGGCGTCCCTGATCGACGCGCCGCCGAATCGCCGCCGACGGCCGGCGGGCCATTTCTCTCTCCAGCGCCAAAATGGCCAGCGAAGTGGGTCCGACCCAGGCGGCGGAGCCCGGGATCCAGGGCCAACCTGGGAATTCGGTGTCGGGCAGTAGGGGTGCGCCCAGCAGCCACCTGCGCAAGCGGTACATCGCGGAGGATTCTTCCCCGTCCGTATCTAATAGCCAGTCGATGGCCCGCGCATGGACGGCGGTTCCGAGTTGGCCGGGCGGAAGCAGGGCCACCAGGGCAGTCACCCAGGTGCTTTCGTCGCAACCGGTTTGCGGAGGCCACCCTCCATCGGGCAACTGGGAAGCCCGCAGCCAGTCGAAGCCGCGGCGCGCCGGATCGAGCTCGCCAGAGGCCAACAAAGCCAGGATGGCGTACACCGTCGGCTCGGTCCAGGACGTTCCCCGAACGTAGGGCCAACCGCCATCCCGATTCTGTTTGGTGACTATAAGTTGGATCGACATTGTGATCTCGCGGCTGGCGAAAGCTTCCGAACTGCCCACTTCACGCCAGCCCTCCCTGCATGGAACACTAGCGTACTTGCCGGTGCCTGCGGCGGCGCGAGAGCAGTATGACGAGCGCTACGCCAGCACCCAGCCAGATCGCTCCTTGGATTGCAAGTTCCATTTGGTTCCTCCTTTCGTGGTTTTGGTTTCCCTCTTTCGGTTACCGCGTGTTCCTGCGCGACCGCCGGCGTTTCAAGAAGACCATCATGATGCCCCCGGCCACGATCCACATGCCTGCCTGCAGAATTGTTTCAGTCGTCATCGTCTGTGCGCTCCTTTTGCTTTTCACCCAACCTTCGACATCATTGGGAAGAGGTACTTGAACACTTGTAGGAGACCTGGCCCGGCCGCCACAATCAACATGGACGGCAAGATGAAGAAGAAGATCGGAAATACGAGTTTGGCGCCGACCTTGCCGGCGCGCTCTTCGGCATCCTGGCGGCGGCGCACACGCATGGAATCGGAATGGGTGCGCAGGCTTTCCCCCATGCTGGTGCCGAAACGGTCGTTCTGAATCAGGATGGCTACCAGTTTGCGAAACTCGGCCTCGCCGGTGCGTTCGGCAAAGTTGCGCAGGGCCTCGCTGCGCCGTTTTCCATGGCGCATTTCGAGGGTGACCAGGGACATCTCATCGCCCAGTTCCGGATGGCTGGTGTAAAGTTCGTGGGCGACGTGCGAAATGGCCTGGTCCAGGCCTAAGCCGGCCTCGATCGACACCACCATCAGATCCAACGCGTCGGGCAGCGCGAGGCGCAGAACTTCCTGCCGCTTGGCGACCTTCTTTTCCAGGAAGAAGCGCGGCAGAATCCAGCCGGCGGCGATGCCGGTTGCCATGAGGCCGAGCTTGATCACCGGGTTGGACGGCATCCTGGCTTCGAGCGTGACGCAAAACACCAGCATCAGCAGAGTAATCACGATGCGCAGGCCATAGAAAACCGGCAGCGCGCTTTCCGAACGGAAACCGGCGCGGACCAGGTCGAGCTTCAGGCTGGCGACTTCGGTCTCCGAAGAGGGCACGCGCGACCCGATGCCTTGGAGGAACGTCACCAGGGTGCTGGTCTCGGGCTCGCCGCCGGCATCCACCAGGCGCTGGGATTCGCTGGTGATGACCGGCCGGCCCAACTGGCGCATGAATTTGCCGGGCTTGTAGACCAGACGGTAACCCACCCAGGTGAGGATGAGCATCAGCATCAGGAACGCGCAGGTGGCGAATAGTACAGGATGAGCCATATCAGACCTTTATGTTGATGATCTTCTTGATGAAAAAATTGCCCAGAAGCTGCGCCACGATGGCGCCGCCAATCATATACTTGCCGTCGGAATCATTGGCCATCCCCTGCAGATAGCCGGGGGCCACTAAGAGCAGCCCAAGCATGGTGGCAATCGGCATCAGGGTGAGGATGGTGGCGGTTATCCGCCCGTGGGCGCTGCAGGCTCTGACCTGTCCCTTCAGGCGGAAACGTTCGCGGATGATGTAGGCCAGGCGCGACAGAATTTCGCTCAGGTTCCCGCCCGTCTGCTTCTGCAGCAGCACCGACGAGGTAAAGAAGCGGACGTCGAGCAGCGGTACGCGCAGGGCGAAATTGCGTAACGCGATATCGATGGGCGCACCCAGGTTCTGCTCGTTGAAGAGCGCGCGGAACTCCTGCCCCAGCGGATCGTCCATCTCCTCGCCCAGCATTTCCAGGCTGATCGAGAAGGCGTGGCCAGCACGCATGGAACGGGCCAGGAAGTCCAGCGATTCGGGGAATTGCTCTTCCAGCGTGTTCAGCCTCTTCTTGCGCTTGGCCCGCACCACGAGATACGGAATGGATCCGAAGACGAGGCCCAAGGCGATGGCCGTGGTGGGGCCGTTGAACAGGAAGGGCACGAATAGGCCCAGGCCCAAGCCGGGGACCATCATCAGCCCCATGGAGGTCAACAGCCGGCTGGACGACCAGCTCAGGCCGGCCTGCTGGATCATTTCGTCCGCATGCTTGGAAAACTGCATACTGGAGAGCAGGCGTTTGAGAGCCGAGGGCTTGCCGGACTCGATTTCCTTGAGCAGGTTGCTGACACTGACCACGTTTTCGCCGGAGGCCGTGTGCAGCATGTCCACCACCTGGCTCTTTCGCCGGGCGTCGAAATACTTCAGCCCGACGCTGACTGTCAGCAGCATGAGTGCGAACACGACGACGAAGCAAACCACGGCGGTTAGCATTAGTTAATCTCCACCACCGTTTGAAACATCTGCGTGGGAAGGACGATACCGCACTGCTTGAGGCGGTCGTAGAACTTGGGGCGGATGCCGGTGGCGCGGAAACGGCCCTTCACCTTGCCGGCCTCGGTGATGCCGGTCTTCTCAAACAGGAAGATATCTTGCAGGGTGATCACGTCCTGCTCCATGCCGATGACTTCGGTGATGTGGGTGATGCGGCGCGCACCGTCGCTGAAGCGCGAGGTTTGCACGAACAGATCCACGGCGCTGGAGATCTGCTGGCGGACGGAGCGGATTCCCATGTTGGCGTTGGCCATGCCGACCATGACCTCCAGGCGGCCCAGGCCGTCGCGCGGGGTGTTGGCGTGGATCGTGGTGAGCGATCCATCATGACCCGTGTTCATGGCTTGCAACATATCCAGGGCTTCTTCCGAACGGACCTCGCCGACGATGATGCGGTCGGGCCGCATACGGAGGGCATTGATGACGAGTTGGCGAATGTGAATGGCGCCGGTGCCTTCCACGTTGGCCGGCCGGGTTTCCATGCGCGCCACGTGGGTCTGCTGGAGACGAAGTTCGGCGGCGTCCTCGATGGTCACGATGCGCTCGTCTTCGGGAATGTAGGAGGAGAGCGCGTTGAGCAGGGTGGTCTTACCGGAACCGGTACCGCCGCAAATCAGGATGTTGAGGCGCGCCTTGACGCAGCCCTTCAAGAGTTCCAGCATGCCCTCGGTCAGGGCCAGCTTGGCGACCAGATCCTCGCCTTTCAGGGCATGGCGGCCGAAGCGGCGGATGGAGAGCAGCGGGCCATCCACGGCGACCGGCGGAATGGCGGCGTTGACGCGCGAACCATCGGGCAGGCGCGCGTCCACCAGGGGCGACGATTCGTCGACGCGGCGTCCCACGCGGGAAACCACTTTTTCGATGATGCGCAGCAGGTGCGCGTCGTCTTTGAATTCCACCGGAGTGCGGTAGAGTTTGCCGCCGCGTTCCACGTAGACCAGGTGCGGGGTGGTGACCAGAATATCACTGATGGTGGGGTCTTGCAGCAGGGGTTCCAGGGGGCCGAGGCCGAAGACCTCATCGAGAATCTCCTCGATGACGCGGTCCTTTTCCACCAGGCTGAGAGGCGTCTTCTCTTCCTCCACCAGCTTGGCAACGGCGGCGCGGATTTCCGCCCGTACGCGTTCGCCGGCCATGGAAGACAGCGCTTCCAGATTGATACGGTCCAGCAGCTTGCGGTGCAGCGTGAACTTCAACTCCTGGTATTCGGGAGTGGAGCCCTCGCGCGTGAAGAGCCGATTTACCCAGCCGGTCTCCCGGCTTTCGCCGGACCTTGATCCGCTATCTATCATGGAAGCCATGGTGGTTTGCCTCTTATCCGAACAATGCGAAGCGTTTCTTGGCGTTAGTCGCCGATTTGTCCTCTTCGAGATTCGCCAACTTCAGGGCGAGCCTGGAAATCTGCTTCCCCAGCTCGGAACTGCGCGAGAGCATGCGGCCCTCCGCGTAGGTTTCGTATAACTCGGGATAGTCGTTGGCCACGGTGCAAAAGATCGGCGTTCCCAGCATCTTTTCGAGTTCGGCCGGCGTGATGTCCAGCCGCTTGGGGGCGCGGTTGAGAATCAGCTTGATACGGTTCTTGCCGTAACCGCTGTCAATCAGGGTCTGGATGATCTGCTTGGATTGGTGCAGCGCGGGGACTTCCAGGGTGGTGACCAGGCAGGCTTCATCGATTTCTTCGAGCGCCGCCATCCCCAGGTGGGTGAGGCTGCGTCCCAGATCGACCAGGGTCCAATCGTAGTGCGGGCGCGCAAAGCTGAGCACCTGCCGGATCTGCTCGTCCTTGGGCTGCTGCTTGGAGGCCAGGGCGAGCGGAGAGGAGACGATCTCCACACCGGGAATGCCGTTACTGACCAGCGCTTTCCAGTAATGAATGTCCAGGCGGTGCAGGTTGTTGACGGCGTCCAGAATGGAGTAGACGGACTTGGTTTTGGTGATGAAGGCGACCATGCCGGCGTCGAGATCCAGATCGGCCAGGAGGACTCGCTGATTCATGCGGCCCAGTTCGGCGGCCACGTGACAGATCAGCGTGGTGGCGCCGCAGCCGCCCTTGGCGGACATGAAGCCGAGGGATTTGCCTCCGCCTTTGGCACCCTCGCGCCGCCGGCTGCGCTCCATGCTGCGCCGTTCGAGCGACTTCTTGAGCGGTTCCTGCAACGGCGGGTAGAGGTATTCATTGATGCCGGCGCGCAGCGAGGAGAGGATGGCATCGGCCTCCGCGGTGGTATTGAGCGCGATGATCATGGGGTCGCCGGCGGCGGCCCGGATGGAGGCGACCAGACCCTCGAGCGGTTCCTTCCACCCGCTGATATCCACCAGCACCACGTCGGGCCGCATGCGCTCCAGACGGTCCAGGAAATTGCTGACATCGCCCACATCCTGGTGTTCGACGATGATGCGGAACGGAAGATCGGCGAGGGTCGCCTGCGCCTGCTCCCAGAGTTCCCGGTTTTCAATTGCCAGCCCGATGGTCAGCGGATACATGTGGAGTCTCCCGGTCGCCTTGTCACTTGGCGATGCCTCCAGTAGAAGGCGGCGTCAAGCCCGGGTTCACGGATGGGGGCGCCGGGGGCACGGGTACGATTTGGAAAGGCTGCATCGTGGCCGGCGGAGCCGCCTGGCCTGCTTTGCGCTGCTGGATCAATTGTTCGACAGGCATGGAATCCGCCGGCGGCTTCACCGGCACCGGTCCGGTCTTATCCATACCCGGCTGGTACATCTCGACATCGGAATTCTTGGTCAGGAACGGGGAGCGCATGTTGAGCGAGGGCAAGGGCTGTCCGGCGGGAATCGGCCGCACCACTTCCGGGGTGACGATGACCAGCAGTTCGGAGTTGTTGCGCGACGCCGCGCGGCTGGTGAAGAGCTTGCCGAGCAGCGGGATGTTGGCCAGGCCGGGGATTTTGTTGATGGTCTCCGTCATCCGGTTGTCCATCAGGCCGGCGATGACAAAGCTCTGTCCGCTGTCGAGTTCGACTTCGGTCTGCACGCGGCGCGTGCTCAGGGCGGGGACGGTAGTGCCGGAGATGGTGACCGCGTTGGCGTAATCCAGCGAGCTGACTTCCGGGGAAACCTGGAGTTGAATGGTCCCGCGGGGCGTGATGCGGGGCAGAAAATGGATGCGAATACCGAACTCGCGGAAGGATACGGTCATCGCGTTGCCCGCGGCGCCGGGTTGAATCATGGGAAAGGGGAACTCGCCGCCGGCCACGAAGCTGGCCTCCTTACCGTTGATGGCCAGAAGATTTGGCTCGGCGAGGGTTTCCAGCATGCGCTTGCCTTCCAGCGCCTTGATGGATGCCGCCAGGTTCAGGTCTTTGCGGAACAACAAAACGCTCAACATGTCGGAGAGGCTGACGGTTCCGGTGGTGCTGACGGTCGGGCCGGAGTACTGTCCGGTGCCGATGGCGGTGGACTGGTTGAATGCTCCCGAAGCGAAACTGACGCCCAGGTCGGTACTGGCGGCGCGGTCCACGTTGCAGAAGCGCACCTTCAACAGAATCTGCTCCTCCACCGGAGGAACCTCGACCCGCAGCAGGTTGACGGCTTTGCCGAGCGAGGCGGTAATCGACATGACGCGGTCGGCGGCGACGATATCTTTTACGGTGCCGCGCACAAAGGCGGTCTCATTTTCGAACGTGACGTTGATATCCTCGTTGGGGAAATCGCGCGCCAGTTGCTGGCGCACCACGTCGAGCCGTAAGGGGCTCGAACGCACGGTGAGATCGTAGAGCAGGCGGTTGCCGCCTTCCTGCCAGACGATCAGCGAAGTCTCGCCGGCGGCCTTCCCGTTGATCAGGACTTCCTTGGGGTTGACGGCGACGGCTTCGATCAGCTCGCCGTTGGCGACGGAGATGCGCTGGATCTTCATCGGGCTATCGATGATCAGGCTTTTGCCGACCGTGACCATGAGCTTGCCCGGCACGCTGGTAAGCGCCGCTTCCTGGGCCTTGGGGTTCTCATCGGCGCCGGCGCGGCTGGTGGGGGCGTCCCAGAGCCACACGGCCGCCATTAGGATTGATGCAATGCGAAGTCGCGACACTTATTTGACCTCCGGAGTTCCGCCGAATTTCTGTTCCCGCTTGTTTTGCCCGGAGATGATCTCCATGACGAAGGGGATCTCCTTGGGCGGGGCGGGGGGCGGGGCTACGCGCTGGGATACGGTACGCGGGCGCGATGATGGGTTGGGTAGAGGCTGCATTCTTCCACCGTTAAAGAGGTGCTGGAGGGCGGTCCCGGGAGTCTTGGCGATCTCGTGGTCCAACGGATTGCGCAGGACCAGTTGAATGCTGGTCTGGCTGGCGGCCAGGCTAAGTTGCTCGGCCTGGGTTGGCGTCACCAGCATGTTGACCACCTGCACCATGACGGGCTTGCCTTCCGCGTCCTTTTTGAAATCCTGGCCGGCGGAGAGCACTTCGATATTCTGCAGCAAGGTTTGGGTTTGAGTGCCCAGACTGCCGTTGCCTCCGGGCGAGTTGCCGGAGATCAGGATGTCGACGCGCATGCCGGGCACAACGAAGCCGGCGACGCCCACGACTTCATTGACCTTTACGGCCACGGCGCGCATCCCCGGTGGAATCATCGCGGCCATGCCGCCGCCCGCACCCTTGGGCGCGAGGCGCGATGCGATGATCGGCTCCTTGGCGAAGATGGCCGTGATGACGCCCCGGCCGATGATGTCTTTGATCTGGTTGGTGGCGCCCACGGGGATGGACCCCGGCCAGTCGGCCACCTTGACGTCATCCTCTTTCAACACGGTGCCGACTTCGAGATACTTGGTCGCGAGCGCAACTTGCGCCAGCGCGGGACCGGCAATGGTGGTGGCCGGCCGGTTGATCAGCACGCGGTACAGCACCAGGCTGGCGCCCGCCGCCACGAGAAACGCGAATGTCAAAACACCTAAGAATCGTTTATTCATCTGGATTCCTGCTTCGCCCGGCTCGATCTACCGGCGCCGGTTGCCGGAAAACCCTGGACACGGTCCTGTTGGGAAACAACTGTACCAACCCGTGTACCAACCGCTCCCTTACGGTCGCGGTTCCGTTACACCTTCAGAGCCGCGACCGGGTACCCTCCGGGTCGGAAGCGGTCTCTGCCGCGGTCTGTCGCCCGTTTCCAGGCTGCTGTTCCCGGGGCATGCCGGCGACGACCGCCAGATCGCCGGCATGCCCCGAGACCGCTAGCTGGCCGCGTTCGCGAGCTGGTTGTTCGTCATGGTCCAGATTTTGCTGATGTTGCCGCCGGCGCCAATGAAAAGCGCTGCCGAAGCCAACGCCACAAATGCCAAGAGCAGGGTATATTCGATAAGATCCTGGCCCTGATCGTCGTTCCATAGATTGCGCAAAAACGTCATTGTGTTCGCTCCTAAGTTTTGGGTTTGGTTGTTGTGATCGCGGGATCACTTGCCAGAGTCTTCGTGATCTCGCGATCACGGCCTTCTCCGCCACCAGCATTGGCGACGGAAACTTGAACCCCCACGGTCCGGGATGCGGACCGGAACACCAGCGCGATGCCATCGTCATAAACCAGGCGCCAGCGGCTGGATTCCTTGAGCGCGCCGCTCAAGGGCGCGTCGGGGGGCATTAAAATGGTGTCGACGCCGAAGCCGCTGAGGGTTTTCTCCCAGCCGTACTTCACATTGAGGACGTCGATGTACTTGTCGTCGAAATCGTCACCGTAGAAATCGCTGCGGCCGTCGACAAAGACCTTGTGGGCCGGGTAGAGGCGATAAATGAGATAGCCACCCCATTGGTCGTGGGTGAAGACGCGCCCGGCAGGGTCGCTTCGCAGCGTAGCCAGGGCGCCGTCGGGAAAGGTTTTGGGATCGAACTCCGCGCGAAACTTCTGGGGCGGGTTCGGCGCGTAGATCAGCGCGGCCACCAGGAGCACGCCGAGAACGCTCACCAGGTGCAGGCGGGCGATGCCCTCGGTCTGTGCGGTGTCCTGAGCCATCCGGTTGAACTTCCGGGCCGCGGCGCGAAGCCAGGCGGCCACGTTCAGATTTGGCAGGCGAAGCAGCCATTGTTGAATGGCAGCGGCAACGGGCGGAGCGGCGGCGATCGCGAAAATCGGGACATTGCGCCCGGCGAGCAACGCGCCGTGGGCCCACACGAACACCAGCAGCGCCTCGGTGAAGCGGCCCTGGCGCAGGTTCCAAACCGCGGCGGCCACCGCCATCGCCAGCATCGCCTCGAAGTAAATCGCTACCGGGTGATGGAAACTGATCGACAAGAACTCGCTGATGTGCTGCGTATACCACGGGTCGCACAGGTACTTCACCATGTGTACGTGCAGGTGGTACGTGTACGGGTTGATCAGACTGGCAGCCAGGCAGGCCAGGCCGCTGAGAAAATAATTGCGCGCCTTAAGCCATGTCGGCCGGCGGTCCGCGGCGTTGGGGGAGAAGACGAGGCGCAGGGTTTCG
>Ga0208079_1001967_pt1 | contig 10317 bp, 6 predicted proteins | sample NGESurdeep092012_5_FD_184474 | JGI IMG/M metagenome (GOLD analysis project Ga0208079, IMG submission 184474) | Arctic peat soil microbial communities from Barrow, Alaska - NGEE Surface sample 210-2 deep-092012 (SPAdes) | ecosystem: Environmental > Terrestrial > Soil > Wetlands > Peat ... | reverse complement strand
GCCCACCGAGCGATCGGGCGAAGTTGTCTTCAACACCGCTCTCACGGGGTATCAGGAAGTCTTCACCGACCCCTCCTATTCCGGCCAGATCGTGATCCTGACCAATCCTCAAATCGGCAATTACGGAACCAGCTCCGCCGACAACGAGGCCAACGGTCCGTACATTGAAGGCCTCGTGGTCCGCGAGTTTTCGCCCATCGCCAGCAATTGGCGCAGCGATGCCGCCGCCGACGCCTTCCTCACCCGCGCCGGCGTGCCCATCGCGAGCGATCTCGACACGCGCGCGCTGGTTCGCCACCTGCGCACCCGCGGCGTCATGCGCGGCGTGCTCTCCTCCGTCGAAACCGACGGGCAGAAGCTGGTGGAGAAGGCGCGCCATATTCCCACCATGGCCGGACTCGACCTCGCCAGCCGCGTGAGCACGCGCGAACGCTACCAGTGGACCGAGACCGTGCAGCCGTGCTCGCCCTCCGACCCAATCGGACCGCAAGCCGAGCCCCGCTACAACGTGGTGGCCTACGATTACGGCATCAAGCACAACATCCTGCGCCGCCTGGTGCACTCCGGTTGCCGCGTCACCGTGGTGCCGGCGCTGACCAGCGCGGAGGACGTACTGGCCCTCCATCCCGACGGCATCTTCCTCTCTAACGGGCCCGGCGATCCGGAGCCGCTGGTCATCCAGGTCGCCAATATCCGCAAGCTGATCGGACGCAAGCCCATCTTCGGCATCTGCCTGGGCAACCAGTTGCTCGGCCTCGCCCTCGGCGGCAAGACCTACAAGCTGAAGTTCGGACATCGCGGCGCCAACCATCCGGTGCGCAATGAACTCACCGGGCGCGTCGAGATCACCTCGCACAATCACGGGTTCGCCGTGGACCCGGATTCGCTCAACCTGAGCGAGGTCGAAATCACCCACATCAACCTGAACGATCTCACGCTCGAAGGCTTCCGCCACCGCAGCGAGCCGGTATTCTGTGTGCAATACCATCCCGAAGCCGCGCCCGGCCCGCACGATTCGCACTATCTGTTCGACGATTTCACCAGGCTGATGCGCGGGGCCAAATAGCATGCCGAGACGCAACGACCTCCACCGCATCCTGATCATCGGCTCCGGCCCCATCATCATCGGGCAGGCCTGCGAGTTCGATTATTCCGGCACGCAGGCGGCTAAGGCGTTGCGCGCCGACGGCTACCAAGTCATCCTGGTCAATTCCAATCCGGCCACCATCATGACGGATCCGGACCTCGCCGATAAGACCTACGTCGAACCGCTGACCCTGCCCTATCTCGAAGAGATCATCCGGCGCGAGCGGCCCGACGCGCTGCTGTCCACCGTGGGCGGCCAGACCGGCCTGAATCTCTCCGTGGAACTCGCCGAAGCGGGCGTGCTGGAAAAGTACGGCGTGGAACTGATCGGCGCCAAGATCGACGCCATCAAGAAGGCCGAAGACCGCCTGCTGTTCAAGGACGCCATGCGCAAGATCGGCCTGGAGACGCCGCAATCGCAGCTCGTCAACTCTGTCACCGCTGGGTTGGCGTTCGCCGATCGCATCGGCTATCCGTGCATCCTGCGCGCCAGTTTCACCATGGGCGGCACCGGCGGCGGCATCGCCTACAACCAGGAAGAGCTGGTGGAGATTCTGGAGCGCGGCCTCTCTCTCAGCCCGGTGCACGAGGTGCTGATCGAAGAGAGTGCCCTCGGCTGGAAGGAATACGAGCTGGAGGTGATGCGCGATCTCGCCGACAATTGCATCATCATTTGCTCCATCGAGAATTTCGACCCCATGGGCGTGCACACCGGCGATTCCATCACGGTGGCGCCGGCCCAGACCCTCTCCGACCGCGAATACCAGATGATGCGCGACGCCGCCCTGCGCTGCCTGCGCGAGATCGGCGTCGATACCGGCGGCAGCAACGTGCAGTTCGCCTTCAATCCGGCCAACGGGCGCATGGTGATCATCGAGATGAACCCGCGCGTGTCGCGCAGTTCCGCGCTGGCGTCCAAGGCCACCGGCTTCCCCATCGCCAAGATCGCCGCCAAACTCGCCGTGGGCTACCGGCTGGACGAGATCCCGAACGACATCACGCGCAAGACGCCGGCCTGCTTCGAGCCGACCATCGATTACGTGGTGGTCAAGATCCCCAAGTGGGCGTTCGAAAAATTCCCCGGCGCCGACACCACGCTCGGCACCCAGATGAAGTCGGTCGGCGAGGTCATGGCCATCGGGCGCACCTTCAAAGCCGCCCTGTGGAAGGGCATTCGCAGCCTCGAAACCGGCAAGGCCTTCGGCAGCGAAAAGTACGACAAGAGCCTGATCCCCAACAAGCTGATCACGCCTACGCCGGACCGTCTCAACTACATCCGCTTCGCCCTGGCCAACGGACACACCGTGGCCGGCATCCACGAAATGACGTCCATCGACCCGTGGTTCCTGGAGCAGATGAAGGAGGTGGTGGATCTCGAAGGCGAGTTGGCGAAGACCGCGCTCGCCAGCGCCACGAAGGAACAGTTCCGCGCCGCCAAGCGCTTCGGCATCGCCGATTCGCAACTGGCCAAAACCTGGGGCGCGGGCGAAATCGAAGTCCGCACCCGCCGCAAGCAACTCGGCGTCAAGGCCGTATTCAGCCGCGTCGACACCTGCGCCGCGGAGTTTGAGAGCTTCACGCCGTACCTCTATTCGAATTACGAATCTGCCTGCGAGAGCGACCCCGGCGAGGGCAAGAAGGTCATGATTCTGGGCAGCGGGCCGAATCGCATCGGGCAGGGAATCGAGTTCGATTACTGCTGCTGCCACGCCAGTTTCTCGCTCCAGCAAATGGGCGTCGAGTCGATCATGGTCAACTGCAATCCGGAGACCGTGTCCACCGATTACGACACCAGCGATCGCCTCTACTTCGAGCCGCTCACCCTGGAGAACGTGCTCAACATCGTCGATACCGAAAAGCCCGATGGCGTGATCGTGCAGTTCGGCGGGCAGACCCCGCTCAATCTGGCGCTGCCGCTCAAGCGCCTCGGCGTGCCCATCATCGGCACCGACCCCGAGGACATCGATCTGGCCGAGGACCGCAAGCTGTTCGGCAAGCTGCTCGATGAGTTGCAGATTCCGTGCCCCGCCAACGGCGCCGCCACCAGCGTGGAGGAAGCCTGCGCGGTGGCCGCGCGCATTGGCTATCCGGTGCTGGTGCGTCCCAGCTATGTGCTGGGCGGCCGCGCCATGGTGATCGCCTATGACGAGGAGATGGTGCGCCAGTACATGCGCGAGGCGGTGACCTTCTCGCAGGACCGCCCCGTGCTGGTGGACCGCTTCCTGGATGACGCCACCGAAGTCGACGTGGACGCGCTCGGCGACGGCGCCGACGTGCTGATCTCTGGCATCATGGAGCACATCGAGGAAGCCGGCGTGCATTCCGGCGACAGCTCCTGCGTGCTGCCGCCGCAATCGCTCTCCGAAGAGACCCTGCGCACCATCGAGGACTACACCGTCCGCCTGGCCAAAGCGCTGCGCGTCGTCGGTCTGATGAACGTGCAGTACGCCATCCAAAACGGCGTGGTGTACGTGCTGGAAGTCAATCCGCGCGCCTCGCGCACCGTGCCGTACGTCAGCAAGGCGACCGGAGTGCCGCTGCCCAATATCGCAGTGGGCCTGATGTGGGGCCGCAAGCTGAAGGATTACGGCTTCGGTTCGGGCAAGCTCACCGTGCCGCAGGTTTTCGTCAAATCGCCCGTGTTCCCGTTCAACAAGTTCCACGGGGTGGACCCGGTGCTTGGCCCCGAGATGCGCTCCACCGGCGAGGTGATGGGCGTCGGCATCAACTTCGGCGAAGCGTTCCTGAAGGCGCAGATTTCGGCGGGGAGTCCGCTGCCCGAGAAGGGCACGGTCTTCATCAGCGTCAACGACCGTCACAAAACGGAAGCCGTGGCGGTGGCCAAACGGTTCGTCGAACTCGGCTTCTCGCTGACCGCCACGCGTGGCACGGCGGCCGCGCTACGCAATGCCGGCTTGCTTTGCAGAACCGTGCTCAAGGTGAATGAAGGCCGTCCCAACGTGGTCGATCTGCTCAAGGGCGGGAACATTCAACTCGCCATCTACACCACCGCCGGCGCGTCCGCCTTCGCCGACGAGAAGTCCATCCGCCGCAGCGCCGTCACCTACCGCGTCCCGTGCATCACCACGATGAGCGGCGCGCGCGCCGCCGCCGAAGGCGTGGCTGCCCGCTTGCGCGACCCCATCCGCGTCTGGAACTTGCAGGAAATCCATCGGGGTTTCGCCCCCGGTCTGTCCCCGGGTTTTGGCCCCCCACAAAAAAACCCGGCGGATGTTTCACCGCCGGGCCGCGTCGTTTCAATTTGACCCTGTATTGATAACTTCCTGGTCCCCTTCGTATCGGGGACAGGGCCGTTACCAATATATCACTGAATCGTCGCCTTTTTGATGTAGTCCAATCGAGGGAATTTGGCGTCCAGATATGTATTGCCCTGTACCTCGATTTTTGACGGATCGGGCCCCTGGCCGCGCGGCGCCATGTCGCCGTAGGCGCTATAGAGGCGCTCCACCACGTCCATCCCGGTAATCACTTTGCCGAGCGGCGCGAAGCCCTGTTTATCCAGGTCTTGGTTGTTTTTCATGTTGAAGAACAACTGCGTGGTGCGCGAGTTGGCGCCCAGGTGCGCGAAGCTCAAGGTGCCCTTGACGTTGCTCTGTTTTACCTTATCGTCGGGCAGCCTGGCGGTGGACCACAATCCGTTCGTTGTGGGGTCGCCGCTGATGCCGAACTGCACGTAGTTGCGGGTCACGCGGAAGAAGCGGTTGCCGTCGTAATAGCCGGTCCGGATCAGCGAGTAGAAATGATCCACACCGATGGGCGCCCAATCGCGATGGACCTCGATCGCCACCTGGCCCTTCGAAGTATCGAAGACGGCGTGGAAGACGTCCGGCGTTTTCTCGACCTTCGCCGCGGGGGTACCCTTTGGGTCCGGCGCTGCTTCCTTCTTGCCTTCGTCCGGCGACGAACATCCGATCAGCACCACGCCCACGGCACACCACAGGATTCTCCGCATCGTTCCCCAGTATGCCATGCTGGCATTTGGCGCTCTACGACGATTTCGCCTGGTTCTACAATCGCTACTGGAACGAAGAGTTCCACTCGCTCGCCTTTCCCGTCCTGGAGCGCATCTGGCTGCCCCGGGTTCTGCGCAAAGGGCGGATTCTGGACGTCTGCTGCGGCACCGGCTACCTGGCCGGATTGCTCACCGCCCGCGGATACCGCGTCACCGGCATCGACGCCTCCGCGGAGATGATCGCTCTCGCCCGCCAGAACGTGCCGGCCGCCGCGTTCCAGATCGCCGATGCCAGCCAGTTCCGCGTGCTCGGCAAGTTCGACGGCGCGGTCTCGACCTTCGACAGCCTCAACCACATCCTCCGCGAGGAGGATCTCGCAGCCGCGTTGCAACGCACGGCGGCAGCGCTGAAACCGGGCGCGCCCTTCGCCTTCGACATGCTGCTGGAATCCGCCTACCAGACCAACTGGACGGATGCCTTCTCTACGGTCCGCGACGACCACGTGCTGGTGCTTTCCGGCTCGGGTTTCGATGTCCGGACCCGGTTGGCGCAGTGCCGGATCACCATGTTCCGCCTTTTGGACGGAGTGTGGCGGCGCAGCGACGTGGAGGTGCGGGAACGCTGCTACACCACCAGCGAGATCGATGCCGCGTTGAGCCGCGCGGGGTTCGAAGAAACCGCGTGCTACGATGCACGCGACCTGGGCATGAGCGGCCAACTCGGGCAGGGGCGGACTTTCGTCGTGACCACCCGGAAGTAAGAGCGGCTTTGTTCAACTACGACGCGAGCGAGGTGTTGAACGCCAGGTAGTTGCGCAGGCGGGCGCCCATCATGCGGTCCGCCACGGCCATGTGATCGCGCAGCCAATCCGAGAGGAACTTGAGCAGTTCGCCGGCGGCAGCCGAATCGCCGGCTTCGATGCGTTTAGCCAGTGCCTTCGCCCGCTTGCGCGCGGCGTCGTGCTGCTGCTTGTGCCACGCAAAAGCAGTGTAATGCACGGCGCGCATGAGACGCTCTTCGTGGCGAAAGTGCTGGTCCGCCGATTCCAGCAGGTTCGCCAGGATCGGTTTCAGTTGGGCCGGTTCAGCGCCCGCCAGCAGGGCCTTGTGCAATTCGTCCCCGAGCCGATAAATCGCACGGTGCTCGGCGTCGATCTCCGGCAGGTAAACCGAGTGGGCACTACTCCACTTAAAGAGACTCATGGGCACTATTGTAACCAATGTAAGATTCAAGGGCCGGCTTACGGCAAACCGGGGGGATCCCGTACCTGCCGACCCCCGAGGCTTGTCAGTCCCCCGATGACTTCGACCGCGATGGGAGCCTCCACCTTGTGTTTGCACTCGGGGTTCGGACACTGCCACACGGCGCCCGCCTTGAGCCACTTCTCCACCATGTACGGGCTGCCGCACTCGGAACACTTCTCGGGCACGGGCTTGCCCCAGGCGACGAAAGTACAGTCGGGGTAGCGGTTGCAGCCGTAAAACGTCTTGCCCTTCTTGGAGCGGCGCTCGATGATCTCGCCCTCCGAGCACTCCGGGCACTTGACCCCGATGGTCTTCTGCTTGACGTACTTGCAGGTGGGGTAATTGCTGCACGCGGTGAACTCGCCGAAGCGGCCATACTTCATGACCAGGTTGCTCTGGCACTGCGGGCACTTCTCATCGAGGGGCTGATCCTTCTTCTGCGTGCCGCCGATCTGTTTGGTGGTCTTGCAATCGGGGTATCCGGAGCAGGCCAGGAAGGTGCCGAAGCGGCCCTTCTTCAGGACCATGGGGCGGCCGCAGTTTTCGCAGTATTCCTCTTCGCCCTGCTCGGCGACTTCCACATCGGTGCTGTCCGGTTCGCGGGTGTAGGTGCACTCGGGGTAGCCGGTACAGGCGATGAATTTGCCGTGTTTGCCCCACTTCAAGACGAGGGGCTTGCCGCACTTGCCGCACATCTCGCCGGTGGGTTCTTCCATCCGCTTGATGTCGGTCATGTGCTCTTCGGCGTGTTTGAGATCCTTATCGAAGCGCTCGTAGAACTCGGCCATGGCGACGCGCCAGTCGAGCTTGCCCTCTTCGATTTCGTCGAGTTCCTCTTCCATCCGCGCGGTGTACTTCACCTCGAAGATATCGTCGAAACTTTCCAGCAGCAGGCCGGTTACGATGATGCCCAGTTCCGTGGGCGTGAAACGGCCGCCTTCCTTCCTGACGTACTCGCGCTCCTGAATGGTGGAGAGGATGGAGGCGTAGGTGGAGGGCCGGCCGACGCCGTCGAATTCCAGGCGTTTGACCAGGGTGGCTTCGTTGTAACGCGGCGGCGGCTCGGTGAAGTGCTGTTCGGGCTTGAGGGCCTTGAAGCGCAGAAGTTCGCCCTCGGCCACGGCCGGCAGGCGGTGCTTCAGCTCTTCGTCTTCCTCATCGGCCTGATCCTTGCCTTCCTGGTAGACCTTGAGATAGCCGTCGAACTTGGGAACGCTGCCGGTGGCGCGGAAGGTGTACTCCACGCCGATCTTGCCCTTGGCGGTCGCGTCGATGGTGGTCTGATCGAACAGCGCGGGCATCATCTGGCTGGCCACGAAGCGGTTCCAGACGAGCCGGTAGAGCTTCATCTCGTCTTCGGCCAGGTACTTCTCCACCACTTCCGGCGAGTAAGCCATGGAGGTGGGGCGGACGGCTTCGTGCGCGTCCTGCGCGTCCTTCTTGCCCTTGTAAATGTTGGGGCCGGGGGGCAGGAACCCGGCGCCGTAACGCTCGCCGATGTAGTGGCGCACGTCGCCGATGGCATCGTCGCCCACCCGCGTGGAATCGGTACGCATGTAGGTGATGAGACCCACGGCGCCTTCCTTGCCGATCTCGATGCCTTCATACAGCCGCTGGGCGAGGATCATGGTGCGCTTCACGCTGAAGCGCAGCTTGCGGGCCGATTCCTGCTGCAAGGTGGAAGTGATGAACGGCGCCACCGGATTGCGCTTCTTCTCGCGCGTGCCCACGCTCTTGACGGTGTACCGGGCGCCCTCAAGATCCGCCACCAAAGCATCGGTGACTGCCTGATTGCCGAGTTCGAGAGTTTCTTCGTTGGCGCGGATCAGCCGGGCGACGAGCACCGGGTTCTTCCTGGCCAGCAGGTCGGCATCGACCGTCCAGTATTCCTTCTTCAGGAACGCGCGGATCTCGCGCTCGCGCTCCACAATCACGCGTAGCGCCACGGTCTGCACGCGGCCCGCGGAGAGGCCGCGCCGCACTTTATCCCAGAGCAGCGGAGAAATCTTGTAGCCCACCAGCCGATCGAGCACGCGGCGCGCCTGCTGCGCGTCCACCAGGTTCTTGTTAACCTGCGTGGGCGTCTCGAAGGCCTTCAGAACCGCCTTCTTGGTGATCTCGTTGAACATCACGCGGAAAATCTTGGTGACGCCCTTCTTGTCTTGCAGCTCTTCCTGGAGGTGATAGCAGATGGCCTCGCCTTCGCGGTCCGGATCGGCCGCGAGGTAGATTTCATCGACCTTTTTGGCGGCGGCCTTCAACTCGGCGATGAGCTTCTTCTTGCCCTCGATCACTTCGTAGTGGGGCTCAAAATCATGATCGACATCGACCGCGAGATCGCGCTTGGGGAGATCCTTAATATGACCGAGCGAAGCTTTGACAACGTAATCTTTACCCAGGTATTTATTGATGGTCTTCGCCTTGGCAGGCGATTCCACGATAACGAGAGCTTTTGGCATAGGAGACTTTCGAAATGCGGCGCCCTCCGCCGCTGGCTTGATGAATTGCGAATTACCCTGACGACGTTACCACACTTTCACAAAGTTCTTGCCCGGAAGTTGCTTCACCAGGCCCAGCATCTCCAGTTCGAAAAGTGCGGCGATGAGTTCCGAAGGGGACGTATCTTCCACTTTTTCAAGCAGATCGTCCAAATGTATGGCAGCATCCACTTGGAGCGTGGCGAGCGCCCGGCGAGCGATGTCGCCCAACTCCGGCGCCTGCTCCTCTAATAAGGATGCCTGATCGGCCCCTGAGGTTGCATCCGCGCCGCCGAGCAACTGTTTGCGGCCCTTATCGATGAGCAGGCGGCGGGATTCGGGAGGCAACTCGGCGACCACGTCATTCCAGTCCTGGACCAGGCGGGCGCCCTGCTTAATCAACAGGTTAGGGCCCCAACTGAGTTTGGAGGTAATATTTCCAGGCACCGCGAACACCTCGCGGCCCTGGTCGATGGCGAGCTTGGCGGTAATCGCCGACCCGGAATACTGCGCGCCCTCCACCACCAGAACGCCGACGCTGATTCCGCTGATAATGCGGTTGCGGATGGGGAAATTCTGCGGGAACGCCACCGCGCCCATGGGAAATTCCGAAACGATCAGTCCCCGGGCCGCCAGTTCCGCCGCCAGCTTGCGGTTCTCCGAAGGATAGACGACGTCCACGCCGCATCCCAGCACCGCCACGGTATTCCCGCCGCGGGCCAGCGCGCCTTTGTGGGCGGCGGAATCGATGCCGCGCGCCATCCCGCTGACGATGGTCAGGCCGGCGTGCGCCAGATCGCCCGAGAGGCGCTCGGCCACGGCCAGGCCGTAGGGCGTCGGACGGCGCGTCCCCACCACGCCGAGGGAGATGGTTTGCAGCAGTTCGACGCGTCCGCGGGCGAAGAGCAGGACGGGCGGATCGAAGATCTCGCGCAGCACCTGAGGATAGCGCGGGTCGCCAATGGTGACCAACGTGGCGGCGCACTGCGCCATCTTTTCCTGTTGGGCGGCGGCGTCTTCAAAGGTGCATCCGCTGGCGATGGATTGCGCGATGGCGCCAGAGATGCCGGCGCCCTCCAGTTCGGTGCGCGAGGCGCGAAAGATGGCCTGGGGAGTCCGAAAGCGATCCAGCAGTTTTCCCGAAGTTCTGGAGCCCAGACCCGGGACGAGTTTCAGTGCCAGCCAGTAAAGTTCTTCTTCCCGGCTGAGGACAGGAGATTGCATGGCTCGGGGGGTATCTTCCTCGACGATACCAGCCAGCGCCGGGAAGGCGCAAGTTTGGGGACTGACCTGGGCCCAGAGGGCGCCCCCCCAAGGCGCGCCTTTTGCGCCGCGTGGCGGGTGCCCTCTGGGCGCGGGACTGTCCCCGGGTTTCCTGGGTTGGGATGTGGGTTCGTAGCCGGATGGTACAAGTGGCTGTATTTGGTTTGGGTTGGGAGGAAAAATGGGTTCGTTTAGTATTTCTTGGATTGGCGGGCCAAAGGGCGGCGGCGGGGTCGGATGGGAGGCGGGTGGTTGGATGGACGAGAGCATCAT
>Ga0208079_1001962_pt1 | contig 10339 bp, 12 predicted proteins | sample NGESurdeep092012_5_FD_184474 | JGI IMG/M metagenome (GOLD analysis project Ga0208079, IMG submission 184474) | Arctic peat soil microbial communities from Barrow, Alaska - NGEE Surface sample 210-2 deep-092012 (SPAdes) | ecosystem: Environmental > Terrestrial > Soil > Wetlands > Peat ... | reverse complement strand
AAGCCGAGCGTCAAGCCGATCTGCGACAAGTGCAAGGTCATCCGTCGCCACGGTCGCGTCATGGTCATCTGCGAGAACCTGCGCCACAAGCAGCGCCAGGGCTAGTCAGACGACCACCTAGCAGCGCAACCCTGCCGGCGGGGCGAAGCATCGCCTCCGACGGCTCACCTCCGGGCGAAGGCCGGAGCCCAACACAGCCGAAAGCGGCGGCATGGGACGGGTTGCGCACAACACCTTCGACGAAGAGAACTCAGGAGAACCGCCCGTATGGCAAGACTTGCCGGCGTCGACCTCCCCCGCGAGAAGCGGATGGAGATCGCGCTCACCTACATCTACGGCTTGGGCCGTACTCGAGCCAAGGAAACGCTCGTTGCTACCGGCGTCAGCCCGGACCTGCGCGCGCGTGACCTCAGCGACGAGGACCTCGTCAAACTGCGCGACTACATCGACGGCAACTTCAAGGTCGAGGGTGACCTGCGCCGCGAGGTGGCCGCCGACATCCGCCGCAAGATCGAGATCGGTTGCTACGAAGGCATCCGGCACCGCCGCGGCCTGCCCGTGCACGGCCAGCGCACCAAGACCAATGCTCGAACCCGCAAGGGCCCGAAGAAGACCATCGCGGGTAAGAAGAAGGCAGGTAAGAAGTAATGCCGGGTCAGGCTCGTAAGGCCGGCGCCAAGAAGGTCCGGCGCAAGGAAAAGAAGAACGTCGCGCACGGTCACGCGCACATCAAGAGCACCTTCAACAACACGATCGTGTCGATCACAGACCCGCAGGGCAATGTGATCAGCTGGGCATCGGCCGGCCACGTCGGGTTCAAGGGCTCGCGCAAGTCCACGCCGTTCGCGGCCCAGATGGCCGCCGAGAGTGCCGCACGCAAGGCCCAGGAGCACGGCCTGAAGAAGGTCGACGTCTTCGTCAAGGGTCCCGGGTCCGGCCGCGAGACCGCCATCCGATCGCTGCAGGCCACTGGCCTCGAGGTCGGCACGATCTCCGACGTCACCCCGCAGCCTCACAACGGCTGCCGTCCCCCGAAGCGCCGGAGGGTTTGATCTAGATGGCTCGCTACACCGGTCCCGCCACGCGCATCTCGCGCCGGCTCAACGTCGACCTCGTGGGCGGCGACAGCTCGTTCGAGCGTCGCCCCTACCCGCCCGGTCAGCATGGACGCGCGCGCATCAAGCAGAGCGAGTACCTGCTGCAGATGCAAGAGAAGCAGAAGGCCAAGTACAGCTACGGCGTCCTCGAGAAGCAGTTCCGCCGCTACTACGAGGAGGCAGTGCGTCGTCCGGGCAAGACCGGTGACAACCTGCTCCAGATCCTCGAGTCGCGCCTGGACAACGTCGTTTACCGCGCAGGCATCGCGCGCACGCGTCGGCATGCTCGCCAGCTCGTCAGCCACGGCCATTTCCTGGTCAACGGTCAGAAGGTCGACGTCCCCAGCTACCGCGTCTCGCGCCACGACATCGTCGACGTGCGGCCCAAGTCGCTCGAGACGACGCCGTTCCTCATCGCGCGTGAGACCTTGGGCGACCGCCCAGTGCCGGCCTGGCTGCAGATGGTGCCCGCTCGACTGCGGGTGCTCGTTCACAACCTTCCGGAGCGGGCACAGATCGACATCCCCGTCCAGGAGCAGCTGATCGTCGAGCTCTACTCGAAGAACTGATCCCCACAGCCGCTGGGTCTTCCAGCACTGCGAATAGTCAGCGGACGTCATATAGCGGGCGTCCCACGACCCAACAAGGAGCACCACTGTGCTGATCTCTCAGCGCCCATCGCTCAGCGAAGAGCCGATCACCGAGAACCGATCGCGCTTCGTCATCGAGCCGCTCGAGCCCGGCTTCGGCTACACGCTCGGCAACTCCCTGCGGCGCACACTGCTGTCGTCCATCCCGGGTGCCGCGGTCACCAGCATCCGCATCGACGGCGTGCTGCACGAGTTCACGACCGTCGAAGGCGTCAAGGAAGACGTCACCGACATCATCCTCAACCTCAAGGAGCTCGTCGTCAGCTCCGAGAGCGACGAGCCGGTCGTCATGTACTTGCGCAAGCAGGGCCCTGGTGAGGTCACCGCGGCCGACATCGCGCCGCCGACAGGCGTCACGGTTCACAACCCGGACCTCAAGATCGCCACGATCAACAAGAAGGGCCGGCTCGAGGTCGAACTCGTCGTCGAACGCGGCCGTGGTTACGTGACGGCCGTCCAGAACAAGCAGCCCGGTCAAGAGATCGGCCGTATCCCGGTCGACTCCATCTACTCACCGGTGCTCAAGGTGACGTATGTGGTCGAGGCCACCCGTGTCGAGCAGCGCACCGACTTCGACCGGCTCGTCGTCGACGTGGAGACCAAGAACTCGATCACGCCCCGCGACGCGGTTGCCAGCGCGGGGCACACGCTCGTCGAGCTGTTCGGCCTGTTCCGTGAGCTGAACGACGAGGCAGAGGGCATCGACGTCGGCCCGTCGCCGGCCGAGGTCGCCGACATCGCGGCGTTCTCGATGCCGATCGAGGAGCTCGACCTCACGGTCCGCTCGTACAACTGCCTCAAGCGTGAGGGCATCCACACCGTGGGTGAGCTCGTCGGGCGCAGTGAGGCCGACCTGCTCGACATCCGCAACTTCGGCTCGAAGTCGATCGACGAGGTCAAGATCAAGCTCGCCGGCCTGGGCCTGGCGCTGAAGGACAGCCCTCCCGGGTTCGAGCTGCCCTCCGTCGACAGCTACGGCGAGGACGACTTCGTCGACGACACGGACTACGCCGAGACCGAGCAGCTCTAAGAGATCTGCCGAATCGCGTTGATTCGACAGGGGCCCCGACAACAAGAACAGACGGACCCGAGCTTCGACCGGATCCTTTGAGGAGCACGACATGCCTACGCCCACCAAGGGCCCTCGCCTCGGCGGCGGCCCCGCGCACGAGCGGCTGATGCTCGCCAACCTGGCGGCATCGCTGTTCGAGCACGACCGCATCACGACCACTGAGGCGAAGGCCAAGCGCCTGCGCCCGCTGGCCGAACGGTTGATCACCTTTGCCAAGCGTGGTGATCTGCACGCCCGGCGTCAGGTGATGACGGTGATCCGCGACAAGGACGTCGTGCACAAGCTGTTCGCCGAGATCGGCCCGAAGATGGCCGAGCGTCCGGGTGGCTACACGCGGATCATCAAGGTCGGCCCCCGCAAGGGTGACAACGCTCCGATGGCTGTGATCGAGATCGTCGAGGCGCTCACTGCGTCTGCAGCGATCGTCAAGGAGGCCGAGAAGGCACGCGGCACGAAGCTGGCGCCCCGAAAGGCCCCAACCGGTCGTACCAAGGAGATCGCCGAGGACGCCAAGGCCGAGTCGGCGACCGCCGCATCGGTCGCCGACTCCGCGGCAGGGGCGCAGTCCCTCGACGCAGACGACGAAGAAGGCGGCCTGGCCGCTCTCGGCCTCACCGACGACGCCGACGAGGTCGCCGACGTTGACGACGTCGACAAGGGCGACGACGCCGGCAAGTAAGCGCCGGGGGACCTGAAGGTGTCCGGCGAGCGGGTGCGCGTCCGTCTGGACATCGCCTATGAGGGCACGGAGTTCTCCGGCTGGGTCGTTCAACCTGGACGTCGCACCGTTCAGGGCGAGCTTCAGGCCGGCCTAGCCACGGTGCTGAGGCTGCCGTCGGTGGCTTTGATGGTCGCCGGTCGCACCGACGCGGGCGTGCACGCTGTCGGTCAGGTTGCGCACGCCGACCTGCCCGCCCAGCAGTGGGCCGACGTCCGTACCCGTCTGCTGCACAAGCTGGCGGGTGTGCTGCCCGCAGACGTGCAGGTCTCGCAGATCCGAGAGGCGCCGGCCGACTTCGACGCTCGGTTCAGTGCGCTGTGGCGCCGCTACGAGTACCGCATCAGCGACAGCGACGTCGGAGCCGACCCGCTTCGCCGCCGGCAGGTTCTGAGCACGCGACGTCACCTCGACGACGCCGCGATGGCCGAGGCTGCCCGAGCCCTGCTCGGCCTGCATGACTTCGTGGGTTTCTGCAAGTGGCGCGCCGGTGGCACGACGATTCGTAGCCTGCAGGAGTTCTCGGTCGCGCGCGTTGGCGGCGAGATCGTCTGCACGGTGCAAGCCGATGCGTTCTGCCACTCGATGGTGCGGTCGTTGGTCGGCGCGCTCATCGCCGTCGGCGATGGGCACCGATCCGTGGACTGGCCCGCTTCGCTGCTCGATCTGCAGCGGCGGTGCGCCGACATCGGCGTCGCTCCGGCCCACGGCTTGACGCTGATGGCGGTCGGCTATCCGTCCGCCGATCAGTTCGCGGCCCGCAGCGCCCAGACACGCGTCAGACGCGAGCTGTGATCAGCGCCGGCTAGCCGATCACGGCTGCGATCAGGCGGTAGCAGCGCAGTGTCATGTCTTCGGCCGTCTCGTTCGGGTGTGCGAGCCACCATGAGACCAGCGAGTTCACCATTCCCATCCAGACCGCCGTGAGCGCAGACGCGTCCAGCGCATCGCCGCGTCCGCGTGAGCGCAGGAATCGCTCCGATCCGCTCGCCGCCAGAGCCGCGGTGCGCGCTTGGTACTCGAGCGCGGCGTCGGCGATCTGTCCTGACGTCGGCATGGTGCTGTCGTAGAGCAGCTGCCACGCGCTGCGCTGCGGTTCGAGCGCTTCGAAGATGGCCCGCAGGGTGTGCACCCGCGACGCGACGCTGTCGTCTTCCTGCAGCCGGGCGAGTTCGAGACGCTCGAGCAGCCCACCGGCGACGTCGTGCAGGCAGGTCAGGTAGAGCCCTTCCTTTGAGCCGAAGTACTGGTAGATCAAGGGCTTGGAGATGCCAGCCTGGCGAGCGATGACGACCATCGAGGCGCCGGCGTAGCCACTCGCGGCGAACTCGTCTATGGCCACGCCGATGATCTGTTGCTCCCGTTCGGCGCGGGGTACACCCTTGGTTCCGACGAGCGCACCACTAGACACAGCGGCGATGTTACCCTACGGTAAGTGACTATCGGGTAACTAACTGACGGGTAAGTTCGGAGACCGAATCAATGTCCTTCATGGCCTCGCTACGTGATCCTGTCCTGTTCGCCGTCCCCGCGTTCATCACCTTCATGGTCCTGGAGGTGCTCTCGCTGCGCCGCCTGGGCGAGGACCAGGCCGAGAAGTACGCCGGTTACGAGGCACGCGACACTCGAACCAACATCCTGATGGGGTTGGGGTCGCTCTTCGTCAACGGCACGGCCCGGATCGGCGCACTGATCGGGTACGCGGCGCTGTACGAACTCACACCGCTGCGCCTGGACCCGCACCGTTGGTACACCTGGGTGTTCGCGCTGCTCGTCGTCGACCTGATCTGGTACGCGTACCACCGCGCCTCGCACCGGGTGCGTGTGATGTGGGCCGCGCATCAAGCCCACCACAACAGCGTCCGGTTCAACTACTCCACGGCTGTGCGGCAGAAGTGGAATCCGTGGTTCGAACTGCTGTTCTGGGTGCCCTTGCCGCTCATGGGCCTGCCGCCGTGGATGATCTTCAGCTCGTTCTCCGTCAACCTCATCTTCCAGTTCTTCGTGCACACCGAGCGGGTCGACCGACTGGCCGCACCGATCGAGCTGATCTTCAACACGCCATCCCACCACCGCGTGCACCACGCGAGCGACCCTGACTACCTGGACAAGAACTACGCGGGCATCCTGATCATCTGGGACCGCATGTTCGGCACGTTCGCCGCAGAGACACACCGGCCTACCTACGGCCTGACGAAGAACATCGACAGCTACAACCCGTTCCGGCTGCAGTACCACGAGTACGAGGCGATGTTCCGCGACATCCGCGCGAGCCGTAGCTGGCGCGACCGCCTCGGATACGTCTTCGCGCCGCCCGGATGGCGTCCGGAGCGCGCCCTCGCCGAATCCGACGCCGTGGGCGTCGGCTAGCAGGGCCGCACAAGGCCGGCCTCGAAGACGGCTGGCCTAGAAGAAGGCCAGATTGTCGCGGCCGCACCAATCGACCATCGCCGGCCAGGGGCCGTACCCGGATTCGGTGTTGAGATGCCCTGCACCCGCGATGATCGTGGTCGGCATCTTCAGGGGACGGCCGTACGCCTCCGCGATGCCTTCCGGTAGGTACGGGTCGTCGTCGCCTGCGACCAGAACCGTTCCGTCGGCCCCGCGCCGCACCTTGTCGATGTCGAGGGGTACTGGAAAGAACGTCTTCAGCTCTGGGACCGTGGTGCGTGGTGACACCGGCGCGACGAGTGCCACCCGAGCCGGCCGCGGCGAGTCCGTCGAGCGGGCGACGTGGTGCAGCCAGAGCACGGCACCGAGGGAGTGGGCGACCACGTCGAAGCCGTCGTCCTGCAGGCCGTCCAGGGCGCTCTCGAGATCGGCCAACCAGGCAGAAAGCTGCGGTGCGTCGGTGTCGGACAGGTCGAGAAAGCGAACCTCTCGGCCGGCGGCGCGCAGCTGGTCAACGAGCAAGACCTGCCAGTGGTCGCCGGAGGCGCCGTGCCAGCCGTGCAGGATGACGGTGGGGACGGAACGAGTCGGGCGGCGGGGCATGCCTAGAGCCTAGGCAGCGCCATGCCCGGACGTGTCAGCGGATCAGGCCGATGACGATGAGTACTTGAGCCAGGTGGTAAGTGACGATCACGCTCACCGGTCCGCGAAGCAGGGGACGGACGAAACGGTCCCACGCGAGCGTGGCGTCGGAGAACAGGAACAGAAGTGCCCCGATCGCCGTGGCGATAGCGGCGGTGCCGAAGCCCAGCGTCGTCATCGCGGCAAGCGCCAAGCCGTACCCGCCCACTGCTGCGGCCAGCGCCGGACCACCGGTGTGCCGGGCGCTGCGCAGCACTCGTGGCGTGACGAGCGCGGCGACGCCGACCGCCACCAGCGCACCGGCGAGGATCTGCCAAACATGCAAACCGTGCCGGGTGAACGCCACCAGGTAAGCCACGTGGCCGAGCAGGAAGCTACCCAGACCCAGCATGAACAGGGCGTCGGCGGCGCCGTGCTCGGCGAACATCAAGGCGATGTCTCCGACCAGACCGAACACGAGGGCCGCCAACACCCACGGCTTGGCTGGGCCCAGGTCGCTTAGGCCGGCAGCGATGATCAACGAGACGAGCGTCAGAGGCTTGGCGATCAGTTCGATCTGATGCCGCCCGCGCACCACCGCAACCCAGTCGACCACAGCCAGCAGGCCGGTGAGAACGAACAGCGCGACGGTCACGGTCTGTGAGTATGCCGTGCACCGAGCAGCTCAGAGCACGGCACCAGGATTGAGGATTCCCGCAGGGTCGAGCGCATCTTTGATCCGACGGGTCAGCGCCATGACATCGGCGCCGAGATACTGCGGCAACCAGGCCTTCTTCAGCCGCCCTACCCCGTGCTCGCCGGTGATGGTGCCGCCGAGATCGAGCGCGAGGTCCATGACCGCGCCGAAGGCCTCGTAGGCGCGGGCCGTCGCCGCCGGGCGGATACAGGTGGCAGGCGACCCGCACGCCGTCGGCGGAGCGGACCTCCTCGGGCACGACCTCGCGGCAGACGTCCATCACCAGCGGGCAACGCGGGTGGAACCGGCAGCCCGGAGGCGGGGTCCGCAGGTCGGGCGGGGCGCCCGGGATCGTGCCCAGGAGTCGCCGGTCGGAGTCGAGGTTCGGGATGGCCGCCAGGAGCATCTGCGTGTATGGGTGGCGCGGCTCGCGGAACAGGGTCCGGACGGGTCCCTCCTCCGCGACTCGCCCGGCATACATCACGAGGACCCGGTCGCACGTCTCGGCGATCACGGAGAGGTCGTGCGTGATGAGGATCAGGGAGAGCCCAAGCTGCTCGCGGAGCCGCTCCAGCAGCTCCAGGATCTGGGCCTGGACCATGACGTCGAGCGCAGTGGTCGGCTCGTCGCCGATCACGATCGCGGGATCGCAGGCGAGCGCCATCGCGATCATCGCCCGCTGGCGCATCCCGCCCGAGAGCTGATGCGGGTAGGCGGCCGCCCGGTCGCGGGCGATGCCGACCAGCTCCAGGAGCTCGACGGCCCGTCGGTTCGCCTCGGCACGCGGGAGCCCGAGCCGCTCCACGATCGGCTCCGCGATCTGGTCGCCGACCCGGCGGACGGGGTTCAGGGCGTTCATCGCGCCCTGGAAGATCACCGAGATCTCGCGCCAGCGATAGCGGCGCAGGGCGTTCTCGCTCTTCGTCGCCAGCTCGATCCCGAAGAGCTTGACGGAGCCGCCCACGACCTTCGCGTTGGCGGGAAGCAGCCGGACCAGCGAGAGCGCGGTGGTCGTCTTGCCGCAGCCCGACTCGCCCGCGATCCCCAGCGCCTCCCCGTCGTGCAGCTCGAAGCTGACGCCGTCGACCGCCTTCACGGTGCCGGACGGCAGCGTGAAGTACGTCCGCAGGTCCTCCACGACGAGGAGCGGGGCGTCGGGGTCCGCCTGCTTCGGCAGGGGCCACTGCCGCCGGCCGCGCGCGGCGCCCGGCCCGGCGGGCGGCACGAGCCCGCCAACCGGCGGGCCGCCCGGCGCCGGCACGCCCGTCATCGGGTCGCCGACTTCGGGTTCAGGACGTCGTCCAGCGCGTTGCCGACGAGCGTGAAGGCCAGGATCACGACGACGACGCACGATGCCGGCGGCACGATGTACCACCAGGCACCCAGCCCGGGTGCGCCGGCCTGCTGGGCGGCGTTGAGGAGCTGCCCCCACGAAGGCTGGAACGGGTCGCCCAGGCCGATGAACGAGAGCGTGGTTTCCGTGAAGATCGCGCCGGCGAACGTCAGGACCGTGTTCGCCACGATCAGGTTCACGACGTTCGGGAGGATGTGGCGCCGCATGATGTGCGCCCGGCTCCCGCCGATGACACGCGCCCGGTCGACGAACATCCGCTCCTTCACCGAGAGCGTCTGCGAGCGGATGATCCGCGCGGTGGAGGCCCAGCTGGTGAGGCCGATGACCACGATGATCACGAGCAGGGTGGCCCGGATCCCGAAGAGCTCGGCGTCGGTCCCGACGATGTCCAGGATGATCGGCGCGAGGACGATGGCGAGGACGAAGGTCGGCAGGACCAGGAAGAAGTCCGTCATGCGCATGAGGACCTGGTCCGTTCGCCCACCCACGAACCCGGACACGATCCCGATCACCGCCCCGAGCAGGATCGTGATCAGGGTCGCCAGGAGCCCGATCACCATCGAGACTCGAGCCCCGTGGACGGTCAGGTTCAGGATGTCGCGCCCGATCTCATCGGTCCCGAGGATGTGCGCGGCCGACGGAGGCTCCAGCGGCCCGCCGGTGGCCGTGGTGACCGTCTGCAGCGCGCCCACGAAGAGCTGCGGGGCGAGCGCGAGGAGCGCGAAGAGGACGAGGATCGCCGCACCGACGACGCCATCGCGGCGGGCCGCGAAGCGCCGCGCGAACTGGCGCGAGTTACGCAGGCGGAGGCGCCACCGCGCCCCCCGGATGTCGATCGGCGCAACGGGGACGGCGCTCATTGCCGAACCCGCGGGTCCAGGTAGCCGTAGACGATGTCGGCCACGAAGTTGGCGAGGACCACGGAGACGCCGAGGAGCAGGAAGATCCCCTGGAGCACCGGGTAGTCACGCGAGTCGAGGGCATCGACGGTCAGCGTGCCGAGGCCCGGCCAGTTGAAGACGATCTCCGCGGTGATCGCGCCGCCCACCACGTAGCCCAGGTTGATCGCGATCAGCGTAACCGCCGGCAGGAGCGCATTGGGAAACGCATGCGAGCGCAGGATCCGGCCGTCCGTGAGGCCCTTCGCCCTCGCGGTCGCGATGTAGTCCTCGGCGCGCGTCTCGGTGATCGATGAGCGCATGAGGATCGAGTAGCCGCCGATCAGGCCCAGGCTGATGGTGGCGAGCGGGAGCGCAAGGTGGGACAGCAGGTCGGTCAGGAACTCCAGCGGCCCCGCATACGACGCCCCGGCCGTCAGCATCCCGGAGGTCGGAAACCAGCCCAGCCCTGCCGCGAAGATGATGATCAGGGGCATCCCGATGACGAAGTAGGGCATCGAGTACAGGATCAGGCTGATCCCGTTGCCGACACGGTCCGCCATCCCTCCGCGCCTCCAGCCGGTGTATGCCCCCAGGGCGAGGCCCAGGATGATCGCGATCAGCTCCGCGAGCCCGATCAGCAGGATGGTCGGCCCGAAGCGGTCGCCGATCACCTGCGTCACCGGCTGCCCCTGGAACTTGATCGAGTAGCCCAGGTCGCCCTGGAGCGTCGACCCGACGAACGCCACGAGCTGGTCGGGGATCAAGGGCTTGTCCAGGCCCCAGCGAGCCCGTGCGGCATCCCGCTGCTCGATGGTCACGTTCGGGTTGCGCGGGTTCACCCGGTCCGGCGATCCGGGC
>Ga0208079_1001961_pt1 | contig 10344 bp, 7 predicted proteins | sample NGESurdeep092012_5_FD_184474 | JGI IMG/M metagenome (GOLD analysis project Ga0208079, IMG submission 184474) | Arctic peat soil microbial communities from Barrow, Alaska - NGEE Surface sample 210-2 deep-092012 (SPAdes) | ecosystem: Environmental > Terrestrial > Soil > Wetlands > Peat ... | reverse complement strand
CCACCAGGTGGAACCCGTAGCCGACGACTTGGCCAGCCTGGCCCTGGATGTATTGATGGACGAAACGGGCAAGGCGCGCAGCGGCCCGAATCTGTTTTTTCATCCCGGCAGTGTTTGAGTGAATCGGCTTTTGGGGGGTGGTTGCCGGGACTCTGTCTAACATTCATAATGAAGCTCGAATTTCGTTTTAAACTGAACTCCGAGTCCATGCCTTGAGCAATCAATCTCCCTTCCCCTCAGTGGATCGCGTTCTCAACCTGACTGCCATGCAGCCGGTGATAGGACGTTTCGGCAGGACGCGCACTGTCGAAACGGTGCGCACCGTGCTGGATGAGGCGCGGGCAGTTTGGCGCAATGATTCATCGGGGGCTTTGCTGAGCGAGGAAGAGGCGGTAGCTCGTTGCACCGATCTGCTGGAGTCCGGCGAACAGCCTTCGTTGCGACCGGTGTTCAATCTCACCGGCACGGTGCTGCACACCAACCTGGGGCGCGCCTTGTTTCCTGCGGAGGCAGTGCAGGCGGTGATGGATGTTCTGACACGCCCTTGCAACCTGGAATTCGATCTCGACAGCGGTCAGCGCGGCGACCGCGATTCCCACGTGGAAGCGCTGCTGTGCCAGCTCACCGGCGCCGAAGCAGCGACCGTGGTCAACAACAATGCAGCGGCGGTGTTCCTGTCTTTGAATGCGCTTGCCGCGCGCAAGGAAGTGATCGTTTCCCGCGGCGAGCTGGTCGAGATCGGCGGTGCATTCCGCGTGCCCGACATCATGGCTCGCGCCGGTTGCCGCCTGATCGAGGTGGGCACGACCAACCGCACTCACCTGCGTGATTTCGAGGCAGCCATTTCGACTAAGACCGCCCTGCTGCTCAAGGTGCACGCCAGCAACTATGCCATCGTCGGTTTTACCGCAGCGGTGGCGGAAGCGGAGTTGGCGCAGCTTGCCCATCAGCATGGCCTGCCGTTCATGATCGATCTGGGCAGCGGTACGCTGGTCGACCTTGCACGCTGGGGCTTGCCTGTCGAGCCGACACCCCAGCAAGCCCTGGCGGCAGGCATCGATCTCGTCACGTTCAGCGGTGACAAGCTCCTCGGCGGTCCGCAGGCGGGCATCATCGTCGGGCGGCGCGAACTGATTGCGAAGATCAAAAAAAATCCGCTGAAGCGCGCACTGCGTCTGGACAAGATGACGATCGCGGCGCTCGAAGCGATCCTGCGGCTTTATCGCGATCCCGATCGCCTGGCCGAGCGCCTGCCTACACTTCGTCTGCTGACACGGGCGGCGGGCGACATCAAGGCTGTCGCGGAACGGGTATTGCAACCGCTGCAACACAAGCTTGCAGATCACTACAGCGTTACGCTGTGTAATTGCGCAAGCCAGATCGGCAGCGGCTCGTTGCCGGTCGAACGTCTGGAAAGTCATGGCATCGCCATTCGCCCCGCCAAGAAAGGACGCGGTGAGGGAACGGCTCTGGAGAAGCTCGCCGCAGCCTTGCGCGCTTTGCCAATACCGGTGATCGGACGCATCGAGGAAGGCGCGCTGGTGTTGGACATGCGCTGCCTGGAAGATGAAGCCGGGTTTATCCGTCAACTTGCGGAATTGAACGTCTCGCCGTGATCGTCGGCACCGCAGGACACATCGACCACGGCAAGACTTCTCTGGTGAAGGCACTCACCGGCGTGGATACCGACCGCCTCAAGGAGGAGAAGGCGCGCGGCATCACTCTTGATCTGGGCTACGCATACACGCCCCTGCCTGACGGCGAGGTGCTGGGATTCATCGATGTGCCGGGGCACGAAAAGCTGGTGCACAACATGCTGGCAGGAGCGACCGGCATCGATTTCGTGCTGCTGGCAGTGGCAGCCGATGATGGCCCGATGCCGCAGACCCGCGAACATCTCGCGATCCTTAATCTGCTTGGACTATCGCGCGGCGCTGTCGCTTTGACCAAAGTCGACTTGGTGCCTGAGGAGAGAGTGGCGCAAGCACAGGCAGAGATTGAGTCGCTGCTGCGGGGAACACCGCTGGAGGGCAGCCCGATTTTTCCGCTTTCCGCAGTGAGCGGCGCAGGCGTGGAACCGCTGCGACATTACCTGGCGGAAGCCGCGTCCGCTTTGCCGATTCGTCCCGAAGCGGGGAATTTCAGGCTGGCAGTGGATCGTTGTTTTACCCTGGCCGGGACTGGCACAGTAGTGACTGGCACGGTGTTTTCCGGGACGGTGCGGGTGGGCGATCAGCTGCTGCTGTCGCCTGCCGGCATTGCAGTACGGGTGCGCGGCATCCACGCACAAAATCGCCAGTCTGAAATCGGCATGACGGGTCAGCGCTGTGCGCTCAACCTGGCGGGAACGGATTTCGACAAGCAAGATGTGCGGCGCGGCGACTGGGTTCTGGCCGAACCCGCGCATGGTCCGACGCAGCGTCTTGATGTGCGGCTGCACTTGCTGGCCGGCGCCGACAAGCCTCTACGTCACTGGTCGCCGGTGCATTTTCATCTTGGGGCGGTCGATGTCATGGCGCGGGTGGCGCTGCTGGAGCATGACGTGCTCGAACCGGGAGCCAGCGGTCTGGCGCAGATCGTACTCGACCGAACTATCGGCGCGCTGCGCAGCGACCGCTTCATCATACGCGATCAGTCTGCCAGCCGGACCGTCGGGGGCGGCAGAGTGCTCGATCCTTTCCCGCCAGAACGCAAACGCCGCACTCCGGAACGCCTGGCCGTGCTTGCCGCACTCGAGCGTCCCACTGTGCATGCAGTGTTGCAGGGCATGCTTGAGGCCACACCCACCGGGATTGATTTGAATCGTTTTGCCTTGTCATGCAACCTCAGCCCGGTTGAATTGGAAGCGCTGTGTCGGGATGTGCCGCTGGTCGTGGTTGACCGCACTGCCTTCCCGATTCAAGTCTGGGAATCTTTGCGGCAGGCTGTGCTGGAACGGCTGGCGGAAGCGCACAAGCTTTCACCCGATATGCTCGGACCGGATGCAAACAGGTTGCGCAAGTTGGCGGCACCGCGTCTGGCACGCGCTATTTTTGGCAGCCTGCTTGGGACATTGCGGGACGAAGGGCGCATCATGCAAAGCGGGCCTTGGCTGCATTTGCCGGAGCATCGCATCACGCTTTCACCCGTCGATCAGATCGTCTGGCACAAGGTGGCACCTCTGCTGCTGGATCAACCGTTTCAGCCGCCCAGGGTGCGCGATCTGGCTAACACCTTGCAGGTGGATGAAACGCGCATGCGGCTGCTGTTGCAGCAACTGGCAGCGATGGGAGAAGTTTACCGGGTGGCTCACGACCATTATTTTATGCCGCAATCGGTTGAGCAGCTTGCTACCATTGCCCGCGAAATCGCAGCCGATCAACCGGATGGCAAGATTACAGCGGCCCTGTTCCGAAACCGTATCGGCACCGGACGCAAGCTGGCAATCCAGATACTGGAGTTTTTCGATGCTGGCGCCATCACCCGGCGTGCGGGTGACGCGCATCACCTGCGTTGAGGATTTGAGGTAGTATTTGTGAGCTGCTGCTCAATTGATTCATTTAGAAACATTGGAAGAGATGCGTTCCCCGGTGGGGCGGCCAGACTTCAAATCTGGCAAGGGCCGTCAGTCGGTTCTTGGTGGGTTCGACTCCCACTCTTTTCCGCCAACTATTTCAGCCAACCGGGCTATGAGCCCGTATTGTGTGCACCAACACTTTATTTTATTGCGGTTTTCATCAGTCATTACATCCGCTCACCCTGCTGTTTCGACAAGCTCAGCACAGAATATTCGGTGCCTGTCGAAGGATCAAACCGCGTGCAGATTGGGCTTCGATACCTCAGTCCGAACGGAATGACCGTCACAAAGTATGTAAGCCTTGATAGTGCGATACGACTTTGTCTTTTGTCGACAGCTATTTATTTGGCTCGGACAAGCGTTCTGCCGCCTGCACGGTATTTGCCACCAGCATGGTGATGGTCATCGGGCCGACGCCGCCGGGGACCGGGGTGATGTAGCCGGCCACTTCTTTCACGCTGGCGAAGTCCACATCGCCGACCAGCTTGCCTTCCGCGTTGCGATTGATGCCGACATCGATCACGACCGCGCCGGGCTTGACCATCTCGCCGGTGATGAAGTTGGCCTTGCCCACTGCCGCGACCAGAATATCGGCATCGCGGGTGTGCTTGGCCAGATCAACGGTCTTGGAGGTGCAGATCGTCACGGTGGCATTCTTGTGCAACAGCATCAGCGCCATCGGTTTGCCGACGATGTTGCTGCGCCCCACGACCACGGCGTGTTTGCCTTCGATCGCGATGCCGGTCTTTTCCAGCAGCACCATCACGCCATACGGTGTGCAGGAGGGGAAGGGAGTATCGCCGGTCACCAGCGCGCCGACATTTTTTTCGTGAAAGCCGTCCACGTCCTTGTCCGGGTTGATCGCCTCGATGATTTTGTGCGCATCCAGATGTTTGGGTAGCGGCAGTTGCACGAGGATGCCGTGTATCTTCGGATCGCTATTCAACGCGGCGATTTCGGCCAGCAGTGCAGTCTCGGAAATGTCGCTGCCCAGCTCGATGTGCTTCGAATACAGCCCCAGTTCCGCACAGGCTCTGACTTTATTCGCGACATACACTTTGGAGGCGGGGTCGTTGCCCACAATGACTGCCGCCACAAGGTGTGGTGCTGCCAAGTTGCTGTGCCGATTAAAGGCCGACAATTGTTGATATAGACGTTGACAAAATTCAGAATTGACATTTGTCTCGCGAAGTGCTCTTATGCCTTCATATCGAAAAGGTTTTTCTTGATTTGTTATTTTGTTTTTCTTGATTTGTTATTTTGTTGTCCATTACATATACAACATAGGGAGGCATAGAAAATGCAAGTCACACGAAGGCAATTCTTTAAAGTCTGCGCCGGCGGATTGGGTGCTTCCAGCATGGCAATGCTGGGCTTCGCGCCCAACGATGCGCTGGCGGAGGTGCGCGAGTTCAAGTTGACGCGCACTACCGAAACCCGCAACACCTGCCCGTACTGTTCTGTGGGCTGCGGCATCCTGATCTACAACCTGGGCGATAAAGCCAAGAACGTCCATGGAAAAGTCATCCATATCGAAGGCGACCCGGATCACCCGGTAAATCGCGGCACGCTCTGCCCCAAAGGCGCCGGCCTGATGGATTTCGTGCAGAGTCCCAACCGCCTCAAATATCCCGAATATCGCTCCCCCGGCAGCAAGGAATGGACACGCATTTCCTGGGACGATGCCTTTACCCGTATCGCCAAATTGATGAAGGAAGACCGGGACAAGAATTTTGTGGCCAAGAACAAGGACGGTGCCACCGTGAACCGCTGGTTGACCACCGGTTTCCTGGCTGCTTCCGCTTCCAGCAACGAATCAGGCTATCTCACCCACAAAGTGGTGCGCAGCCTGGGGATGCTCGCATTCGATAATCAAGCACGCGTTTGACACGGACCTACGGTGGCAAGTCTTGCCCCTACGTTCGGCCGCGGTGCCATGACCAACCATTGGGTCGACATCAAGAATGCCGATCTGATTCTCGTGATGGGCGGCAATGCCGCCGAGGCTCATCCTTGCGGCTTCAAGTGGGTTACGGAAGCCAAGGCCAACCGCAATGCCAAGCTGATCGTGGTGGATCCGCGCTTCACGCGTTCCGCCGCGGTATCGGATTTTTATGCGCCGATACGCTCCGGTTCCGACATCGCCTTTCTGGGCGGGCTGATCAATTACCTGCTGACCAACGACAAGATTCACCACGAGTATGTGCAAAATTACACCGACTTCAGTTTTCTGGTGAAGGACGAGTACAAATTCGAGAACGGCATTTACTCCGGATATAACAAGGAGAAGCGCAGTTACGACAAATCCACCTGGGGCTACCAGATCGGCAAGGATGGCTTCGTGGTCACCGACCCGACGCTGAAAAATCCGCGCTGCGTGTATCAGTTGATGAAGGCGCATTACTCGCGCTACACGCCGGATATGGTGAACAATATCTGTGGCACGCCCAAGGATGCCTTCCTGAAAATCTGCGAGATGATCGCGGAGACCTCCAAGCCCGACAAGACCATGACCATCATGTATGCGCTGGGATGGACGCAGCACTCGCAGGGTACGCAGATGATCCGCGCCGGTGCGATGGTGCAGCTGTTGCTGGGTAACATCGGCGTGGCGGGCGGCGGCATGAATGCCCTGCGCGGCCACTCCAACATCCAGGGTCTGACCGATCTGGGCGCGCTGTCCAATCTGTTGCCGGGGTACATGACGCTGCCCGGCGATGCCGAGCAGGACTACAACAAATATATCGAGACGCGCGCTTTCAAACCGCTGCGCCCGGGCCAGATGAGCTACTTGCAGAACTACGGCAAGTTCTTCGTCAGCAACATGAAGGCCTGGTTCGGCGATGCCGCGACCAAAGAAAACGACTGGTGCTACAGCTGGCTGCCCAAGCTCGACAAGGTCTACGACATCCTGCAGGTGTTCGAGAACATGAGCAAGGGCGAGGTCAACGGCTACTTCTGCCAAGGCTTCAACCCGCTCGCTTCGGCACCGTGCAAGGTGAAGATCTCCGGCTCCCTCGCTAAACTCAAGTACCTCGTCATCATCGATCCGCTGACGACCGAAACCTCCGAGTTCTGGCAGAACCACGGCGAGTATAACGACGTGGATCCGTCCAAGATCCAGACCGAAGTGTTCCGCCTGCCTTCCACCTGCTTTGCGGAAGAGGACGGCTCGCTGGTCAGTTCCAGCCGCGTGCTGCAATGGCACTGGAAGGCCACTGAACCGCCGGCCGAGGCGAAAGCTGATCCCGAGATCATGGCGGGCATCTTCTTCAAGCTGAAGGAGATGTACAAAAAAGACGGCGGTGCTTTCCCCGACCCTATCCTGAATCTGAACTGGAAACATCGTCAGCCGGCTTCGCCTTCTCCGGAGGAACTGGCGAAAGAATTTTCCGGCAAGGCTTTGCAGGATGTGACCGATCCCAAGGATAAGACCAAGGTGCTCGTGAAAGCCGGCGAGCAGCTGAATGGTTTCGCGGAGTTGCGCGACGACGGTTCCACATCGTGCGGTTGCTGGATCTTTGCGGGCAGTTGGTCGGAGAAGGGCAACCTGATGGCGCGGCGGGACAACTCAGATCCGTTCGGCCTGGGGCAAACGCTCAACTGGGCATATGCCTGGCCGGCGAACCGGCGCATCTTGTACAACCGTGCATCCTGCGATCTCACCGGCAAACCGTACGATGCAAAACGCAAGGTGATCGGCTGGGACGCCGCCGCAAAAAAATGGACCGGCTCGGACATCCCGGATTTCAAGCCCGATTCAGCGCCGGAAGAAGGCATGAATCCGTTCATCATGAACCCGGAAGGCGTGGCGCGTTTCTTTGCGATCGACAAGTTTGCGGATGGTCCTTTCCCGGAACACTACGAACCGATGGAATCGCCGATAGCCAACAATCCCATGCATCCGGACAATCCGCTGGCGCGATCCAACCCTGCGGCGCGGGTGTTCAAGGAAGACTGGGCGACGTTCGGCACGCCGGACAAGTTCCCTTATGTGGGGACCACCTACCGGCTCACCGAGCATTTCCATTTCTGGACCAAGCATGCGAGGTTGAATGCCATCATGCAGCCGGAACAGTTCGTGGAGATCGGCGAAGAGCTGGCCAAGCAGAAAGGTATCAAGGCCGGTGATCACGTGCGGGTCAAGTCCAAGCGCGGTTTCATCATCGCCGTGGCGGTCGTCACCAAGCGCCTGAAGATGCTCACCGTGGCAGGCCAACAGGTGCACACCGTGGGCATTCCGATCCACTGGGGCTTTATGGGTCTGGCCAAGAACGGGTACATCACCAACACCCTGACCCCGTTCGTGGGCGACGCTAACGCTCAGACGCCTGAATTCAAATCGTTCCTCGTGGACGTTGAAAAGGCATAGGGGGCGATATGGCACTTCAATCGTTAGACATCAAAGCACGTTCCGCGACTACGACGCCTTCTCCCAGCGCACGGGAAACGATGGAGGTGGCGAAGCTCATCGATATTTCCAAATGCATCGGCTGCAAGGCATGCCAGGTAGCCTGCATGGAGTGGAACGATTTGCGCGACGAAGTCGGCACGAATGTCGGCGTGTACGACAATCCGCCCAATCTCAGCGCCCAGTCATGGACAGTGATGCGCTACTCCGAAGTGGAAGTGGAGGCAAACAAGCTGGAGTGGCTGATCCGCAAGGACGGTTGCATGCACTGCGCCGATCCGGGCTGCCTCAAGGCTTGTCCGGCGCCCGGCGCGATCGTCCAGTACAGCAACGGCATCGTCGATTTTCATCAGGAAAATTGTATCGGTTGCGGCTACTGCATCACCGGCTGCCCGTTCGATATACCGCGCATCTCGAAAAAAGACAGCAAGGCGTACAAATGCACGCTGTGCTCTGACCGTGTGGCAGTGGGGATGGAGCCGGCCTGCGTCAAGACCTGCCCCACCGGTGCGATCGTGTTCGGCACCAAGGATGACATGATCCATCATGCCGAGGGGCGCATCACCGACCTCAAGAGCCGCGGCTACGCGAATGCGGGATTGTACGACCCGCAGGGGGTGGGCGGCACGCACGTGATGTATGTGCTGCAGCATGCCGATAAGCCCGAGCTATTCAGCGGTCTGCCCAAGAACCCTTCGATCAGCGCGATGGTCGGCCTATGGAAGGGCATCACCAAACCGTTGACCTCCTTTGCCCTCGGCATGCTCGCCGTCGGCACCTTGTTCCACTACGTCATGAAGGGCCCCAATGAGGTCTCGAAAGACATCGAGAAGGAGTTCGAAAATGAATCGTAATCCCAATGACATAGTCCGCTATACGGCTTACGAACGCGCCAATCACTGGGCAGTCGGGATGAGCTTCATCCTGTTGGCGCTATCCGGGCTTGCTTTGTTCCATCCGGCGTTCTACCCGCTCAGCCTGTTGTTGGGCGGCGCTGTCTGGGCGCGCATTCTCCATCCCTTCATCGGGGTGTTGATGGCGCTGCTTTTTATCATGATGTTTTTCCGTTTCTGGAAGCTGAACATCATTACTCAGGTCGACAAAGAATGGTTGAGCCGTGTCAAAGAAATGGTGGATGGCGATGACCACAACATGCCGGAATCGGGCAAGTACAACGGCGGCCAGAAAATAATGTTCTGGCTGGCGGCAGTCTGCATGGTGCTGCTATTGGTATCCGGCATCGTCATCTGGCGTGCTTATTTTTCCGGCCTGTTCCCGATCGGGCTGATCCGCTTTTCCTCGCTCTTGCATGCAGCCGTGGCGGCGTTCATGATCGGACTGATCATCGTTCATGTCTATGCCGCGATCTGGACCAGGGGCACCATACGCGCGATGTTGTATGGCACCGTCAGCCGCGCCTGGGCAAAACAGCACCATCCGGCGTGGTTCAGGCAGATCACCGGCGGAGGGAAATGAATACCGCAACTCGCATCATCGAACCGGGGCAGCTCGAAGCCCCGGCCGGGCAGATTCCGTTTCTCCGCTTGGCCGAACCAAATGTTTTCAAGCAACGGGCAGAGCGGTTACTGCAACTTTCCCAGCAGCATTCCTTCGGTGCTTACCTGAGTTTCCTGGCGACTCTGGCGCAGGCACAGCATGAGGTGCTGACTCATTTCCCGACGGTGCCGCTGCCTTCACCTGAACAGCAGGCATTGTGCCGCGAACATGGCATGCCGGTGCTCGGAGCGCAAGCGTGGCACAGAGACGCCGCCTGGCGGGATGGACTGAAAGCGATCCTGCATCACATGATGGCGGCCCCCCTGCCCGCTCCCGCAAGCGCGGCCGTCGACCGTTTGATGAACATGGGCGAGGCCGAACTGGAGGAGATCGCGAACAAGTTGTTGGCGGGTGACCTGGCAACAGTCGGCGCGCAGGACATGCCGTTTGTCGCCGCTGCCCTGCAGGTCTATTGGACACACATGGCTACAGCATTGGGAGAACATGCCATCGGCAAGCTGGAACAGGGCGGGTTGTGTCCGGTGTGCGGCTCCCATCCGGTCGCGGGCATCGTGCGCATAGGCGGCGCACAGCAGGGGCTGCGCTATCTTTCATGCTCCCTGTGCGCCACGGAGTGGCATATGGTGCGCATCAAGTGCAGCAGTTGCGAATCCACCCGCGGCATCAATTATTATGTCCTGGAAGGATCGAATGGTGCCATCAAGGCGGAGAGTTGCGATGAGTGCAACTCGTACCTGAAGTTGTTGTACATGGAAAAGGACCACCAGGTGGAACCCGTAGCCGACGACTTGGCCAGCCTGGCCCTGGATGTATTGATGGACGAAACGGGCAAGGCGCGCAGCGGCCCGAATCTGTTTTT
>Ga0208079_1001960_pt1 | contig 10350 bp, 9 predicted proteins | sample NGESurdeep092012_5_FD_184474 | JGI IMG/M metagenome (GOLD analysis project Ga0208079, IMG submission 184474) | Arctic peat soil microbial communities from Barrow, Alaska - NGEE Surface sample 210-2 deep-092012 (SPAdes) | ecosystem: Environmental > Terrestrial > Soil > Wetlands > Peat ... | reverse complement strand
TGCAGGACTGATCCGTCAAGCCCTGACCGGTGGCGAGGATCGGGTGTCAGAGTGTGCTTGGTGTGGTTGAACAGAGACGTGGGTTCGATTATAGTCGAGGTATCTCGAACAGAGTCGAAGTATCTCGATTATTCTCTCATCAGAGGAGCGGCGCGTGGACCTCGCTCATCCGCTTGCTGTGGTCACGCCCACGCTGGACGGCGACATCTTGGCGGTGCTTGCGCTCGTCGATACGGCCTTCACCCCGCGGCAGCTTCACGGGATGCTGTCTCAACATTCTGAGGATGGCATCCGCCGGGCACTGCGACGTCTGACAAGTCAGGGCATCGTCTCGGACGCGCGTGCAGGTAATGCCTACCTGTACCGGCTGAGCCGTTCTCACCTCGCGGCGGAGCCCATCATCGAGCTTGCCCGGATGCGCCAGACATTCCTTGCGCGCCTCGAGGACAGGCTCGGAAGCTGGGCTGTTGCGCCGGTGTATGGCGCGATCTTCGGGTCGGTCGCACGAGGGTCGATGCGTATCGACAGTGACATCGACCTGCTGTTGATCCGGCCTGATGAGGGCGACCGGGATCGGTGGGACGATCTCGTCGCTCAACTGACTGCTGACGTCACGGCATGGACGGGAAACGACACCCGCGTGCTGGAGTTCAGTGAGTCCGAAGTCCTCCGGTCCGGACGGCAGGAACCTGTGTTGAGGGACGTGGTGGCTCACGGGCTCACCGTGGCCGGCACCGCGGACTGGCTGCGCCGGGCGTTGCCCGCGAAGGAGCCAAACGATGCCCGGAGCTAGACGTTGTACGCCCCAGGTGCGCGAGGGTCGTCTCGCCAAGGCGAACCAGTTCGTCGCGGTAGCAAGGGACGTGGCCGACCTTGCCGACCAGGCGAAGGACGTCGCGGACGCGTACGTGACGTTGCTCGTGCACGCGGGCATCGCCGCCGCTGATGTCATCTGCTGCGCAAGACTCGGCGAGTACGCCCATGGCGTGGACCACAACGACGCCATCGCCCTACTCAAGACGGCCGACGCAGCCGCGGCACGACACCTCGAGACACTGCTGAAGATGAAGACACGCGTCGGTTACGGGCACACCCCTGCGTCGCAGGAAGACCTCAAGAAGGCGCAACGTGCTGGGGATGCACTCCTCAAGGCTGCTCGCGCCGTCTGAGCCGGTTAGTGAAAACCGATGACGGCGCTTGGCTGAGTTCTGTCGCTCCGGGTGAGGGTTGCGATCAGGCCTTCGCCTCTCAGAGCCACCTCTGCCCGGGTGGCGGCCACTCCAAGCGTGAAGTCATCAGGCGCCGTGAGCCGGATCGCGTCGCCGTCGACATGACCGGTGGCGTCGGGGCAGGCCAGCAGGGCAACCCTCAGCGCTCGACTCGCTTTGGCCGCAACGGTTTCGGCGTTCATGGACGGGATGCCGACCCCAGCCGCCTCTGCGGTTCCCGGCGCGACGCCCAAGGCGGCGCGCACAGCTTCAGCCTGACCCAGGCTGAACCAGTCACCCGGCCCTGTCCGGACCAGATCTCTTGCTCCAGTGTCTGACTCGTCATCGTGGACGTACTGGCCCAGACCCCGGATATGGGCGACTGGCACACCGGTCGCTTTGCCCTTGACCAGGTCGGCGGCGGCGGCGATCTCGTCAGCGACGCACCGTTCCGTCACCCAGAGGAGCCGCCCGTCGGCGTCTGTAGAACCCCGCAGGTCATCGACGACCTGGATGCCGGCGGCCCCCAACGCGAAGTCGACCTGACCGATCCGCCAAGGCCGGCCGGCGGTGTCGCTGAGAACGACGCCCAGCCGGAGATGCCTGCCCGAGCGGGCCTCCCACCCGGTTCTGACGCCGACCCGGATCCCGGCTGCGACGGCATCGGGATCGTCCGGCAGGACCAACACGATCGAGTCGTCGGCCGTGTTGGAGGCGTCGACACCTGCAGCGGCCATCACCGGCCCGGCGACCGTCTCCACGATGCTGGTGATGCCCAACGGGGTTATCCGCTCGGCCACGACCCTCACCGTTTGGGACACCACCATGTCGTCCCGCTCCGCGAGGGGTGCGCTGAGTCCCATCGCCTTGGACGCGATCTTGCTCGAGACGACCAGAATGTCACCGTCGTCGAGCTCGATCCTATTGTCCTGCAACGCTTTCAGCACGAGTTCGACAAGATCGTCCCCCCGGCGCACTTCAGGGAACCCGAGCAGCGGGGTGAGCGTGACGACCGAGGTGCGTGCCGTCATACCGACGGGGTCCTGCGAAGCTTCAGCGCGAGATCAACAGCCGCCCCGGCGATGTCGGCGGTGGTCTCGAGGTCGTTCATCCACAGTGGCCGGGCCTGGACCTCGAGCCGGGGAGGGAACCCGATACCCGGCTCATCCAGGTCATCGACCAGCCAACCATCCAGGAAGTCCGCGTAGAGGCCGGCCACAGCCTGCGCCGTGCACTCGACCCCGATGGCCGTCAGACAGGCGTCGGCATGTCCGCGAACGGGCGCGCCACCGATCAGGGGGGACACGCCGACGACCGGAGCGACGCTGCCACGTAACGCATCCCGCACCCCCGGCACCCCCAGGATGATGCCGATCGAGACGACCGGGTTGCTCGGAGGCAGCAGGATGATGTCGGCCTCACGGATGGCGTCGAGCACGCCGGGCGCAGCGGTGGCACGGTCCATGCCGACGGCGATGAATTTGCGGGCGGGGACGGCGGCGCGCATCCGGACCCACCACTCCTGGAAGTGGACTGCTCGCTGCGGACTGTCACCCTCGCCATCGCCGTCTTCGCTGTCGATGACGACGTGGGTCTCGACGGGGGAGTCCGACATCGGCAGCAGTCTCACGCCCTGATCGGGCAGGCCCCAGCGGTCGCACAGCCGGGCGGTCACCTCCGAGAGCGAGAGGCCCTGCCCCAGCCACTGGCTGCGTGCGATGTGGGTGCCGAAGTCGCGATCGCCAAGACCGAACCACTGCGGCATCGCCCCGTATGCCGCGAGCTCGCCCTGGACGGACTGCGTCTCGTCGGCGCGGCCCCAGCCCTGTTCCTCGTTGATGCCGCCGCCGAGCGTGTACATGACGGTGTCGAGGTCGGGGCAGACCCGTAGCCCGAACAGGGTGATGTCGTCACCGGTGTTGCCGATCACGGTGATGGTGGAGTCGGACAGGGCGGGCGTGCGGTCGAGATGGGTGCGCAAACCACGCAGGAAGCGTGCTCCGCCCACTCCACCGGCCAGGGCGGTGATGCGCATGTCGGCAGTCTGTCAGGGCGAGGTGTGGAACGGCGACTGCGGCCGCAGCTGAGGCGGGAGGAGACCTGTGGGCGTTATGCGGGATTTGTGACTCCAGGTCAGCTGCCCAATATCAGAGATCCGCTTGACTTCCACGTATGACACGCGTGTAATTCCATTGTTGTCATCCAACGGGACCACCCGACAAGATCACTTCGGCGCAGAGCTCGTCCCAGCAGATCGTGAAGGCGGGATTGGCAACCGGTCGAGGATCAGGTGCGGGTTTTCCCGACAGGTCCGATCAACATTACTACTGGCGATTGTTGGGTCGAGGAGGGGCCGTGCGAGAGCTACAGCTGATCACGAACGTGGAGCTGATCCAAGCCGCCGAGGACGAGGGCGAGCTGTCCTGGCAGGAGCGCGCGTTGTGCGCCCAGACCGATCCCGAGGCGTTCTTCCCTGAGAAGGGCGGCTCCACCCGCGAGGCCAAGAAGGTCTGCGTGGGTTGCGATGTCCGCGGCGAGTGCCTGGAGTACGCGCTCGCACACGACGAGCGGTTCGGCATCTGGGGCGGGCTGTCCGAGCGCGAGCGCCGCAAGTTCAAGAAGCATGCGGTTTAGTCGCTTCGGCGACGTCGCGGGACCGTTCCTGATCTGATGACGCTTGCCCCGCCCCGTGGCACGATCCACCAACACTCGCCGAGCACTGAGACGTCATCACCCAGCGATCAGGGGGTCGCGCGTCACGCTGTGAGACCGGTCATTGTCACGGGGTTGCTGGTCGTCCATGACGGCGCGGCGTGGCTGGACGAGTGCCTGGATGCCCTTGGACTGCAGACGCGCCCGCTGGATCGGTTGGTCATCGTCGACACCGGCTCCATCGATGACAGCCGCGAGATCGCGGCGGCCCACGAACGGATCCGCCAGGTGATCGGCGACGTCCTGACGATCACCGCCCCCCGCGGGTGCACCTTCGGTGATGCGGTCGGTCGCGCGGTCGACCAGCTGCTTGCCCGGTCGGTGTGGTCCGTGGGGACCGACCCCAGCGACCCCAGCCTCAGCAAATCCCTCAGCGAACCCAGCCAGGGGGAGTGGCTCTGGCTGCTCCACGACGACAGCGCTGCCGATCCCGGGGCCCTGGACCATCTGCTGGATGCGGCCCGCCGGTCACCCTCGGTCGGCGTCGCCGGCCCCAAGCTCACCACGTGGGACGACCCGTCACGTCTGCTCCAGGTGGGGCAGCAGGTCACCCGCGCCGGCGGTCGTGCGGGTGGTCCGGCGACCGGCGAACCTGACCAGGGTCAGCACGACCACCGCGGCGACGTGCTGAGTGTCAACACCTCGGGGATGCTCATCCGGCGCGAGGTCTTCGACTCTCTCGGGGGTTTCGACCCCAAGCTCGGGCAGCTCGGCGATGGCCTGGATCTCTGCTGGCGGGCGCACCTGGCCGGTCATCGGGTCGTGGTCGTGCCCAAGGCACGCATGCGTGAGGCTGCGGCCTCGGCCAACGGCGCACGCTCGACCGGTTTCTCGGCCGACGCCGCCAGACGCCGCGACCGCCGCCATGGCCGCCAGGTGGCGCTCGCCAGAAGCTCCCCGTATGCCGTGCCCTTCCTCGCGCTCTGGATCGCCTCGGCCAGCCTCGTCTCGGCTGCGGTCCTGCTCGCGGTCAAGCAGCCCCGGCGGGCCTGGGAGGAGCTGGGCGACCTCGGGTCGGTGATGACCCCCTGGCGTCCGCTGGCGGCGCGGTGGCGCGCACGCGGCGTACGGCGGATCCGGCGCCGCGACCTGCGCGGGTTGTTCGTCTCGCCGCGAGACGGCTTCCGCCAGGCCCTGGACGCCGTCCACGACGCGGTCGAGACCGGGTCGGCGTCCGATGACCGCGTCGGCATCGCGCAGGCTCTGGAGACCGGGCCGGTCTCCGAGGACAGCGAGTCCCTTGAGCGGCTGCCGGCCGGAATCGCCGCTCGGGTCCTGCGCCATCCCGGCTTCCTGGCGGTGCTGGTCGGCGCCCTGCTGTCGATCGCGACGTGGCGATCGCTGATCGGGTCACTCATCTCTCCCAGCGGTCTTGGTGTCGCCGGCGGCGAGCTGCTCCCCGTGTCCGGCGGAGCGTCCGGGCTCTGGCACGCCTGGCTGGACGGATGGCACGGGGCGGGCTTGGGCAGTGCCCTTGAGCCGGCTCCCTATCTGCCGCTCCTGTCGGCGGGGGCCTGGGTCGTCGAGCACCTGCCGTTCGTTGGTGCCCCCACCGCCTCGGTCGGCGTCTCGATCGGCTGGCTGCTGGCAGGGGCCATCCCTCTGTCCGCGTGGACGGCGTACCTCGCTGCTCGAGTCGCAACCCGAGCACCCTGGCCGCGGGCGTGGGCGGCGTTGGCCTGGGCGTCGCTCGGGACCTTGACCACGGCGCAGGCCAGCGGACGGCTCGGCGCCGTTGTCGCCCACATCCTGCTGCCTTTGGTGGCGGCCGGAATCGTCTGCGCCACACAGCGATCCACGCGTGCGTCGGTCACCTTCGGCACCGCTCTGGCCATGGCGGTGCTCGGCGCCTTCAACCCTGCGCTGGCCGTGCTGGCGGCTTTCGCTGCGCTTGTGTTGATCGTCGGAGGGCACGGGGCAACCCGTCTCCACGCCCTGGTGCTTCTGCTGGTCCCAGCTGGGTTGTTGGGGCCATGGATCCTGCGCCTGGTCGCTGACCCGTTGCTCCTGCTGGGCGGGCCGGGCCTGACGCGCTGGCATGCCGAGACGTCGGCGCCGTGGCAGCTCGCCTTGCTTCACCCGGGCGGTCCGGGTTCCTATCCGGTGCTGCTGTCGGCGCCGCTCGTCCTGGCGGGTGTCGTGGCCATGATGCGGCGCGACAAGGCCTCCCGAGCGATGACGGCCCTGGCGTTGCTCGCGGTGGTCGGCATGGCACTTGGCCTGGCGTCACCACACGTCATCGCGACCGTGATTCCGCAGGACATGGCCGGTGCGGGGAGCCCGATCACCGTGTGGGCCGGCATCGGGCTCGACATCGCAGGGTTGGCGTTGATCGCGGCTGCAGTGCTCGGCTTCGACGGGCTCTCGGGTCGGCTCTCACACGCCGGCTTCGGCTGGCGCCAGATCCTGGTCGCCCCCGTGGTCGTTGCGGCTGTCGTCGGCGTCGTGGCGAGTGTCGCGATGGCGGGCTGGCTCGGCGTGGGCAAGGCGATGGCCGCGACGTCGCCCAGCATGCCCGCCGTTGCAGCAGATCAGGCCCAGGGGCCGCTGGGCAGCCGGCTCCTCGTCATGAACCGTGACGCGGGCGCCATCGGCTATCGGCTGGTGGGCAGTGAGCCCGGCACGATTGCCCGCGACCTGCCGAGCGCTGCTGTTGAACCGGACCCACTGCTGGCCGCCACAGTCACGATCGCGCTAGGTGAGCGCGATGTGACGTCGGTCAACGCTGCCCGGAACATGCTCGCCGATCTTGGTGTGGGGTTCGTGGGGTTCCGGGGTGCGCCGACCGAGCCGCTGGTCCGCCGACTTGACGCCACGGCGGGGTTGACCAGGCTCGGCGACAGCCAGGAGCTGATTCTGTGGCGAGTCCTGCCGCTCGCCAATGCGATGAGCTCGTCGCGGCTCCGGCTCGAGGACGCCAAGGGCGCGCCCCTCCAGTCGATTGCGGTCACCGGGGACCATGGCCAAACCGATGTGCGCGTCGGCGCGGCGACGGGTCGCGTGGCCGCCGTCGGGCGTCGACTGGTCGTGGCGGAGCCTGTCGGTTGGGCAGACCACGCGCGGGTGATGTTCTCGGGACGCGAGGTGGCAGCTGTCGGCGGCGCGGGGCAGCCGACATACAACCTGCCTTCTGGTGCGGGCCGGCTCACCATCACCCTTGCGCCGACCCAGCCATGGTGGCGTTGGGGGCAGCTGGGTCTTCTGTTGGTTGTGTGCTTCCTGGCGGCGCCGTTCGGCTCGTCCCGTCGACGGAGGACCGCATGAGAGGCGTATTGCGCTCGCTCGCCGTCGCGGCCGCCGGCACCGGACTGGTCCTTGGCGCGACCTACCTGCCGGCACCGTTGAGCCTGGCACGCGGGACCAGCCATGGGCCCGCGACGACACCGCGCGTCGAACCGGTCACACAGGCCCAGGTCATCTGCCCTGGGCCTGAGGCGCTCGGCATCGCAGGCCTGAAGGACTCACGGGCACAGGTGGCGTCTGTGACTGCCGTCGCCGCCCCTCAGTCGGCTTTGCCGACGGGTCTTGCCGTCGGCCAGAACGCCGGAACCCTCACGATGAGTGGGCTTCCGACCGGTGGAACATGGGCCGACCCGGTGACGGTGCGCGGCCAGACCGCCTCGGGCCAGATCTCCACGGCGCAGTCAGCGTTGGTCTCGGGAGAGGGCGCCATGGCACCGGGAACCGTTGCCACGCAACGCTCCTGGGTCAAGAGCGGAGACAACCGTGCGCTGGTCACCGCCGCCTGCATGCCGGCCGCAGCCTCCTCGTGGCTCGTCGCCGGTGGCGGCGCTCCGGGTCGTCGGGAACGTCTGATCCTGACCAACCCCGGGCCAAACGCTGTGACCGTCGATCTCACCGTCCTCGGCGTCAACGGCCCGATCCAGTCGCCCAACGGCCACGGTCTGGTCGTCGGCCCGCACGCACGAACGGTCGTCCTGCTCGATGCCATCGCCGGGTCCGAGCCGTCGCCGGTTGTCCATGTCGTCGTCCAGGGCGGCGAAGTCGCTGCCGTCCTGAGCGATGCCTGGCTCGATGGAGTCATCCCTCGTGGTGGCGATGACACAGCACCGGTGGCGGCACCGGCCCGCGAGCAGGTCATGGCTGGTGTGGCAATCGATGGTCGAGCGACCTTGCGGATTGCCGTGCCGGGGAACGGCGAGGCTGTCGTCGAGGCGCGGGTGCTCACCACAAGCGGCCCAAAACCGTTGGATGCCAACGGTGTGACGCGCGTGGCGGCTCACAGCACCAAGGACATCGACCTCAGCGCATTGCCGCCGGGCGCCTATGCCGTCCAGGTTCGGGCCGACGTTCCGGTCGTCGCCGCAACAATGGTCGACCGACGGCTGGCCCCCGGCGCCCCGTCCGATCTGGCCTGGTCCGGTGCCTCTGGGCCGATCACGACGTTGGCCGGCATGGCTCTGGATGGCAAGGCATTGGGCGGCCCCGGTGGCACCGGGCTCAGGGGGCGACTTGATCTCGCGGCGACGTACGATCCTGCGTCCGTCCTGGTGACGACCGTGGGTGACAGCGGCCAGGCCAGCACGAAAGAGGTTGCCATTGGGGCAGACTCGGTGTCTTCGCTTGCGTTGGACGGCGCCACGTCCGTGTGGGTCACCCCCCTGACGGGAGTCGTCCGGGCTGCCGTCCTGACGTGGGTCACCGACGCGGGCGGAACCCTGTTGAGCGTGACACCGATGGCGGATCTCACGCTGACCACCACCTCGGTGGTGCTGCGAGAGCTGCGGAACTGAGCGCTGTGAGACCTAGTCGCCGTCGGGGTCGTAGCCTGCGTCGAGCTCGCGCGGGTCGACACCCAACAGCGACGCAGCCTGCTCGACGACCACGTCGTTGACCAAGGCCGCAAGCTCGCGGGAGTCGGTGGCCCGGGTCTCGACGGGCCGCCGATAGACCACGATGCGTGCAGGCATCTTGCCCTGCGCGGCGAACAGCCGGCCCAAGGGCACATCCGAGGACTCCCACGGTGCGGGATCGCTGGGCGGCACGTCCTCAACCGCGAACTCGGCGTCACCCAGCGGCCGCCCGAGGCGCTGCTCGATACGGGCGGCAGCGTCGAGCACGAGCTCGTCGAACTGCTCGGCTCGCGTGGCCATCGCGGGCACCGGAGGCCAGGCCATCGGGCCCCGCAGACCTCGACCGTGCCGGTCCCGGCGAGGGCTCAAAGGGGCGCTCGCAGAGGTCATGAGTCAACCCTACGGCGTGGTGTGCGCGGGGTGTCGTTGATGGGGAATACAGTCCATCCGTGAGTCTGTCGCGTCAGTGTTCCCGCACCGCCTGTTCCGGTGGCGCCATTGCGACATTGACCTATGTCTACTCGGACCAGACCGCTGTCCTGGGGCCGCTGGCAACCTACGCAGAGCCGCACACCTACGACTTGTGCGCCGTGCACGCCGAGGGTCTGACCGTGCCGCGCGGCTGGGACGCCATCCGCCTCGCAACGGAGTTCGTGGACCCCGGTCCCACCCAGGACGACCTGTTGGCGCTTGCCGATGCCGTGCGTGAAGCCGGCCGGCCCCGACAGGTCGCCGGGACCGTCGCCGCGAGCACGCCGTACGAGGCCGACGAGAGTGGCACCATCGAGACCGGTCGGCGCGGTCATCTGCGGATCCTGCGCGATAGATAGGCTCGAGCACGTGAGTGCTCCGAGACTGTCCGAGTTCATCAAGGCCTATGACGTGCGCGGTCTGGTGCCGCAACAGCTGAACGACGCCGTCGCGTTCGCGATCGGATCGGCGTTCACGCAGGTCGTTGCCCTGCCCGACGGTGCGACGTCGATCGTCATCGGGCACGACATGCGCGAGTCCTCGCCCGACCTTTCCCGAGCCTTCGCAGCAGGCGCCGCAGCCAACGGCCTGGACGTCACTCTCATCGGGCTGTGCTCCACCGACGGCCTGTACTACGCGAGCGGTGCCCTCGACGTCCCCGGCGCGATGTTCACCGCCAGCCACAACCCCGCGCAGTACAACGGCATCAAGCTCTGCCGCTCCGGCGCCCGCCCCGTCGGGCAGGACACCGGGCTGGGGCAGATCCGAGACCTGGCCCAGTCATTGCTGGACTCCGACGCAGTGCCCCAGACGCTTCGGGGCGACGTTCCCACCGGCACCATCAGTGAGCGCGACGTCCTCGCGGACTATGCGCTCTTCCTGCGGGGGCTGGTCGACCTCCGGGAGAACCGACCCCTGACGGTGGTCGTCGATGCCGGCAATGGCATGGGCGGTCACACGGTGCCCGCGGTGTTGGGCACCCACAGTGGGCTGCCGGCGTTGCCGCTGGCCGTCATACCGCTGTTCTTCGAGCTGGACGGGACCTTCCCCAACCACGAGGCCAACCCGCTGGCACCCGAGAACCTGGTCGACCTCCAGGCCGCGGTCATTGCCCATGGCGCCGACCTCGGGCTGGCGTTCGACGG
>Ga0208079_1001958_pt1 | contig 10358 bp, 10 predicted proteins | sample NGESurdeep092012_5_FD_184474 | JGI IMG/M metagenome (GOLD analysis project Ga0208079, IMG submission 184474) | Arctic peat soil microbial communities from Barrow, Alaska - NGEE Surface sample 210-2 deep-092012 (SPAdes) | ecosystem: Environmental > Terrestrial > Soil > Wetlands > Peat ... | reverse complement strand
TTGGTTAACGGTGACATAAGCCGCTGGTTAGCTTTGCATAGCCATTCGGCTAAGTCACCAAAATACGGTGACATAAGCCGCTGGTTAAGCCCGACCTACGAATTGTTTACCTTTGAAATGGAAATGGAATGACATCAGTGAAATCCGGTTGTTCTGCTAAAAAATGGCAGGTGTCGCGGCTATAGCGCAATATCCTTGAGCTCGCCGCGCAGGCTTGCGTAGTCAGGACAGGCGCTTGCCACGACCCGCCAAAATGCCGCCGAATGATTCATCTCGCGCAGATGGGCCAGTTCATGCACCACCACATAATCGATCAAGCGCAGCGGCAGTTTGATCAGCTGCACATTCAGCCGCACGGTGCCGCTTACCGTGCAACTTCCCCACTGCGCTTTCGCCGCAGTAAGTTTGATCGCACATGGCGCGACATTGAGCAACTGCGCGTAGAGCGCCACACGCTGTTCAAAAAAATGCAGCGCTTCGCGCTGATACCAGCGTGCCACTATTTTCTCTATATACGCAGTCTCATTGGCAGCATCGACGAACACCCACAACTCGCTGCCGCGCCGTTCCAGCGTAGAGGCGAACAAACTTTGCACCACGCGCAACACCAGCTGTTCACCCAAATAATCTATCTTTTCGCCATCCTGCCAGAGAATTTCTAGCGGCTTGCGCGATTGCCACCCATCCAGCTTTTCCACTACCCAGCTCGCCTTGTCCTGCAACACGCTGTGCAGCCATTTTTCAGAGGCGCGCAGCGGCACACTGATGGTCAGGCCGCGGTCATCGATGCGCAGGCCGATGCTGCGGCGTTTGCCGCTACGCTTCAAGGTGTAGGTGATGTGTTTCCCGGAAAGAAGTGCGGTACGTTGTTCAACGGCGGGAGGGTCGTTGCGAAGCAACGGGGACACCCCGGACGTGCCCCTTGCGAGTACGCCGGGAGTTGCAGCCAGATTGCGCAATCGTTTGAGCATCAATGTTCAAGATTCTGGATTTCATTCTCAATCCACGCTTCGACGCGCGCATTGATCTCATCCGCCTTTAGCCCCTTGGTCTCGATAGGTGCACCGATGCTCATCGTGATCAGGCCGGGATGTTTGCCGAACGCATTGCGCCCCCATAGCCGTCCGGCATTGTGCGCCACCGGTATCACCGGCACGCCGCTGCTTGCTGCGAGCATCGCGCCGCCAATCTTGTATTTGCCTCGCCGACCAAACGGTACGCGCGTGCCTTCCGGGAAGACCACCACGCAGAAACCTTGCGCGAGTCTTTCCTTGCCCTGCTTCAGCAATTGCCTCATCGCACCTTTTCCATCGCTGCGTTTGATCGCAATCGGACTGGTCAGTGCCAGTGCCCAACCGAAAAACGGTATCCACAACAATTCGCGCTTCAACACCCACACTTGCGGAGGAAAGATTTTCTGCAGGGCCAATGTTTCCCATGCCGACTGGTGTTTGCACATGACGATGCATGGTTTGGTCGGCAAATTCTCGATACCCTTTACCTGATGGTGTATGCCGCAAACCACGCGCAGTATGGGCAGCATCAATTTCGCCCATAGTGAGATGATGCGATAGCGCGTAAGCCGGTCGAATGGAAAGGACAGCAAAGCCAGCATCGCAAAAACCGGCGTGATGATGATTTGCAGCAACAGGAAAACCAGTGAGCGTAAAACGAGCATATCAGTCCAAACCGCAGAGGCAATTCATTATTTACACCTACACCAGTTCTTCGGCCACCGCCGCCAAATTAGCAAACACTGGCGTACCCTCCGGCAATCCCCCCGCCGCCTGGGTTTTGACACCCTTGCCGGTCAGCACCAGATAAGGCTGCGCTCCAATCGTTGCGGCGGATTGCAAGTCGCGCAGCGAATCGCCCACTGCCGGCACGCCCGAAAGACTGACGTTGTAACGCGCCGCGATCTCCTCCAGCATACCTGTCTTGGGCTTGCGGCAATTGCAATGACTATCCGCCGAATGCGGGCAGAAAAACACCGCATCGATGCGCGCACCTACCAGAGCGCAGGCTTTGTGCATCTTGTCGTGTATCGCATTCAGCGTCGGCATGTCGAATAGCCCGCGCCCCACGCCGGATTGATTGGTCGACACCACCACGCGGTAGCCGGCCTGATTCAGCCGTGCTATCGCTTCCAGGCTGCCGGGTATCGGCTTCCATTCCTCCGGGCTCTTGATGAACTGGTCAGAATCGAAGTTGATCACGCCGTCGCGGTCGAGAATGATAAGCTGCATGTCTTGTTTATCCTGTAGTTCCTAGGCCGCCAATTTGGAAATATCGGCGACCTGATTCATCAACTTGGCGAGCTGCTGGAGCAGTACCGCACGGTTCAAACGCAGATCCTTGTCCTCGCACATCACCATGACTTTCTCGAAGAATTCGTCAATGAACGGCTTGAGCGTAGCCAGTGCCTTCAGGTTCTGCCCATAGTCTCCGCGGGTCAGGCAGCTCTGAGCAAACGGGGTGATGTCCTGCATGGCCTGGTATAGATCACGTTCAGCGGCTTCATTCAGCAGCGCAGGCTTCACAGTGGCATCAGTCAAATCAGCGCCGATCTCTTCGCGGTTCTTGCGCATGATGTTCTGTACGCGCTTGTTGGCAGCAGCCAGATCTTTTGCCACCGACAGCGCAGCGAAGGCGCGCACCGCCGCAAGACGTTTGGTCACTTCAGCAAGACGTTGTGGACGCAGCGACAACACGGCATCAACTTCCTGGCTACTGTAGCCTTGCTCCCTTAAAAATCCACTCAATCGTTCGTAAATAAAATTAAGCACAGAAACTGGGGTGTCCTTATGCAAGGCATTAGTTCCTTTTGCATTTGGGCCGAGAGTCATTGTTATGGACGACATTAAATCGAAGCTATCTCGAACCAGTGTATCAATCGACAAACTTAGATCTTTCTCGATCAGCATCCGAATCACACCCAGTGCATGACGGCGTAATGCAAACCGATCCTGGTCGCCGGTCGGGATCTCCCCGATACCGAACATGCCTAACAATGTTTCCAGTTTATCGGCCAGTGCGACACAGATACCCACCATGTTGCGCGGCAACTCATCACCAGCAAAACGCGGTTTATAGTGGTCTTCGATCGCAAACGCGATGTCATCGCTCAAGCCGTCGTGTTTGGCGTAATAACGTCCCATGATGCCTTGCAACTCTGGGAATTCGCCCACCATGTCCGTGAGCAGATCGGCCTTGGCCAGCAAGGCAGCCTGATCGGCTTGCAGGGAGAGTACCTCACCACCCAGTTGCTGGCCGATGACTCGTGCAATGGCCTGAACTCGTTCCACCCGATCGCCCTGCATGCCGAGCTTGTTGTGATAGACCACCTTGGACAAACCGAGTACACGGGAATCCAAAGGTTTTTTTCTATCCTGATCGAAGAAGAATTTTGCATCAGCCAGGCGTGGGCGAACCACGCGTTCGTTGCCACCGATCACCAGACTCGCATCTTTAGGTGTGATGTTGGAGACGATCAAAAATTTGTTGGTGAGCTTGCCCTGTGCGTCCAGCAGCGGGAAATATTTCTGGTTCGCCTTCATGGTCAGGATCAGACATTCCTGCGGTACTTCAAGGAATTCTGCTTCGAACTTGCCAATAAGCACATTGGGACGCTCGACCAACCCGGTCACTTCGTCGAGCAGCGCGTCGTCTTCGATTGGCTTGAGGTCCTCCTTGGCAGCGGCAGCAGCGAGTTGTTTGGCAATCTCGGAACGGCGCGCGGTGAAGCTGGCAATAACCGCGCCTTCGGTTTCCAGTTGCTGTGCATAACTGTCGGCATCCTTCAACACCAGCTTCGCGACATTCGCCTCGAAGCGATGACCCTGGGTTTCGCGTCCGGCGGTCAAACCCAGTACGCTGACCGGGACGATCTCCGAGCCATGCAGCGCGACCAAACCATGCGCCGGGCGCACGAATTTCACACTGCTCCAGCCATCGGCGAGTTGATAAGTCATCACCTTGGCGATCGGCAGCTTCTCCAGCGCATCCTGAATGGCTCCCTCCAATCTGATAACCAATGTAGTACCGGCGGCAAGATCTTCATGCACTAGCACTTCAGTTTTGCCGTCATTTTCCTTTGTCACTCGTTCTGAAACGATTGCGGCAAAATCAGCTTCCGCATGGTAACCGAGCGACTGCTGCAGTTTTTTCATCAACGCCGGAGTCGGCTTGCCGTCAGCTGACAAACCAACTGAAACTGGCATCAGCTTCACCCTCCTGGCCTTAGGCAACGACACAGACCTCACCTCGGTGATATGAAGACCCAACCGTCTTGGCGAAGCAAACGTCGTGAGTTTTGCTCCTTCAAGCAGGAAGTCATTAAGCTTAAGGCCTCTGAAAACTTCAGCCCCAAACGCTTCAGAAAGTTTCTCTAGCGACTTGGGTGGCAGCTCTTCAACGAACAATTCTACAAGCAAGTTCTTGGTCGTTGTCATTGCGCCACTTCCTTCGGGTGCCCGGCCAAAAGCTTTTCGGCATCCATCTGGGCAACTACCTCAGCAGCCCATTCACGCGGCGCCATCGGAAACGGCGGATCAAGTCGCCTGCGGCTCTCCTTGTAACTCTTGGCGACACTGCGCGCCAGGTTGCGAATGCGCCCGATGTAGGCCGCGCGTTCGGTTACCGAGATTGCGCCGCGCGCATCCAGCAAATTGAAGCTGTGCGCCGCTTTCAGCACCTGCTCATACGCGGGTAATGCCAGTTGTTGTTCCATCAGGTGTTTTGCCTGTTTCTCGTAGCTGCCGAACGCGCCGAGCAAAAATTCCACATCGCTGTGCTCGAAGTTATAGGCGGATTGCTCGACTTCGTTCTGGTGGTACACGTCGCGGTACGACACCCCCGGCGTCCAGGTCAGGTCGAACACGTTTTCCACGCCCTGCAGATACATGGCCAGACGTTCCAGACCGTAAGTGATTTCTCCGGTGATCGGTTTGCAGTCTATGCCCCCGACCTGCTGGAAATAGGTGAACTGGGTCACCTCCATGCCGTTCAGCCACACCTCCCAGCCCAAACCCCATGCGCCCAGTGTCGGATTTTCCCAATCGTCTTCTACGAACCGGACATCATTTTTTTTCAGATCAAAGCCAAGCGTTTCCAGCGAGCCGAGATATAACTCCAGAATATTGGCCGGTGCGGGTTTCAGCACCACCTGGAATTGGTAATAATGCTGCAAACGGTTCGGGTTTTCGCCATAGCGACCATCCTTGGGGCGGCGCGAAGGCTGAACGTAAGCGGCTTTCCATGGCTCAGGGCCAAGCGCGCGCAAAAAAGTTGCGGTGTGCGAGGTGCCCGCGCCGACTTCCATGTCATAAGGTTGCAGCAGCGCACAACCCTGCTTATCCCAATAGTTCTGCAGCGTCAGGATGATTTGCTGAAAAGTTAGCATCTAAATGTTTTTATGCAGTTGCAAAGTTGCGCATTTTACTGGATTAACCATGGCTGCGTCAGGACAACATGACGGTTACGGTGAACAACAAAAGCATAACCAAATGCATCTTGCTCGAACCATCACTACATTTCTTCTGGTATTCGTTCATCAACCCTCGTAATATTACTTCCCTCAACGAATTCGAAGCATACCTTTATGTAACGGATGTTGAGGTCCGGCAAGAAGCCACAATTTGATCAGGAGAGGTAATCATGAAATTGCGTACCGTGATGATGTTCGTTCTAGCACTAGGCGTCAGCAGTCTTGCCCAGGCAGCAGGTGAGATTGTCATCAAATTCAGCCATGTGGTTGCACCTGATACCCCCAAGGGTCGCGCTGCTGAAAAATTCAAACAGCTTGCCGAGCAACTGACCAAAGGCAGGGTCAAGGTCGAGATTTACCCCAATAGCCAACTTTACAAAGACCGCGAAGAGATCGAAGCCCTGCAAAGCGGCGCGGTACAAATGCTCGCGCCTTCGATGGCCAAGTTCGGCCCTATGGGTGCGCGCGAATTTGAATTATTTGACTTGCCTTTTCTGTTCCCCAATCAGGAAGTCTTGCACCGCGTGATGGATGGCGAAGTAGGCAAAAAGCTTTTCGCCAAGCTGGATACCAAAGGTGTGACCGGTCTGGCTTTTTGGGATAACGGCTTCAAGCAGATGAGCTCTAACAAACCGATGCATGCCGTGGCGGATTTATCCGGGTTGAAGATGCGCATCCAGTCTTCCAAAGTGCTGGCCGCACAAATGAAGGCACTGGGTGCAAACCCGCAAGTGATGGCGTTCAGCGAGGTGTATACCGCATTGCAACAAGGCGTGGTGGATGGCACGGAGAATCCGGTATCCAATTTCTACACCCAGAAGATGAACGAGGTGCAAAAGCACATGACGATGTCCAACCATGGCTATCTGGGCTATGCAGTCATCGTGAACAAGGCGTTCTGGGGAGGTTTGCCTGCTGATGTACGCAACGCACTCACCCAGGCGATGAAAGAGGCCACCGCTTATGAACGCGACATTGCACAACGCGACAACGATGATGCACTCGCCAAAGTGATCGCGGCCAAGACCACCACCGTCTATGAATTGACCCCGGCCGAACGCATCGAATGGCAAAAGGCCTTGCTCCCGGTTCACAAGGAATTCGAATCCGTGATTGGCGCGGACCTGATTCAGAGCGTCAACAACACTGCCGATCAATATGCCAAGGAACAAGCAGCCACCAAGAAGAAATAATCGGCTCGATTCATTTGTTCATTCAACGACGTTACCCGGGTGCCGCTATACCGGGTAACGTCGTTGCAACATCCAAAAGCAGGGAGCGTCAATGATCAATCGCTTGCTCAATCACTTCGAGGAATTCCTGATCGCCAGCTTCATGGCGGCGGCTACACTCATCACCTTTACTGCCGTAGCGATGCGCTACATCAACGGTTCCGGCATCGATTGGGCGCAGGAGCTCACCATATATTTGTTCATCTGGATGGCAAAATTCGGCGCCGCATATGGCGTGCGTACCGGCATCCATATCGGTGTGGATTTTCTGGTCAACTGGGTGCGCCCTTCGATACGCCGCAAGATGGTCATGACCGCGCTGTCACTGGGCATGTTCTTTACCGGCTCCATCGCGTTCTTTGGCGCGCGCTGGGTGATATTCATCTACGGGACAGGCCAGGTGTCGCCCGACATGGAGATGCCGATGTGGATCGTCTATCTCGCCATTCCGTTCGGTTCCGGACTGATGTGCTACCGCTTCCTGCAGGTACTGATGCACTTTGCCAAAACCGGGACGCTGCCAACCCATAGTTTCGGCGATGAAACGACACAGGAGGTGGCAGCATGACCGCCATCATCATCCTGAGCATCCTGCTCGTGTTGTTGCTGACCAGCACCCCGATTTCCATCGCACTCGGCACCACGGTGCTGATCTACATGCTCGGGTTCTCGTCATTTTCGTTCGACACGATCAATATCATTTCCCAGCGCCTGTTCACCGGACTGGAAAGTTTTTCGATCATGGCCGTGCCGTTCTTCGTGCTCTCCGGACAATTCCTGATCGACGGCAAGATCGCCTCGCGCATCGTGCGCTTCGCCTACAATCTGGTCGGTTGGCTGCCCGGCGGCATGGCGATGGCGGCGGTGTTGGCATGCGCCTTCTTCGCCACGATCTCCGGCTCCAGCCCGGCCACCGTGATGGCGATCGGCTCGGTGATGCTGCCCGCGATGGTCAAGGCCGGTTATCCAAAGCGCTTCAGCGTGGGCGTGATCACTTCCTCCGGTTCGCTGGGCATACTGATCCCTCCCTCCATCGTGATGATCATCTATGCGGTGGCCACCTCCGAGAGTGCCGGCAAGATGTTCATCGCCGGCATCGTGCCCGGCATCCTGCTTGCCGCCATCATGATGACTTTGGTGTTTGTGCAAGCCAAACGAAAAAATTTCCCCACCCTGCCCAAACCCACCAGTGCGGAATTCTGGTACTCGTTCCGCGATGCGTGGGGCGGCATTTTCCTGGTGGTGATCGTGATAGGCGGGATTTACGGCGGCATCTTCACCCCCACCGAAGCCGCTGCCGTGGCTGCCGTGTATGCCTTCATCGCGGCGAAATTCTTCTACGGTGACTTGAAATGGAAACAAGTTCCCAAGACGCTGCTGAGTGCCGCCAACACCAGTGCGATGCTGCTGTATATCATCACCAACGCGATACTGTTTTCATTCCTGATGACCTCGGAGCAAATACCCCAGGACATGTCGCAATGGGTCGTTGCACAACATCTGCAACCCTGGATGTTCCTGATGATGGTCAACCTCGCACTGCTTGCTGCCGGGCAATTCATGGAGCCGACTTCGATCGTGCTGATCCTGGCCCCGCTGTTCTTGCCGATTGCCAAGACCATGGGTATCGATCCGATACACCTGGGTATCATCATGGTGGTGAACATGGAGATCGGCATGATCCACCCGCCGGTTGGACTGAATCTGTTCGTCTCCAGTCATCTTGCAAAAATGGGCCTCACCGAAGTCTCGATCGCAACTCTGCCCTGGGTCGGCGTGATGCTGCTCTACCTTGGGCTGATCACCTACGTCCCGATCATTTCCACCTGGCTGCCGCATCTGCTTTACAAGTAACGAGCATCTTTACCGCACAGTTTTTGGCCATGAATCGGCTGGTGCAGAATTTTAGTTGCGGATATTTGATAGAAGATGAACGCCGCATAACTGCCAATGGCTGCTTTGTCCCAATTGCGATCTTCCGAAAATTTTTTCCAAATCGGACATTCGGCACTAAATTGCAACCATAAGAGGATTGAATGCAACGAATACTAAAAGTTTTTCTGACCTGTTTGGTTCTACTGCCAATATACATAATGACCGCTTGTTCCGATCCTGCGGAGCATATTTCAAAAATAACTTTGATAAATGACTTGGGAAGACAGGCGGAACTATCTCTCTGCAAGGATGATTTGCACTGTGAATCTATCGAACAGCTATGGCCACCGAAGAGGATCGACGCAAAAGATACTCAATCATTCGCTGTGTCCAACGAAGAGGCAACAGTTTTTAAAGTGTCTTCCGAAATCAATGGAAAGACTAACGTACGTTGTCTGCGGATACGATTAGATGAATCACTTAAGACCTCTCATGATCTGCTTCTTTCATCTGCGACAGACTGCTAAGCCTGTATGCTGGAGATGAAAGGGCAGAAACGTGCCAAATATAGTCCTTCCGTGCTGTTTTCAGTGATACTGGTCACAGCTGGCAGGTATCTGTCAGTGAGAGCGGGACATGCGCCAGCAAAAGGATAAGCTGCATCCGTAGTTGCCAATCATTATTATGCGAACAGCGATTGACCTATCCTGGCGTATTTAAAAAGAAAAACAACATGCGACTATCAATATGTTTAGCTTCATTGCACGAACACACCAGTCCGCAAAATAACTGTTAGGCAGGATTCGGACCAAAATGGAACAAAACGATAGAGATAAGACGGTTCACATCCTCTTCGACATCAGTCTAATTGGCAAAGCCGTGGACGGCGTGCTTGAAGTCATCGGTGGTGTCGTCTTGTTCTTTGTGAATCCCGACCAAATCAATGGAATGTTGCGGGTTCTCACCCAGCATGAACTCAGCGAGGATTCGCATGACGTTCTCGCCAATCTTCTCCTGCACTCCGTACAGAATCTCTCTACCGGCACCGAAGTCTTCGCAGCGTTCTTCCTGCTGTGGCATGGGGTAGTCAAGGTCGGTCTTGTATGGGCTCTGTTCCGCAGGCACTTGTGGGCCTATCCAATTGCAATAGTGGCATTCGGGTTGTTCCTTGCGTACCAGGTCTATCGCTACTCGCACACTCGTTCAGTGTGGCTCTTGGCTCTTTCGATTCTTGATCTATTCGTTATTGTCCTCACCTGGCTCGAATACAAGCGTTTACGTACTTCACAAAAGTTTCGTAAAACCCCCCCAGGAGCTTAGGGTCGGCGCAACAGCTGCGTGTGAGCGTTCGGGGAGATAGGTAACAAAAAATCCAAGGACATGGGTAACAAATTCTCTTGCAATGACCGCTTTCCCGGAATGCCGAATGACTGTTACGTGTCGTTAGCAGTCACCCATCCGAACTAAAAATTAAAAAAATGATGGATTCATCCCAAGCCAGATCGGATCAACACCAATTTTTTAGCACGAGTCAGATTTTTGATCGCCAACTCCCTCTTCGATGCCGCTGACCTATCCGCGCAATCCTCCACGAACACCAGTTCCACCGGACCGCGCGCCCGTGTGTATTTCGCCGCAGTACCCGCGTTATGTGCCGCAAGGCGTTTTTCCAGATCGTTGGTGATACCGGTATAAAGCGTATCGTCCACGCAGCGCAGGATGTAGCAGGACCAGATCATCGCCTTGCCGCAGCCCAGGCTCCTGCC
>Ga0208079_1001955_pt1 | contig 10368 bp, 7 predicted proteins | sample NGESurdeep092012_5_FD_184474 | JGI IMG/M metagenome (GOLD analysis project Ga0208079, IMG submission 184474) | Arctic peat soil microbial communities from Barrow, Alaska - NGEE Surface sample 210-2 deep-092012 (SPAdes) | ecosystem: Environmental > Terrestrial > Soil > Wetlands > Peat ... | reverse complement strand
CGAATCTTGTGCGGCGGGGTGTCGACCAGCCGCTCGGTGGCGAGCAACTGGGCCGGCGCCACCAATTCGTCGTCGCGCGCCGCCAGCAGGAACAGCGGGGCTCGTACATTTGCGAGGTCGGTGGTTTGCCCCAAGGCAACAAAGTGGCCGGTCGCGAGCTCGTTTCGTTTGTACAGTCTCTCGATGACCTCGAGGTAATAGGTCCCGGGCAGATCCACGGTCCATGCATGCCAGGCCCGGAATATGGCTTCGAGCTTGGCGAAAGCGGGTGATCCGATCGGTTCCGGCGTCTGCAGCAATTGATGAATGTCTTCGGGATCCAGAATTTCCGGTCCCCACAAATTCAGCACCTTGTGACCGAGAACGCGGCCATCGCCCAGTTGCACCAGCTCCTGAAATAGCGCCAACGGGCTGGCATCCACGAGGGCAGACAATCCGGATTGCCCAGCGGCGATGTCGATCGGTGCGCCGGCCAGCACCAGCTTGCGGACCTTCATTGGAAAGCGTGCGGCATAGAGCAATGACATCCAGCCGCCTTGGCAAAGCCCGACGAGATTAACCGTACCGCCGAGCTGGTCGACCAGGACGTTGAGATCGGCGAGATAGTCGTCGATCCCCAGAAAGCGCATATCCGCCTGCGCCGAGCGCCAATCGGTCACCAACAGCCGGCGCAAGCCAGCCTGACGCAACGCTGCCACCAGGCTATGCCCGGGCGCGAGATCGACAACGGCAGCTCCATGCAGCGCAAACGGCGCGCACAGCAAGGTGGGTATGCCGTCCTGGCTGGTGGTGAAATCGCGCAAGCGTACGGTCTTCAATTCGAGCGCGATGGTATTCGGCGTGGTCCATTTCGGCTCGCATGGCGCAGGACTGGCCTCTGCGCCGAATGCGAAACCGGCGAATTGTTTCGCAGCCGACGCGGCGATTTCGCTCGCCGAGGCGGCGGCCAGCGCCGGCCACAGGAACGCGAAATGCGGAAATTGACGCTCCGTCGGCTCATACATGTTGAAATAATGATGCCTAAATCGACCCTCATCGCGTTGCGCTAGGTCAAACATTTGCGCGAACTACGCGATCATTTTTTTTGGGGTCGGCTCGGCGGCAGCACGCAGTTCCGCTGCTGCGCGGTCGCCGGATTTTGCCAAAAGCGCTGCGCGATCAGCGGCCCTGATAGGCCGGCGTGTGCACGATCAGGCCGTCGAGCGCTTCCGTCACCTTGATCTGGCAGGACAGCCGCGAGGTCGGCTTCACCTCGAAGGCGGAGTCGAGCATCTCTTCTTCCTCGGCCGAGGGCGGACCGACAATGGCGCTCCAGGCCTCATCCACATGCACCAGGCAGGTCGCGCAACTGCAGCCGCCACCGCACTCCGCCACGATGCTGGCGATACCGTTGCGCAGCGCCGTCTCCATCACGGTCGAGCCGATTTCCGCCTCGACGGTGTGCACGGTGCCGTCATGTTCGATGTAAGTTATTTTCGGCATAAATGGTTACGCTACGCCGAGCTTTTTCTGCAGGCTGGTCGATGAGGTGGTGTACTGAAACACCAGCCGCTTCGACGGGTGCACGTAATGATGCGCCTTCTGCGCCATCAAGGCGGCCTCGTGGAAGCCGGACAGGATCAGCTTGAGCTTGCCCGGATAGGTATTGATGTCGCCGATTGCGAACAGGCCCGGCTTGCTGGTCTCGAACGTGCCGGTATCGACCGGGATCAGTTCATCCTCGAGCGCGAAGCCCCAGTCTGCGACCGGACCAAGCTTCATCGTGAGCCCGAAGAACGGCAGCATGGCGTCGATCTCGACGCGGGTCAGCGCACCGTCACCGGCCTTGATGCTGACGGCAGAGAGTTGTCCGTCGGCGCCTTCCAATGCCGTGACCTGGCCGATCCTGAGATCCATGGCGCCGGAAGCGACCAGCGCGCGCATCTTGTTGACGTTGTCGGGCGCGCCGCGGAATTCGTCGCGCCGGTGCACCAGTGTCAGCCGCTTGGCGATCGGCTGCAGATTGAGCGCCCAGTCGAGCGCCGAATCGCCGCCGCCGACGATCAGCAGCCGCTTGTCGCGGAACGCATCCATCTTGCGCACGGCGTAGTGCACCGATTTGCTTTCGTAGGGCTCGATGCCGGCGATCGGCGGGCGTTTCGGCTGAAATGAGCCGCCGCCGGCGGCGATCACCACGGCCTTGACCTCGAACACCTTGCCGCGGTCGGTGGTGACGCGGAACAGCGGGTCGCCGATGTTCTCTATCGTCATCACCATCTCGCCGAGATGGAAGGTCGGGTTGAACGGTTTGATCTGCTGCATCAGCGCTTCGGTCAGGCCGTGCCCGGTGATGAGCGGGATGGCGGGAATGTCGTAGATCGGCTTCTCGGGATAGAGCTCCGCGCATTGCCCGCCGACCTTGTCGAGGATGTCGACCAGGTGGGTCTTGATGTCGAGCAGGCCGAGCTCGAACACCGCGAACAGGCCGACCGGCCCCGCGCCGATGATCAGTACGTCGGTCTTGATCGTGTCGCTCATTCTTTTAGCCCCGGCAGCGGCCGGCTCCTCGCTTTGATTGTTTTGATGGTCACGCCGACCTGCGCGCGATGCGGTTATCGGGAATTGTGATGACGCGCAATAGCTCCGCAAGATTCTGCTCCGGCGTCTTGCCGGTGGTAGAAAGCACCACCTCGGCCTTGGCGTAAAGCGGCTCGCGGCTTTTGAGAATGGAAATGAGATCCCCCATGGCGCGGGCGCTGTTCGCCATCGGCCGCATGTCGCCCTGCGTAATGACGCGCTTCATATGCTCTTCCGGCTCGGCGCGCACCCACACCGTGAGGCACGAGGACAGCAGCAATTCGAGCGTGCCGGGTTCGGTGACGATGCTGCCGCTGGTGGCGACCACAAAATGTTGGTGCTGGCGCAACACCTCGTCCAGCGCCTCGCGTTCGGCGCGGCGGAAGGTCTCCTGGCCGAACATGTCGAAGATTTCGCTCAAAGTCGTGCCGCTGCGCCGTTCGATTTCGCGGTCGAGCTCGATGAAGGGCAGACCCAGGCTGTCGGCCAGGAGCCGCCCCAGTGTGGACTTGCCGCCGCCGCGGAGTCCGAGGAGTGCAATGCGCCGACGATCCTCGGCCGGCGAGCTGAAATGCTCGGTCACGAGCTTGCGGGCTTCTACGAGCATTTCCGGCGGCAGCCGCTCAAGAAACTGTGACAACAATACAAGATCTAGCGCGGGCTCAGCCCCCTCATGCACCAGCTGTGTGACCGGCAAGCCGATGGCACGGGCGATCCGCCGCAGCAGTACGATCGAGCAATTGCCCAGGCCGGCCTCGAGCTGCGCCAGATAGCGCTCCGACACCCGCGCGTGCTGGGCCAGCGCCTTGCGCGTCATGCCGCGCTGATTGCGCAGCACACGCACGCGCTCGCCGAGCCGGCGCAAATAGACCTCGGTGTCGCGGCCTGGGGCCGGCTTGGCGCGGGCGGTTTTCATAGCCTATCGGTTAACATGCATTATATTGCCAGGCAATAGGCGGCGGCCGATACGCGAATGCAATCGTCCAATCCCGAATGTTTCGTGGAAAAATCGACGTTTTCCGAGGAAAACCGCTCGGTGGCCGGCAGGCTGTGGAACCGGCGGCTTTTCCGGCGTTGCCGCTGTTGTGAAGCCGTGGCCGCGATGCTAGTAATATGCAAAATAATGCATAGAGGGAGAAGGGTGGCGGGCGGTTCTACCCGGCGCCGGATGAGACCATGCCAGCAATCGATTTCCAGACCGATCCCGCGCGCTATCGCCACTGGCGCATCGAGTGCGACGGCGACATCGCCTACCTCATCATGGATGTCGATCAGGCCGGCGGACTCTCCGACGGCTATGAGCTCAAGCTCAACTCCTACGATCTCGGCGTCGATATCGAGCTCAATGACGCCGTCCAGCGCCTGCGCTTCGAGCATCCGGAGGTGCGCTGCGTCGTCATCAAGTCCGGCAAGGACAACGTGTTCTGCGCCGGCGCCAATATCCGCATGCTCGGCAAGGCGACGCACGGCCACAAGGTGAACTTCTGCAAGTTCACCAACGAGACACGGCTCGCCATCGAGGATGCCAGCGAAAATTCCAAGCAGATTTATCTGTGCGCGATCAACGGCAATGCCGCCGGCGGCGGCTATGAGCTGGCACTCGCCGCCGACCACATCATGCTGGTGGACGACCGCCGCTCGGCGGTCGCGCTGCCCGAGACGCCGCTGCTGGCGGTGCTGCCGGGCACCGGCGGCCTCACGCGCGTCACCGACAAGCGCAAGGTGCGGCGCGACCGCGCCGACGTGTTCTGCTCGATCGAAGAGGGCATCCGCGGCACCAAGGCGGTCGAATGGCGGCTGGTGGACGAAGTGGTGCCCAATTCGAAATGGAATGAGACGGTCGCCGCCCGCGCCAAGGACTTCGCCGCGCGCTCCGATCGGCCGACAAACGCCAAAGGCATCGCGCTCACGCCGCTCGACCGCAAGATTGAGGCCGACCGGGTGTCCTATTCGCATGTCGATGTGGAAATTGATCGCACGCGCGGGCTCGCAACCATCACTGTGCGCGGGCCCTCGCAAGCGGTGCCGGCCTCGATCGAAGCCGCGCATGCGCTGGGCGCCAAGTTCTGGCCGCTGACTGTCGCGCGCGAACTGGAAGACGCTATCTTGCATCTGCGCGCCAACGAGGCGGCGATCGGCGTCGTGCTGTTCCGCACCGACGGCAATGCGCAAGCGGTGGTCGATTACGACGATTTCCTTGCCAAGGCCAATGGCGATTGGCTGATGCGCGAAATCCGCCATTATCTCAAACGCGTGCTCAAGCGCGTCGACGTGACGCCCAGAAGCTTCATCGCGCTGATCGAGCCCGGCTCGTGCTTTGCCGGCACGCTGGCCGAGTTGGCCTTCGCCGCCGATCGCGCACTGATGCTGATCGGCACCCGCGAGGGCGACAACCGCAGACCGGCGGCGATCACGCTGGGCGCCGCGAATTTCGGCTCCTATCCGATGGGCAATGGGCTCACGCGGCTGCAGACCCGCTTCCTCGGCGAGCCGGATACAATCAAGCGCGCCAAGGACAAGATCGGTATGGCGATTGAAGCCGAAGAGGCCGCGGAGATTGGCCTGGTCACAGCCGCTTACGAGGATTTCGACTGGAAGGACGAATTGCGCGTCATGCTGGAGGAACGCACCAGCTTCTCGCCCGACGCCATGACCGGCATGGAAGCCAATTTGCGCTTCGCCGGCCCGGAGACGATGGAAACCAAGATTTTCGGACGACTGACCGCCTGGCAGAACTGGATCTTCCAGCGGCCGAACGCGATCGGCGAGCAAGGCGCGCTGAAGCTCTACGGCAGCGGCGTGTCGCCGACCTTCGCAAAGGAAAGGGTGTAGCCATGAATATCGTCAACGTCGATTACGACGGCTTGATTCCGAATAATGTCGGGCTCGGGCAGGATGTGCGCGTCAAGCACGCACTGGAGAAATGGCATCCCGGCTACATCAACTGGTGGAAAGACATGGGGCCGGAGGGTTTCCAGGAGTCGCTGGTCTATTTGCGCACGGCGGTCAGCGTCGACCCGAAAGGCTGGGCCAAATTCGACTATGTGCGCATGCCGGAATATCGCTGGGGCGTGCTGCTCGCTCCGCAGCTGGAAGGCCGCAAGATTCCGTTCGGCCGCCATCGCGGCGAGGATGCCTGGCAAGAAGTGCCGGGCGAATACCGCGCCATGCTGCGCCGCCTGGTGGTGATCCAGGGCGACACCGAGCCGGCCTCGGTCGAGCAGCAGCGTTATCTCGGCAAGACCGCGCCTTCGCTCTACGACCTGCGCAACCTGTTCCAGGTCAATGTCGAGGAGGGCCGTCACCTGTGGGCGATGGTTTATCTGCTGCAGAAATATTTTGGCACCGACGGGCGCGAGGAGGCGGAAGCCCTGTTGCAGCGCCGCTCCGGTGACCCCGACACGCCGCGCATGCTCGGCGCCTTCAACGAGAAGACGCCGGATTGGCTGTCATTCTTCATGTTCACTTATTTCACCGACCGCGACGGCAAGATGCAGCTCGAAGCGCTGGCGCAGTCCGGTTTCGATCCGCTCTCGCGCACCTGCCGCTTCATGCTGACCGAGGAAGCCCACCACATGTTCGTGGGTGAAACCGGCGTCACCCGCGTCATCCAGCGCACCTGCGAGGCGATGAAGGCTGCCGGCATCGACGACCCCACCAACATCGAGGCGGTGCGCAAGCTCGGCGTCATCGACCTGCCGACCATCCAGAAGAAGGCGAACCTGCACTTCTCGCTCACGCTCGATTTGTTCGGCAACGAGATCTCGACCAATGCCGCCAACGCGTTCCACGCCGGCCTGAAAGGCCGCTACCGCGAGGACCGGCTCAAGGACGACCACCAGCTCGAGAACGCCACCTATCCGGTGCTGCGCCTGGTCGACGGCAAGATCCAGGCCGACGATTCGCCGGCGCTGTCGGCGCTCAACATGCGGCTGCGCGACGACTACGTGGTCGACTGCAATGTCGGCGTCGGCCGCTGGAACAAGGTGATCGAGCAGCTCGGCATCCCATTCCAGATCAAGCTGCCGCACGTCGCTTTCCACCGCCACATCGGCGAATTCTCCAGCATCAAGGCGGACGTGGACGGCAACCTGCTCAGCGACGCGGAATGGAACAAGCGCCGCGGCGAATTTCTGCCCTCCGACGGCGACCGCGACTTCATCGAAAGCCTGATGCAGCCGCAGCTCGAGCCAGGCAAGTTCGCCAGCTGGATCGCGCCGCCCAAGCTCGGCATCGACAACAAGCCCGGCGAATTCGAGTACGTGAAAATAGCTTGAGGCGTCAGCGCGCCGATGCTTCCAGGTCTTAGTCGCGCAGCTTGAAGCGCTGAATCTTGCCGGTGGCGGTACGCGGCAAATCCGTGCGCAACTCGATCCAGCGCGGATATTTCCACGGGGCGGCGTGCTCCTTGACGTGGATTTTCAGTGATTCGAGCAGGCTCTCGTCGGCGACATAGCCGTTCTTGAGCACGATGAAGGCCTTCGGCTTGACCAGTCCGTCGGCGTCTTGCTTGCCGATGACGGCGGCTTCCAGCACCGCCTCGTGCGAAACGAGGGCGGCCTCGACGTCGAACGGCGACACCCACATGCCGCTGACCTTGAACATGTCGTCGGTGCGCCCGCAGTAATAGTAGTAGCCGTCGGCATCGCGGCGATATTTGTCGCCGGTATAGGTCCATTCGCCGACGAAGGTGCGGCGGCTCTTGGCGCGCTGGTTCCAGTAGCCTTCGCCGGCCGACGGCCCGCGGATGATCAATTCGCCCATCTCCTCCGCGCCGAGCTCGCGGCCCTTGTCGTCGACGATGCGTGCCTCGTAGCCGGGCACCGGCTTGCCGGTCGAGCCGTAACGAATCTGGCCCGGCCGGTTGCTCAGGAAAGTTTGCAGCAACTCGGTGGAGCCGATGCCGTCGAGCACATCGACGCCGACGACCTGGCGCCAGCGCTCGCCGATAGGGGCCGGCAGCGCTTCGCCGGCGGACACGCATAATCGTAGCCGGTCGGAGCCGGCGCCGGCGCAGATATCGGCATGCGCGAGCAGGGCGGTATAGAGCGAGGGCACGCCGTAGAAGATCGTCGGCCGATGCTTGCGCATCATCTCGAACACCGCTTCCGGCGACGGTCGGTACGGCCACAGCGCGGCGGTGGCGCCGACCGACAGCGGGAAAGTCATGGCGTTGCCGAGCCCATAGGCGAAGAACAATTTCGCCGCCGAATGCACAACGTCGTTCTCGGTGATACCGAGCACGCCTTGGCCGAACAGCTTGGCCGTCGCCATCAGGTTGGAATGGACGTGCTTGACGCCTTCCGGATCGCCGGTCGAGCCGGAGGTGTAGAGCCAGAACGCCACTTCGTCCGACACCGTGTCGGCGGTGAACGGCGCAGCACTCGCGGCGGCGATGATGTCCGCGAACAGATGCACCTCGCGGCCGGGGGAAGGCGGCCTTGTCGTCGGCGATGGCGCCGACCAGGATGATGGTGCGCAAGTGCGGCAGCCGGTCGATGATCGGCCAGATCGCCTGCGCCAACGGCATGGCGGCAACCAGCGCTGATGCGCGCGAATCCGCCAGGATGTAGCCGTATTGCGACACGTTGAGGAAGGTGTTGAGCGGGAGCGCGATCGAGCCTGAGCGGATCGTGCCCCAGAACGCCACCGGGTAATCCACGGTGTCGTGTAGCAGCAGGGCGACGCGCTCCTCGTGCCTCAGGCCGAGCTGGCGCAAGGCATTGGCGAAGCGGACGCTGCGCGTTTGCAACTCGCCATAAGTGAGCGAGCGGTCGGGATCGATGAACGCGATCTTGGCCCCGAGGCCGCGTGCCACATTGGCGTCAACGAAATCGGAGACGGCGTTGTAGGGTCTGCGCTCGGTGAAATTGTCCAGCACGCCGATCCCCTTTTTCCCGTCAGCTTTCGAACAATCGCGTCAGCAATCGCCGCGCCAGCACGCCGGCGACGCGCCGGCGGTAATGGCCGGGCGTGAAGGTGGTCTTCATCGGCATGATCTGGTCGCGCACCAGCGCGTCGAGGCCCTTGAACACGCGCTCGTCGAGGCCGCCGCCGCACAGCGTGGCGGTGCCTTCGAGCAACACGGGGCGCGGATTGGTGCCGGTGAACGCCACGCGTAGGTCGGCGAGCGTGTCGCCCGCGCGCCGCAACGCGACCGCCACGCCGGCGACCGGATATTCGATCGAGCGGCGGATGCGGATCTTGTCATAGGCCGAGCGCAGGCCCGGCGTATTCCTGGCGCGCACCGCGGTGACGATTTCGCCCGGCCGCAGCGAAAGATAAAATTTGCCGTCGCCTTGCGTCTCGGTGACGGCTAAGTCCTGGCGCGCAAAGCCGATATAGAGCTTGTTGAGCGGGATGCTGCGGCGGCCGTTGGGTCCGGCGATGTCCACTTCAGCGTCGAGCGTGAGCAGAGCAGGCGCCAGATCGCCGCTGAAAGTCGCAAAGCACACGCCGCGGCTTTTCGGCGCCACATGGCAGACGGTGCCGGTGGTCTTCAGGCAATGGTTATTGGCGGTGCGCCACCATTCACTCTGATTATAAAAGATGCAGCGGGTGTCGAGGCAGAGATTGCCGCCGACCGTGCCCATGTTGCGGTGGGTGGGGCCGGCGATGAAGCCTGCGGCCTGCGCCAGCGCTGGATAATGCTGCACGACGGCCGGGTGTTCGGCGAGCGCGGTCAGCGTGACGGAGGCGCCGATCTCGATTGTGTTTTCGTCGGCATGAATCGCCTGCAGCCCCTCGACCCGGTTCATGTCGATCAGCACCGGCGGCGCTACGATGCCGCGCCGGATATTGACCACCAGATCGGTGCCGCCGCCGAACGGCTTGCTGTCGGGATGTTCCGCGCGCGCCGCGATCGCCTCGTCGAGCGTGGTCGGATTTAATACGCGGAATTCGGGGAGGGCATCCATCACGCGCCCCCGTTGCCTTTTGCGAGCGCACGCTTGCGCTTTTCGATCGCCTCGAACACGCGGTCGGGCGTCACCGGCAGGTCGTTGAAGCGGATGCCGATGGCGTCGGCGATGGCATTGGTCAGCGCCGGCAGAAATGCGGCGACGAGCCTTCGCCCGCCTCCTTGGCGCCGAACGGCCCGTGCGGATCGTTGCTCTCGACGATGCCGACCTCGATCGGCGGCGAATCCTGGATGGTCGGCACGCGGTAATCGAGCATATTGGCGGTGATCATCAGCCCGTCGTGATAGGCGGCTTCCTCGCTCATCGCCTGGCCCATGCCCATCCAGACCGAACCCTGCACTTGGCCTTCGACGGTGAGGCGATTGAGCGCCTTGCCGCAGTCATGCGCCACCCAGACCTTGTCGACGGTGACGACGCCGGTTTCCTCGTCGACGCTGACTTCGACCACCCGCGCGGAATAGCTGTAGCCCATGGTGCCGCCGATGGCCGCGCCGCGATATTTCCTGCCGCCGTGCGATTCCGGAATGGTCGAGTAGTTGCCGGTGACCGTGATGGTGCCGCTGTCTTTCAGCGCCTCGGTCACCACCTCGTCGAAACTCGCGCCCTTGTCCTGTGCGCCGGCGCGATAGAGTTCGCCCAGGCATTCGATATCCTCGGGGCGCGCTTCCAGCTTGCGAGCGGCGGCGGCGGTGAGCAGGCTCTTGAGGTTGCGCGCCGCATCGAGCGCGGCGTTGCCGACCATAAAGGTGACGCGCGAGGAATACGAGCCGTTGTCCTTCGGCACCACTTCGCTGTCGCCGGTGACCACGCGCACGCGCGACAGATCGAGGCCGAGCACTTCGGCCACGGTTTGCGCGAGAATTGTTGTGGAGCCTTGCCCGATATCGGCAGC
>Ga0208079_1001954_pt1 | contig 10375 bp, 9 predicted proteins | sample NGESurdeep092012_5_FD_184474 | JGI IMG/M metagenome (GOLD analysis project Ga0208079, IMG submission 184474) | Arctic peat soil microbial communities from Barrow, Alaska - NGEE Surface sample 210-2 deep-092012 (SPAdes) | ecosystem: Environmental > Terrestrial > Soil > Wetlands > Peat ... | reverse complement strand
GGCGCGGCCTGCGCCGGGTGCCCGCTGGCCAGCGCGTGTACGAACGCCAAGGACGGTCGCCGGATCCGGATCGGCATCTATGAGCCCGAGCTTGTCCGGGCCCGCACTGCCCAGGCCGCCCCGAGGTGGCGGGCCGAGTACCGGGCCACCCGACCCAAGGTGGAACGCAAGATCGGCCACCTGATGCGCCGCCGCTACGGCGGCAGGCGAGCCCGGGTCCGCGGACAGACCAAGGGTCGCCGCCGACTTCTCTCTACTGGCTGCCGCGGTCAACCTGGCCCGGTTTGGCGTGCTCGGACTCACCCGGGTATCAGGGCCCAGATGGGTGCTAGCCCCAATCTGACCCGGCCAGGGTCACCCCACCACAGACCCGGCAACCCTTGCCTGTGGACCCCAGCAAAGGCTCACACCAGCCCCGAAACCCAAGACAGGCCAACAAATTCACGAGTCACTGCCACCGCGTGTGTGACCTGCTCACCGCACCGAGTCGATCACCACGGCCCGAAAACACCCGTAGAACACCAGCCACCTAGTGCTGTGTCTCGTCATTGACTGACTGCTTGGTTGAGGGTGACTCGGTCGCGGCGGACTTTGGTCAGGATGGATTCTGCGGTGGCGGTCCAGACGAGGGGCTTGGGTTCGTTGTTGTGGACCTTCATGTATTCCTCGATGGAGGCGATCAGGTCGGGCACGGAGTGGAATACGCCTCTGCGTAGCGCCTTGCTGGTCAGTTCGCGGAACCACCTCTCGACCAGGTTCAGCCAGGAGCTTGAGGTTGGTGTGAAGTGCAGCTGGAACCGGGGATGCTTGGTGAGCCACGTCTTGACATCTTTGTGTTTGTGGGTGGCGTAGTTGTCCAGGATCATATGAACGGCAAGGCCTTTGGGTACTTCCCTGTCGACTGTGCGCAGGAACTTCAGGAACTCCTCGTGGCGGTGTTTGTCCATGCACGAGCCGATCACTGTGCCATCCAGCGCGTTGAGGGCAGCGAACAGTGTCGTGGTGCCGTGCCTCTTGTAGTCGCTGGTGGTTGTGCCGGCCCGGCCCTTGGTCATCGGCAACGAGGCCTGTGTGTGGTCCAAGGCCTGAATTGAGGTCTTCTCGTCCATGCACAGCACTACTGCCTTCTCGGGCGGGTTCAGGTAGAGCCCGACGACGTCGATGAGCTTCTCCTCGAACGCTGGGTCGTTGGAGAGTTTGAACGTCTTGACCAGGTGCGGCTTGAGACCACGTCCGGACCAGATCCGCTGGACCGTGGCCGGACTGACCCCGACTTGTTTGGCCATTGACCGACAGCTCCAATGGGTTGCCCCGGCGGGCTTTTCGTGCTGGGTCAGGCGGACGATCTCCTCGATCTGTTCCGGGGTGATCCCTGGCTTGCGGCCGCGACCGCCGCGGACCACCGAGAACTTGGCCAGCCCTTCTTGGGCGAACCTGGTCCGCCATGCCCGGACGGTTACCGGGGTGACGCCCACGGTCGCGGCGATCTTGGCGTTGGCCACACCGTCGGCGGCCATCAGCAGCACCTTGGCCCGTTGCACCTGGCGATGCGCTGCGGTCGAGGACCGGGCCAGCACTGTCAGCGCCTCGCGCTGACCAGCGGACATGAGCAATGGGGCTGCAGCCTTGTTCATGACCACAGTCTACCAAAGAGCGGCTATTTATTTTGGAGACGCACCACTAGCTACTTCGACCTGAAAAATTGGGTGGCTAGTTGATTGACGGGTATCCGGCCTTCGATCCTCAACCGGCTGATCGGTGCCTTGGGATTGACTAGCTGGCCAGTGCACCGATCTTGACCAGGTTGTGTGCGAAGACCCCCTGTCCGGTCCAGATCTGGGCGCCTGCGGTGCCATCAATTCGAGTCCGATCCCATCCGTAACCCCGTTTCAGACTGCTGATCCGGCCCTCGCTGCCGGTTCGCCACTTCACACTCTTGCGGAACGTTGGCCGAGATGGGGACCTCGAGCAGTTGGGGGCCCAGGCGCAGGAGTCGCCCGATGACCAGCGACGCGGCGACGACTGCGCCAAGACTCCACCAGGTCAGCCCGACATACGTTGCGACACCGACCGCGGTCAGCACTCCGGCCACGACACTGGCGACCCTCTGCAGTCCGCTCGTCAGGGTCTCGTACATCGTTAGCTGTACGACGAGCAGTGCTGTCAGCGGAGCAAGCACCGGTTGAGGGCTGGTCCCCAGCCGCTGAGCCATAACGAAGGATAGGACAGCGGCAATCGTCGTCTTCGCCGTTCGCAGTCCCGGCCTGCGTCCACGCCGGAACAGCACCGAGCGCATCTGACGGACGAGGTCAGATGCGCTCGGTGACATTCGAGCCTTCTCCCAACTGGTCGTTGGGGACTGAGCAGCGCCAGCGTCTCAGTCCACTGCCGGCACCAGCGGTGGCTCAGGCCTGAGGTCGGACGACGAACACCGAGCATTTCGCGTGGCGTACCACCTGGGCGGATACGGAGCCGAGCATCAGGGCGGCGAACCCGCCGTGGCCGCGGGAGCCGACAACGACGAGGTCGGCCTCGCGGGACAGCTCGCACAAGACGGCGGCTGGCTGTCCCTCGCGCAGTTCGGCGTGCACCTCCACCGGAGACGTGTCACCGATCGCCTCCATGGTGCTCGCGAGCCGCACCCGCGCCCGTTCCTGGATCGTGTTGAGGTCGGGGAGTCCGTAGGGCTCGACCGCCAGGCTGCTCGCGAGACCGCTGTAGGGCAGTTCCCAGACCTGGACGGCGCGTACGCTGCCGCCGCCGTGCGCCCGAGCCTCGTCAACCGCCCACCGCAGAGCCGCGAGGCCTGATTCCGAACCATCGACGCCCACGACATAACGCTGCGGGGTAGTCGTCTGCGTCTGCTCCTGCTCGGACATTTCTGTTTCCTTTCGCCCTGTTTGGGAGTACTTTGTCTCACGATACGGCAACGACCACCATAGGGGCCTGGCGAAGTTTCAGCTGGAGGAATCGTGGACCTATTGGCTACAGCAAACACTCTCCGTCTTGATCTCAACGCTATGGACTACGGCATCCTCGGGGTCTACTTCGCGTTGGTGATCGCCATCGGGCTCCTGGCCAGGCGGGCGATCGCCACGAGCGAGGACTTCTTCCTCTCCGGCCGTGCCCTGCCCGCGTGGGTCACCGGGATCGCTTTCATCTCCGCGAACCTGGGCGCGATCGAGATCTTGGGGATGGCAGCGAACGGTGCGCAGTACGGCATGTCGACGGTGCACTGGTACTGGATCGGCGCCGTGCCGGCGATGGTGTTCCTCGGCCTGGTGATGATGCCGTTCTACTACGGCTCAGGGGTACGAAGCGTTCCCGAGTACCTGCGCCGCCGGTTCAACCGGCCCACCCACCTGTTCAACGCGGTGACGTTTGCGGTGTCCAGCGTGCTGATCGCGGGGGTCAACCTGTACGCGCTCGGCTTCGTGCTCGAGGCGACGCTGGGCTGGCCCCTGTGGGTCGCCATCATCGTGTCGGCCTTCTTTGTCCTGGCGTACATCACCTTGGGCGGTCTTTCCGGTGCCATCTACAACGAGGTCCTGCAGTTCTTCATCATCGTTGCGGGGCTCATCCCCATCGTGATCGTGGGCCTGCACTCGGTGGGCGGCTGGAGCGGCCTGGAGGCTGCCGTGGCCAAGACCGCCCTCGGCGCGAAGTCTTTCCACACGTGGCAGGGGACCGGGATCCCCTGGACCAACACGCTCGGGGACTGGGTCGGCATCGTGTTCGGTCTCGGCTTCGTGCAGTCGTTCGGCTACTGGACGACGAACTTCGCCGAAGTGCAGCGCGCGCTGTCGGCCAAAGACATGAATGCGGCCCAGCGCACCCCGCTCATCGGCTCCTTTCCGAAGATCTTCATACCGTTCCTGACCATCATCCCGGGGCTTCTCGCGCTCGTCATCATCCCGAAGCTAGGCTTGAGCCTTGCCCTGCCGTACAACGACGCGATCCCGCTCATGATGAACCATTTCCTACCCAACGGGGTGCTCGGGGTGGCGATGGCGGGCCTGCTGGCGGCGTTCATGGCCGGCATGGCCGCCAACGTGTCGTCGTTCAACACAGTGTTCACCTACGACATCTGGCAACAGTACGTGCGCCGCGACCGACCTGACGGGTACTACCTGCGGGTGGGGCGAATCGTGACCGTCGTGGGCGTGCTCATCGGCATCGGGACGGCGTTCATCGCCTCCGGCTACAGCAACATCATGATCTACATCCAGATGCTGTTCTCCTTCTTCAACGCCCCGCTTTTCGCGACGTTCATCATCGCGATGTTCTGGAGGCGGGTGTCCCCGATGTCCGGCATTGCCGGGCTGGCAGCCGGCACCGTTGGTGCGGCCATCATGCACTTCGGGGGATACTACCTGTCGTACTTCTACCCAGGGGGGGTCATGGACCCCGCCCACGCGACGATCAACGCGCAGATGGTGAACTTCTACAGCGCCCTCCTGGCGTTCCTGCTCGACGCGCTCGTCACGGTGATCGTGACACTCAGGGGCGAGCCCAAGCCGATCGAAGAGCTCGCCGGCCTGGTCTGGGGGATCCCGGACCCGAGCGCGCCCGATCCGTCAACGGTGCCCAAGCCGTTGTGGTGGCAGTCGCCGAAGCTGCTGGGGTTCGGGGCGCTAGGTCTCACCGTCGTCCTGTCAATTATCTTCCTTTGACCTACCTGATCGGGAGTGACCATGAGCAACGAAGAGTCCAAGGCGCCGGAGTCAGCATCAAGCAAGCTGTTCGACCTCCGGGTGCTCATCGGGGGCCTGTTCACCCTCTACGGCGTCGTCCTGACGATCCTGGGCCTCCTGGCATCGAAGACGGCGCTGGCGAAAGCAGCCGGAATCAACATCAACCTGTGGAGCGGCCTGGGCATGCTGCTGCTCGGCGTGTTCTTCCTTTTATGGTGGCGGCTGCGTCCCCGTCGCCGCGAACCCCCACCGTCCGACTGACAGCCTCGGCGGGCCGCGCACCCTAGGTGGCTGGTGCTTTTCGGATGTTGTTTTCGCATGTCGTCAACGAGGCCGAGGTGAGCTTCTTGGGACAATGGCAGCGGCGGGTTTGGTTGTCTGTGTTGGGAGTTCGCGATGACGTTGGGTTTGGCGCCGAAGCAAGGTGACTTGTTGCGTCCGTGCGGACTCGATCTACGCGGTGCTGAACCGGGAGTGCTTTGGTCTGTTCCCCGATGAGAGGTTCGCGGACTTGTTCACCGATGTGGGGCGTCGCAGCGTGCCGCCGATGATCGTGGCGGTGGTGATGGTACTGCAGCGGATCGAGGGCTGCAGCGACCGGGAGGCTGTGGACCGGTTCACGTTCGATGCCCGGTGGAAGTACGCCGCGGGCGGGCTGGCTTTGACTACCCAGGTTTCGTACACACGGTGCTAGCGCGCGCAGGTCTACTTCGGCGATGTGAGCGGCGAGTCGCTGCCCGAACCTGCCCTTGCCGATAGCTTCGATGCGGCCAAGCATCTTCCTCCTGAGCTCAGGGTCAACTTCGTCTGCCTGCTCGTTCTGGACGCCGTTTGTGACGTCCTCACGTGCGGCTGCCGCCCTATTCAGCCGAGAGAACGCTGCGGACACCTCGCTCGGGAAGAGCCCGCAAAGGTCCGTCTCCAATGTCTGGTGCCCAACGTAGATGCCGACACTGCTAAGTTCTCGCAAGATCGCCAGACGATCCACCTGGTAGTCGTCGACGTCATCGACTTCCTTCAGGTCTTGCGCGCGCTTGAGTAGCTCGCGCCCGTCATCAGCCACTTCATGCAGCCGTGCGCCTCGCCGAAGTCCCGCTTCGATGCGCCCCGCTGCGTCGCCAGTCGCGTCGCCATCGGTGATCACCACGAACGGGATGTCGAGACCGCTCGTGCCCAGCAGCGCGACGTAAGGCGAGAAGTCGGTTCCGTGGACACTCGCAACAACGACACCGTGGGCGTCCAGGTCGAACCCGGCCGCCTCCGCAAGCGCCGGGACAACGTAGCTCTCAGCCAGTCCCTCGACAAGAATCACCGCCGTAGCGAAGAGCACCTCCGCGCGACTGACGTCGATGTACCGCTCGAGGTCCTGGGCCTGTGCCGGGGTCACCGGCAGGTTCGCCGTTGTGGTACCGACGGTTCCCTGGTCGGTCGCCCTCAACAACACGAACGTATCGAGCGGAGATACCGCCGCGATGTGCGGACTGTGCGTGGTCAGCAGCAGTGTCGACTCGCTGCGGAGCAAATATCGAAAAAGTCGCCGCTGAAGCGCGACATGAAGATGCGCCTCCGGCTCCTCGACAGCCAAGATCGTAGTTACGAAAACGTCTGCGAGCCGCTGCTCTGCGAGTGACTCCAGCAGCAGGCCCAGGTACAGGACGTTCGCGCTTCCGAGGCTGGCGTCGCCCACACCATGCCGTCGAGCGGCGTCAACGAACAAGCGCACCGCACGGATCAACTCATCTGGCTTGGACGACGCGAAACCGAGGGTGGGCGTGACCGGCAGGCGCGGCCCGACCATCGCGGACAGTCGCTTTTCGAGGCGTGCCTCGAGGGTCCCGACGTTTGGATCTTGCGCCAACTGGTCGACGGCCAACGCCACTGCGGCAGCCGTGGCCGTCAGGTTGGCGGCATCAAGTGGAAGTCTCTCGAGCAGATCCCGAAGAGCGTTGCGGCGCCAAGTCTGGAGGTCGGACTCGGCGTCTGGCAGCGCGTGCAACACCTTGAGCGCCACGTCCCGCCGTACCCGCCTCATGTCGTTTGTCTCGTCAAGGCCGCCGAAGACAACAAATTCGTAGTCGAGCGATGTCAGGGGCCGATCGGTCTCGCGCACTTGAGCAAAGCCATCCTCGAAGAAGACGGCGACCTCCGGGCGCGGACGGAAGCGATAGGTCAGCCGTGCGGTATACGGCGCGAACCCAACGGTGCACCAGGACAGCACGGACTTCGCGTCGTCATCGTCGTCGTACCCCTGCAACTCGATCTCGACGCTCACGACGACCCCGGTCGCCAGCCCCGTGCCGTGCCCCTCCCATACATCCTCCTCGCGAAGCTGTCGGGCCGAGTCGGGCAGTTCAGGGTCTAGGACCAGGCGTAGAGCATGCAAAAGGTTCGACTTACCGACTCCGTTCTCGCCGACGATCACAGCACGCGCGGGAAACGGGTCCAGGACGAGGTGAGCGAAGTTCCGCAGGTTGGTTATCTCTATCCGCGATATGTGCAGGCCCACTCAAACCCCTTACGTCGACCAGCCGTAACGACGCAACGAACGCCAAGCCCACCTTACTGACGCTGACGGTTGGCGCCCTGGCAGACGATCCGACGAACTTGTCTGTCCCCATCCGGCAGGCAAACGCAACGACATCCCAGACGAATGAGCGGCAGGTGTCCAGGGTGGGCCTCATACGGTGATCGTCTGGTCGCGGTCCAGCTGAAAGACCGTACTCAGTCGACCACGAGGTCGTCGTCGTCGATGATCTGCTGTTCGCGGTCGGAGACGTCGTCCTCGACGAAGGTCTGCCACTGCGATTGGTCCGTCCGCCAGGTGCGCGGAGGGTCAGGGCGGTGTTCGTTGACCGAGCACTGGGTCCTTGCGCAGGTTTCGTTCAGTCGGTGTTCGATTTCGCGCAGGGCACGGAACCAGTCGACAGCGGCGGCCGGGGAAGCGCTGGGGGCGAAGGAGATTCGCTCGTGGTCGCGCAGCGCGGAGAGCGCCTCGACGAGTGTGTTGTGCTGGTACCAGCAGGGTGGGGCGGCCCGGGTTTCGAGGCCGAACCGGTCGATCAGGTGCTCGACCCAGTCGCGTAGGTCAGCCCAGGCCTGGCGGGCGTCATCTGGGAGCAGGGAAGGCCAGTGGGTCGGACCCTGCAGGTCGCCGAGCTCGGCCGCGAACGGGTCCTCGCTCGTTGTCATGCCTGTTGGTCCGTTGTGCGAACGGGCACATGCGAGGTTGAACCGTCTGCGCGCCGCTGCCGTCGTAGCGCGGCGATGATGCCAGGGTGGCAGTTGCGCGGCCGGTCGTCCGCCAGGACGGGTGGGCGTCCCAAAGGTCATGTAGCTGGGCGTGATCCGCCGCGCAGAGGGGCACGGCATCGGTTAGCAGCTCACGTCCCAGCCGGGCATAGGTGCGGTGGTGCAGGTGCCCGAGTCTTAGCGTCCAGACTTGCCCGCACACCGCACACAGGGGTTCGGTCCCGGTCTCCTGTTGCCACTGGAAGTACCACCGCTGGCGCTTGCGGTACCACGCTGCGGAGTTCAGGTAGGAGTCGTATTGTCCGCGTCGCTGGAGGCGCCTACGAGACCAGCGGCTCGAACGCCGGGGAGCTCGCACGCTCGATCACCCCTTCCAGCCGGCGACGCGAGCCCTGCAACTGGGCTGCGTCTGGCCGCTGGGTCCACGGCGTCATGGTCAGGACGATGGGCCGGGCTGCGCGCAGCATCAGGACGGCGGTCCCAAACGGCAGCATCCGCAGCCGTGAGGTGTCCATGACCGGGACCTCACGGCTGGAGGAGGAGCTGGAGCGGCGGCCGTCGGCGCCGATGGATTCGGAGTACGCCCGTTCTTCGCGTTGCCCGATCAGCTTGGACAGGTCATCGAGGTCGCGGGCGTTCGACCCGCCGCCCAGGATGAGCTTGACGCTGGCGGCGTCCCAGATCGCAGAGGCTTCGTGCTCACCCCACACTGCGCGGGCCTGGGCCAGCGACTGCAGGACCACCATCGTGGTGATGCCCGTTCCTCCGCCTTCGGACATCAGCGAGGTCAGCGACGGCAGCGGGTAGTTCGCGGCTTCGTCCAGGATCATCGACAGGGGAGGGTCGATCCGCGCACCAGGAGAGGCTGCGGCCAGGCGCCGGGCGGCTTCGGCGACGTCTTCGACGAGGGCGCCGACCAGCCCTGCGGTGGCTGACGCGCCCGTGGAGGTGCCCACTAGGAAAACGGTCCCGCGTTTCTGGAGGAAGGTTTGCGGGTCGAACTGTTCGCCTGGCCCGGGTGAGACGGCGTCCAGGACTGCGGGGTCGGCCAGGGCGGCGAAGGCGATGGCGACCATGGCCCATACCGAGTCCCGTTGTTTCTGGTCGGCGCCCACGATCGTCTCGAGCCCCTGGTGCCAGGACTGCGCCGCCTGCGGGTGGGTGGCCAGGATCATCACCGCCTCGCGGGCCTGCGCGGCGGACAGCGACCATCGGTACAGGTCGGCGGATGTGCGATCGCCTAGGGCGGCCGCGTGCAACAAGGCGCGCACCGCCTGCTCGGCCGAGGACTGCCAGAAGTTGGAGTCGGTGGTTCCCGACGCGGCGCCGGCGGTGAGCGCCTTGGCGCGGATCATGGCGGTCTGCGGGTTCTCACATCCTCGGATCGGGGACCACCTGGTCGCAGACGGTATGCCGGGCGCCAGCCGTTGCGGGTCGAAGACAGCCACCGGCCCCACCTTCGCGCGCGCCTGCAGCGCGGCGGTCAGGTTGTCGGGGCGGGTAGAGGTCGTGATGACCGCACCGGGGGCGTCCAGGATGGCGTTGATGACGATGTGCAAGCCCTTGCCCGAGCGAGGAGGTCCCAGCAGGACCATGGAGTCCTCGACGCTGGCGTAGCAGTCCACCCCACGAGCACTCCCGAGCCGGTGCCCGAGTTCGGTGACCTGAGGGTGGGCCAGAGATGGGCGGAGGTCGCCGGCCCGGGCGATCAACGCTTTGGCGCCTGCGACCTTGGCAACCTCGGTCCTTGAGGCCAGCCCCTGGATGCGTCGAGGATCGTGGGTGAGCGCTGTCTTGCTACTGGTCGACACCCGCCAACGGGCCGCCCCGGCAGCGGCAAGCAATACGATTACCGACGCGGTCGAAGTCCAGTACAACCAGGCCGACCCCACCGGCTGCCCCATGCGGCCGCAGGATTTCCGCTGTGCTCAGCGAGGGCGATGAGGCCAGTCACCGGGCTGACTGCGGGGACCGGATGCCCCGACAGAACCGCCGTGATCGCAGCCCCCCTGCCCAGAGAACGAGGAACGCCGCGCCCAGCGCGACCAACACCCCGGACTTGCCCTTACCTGTCACATAGGGATTGCCCGAGTGCGAACCGATGGCCCACGCGATCGCCGAGATGGCGATACCCGCAACGGCCGCCACGGGCCCGAACGTGAGCAGAGCGCCCACGATGGACTCCAACGAGGCGATGCCCGGAAGACCCGTGCGGTTCGGCTGGATGTTGACTCCGCTGACCAACATGGTGGGTGCCCTTCGCGTCGACCAGCGGGCTGATCTCGCCGACGATGCGAATACTGCTCAGGCGATAGACCATGCGGTCGTGGCCTATAGATCCAGAGGCCAACGTCCTGGGAGGGGCAAGCTCACGGCTCGTTGTTGCTAGCCATCAGCCATTGGATCGCCGATGCTCACGGTGCCCCCAGGGG
>Ga0208079_1001951_pt1 | contig 10376 bp, 9 predicted proteins | sample NGESurdeep092012_5_FD_184474 | JGI IMG/M metagenome (GOLD analysis project Ga0208079, IMG submission 184474) | Arctic peat soil microbial communities from Barrow, Alaska - NGEE Surface sample 210-2 deep-092012 (SPAdes) | ecosystem: Environmental > Terrestrial > Soil > Wetlands > Peat ... | reverse complement strand
GATCGCCTCTGGTCAATGCCATGTGGACCTCCTCGGTCGTCAACTGCAGCGTCGTTGACTCACCGAAAAGTTGCGCGGACCCCTTGAATCCGCCCACCTGGACCTTCACCCGGGCAACCTCTTCGCCACAGACGGCCAGATCGTGCTCATCGACTGGACCTTGGTGGCCTCGGAGCCCTTGGCGAAGATGCCGGCAACCTGATGTTCGACGCGGTGTTCGACTTCTTCGTGCCCCCGACCGTTTCGCAGCGTTTGGCGGAGGCCGTCTCGGTCGGCAACCTGAAGGGGCTAGAGGCGTCCGGGTGGTACCCGAGGCGTGGTCCAGGGAGGCGCCCGACCCTGCCTCACTGCGGCACTTTGAGGGGACCCCTGGCGCTCCTTCGGGCGCGCATTGTGGGCTAGCCAACGAGATGCAGATCGCCGGGAAGGGGTGTCACCTATTGGCGGGCCGTAGGCTCGACCCATGGTCGGCAATCGGGTTGCGCAGCCGGATGAGGCCGATGACGAACGCGGTTTGATCCTGGTCGGCGCCGACCGACTCCTTCGCCTTCTAACGGCCCTGCCTGGCCGGCGCGACGAGGCGCTCGCGGTGGTCAACGGGTTCTTCGGTGACAGGCTCGCCGATCTGGGATCGACCTTGGCCATGCCTATGACCTTGCACTCGGGAACCGACGTCCTCCCTCTCGATCGCGACAGGCTCACACAGGCGCTCCCCCATGCGACCGGCCGGATCGCCCTACTCGTCCATGGGCTGATGTCGACCGAATCGGTGTGGGGCTTCCCCGGCGATCCCGACACGACTTACGGCAGCTTGCTCGCCCGAGACCACGGTGTCACACCCGTCTCGTTGCGCTACAACACCGGCCGACACATCTCGACCAACGGGCGGGAGTTCGCCCGGTTGCTCCACCACCTCGTTGCGGCGTGGCCCGTGCCCGTGCGCGACATCACTCTCATCGGCCACAGCATGGGTGGCCTTGTGATCAGGTCCGCGTGTCACTACGCGTCCGCCACGCGACCGTGGCGAGGCTTCGCCTGCTCCCAGCGATCGTGGACCTCGAAGGCCCGGCGGGTCGTGCTCGTCGGTGTCCCGAACACCGGCGCGCCGCTCGAAGTGTTTGCCAACCTGACCAGCGCCGCACTGTGGTCGATCCCGATCCCTGCGACGCGCCTTGTCGGCCTAGGTCTCGACGCGCGCAGCGCGGGAATAAAGGATCTCAGGTTCGGTGCGATCACCGATGAGGACTGGTTAGAACAGGACCCCGACTCCCGTGAACGACCGGTGCCGCATCGTGTGGCCATGCTGCGGCGAGCGGCCTACCTGATTGTCGCCGGCGGCGTTACTTCCAACCCCGCCCATCCGTTGGCACGAGTATTCGGCGACGCGTTCGTCACCACGTCGAGCGCGTCGGGCACCCTCAACGAGACGACGGGCCAAGGGCTCTTCCTTAGTTCGACCGTGCGCCTGTTCCCGAAGGTGACCCACATCGCGCTGGCCCACAGGCCCGAGGTCTACAACGAGATCGACCGCTGGTGGCCGTGACCACTCGTGCCTCAGCGGCGTGCAGGCGAGACGAGCGAGCCACCACGTGAACGTCGATTCGGTACTCGCTCAGGCCCACACTGTTCAACAATTGGGCGTGGTCGACGGCCGCTGGTCTGCGATAGCTCCCTGTTGGTGCCGAAAACTCGATCCAAGCCTGTGGGTGCCGAAAACTCGATCCAAGCCGTCCGGCTGGACTTTCACATGGGGAGTGGGCCGGCGAAGATGGGCTCTGGCATTGTCCTTCCTCTAGTGGCGTTCGTCCGCCTGCTCCAGTTACTCCGGCTCCGTCGGAGGGAACGAGATGAGCTTGCCATCGAGGTTGTATTGCTGCGCCATGAGCTGGCAGTGTTGCGTCGCCAGATGGGCCGTCCATTATTGCGGCCAGCCGATCGGGCGGTCCTTGCCAGTTGTGACGTTGGACTCTGGCTTTGAGGTCGCCGCTAGTGTCTACTGGTGTCCAGGGTCTGACCTGATTCAGATGCCAGTGGAGGATGGTCATGGTCATGGTCATGGTCATGGTCATGGTCATGGTCATGGTCATGGTCATGGTCATGCGCCGTAGCGTATTGGCAGTTCTGTCGGTAGTCATCGTGGTACTAGCTGTGCCGGCGATGGTCGCAGATCAGGCCGTCGCTGCTCCTCTGTCCAGCTCGAACGACGTTGCAGCCGCGATTGCTTCGACGCCTTCCGGCCACGGCTATTGGATCGCCACCGCTCAGGGCAACGTCTTGACCTACGGTGATGCCGCCTCGTTCGGGACCCTGACGGGTGCGGCCCTGAACGGACCAGTGGTGGCCATGGCCGCCAGCCCTGATGGCGGAGGCTACTGGCTGACGGCAGCCGACGGCGGCGTTTTCGCCTTCGGTGACGCCGGCTTCCACGGTTCGATGGGAGGACGTCATCTCAATGCCCCGGTCGTGGGCATGGCTGTCACGTACGACGGCGGAGGCTACTGGCTGACGGCAGCCGACGGCGGCGTCTTCGTCTTCGGTGACGCCATCTACTCGGGATCGCTTGTTGGAGCCATTCCCCAGGGATACGGCCGCGTAACGGGGATCGCTCCGTTCCCCGACAACCAGCACTATGTGCTGACAACCGCTGGCGGCTATCTCCCGGTATTCGGTTTCACCGGGGGCAGCTGGCCCAGCCCGTGGCCGCAAAGCAGTCCACTCAATGGGCCGATGATCGCCATCACCAACTGGGGTGACAGCACCAACGTGGGCTACTGGACCGCAGGATCAGATGGAGGCGTGTTCACCTTCGGCATCGCCCCCTTCTACGGCTCGATGGGAAACGCCCACCCCAACGCTCCCATCGTCGCCATGACCGCAACACCCAGCCACCATGGGTACTGGCTCATAGGCCGTGACGGCGGCGTCTTCGCCTTCGGTGACGCCCCCTTCCTCGGATCCGCCGCCTGATCCTGTGGGTGCCGAAAACCCGATCTAAGCCGCCCACCTGGAGTGGCGTCGGTGCCAGCTGGCCAACCCAGGTGGACCGAGGCACACGGCCGCAACTGAGGTTCTCTAGCCGACCCCGACGGCTCGGCGCGGCTGGAAGGGCGGGGTAGACGGGTCGGGTCGCAGCGCCACATAGGAATCAGCCAAGCCCGCTGGAGATGGCCGAGGGGTCGAGGCCCAGCTCGACCAACTCGTCGTCGGACAGCCGGGCCAGGGGATCGCTTGGCAGCAGGACGGTCAGGACGATAGCCACCACGGACACGGCCACGACGGCGGCGGTGAACACCTCGGTCGCGGTCTGGAGCCCGGCCACACCGGCGATCAGCCCAACCCCGATGACGGGGGCGGAGAGTGCGACGTAGCCGACGACGTTGTAGGCAGAGACCACCTCGGCTCGCCGCTGCGGCGGCGCTACTTCGTTGAGCAGGGCCAGACTGCCCATGAACGCGAGGCCGCCGCCAGCACCGGCGAGCACCGTCCCGGCCAGGAACAGCGCTACCGTGGAGTTGATCAGACCCCAGCCGACCAGCGCCATGCCGGCGGCCAGCCCTCCCACCCCGGTCACCATCGTGATCCGGCTGGGCCATCGGCGGAGCAGGACCTGAGCGACGCCACCCAGACCGTAGAACGCGAAAAGCACCGCCCCGGCCGCGGCGTGGCTCTGCACGTGAAGCAGCTGGCGATCGATCGACGGGCTCAACGAGGCGTACAGCGCACCGACGCCCCAGCTGACGGCCAGGGTGAGGCTGGCGGCGGCAAACGCGGGACGGATCGGGGAGGGGACTGAAGGCCGCTGCAGGCGCCAGCGGAACACAGGCCCACGCTCGACCGTCTCTGGCACCAGGACCATGAGGGCCAGCCCGATCGACACCAGGGCGAGCTCTACCAGAAAGGGCAGCACCCGGGGCAATGGCGCGTACTGGACCAAGAATCCGAACAGCAGTGGACCGATCGCGGCCCCGCCGATGAACATCACCGTGTTGATATACGACGCCCGCTTCCGGTCGCGGTGGGGCTCAAGCTCCACCAGCGCGGCGGTGGCCGCCGCGGTCAAAGTGCCGGTGGCGAGGCCCTGCACCCCCCTGGCGGCCAGCAGCCACACCGTTCCTGCCGCTCCCGCGAACAACGCGGCGCTCAGCGCCAGCAGGGCCATGGCCGGCACGATCACCCGGCGCCGGCCGATCTGGTCAGACAGCCGGCCTACCAGGACCAAGGCAACCATGACCCCCAGAGCGTAGGCCGAGAAGATATAGGTCAGAGTGGCAGGGGAGAACCCGAAGCGCTCCTGGTACACCACGTAGAGAGGGGAGGGAGCGTTGCTGGCCAGGGTGGTGGTGAACATGACGAAGGCCACCACGAGGAGGGGAGGGATGCCCGCGACGCGCCGCCCCGATGCGCGCCGCCCCGCGGCGGCCGCGTGCGGGTCAGCACTCACCTCGCGCTGCTCACTTCGCCGGGGAGAGCACGCGACGCTCGATGAGGACGCGCAGCCAGTGCCGGAAGGACTGCTCGGTGTCCCCGGTTTCGGTGAACCCGACCTGCTTGATCTTCACCGTGCTCACGAACGCCGCCCGCGGCGGCTCCTCGGCGCCGTAGGCGAAGCAGAAGTCGGCGTAGTAGTGGGACTCGCCGAGCAGGTCGGTCGTGCTGTTCCGGCGTAGCCCGTGCTTGGCAACAATCTTGTCCCAAACGTCGGCCTTGGGCGGCAGGAACTCGCCCATGCTGACCGGCTCGTCAGGGCCGAGCTCCACGCCGAGCTCCTCGGCGAACGCCGGCCACAGGTCACGCCAGGCGAAGACTTCGCCGTTGGTGAGGTTGAAGTGCTGGCCCGCGGCGGCGGGGGCTTCGGCGGCCCAGCGGATCGCGCCGGCAACTAGCCGGCAGTCCACGGCCTCCCAGACGTAGGGGGCACCTCCGGGCAAGCCGAAGGGCCGGCCCTCCTCTTTGCAGATCGCAGCGTAGGCACCGATGACCGGGGGCAGGTTCATCACCACGCCCGTGTTCGGGCCGACGATGGTCTGCGGGCGCATGATCGTGAAGTCGAAGGTCTTGGCCGCGGCCTTCTCCTTGATGTAGTCCTCCTGCAGCCAGTAGAAGTTCGGGTGGTCATCGCGCGGGAACCGCTCACGCGCCGGCACGGGCATCGGGTGCAGGTGGATCCCGTAGGCCTTGGTGCCCTGCTTCAGCGTGAGGTGCTTGAGTTCCGCGATCTCGGCAAAGTGCTCTACGAGGCTGCGCAGCATCGCTAGGTTGGTGTCCATATGGTCCTGTTCGGTCCAGCCGGCGATTCAGGCCCGGGCTTCTCGTAGACCGCGGCGTAGACGACATGGGTGACCTGGGACAGGCCGCTCAGCGCATCGCTGACGGCGGCCTCGTCCTGCAGGTTCACCGGCAGGTGCTGGAAAGGTTTGTCGCTGAAGATCTCGGGCTGGCGGCGGGAGACCGCGATGACCTCCCAGCCGTCGTCGAGGAACTTGTTGGCAGTTGCGGCGCCGACCAGACCGCTGGCACCGGCGATGAGAACTGTATTGGCCATTGCTCGACTCTCCTCTCCTCTCCTCTCCTCTCCTCTCCTCTCCTCTCCTGCGAGTGGGCGTGCGGGTTGCGGCAGGGGCCGAGGCGACCGGAGCCGTGGAGTGGTGGTGGATGCCCCTCCCGGCCGGGACAGCGCCGGACCCGACGCGGTGGATCAGTTGCGGGCGCGGAGTTCGCGGCGCAGCAGCTTGCCGGTCACGGTCTTGGGGATCTCGTCGAGAATCTCGATCAGCCGCGGGTACTTGTAGGCGGCCATCCGCTGCTTGGTGAACGCAATCAGCTCGTCGGGCGTGGCGCTCTTGCCCGGGCGGAGGCTGACATAGGCTTTGACAGTCTCTCCCCGGTAGTCGTCCGGGACGCCGATAACGGCGGCCTCACGAACGGCCTCGTGCTCGTAGAGCATATCCTCCACCTCGCGCGGCCAGACCTTGTACCCGCCGACGTTGATCTGATCCTTCTTGCGGTCGACGATGTAGAACCAACCGTCCTCGTCCATGAAGCCAACGTCGCCGGTGTGTAGCACCCCGCCAGGCAGCGCCCCCGCTGTCTCCTCGGGCTGGTTCCAGTACCCAGCCACGACCTGAGGGCCGTCGGTCACCAGCTCACCGATCTCGCCGGGTGGCAAGTCCTTGCCCTCGTCGTCGACGATCCGCACGACTGTGTTGTAGACCGGCACTCCCACCGACAGCGCCCCCGAGGCGGGGTCGACCGGCGCGGTCGACCCCAGTGGCACGGCGTGCGACGGCGACGTAGTCTCGGTGAGTCCGTAGATGTTGTGGATATATTGGCCGAACGCCTCCTGGAACGCCGCGACCGTGCTCGGCGGGATCGGCGCCCCACCCGAGTAGATCTTGGTCAGACTTGCCAGGGCGTCCCCGTCGGCGTTGGGCGCGTTCATCAGCGCGATGAACACCGTGATCGACCCGACCGTGAACGTCGCTTGCTCGGTCTTGATCGTCTCGATGGTCACAGCAGGGTCGAACCGGTACATCAGGACCAGTGGTGCCCCGGCGAGCAGCGAGATCGCGATGTGCCCGACCAACCCGGTGATGTGAAACAGCGGCGCCACGCCGAGGATGACGTCGTCCGGGCCGATGCCGATCCAGTCCCGGTAGGTCTGAGCGTTGAACACCACGTTGCGGTGGGTGGTGATCGCGCCCTTGGGCGGCCCGGTGGTGCCGGAGGTGTAGGTCAGGAACGCCACATCGTCCGGCCCCAGCGTCACCGCGGGGGAGGCCTGGCCACGGAACCGCTGCAGCAACTCGGCCATGTCCACCGTGCCTGGGCACTCGATCCGCTCCACGCCGGCGAAAATCCGCTGGTCGCCGCGGGTCTGGTACTCCAGCTCCGAAGTCGTAATCACCGTGCGGACATCGGTCCTGGGAACGACGTTCGCTGCAACGTCCCGGTAGAGGCTTTGCAGGGTGACGAGCACCGTGGCCCCGGAGTCGGTGAGCAGCTGCTCCAACTCCCGCTCCCGGTTCATCGGGTTGATGGACACGGCGATGCCGCCGGCTTTCCACGTGCCGATCTGGGCGATGATGAACTGCGGCACGTTCTGGGCGTAGATCGCCGCCCGCTCACCGGGGGAGAACCCGGCGTCGGTGATGCCGGCAGCGAACGCGTCGGTCAGCTCGTCGAGCTCGCGCAGCGTGAGCCGGCCGTCGAAGTAGCGGACAATGTCGCCGTCCGGGTTGCGTTCGACGGCGGCCTTGAACATGGCCAGAGCGCTGTCGAACTCCACCGCGATCTCGGCCGGTTGCCCCGGCCTGTAGCGGGCCAACCACGGTTTGTCGTCGTAGGCACTCATGCGGCTTCCACTCAGCGGATCACAATCGGGTTGACCGGCGCACCAGTGCCGCTGACGACCTTGAGCGGGGCGGCGGTGTAGAGAAAGCTCCACCGGCCGTCGGCGGCACAGGCGTCGGCGAGGTCGTCGAGCCAGGCGATCTCGGTCAGGGCAACGCCCAGGTTGCGCATCAGCGCGCAGTGCAGAGGCAACACGACACCGGAGTTGGGATCGTTGGTGACCTCGTTGGCGATGGTGTCGGTGACCAGGTTGGGGATCTCCCGGCTCTGGAACCACTCGACGAGTTCACGAGAGTAGGTCAGGCCCGGCTCGCAGAACTCGTCGTAGAACTTCTCCGGGTTGTTGAGCTCGTACCAGTACTTCAGCCAGCCGGTCCGGATGCACAGCACATCGTGCGGCTCGATGGTCACGCCCTGGATCTTTGCAGCGGCCTCGAGATCGTTGTGGTCGAACGTCTCGCCCTTATCCAGAAAGTCCTTGCCCCGGTAACGCGCCATGTCAATCAGCACGCCGCGGCCGACGATGCCCTTCTCCGCGATCGGCAGCACCGACGCCTGGTCCATGGCTCCGACGGTGGTGCGCGCGTCATAGCCGTTCCAGAGTTTGCCGTCGTACCAGACGTGGCCCAGCGAGTCGTATTGCGTGGAACCCTGCAGGAAGATGAGCGCGGTGTCGTCGGCATAGTGCAAGCCGCCCGGGAACGCCGGCGCCCCCTCGCCGTCCCAAGTGCTCTCGTCGAGCACGTTCTGCCGCTTGATCCCCTCCCGACCGGGCCACAGCGGGTCACCCGGGCTCTCTGTGCGGCCCATCTGAATCTGCAGCGTGAACACCTCCCCGGACTTGATGTGCTGCACACCACGCAGCACATCGCCCGCGTCGAGGTAGTTCAGACAGCCCAACTCGTCGTCCGGACCCCACTTACCCCAATTGCTAGGGGCGTCCTCGCCCAGTAGCTCGCGCATCGCAGGGGATTCAGACATTGTCGCCTCCTCACATCAGGTGAACATTTGAGGACGGGGCGAGCGATCGCTCGCCCCGACATGTAGAACAACGTACAGGTCTCGACACGGCTGTCAACACCCAGTTCTGGACGGACCGGGGTGTTTAGTTTAAAGCCGGTCACATCAGCCCCCTGCCGGGCAGTGCCGGGAGTCGAGGCAGCCAGGCCGGGCCAGGATGTCTTCGATCAGGCTCCGGTGCGTCTGGCGCTCGAGAGTTTGCTCGTCGCGCTCGATCAGCCGGTTGAGAGCCAGGGCGACCGCAGCCTGTTCGGCCACCATTATGTGGTGAGCGGTCGCTTCGTTCTGTAGCAGCACCACAAGGCGTCCCCAACGCTCGCCCCGGGCACTGACGGCGGTCACCAGCCAGCCCTCACCGCCGGCCACGGCACTTCGCTACGAGCTGACGGCGTCGCGTGACCGGCGCTCCCACGACCGCAGGATCTCTTCGCCGGGCCGGCCGGCCAACTCGTAGGCAAGGACCTGATGGGCGAGGTTCTCGAGCATCACCGGGGCGCAGGCGAGCTCGCAGCCGTTGACTGGCGCCGCCGTGGTAGAACTATTTACTGTCTGGCTACGGCCGCTAACTTATGGGTCTTTCGTGCACGAGATCATGATCAACGGCATGCGACTTGCCTACACGGACGACGGGCCGCGCGACGCGCCCGCCCTTGTCTTCAGCCACTCCCTGTTTTTCAGCTCGCGAATGTTCCACCACCAGGTCGCCTACTTCTCCGACCGCTACCGGGTTATCTGCTACGACCACCGCGGGCAGGGCGCGAGTGACCGCGCTCCCCGCGAGGAACTTGACATGGACACGCTCAATGATGACGCGGCCGGCCTACTGGAACACCTCGACCTGGGACCCGCGCACTTCGCTGGCAACTCGATGGGCGGGTTCATCGCTCTGCGCCTAGCCGCTCGTCGGCCCGATTTGCTCGCCTCCGTGGCCGTGCTCGGTAGCTCAGCGGAGGCCGAGGGCAAGATCGCCGAGTTTGACCCGTTGGCGACCGCGATGACGGAGCATGGCACCGGGCCGGTCATCGACACCCTGATGTGGATCATGCTGGGAGACGAGACCCTCGCCGCCCCGAGGTGCGCAGCGCAGAACGCCGAATGGCGCGAGTGGATGCTGAACCTGGACCGAGGCATCGGCGATTGTGCTTACCAGGTCATCCACCGCAAGCCGGTGCTGGGGAACTGGCTGGATGCGCCGTTCCGCTGCTCGCCATCAGTGGCGAGCAGGACCACGCGTACTCGGTCGGGAACGCGAGCGCGATCGTCGAGACGGTCAAGAACGGCCATCTGGCGGTGGTGCCGCGTGCCGGCCACTCGGTGTCCCTAGAGCAGCCTGCAGTCGTCAACGCACTGTTGAGCCAGCATCTGGACGCCACGGTCCGCTGACATACAGCGCGGAGGAGTGGTGGCGTGCGGGGCCGTCCGCAGCGCGGCCCGCCCCGCGCTGATTCCTTCAAACGTTCTGGAGCGCGGTCGTACCTATTCCTGCTCGCCGCGTTGGTGGGCGCGGGCTGAGGTGTCGTCCCGGCGCCAGCAGGAGTCCTCGCAACTGCCGGAGCCGTAGCAGGGCGGAGCTAGCCACGGACAATCGCCTCCGTCATCGGATCGGCCTCTTCGCCGGGGACGTGCTCTCTGCCATCGACAGTCTCGGCTTCGATTCAGGCCAGAAGCTCCTACGCCTCGTGCTTGAAAAGGCCAGGGTCGCAGGGTAGGACGTCGAGAGCCACCTGTACATCCCGCTCGACGACAATCCTCCGTCGACCACGCCGAAGCGCCAGCCGGGCGGCGGGGGCCTCCCGTCGCCCGGCGACCAAGGAAGTAGTGTCAAGCAATAACCAGTTGCGTTCCCTTGGTGCAGACCTCAGGAGGTTGGTCCGCTAACGCTGGCTATGCGGATATCGGCATTGCCAGCGACGCTCCTATCAATGTCAAGCCCTTGCGAGGAACTTCGGGGTCAAGACAGCGGACACAACATTCATGAGCCACTCGAGTGTCGAGGGCATGCTCTT
>Ga0208079_1001948_pt1 | contig 10393 bp, 12 predicted proteins | sample NGESurdeep092012_5_FD_184474 | JGI IMG/M metagenome (GOLD analysis project Ga0208079, IMG submission 184474) | Arctic peat soil microbial communities from Barrow, Alaska - NGEE Surface sample 210-2 deep-092012 (SPAdes) | ecosystem: Environmental > Terrestrial > Soil > Wetlands > Peat ... | reverse complement strand
GCCCCAGGTTTCCTGGGCCCCCGGGATTTGCAGCTCCTTATCTTTGCCGGGAAAGGTGGCGTGGGAAAAACCACCTGCGCGACGGCCACAGCGCTGCGATTGGCTACACGAGCGGCGCAATCATCTTTCCTGCTGGTTTCGACGGACCCGGCGCATTCACTTGCCGATAGCCTGGCGGACCTGGTTCCGCCTGCCAACCTGAGGGTCCTGGAACTCGATCCTCAAGAATATCTGCTGGATTTCAAGAAGAAGCACGGCAACAAATTGCGGGAAATCGCATCCCGCGGGACTTTTCTTGATGACGAAGAGATCAATCGGTTTCTGGATCTTTCATTACCCGGTCTGGATGAACTCATGGCTTTCCTGGAGATATCCGCGTGGGTGAAGAAGCGCGTCTACGACTGCATCATCGTAGATACGGCTCCTGGCGGTCATACCCTGCGGCTGCTTGCCATGCCGCAGTTCCTCCGCAAATGGGTAGCCATGCTCGAGACCCTTCTGGCCAAGCACCGCTACATGAAGTGGACTTTCGCCCACTCCCGCGAGCGCGACGATCTGGACACGTTTCTGGATGAATTGACCAACTCCGTGAAGCGGATGGAAGGCGTTCTCGAGGATTCGAGCCGCTGCAGTTTTGTTCCTGTGATGCTCGCCGAGCAAATGAGTCTCCGCGAGACGGTCTCGATTGTGAGGGAGGCGGACCGCCTTAAGCTTCCCATTGACGACATCATCGTCAACAAGCTGTATCCCGACAGCCGTTGTCCGGTTTGCCGCGAAGCAAACTATCGGCAGGCGTGCGAGCTTAGAGATCTTTTCCTCAAGACGTGCTTGCCGCGGTTTGCTCTCTGGGGCATCCCGTTGCACGCCGAAGAAGTTCGAGGGCAAATTGCGTTGCAGTCATTCTGGGAGGACGCCAGGCAAATCCGCGAGCCTCCTCCAATGAGACCGGAACCTAGGTCATCTCCCGAGGTCGAGGTGAGTGGCAGCATTCCCCCTCCTCCACCCGGAACTAACCTTCTTATTTTCGCCGGCAAAGGCGGTGTGGGAAAGACCACGTTAGCGTGTGCTACCGCGTTGCATTTGGCGAAGGCTGCAGCGGGCAGGGAAGTGCTTCTCGTTTCCACGGGGCCGTCCCACTCGCTGTCCAGTTGTCTGGACATGCCGATCAACTCACGGCCGCAATGCGTGCTTCCTGGCGTCACCGCCATCGAGATCGATTCCGAGGCGGAATTCAACGCTTTGAAACAACAGTACGCGGCCGATATTGAGAAGTTTCTGGAAACGCTCTCCAATAATTTTGACTTGGCATTCGATCGCGAAGTGCTCGAACGAACTCTCGACCTTTCTCCTCCGGGGTTAGACGAGGTGATGGGTCTGACTCGGGTCATGGCTCTTCTCGCCTCCGGCGACTTCGACACATTGGTCCTTGATTCAGCGGCAACGGGTCACTTGATCCGGCTCTTGGAGCTTCCTGAAATCATCGACCAGTGGCTCAAAGCCTTCTTCGATCTATTTCTTAAGTACCAACAGATTTTCCGGCTTACGGGATTTTCCAGGATGCTGGTGTCATTGTCAAAGAACCTTAAGAAGTTGCGGCAATTGCTGCACGATCCGGCCCAATCCGCGCTTTATGCGGTGAGCATCCCGACCGATATGGCCTTTGAAGAAACGCGCGACTTGCTGGCCGCTTGCGCGCGTTTAGGAATAAACGTACCCGGGATATTCCTCAATCTTGCGACGCCTGCGAATGACTGCCGCCTGTGTTCAGCAATAAACCGGCGGGAATCGCTCATCGGTGGGAAGTTCAGGCAGAATTTTCGCGGCGACATTGGCGTGGTCTATCGCTGCGGCGAAATCCGAGGTATTCCCTGGCTGGAACAACTGGGAGATGCGCTCTATCAAGGCAAGCATGTCGATGCCGAGGCCGCCTATGCCGACTGATACACAGAGCGGAGCCAGTCTCGCTGTGGCTCCTCGGCTTACTCTCGGGGACGCCCATCGGCCCTCGCTTTGCGACGTGCTCGACCGGGTACTGAATAAAGGCGCCGTAATCGATGGGGAGGCCACGATCTCGGTGGCGGGGATTGACCTGGTTTATCTGGGACTCAGGCTGGTGCTGACCTCCATCGAAACCGCCCGCCGCAGGTCCCAGATCGAAGTCACCGACTTCGGTCTGGCAACCAGTGTTAGAGAGGAACAACTTGATGGCGTCCGCTGAAATGGCGCGACTCGAGTGTCAGGACCTGGGCGTGTGCGCTCAAGTAATGAACGCCGGAACCGCTTCGTCCAGGTCTGAACTGCGGGAACGCTTGCCCGGGCCATCCGGCCGGTTGAACTTCGATGTCAACGGCGCCAAAAATGGCCTCGGACAACTAGTGTTGACCCTGGTTAAGCTGCTGCACGAATTGTTGGAACGCCAGGCCATTCGCCGTGTGGACGCCGGCTCCCTGACGGACCAGCAGACCGAGAAGCTGGGACTGGCCCTCATGCAGCAAGCCCAGGAAATCGAGCGGCTCAGGAAGGAATTCGGCCTGGAAGAAGAGGACCTCAACCTCGATCTCGGCCCACTCGGAAGGCTTCTATAAGGAAATATATGCTGCAACAGCAAGCGTTATCGCATTCGGTTCAGTCTTCCACCTTGGCGGATGTCCTGGAGCGCGTTCTGGACAAAGGCATCGTGATCGCGGGCGATATCAGGGTGAAACTAGTTGACATCGAACTGCTCTCGATCCAGATCCGGCTAGTCATCTGCTCTGTCGACAAAGCCAAAGAAATGGGCATGGATTGGTGGGTGAATAATCCGATATTTCGCCAGGACAAGCGCCAGGAGATCGCAGCGGCTTCTCTTACGAGCCTCGAGGCCCGAATGGCAACGTTAGAAGACACGCTCAGCAAGGTGGCGGCCAGTTCCCCCTTACCATTGCGAACCGGCTGACCGTCTGCCTCGGCGGCAACAGCACAAAGGCGGGCGCCCGACCCGCCCGCGCGAGGCTGGCGGAAGAACTGAACCGGCACAGCGTGACCCATGTCACCGACGCCAAGCGGACAAATCCTTTAATCTGACTATGGACGGTGGTGTTCGTGCGAACACTGCGAGCCATGACTGCAGAACCACTACATGTCGGGGAGGCCGTTGTTGTCGAACGAGAGCATCTGGAGCAACTGCTCCAGGTATTGGTCAGCCGAGGCTATGAGGTTGTTGGACCAACGCTTCGCGAAGGCGCGATTGTCTACGACCACCTGACTTCGACGGAAGGCCTCCCTTCGGGATGGACAGACGAGCAGGCTGGCGGAAAGTATCGTGTGAAACGCCGCCAAGACCAAGCCCTATTTGGCTACGCTGTCGGCCCGCACTCCTGGAAAAAGTTCCTATGTCCGCCTCTCCAGCGGCTGTGGCAGGCGGCGCGAAACGGAAAGGGACTGCGAATCCTGCCGGAAGAAGAGCGAGCCGCGCCAAAATATGCTTTCTTCGGAGTGCGCGCCTGCGAACTGAACGCGATTGCGATCCAGGATAAAGTCTTTATCGAGGGTCAATTCGTCGATCCTGGCTACAAGGCGCGGCGAGAAAACCTATTTCTCGTAGCGGTTAATTGCGGTCAGGCTGGCGGTACCTGCTTCTGCGCTTCGATGAATACGGGACCGAAAGCGACCTCCGGCTTCGATCTGGCTCTCACCGAATTGTTACAGAACGGGCGGCACTACTTCCTGGTGGAAGTGGGATCGGTGCGCGGCGCCGAGATCCTGGCAGCAGTCCCGCATCAGCCGGCCAACGACGCTGACAAGCAGCACGCGGAGCGCATTCTGGACGACACGACGCGCCACATGGGCCGCCGATTGGACACGCGCGAAATTAAGGAGCTCCTGTACCGTAATTACGAGCATCCCCAGTGGGACAAGGTTACGGAGCGTTGCCTGTCTTGCGCGAACTGCACCATGGTGTGCCCCACCTGCTTCTGCACCACAGTGGAAGACGTGACCGACCTGACCGGAGAACACGCCGAACGCTGGCGGCGATGGGACTCGTGCTTCACGGTTGATTTCTCCTACATTCACGGGGGAAGCGTACGCGCCACCCCAAGATCGCGCTATCGCCAGTGGATGACGCACAAACTCGCCACCTGGATTGACCAGTTTGGCGTTAGCGGCTGCGTGGGTTGCGGCCGCTGTATTACATGGTGTCCCGTGGGAATTGATATTACGGTCGAGACCGGCGCCATCCGCGAAAGCGATCTGGTTAAGGCGCCGGCAGACCAGGGCAAGGATTCGGCATGATTCAAACACTTGAACCAATTCTCCGAGAGCATCCGTTCTTTCATGGGATGGAGGATCAACACGTCCGCTTGATCGCCGGATGTTCCAAAAACGTGCGCTTCGGTGAAGGAGAGGTCATCTTCCGGGAAGGTGATCCAGCCGATCATTTTTATCTCATCCGCGAAGGTCTGGTGTCGGTGCAGTTCGTGATTCCGCACGATGGGCTCACAACCGTGCTAACTGTCGGTGGGGGCGAAGTATTGGGATGGTCGTGGCTATTTCCTCCGTATCGCTGGCATTTTGACGCAAGAGCGCAGCAGCCTACGCATGCGCTGGCCTTTGACGGCAAGTGTCTTCGCGCCAAGTGCGATGAGGACCACGACCTCGGCTATGAGATTTACAAGCGGTTCATGCAAGTCGTCACCGAGCGCCTGGAGGCAACCCGATTGCAGTTGCTGGATATGTATGGCAGCCATGTTTGAGCAAACCGAGGTTGTAACCGCGGGTCTGGTTCCAGACCCAATGCTGCCCGTGCCTTACCGCATTCAGCGCGTAAAGCAGGAGACGGACGATACCTTCACGTTGGAAATTCTTCCCGAAGATTCCGGCAAGGGGTTCTCCTTTGCGCCAGGCCAGTTCAACATGCTCTACGTCTTCGGCGTGGGAGAAGTACCGATCTCCATCAGTAGCGACCCCACCAATCTTCCTTTGCTCAAGCACACCACTCGCGTGGTCGGCACAGTCACCAAGGCCATGCGGAAGCTCAAGCGCGGCGAGATCATGGGGATTCGCGGCCCCTTCGGAAGCCATTGGCCCGTAGAAGAAGCGATCGGCCGGGACGTGGTGATTGTGGCGGGCGGAATCGGGCTGGCTCCCTTGCGGCCGGCGCTCTACCGCCTGATGGCGGAACGGGAGAAGTTTCGCAAGATCGTTCTCTTGTATGGCACGCGCACTCCCGAAGAGATGCTGTACCGGCACGAACTGGAACAGTGGCGCGGCAAGTTCGATCTGGAAATTCAGGTGACGGTCGATCGAGCGGCCAGCACCTGGCGTGGCAACGTCGGTGTGGTGACAACGATGATCCCGCGTGCTCCTTTCGATCCTTCCAATACCTTGGCGATGATTTGCGGACCCGAGGTCATGATGCGCTTTACCGTGATGGAGATCCTGAAGCGCGGCGTGGCGGCGGAGCGCACCTACTTGTCCGCGGAACGCAACATGAAATGCGGGATCGGCTTTTGCGGCCATTGCCAGTACGGCCCGACCTTCGTCTGCAAGGACGGCCCGGTCTTCGCATTCCCTCGCATCGCCACCATTCTTGGCAAGTCGGAGATCTGATATGGCCTTACGCAAACCCAAGCTGGCAGTCTGGAAGTTCTCCTCGTGCGACGGTTGCCAGTTGAGCCTGCTGGATTGCGAGGACGAACTGCTGGCTGTCGCCGACGCGGTGGAGATCGCGAATTTTCCCGAGGCCTCGCGCGCCGTGGTCAAAGGCCCTTACGACCTTTCGCTGGTGGAAGGCTCCATCACCACGCCGCACGATGCCGAACGCATCCACGGCATCCGGCGCGCCTCCAAATTCCTGGTAACGATCGGTGCTTGCGCAACGGCGGGTGGCATCCAGGCGCTGCGCAATTTCAAGGATGTGAAGGAATTCATTTCCATCGTGTACGCCCGGCCGGACTACATCGAGACCCTGAAGAAGTCCACCCCAATCACCGATCACGTGTTTGTCGATTTCGAACTGCGCGGCTGCCCCATCAACAAGTATCAATTGGTGGAGGTGCTCAGCGCGTTTCTGAATGGCCGCAAGCCGAACACGCCGCCCCACAGCGTCTGCGTGGAGTGCAAGGAGCGCGGCACGGTCTGCGTGATGGTCGCGCAGGGCACACCCTGCCTCGGTCCGGTGACCCAGGTTGGTTGCGGGGCCCTCTGCCCGGGGTACGCACGTGGTTGTTACGGATGCTTCGGGCCCAAGGAGACGCCGAACACCGCGGCGCTCAGCGCGTGGTGGAGCGGGATGGGAGTGAGCGAGCGAGATTTGATGCGGGCCTACCGGGGGTTTAACGCCTACGCTGAGCCTTTCCGCAAAGAGAGCGAAGCCCATGAAAAGTAGGACCATCAAGGTTGACTACCTGGCGCGTGTCGAAGGCGAAGGGGCCCTCTTGGTGAAGATCAAGGGCCAGCAGGTGACGGACGTCAAGTTGAAGATCTTCGAGCCACCGCGCTTCTTCGAAGCATTTCTCCGCGGCCGAAAGTTTCATGAGGTGCCCGACATTACCGCCCGCATCTGCGGTATCTGCCCCATTGCGTATCAGATGAGCGCGTGTCATGCCATCGAGGACGCATGCGGAATCAAAATAACCGGCCCGATCCGCGACCTCCGGAGGCTGATCTACTGCGGCGAATGGATCGAGAGTCATGCACTGCACGTCTATTTGCTGCACGCACCCGACTTCCTCGGTTACGAAGACGCCATCCGCATGGCCAAGGACCACCCTGACGAGGTAAAGCGTGGTCTGCGCCTGAAAAAAGCCGGTAACGAAATCATCCGCCTGCTAGGCGGCCGGGAAATCCACCCAATCAATGTGCGCGTTGGCGGCTTCTACAAGGTGCCGGACAAGAAGGACTTCTCTGCGCTCGCCGAGGAGCTCAAGTGGGCACGGGACGCCGCTCTCGCAACCGTGCGCTGGGTGGCGACCTTCGCGTTTCCTGAGTTCGACCGCGACTACGAGTTCGTCGCCCTGCGGCACCCCGACGAATATCCGTTTAACGAAGGTCGCCTGGTCTCCAACAAAGGTCTGGACATCGCGGTTCGCGAATACGACCAGCACTTTGTCGAGGACCACGTCTCCCATTCCAACGCGCTGCAATCGCGGTTGCACGAGCGGAATTCTTACTTCGCCGGCCCGCAAGCGCGTTACAACCTGAACTTCGACAAGCTCTCGCCCGTGGCGCAGGAAGCGGCCCGCAGCGCGGGTCTGGGGCCGGTGTGCCGCAATCCCTTTCAGAGCATCATCGTGCGTAGCGTGGAAATGGTGTACGCCTGCGATGAGGCACTGCGCATCATCGAGCAGTACGAGATGCCCGACCAACCTGCGGTCAAGGTCGAGCCGCGTGTCAGCACCGGCTATGGCTGCACCGAAGCACCCCGCGGAATTTGCTATCACCGCTATCGCCTCGACGACCGCGGTATCATCGTGGATGCCAAGATTGTTCCGCCCACCTCGCAAAACCAGAAGACTATCGAGAGCGATCTCTGGCAGTTTGTTCAGACCCACCTTCTCCTGCCAAAGGACAAGCTGCAGTGGCAGTGCGAGCAGGCGGTCCGCAATTACGATCCCTGCATCTCCTGCGCCACCCACTTCCTGAAACTGCACATTGAAACAGAATGACCGCCGGCCAGCCAAGCATTGTCATCATCGGTGTCGGCAACGAATATCGCAGCGATGACGGAGCCGGAATTGCCGTCGCCCGTCGCCTTCGAGCGTTATTTCCCACCGGCGTCACGATCCTGGAGGAAAGCGGCGAGGGTGCGGCGTTGATCCAGGCATGGCAAGGTGCAGCCTGGGTGATGCTGGTGGATGCAGTTCGTTCGGGCGCATCCCCGGGAACGATCCATCGCCTCGACGCGCGGGCTGCATCCGTGCCAAGCGGATTCTTCCACTACTCCACCCATGCCTTCAGCGTGGCCGAAGCTGTCGAGCTGGCCCGTTCTCTGGACCAACTGCCTCCGCATCTGGTTGTATACGGCATCGAGGGCGCCAACTTTGCTGCGGGTGTGGAGCTGTCCCCGGCAGTTGAGCCGGCTGTGGAAGCGGTGGTCCAGCGGCTGGCGAAGGAGGCACGGGCGCTACTGGTGCGTGAGTAGTGGTGCAGTGCGACTAGAGCAATTCCAGAGTGGGTGTACCTTGGGTAGCGCGGGCCTTCGGAGCGTGTGTGAGAATGAACCTTGGTATGCGCCAGTGGAATGTGCGGGCGAAAAATCCAGTGCTCGATCGGTGAAGTGGGAGGTCCGCATATGCGCGGAGGTGTTTGTGCGGGGTGCTGAGGTAAGTAATGGGAGCGACCAACAACTGAACTCAAGGGGCCACAAATGCCAAATCTTACGGAGATTCCAACCCAGGCACCCAAAACAGCGTTCCACTCCATGGATCGCGAGGACCTGCTGCGCGCCCTCGAAATGTTCGCGAAGAACTGGCTGGCTCATGACGGTTGCTGGTTCCTGGCGGCGGAGGAACGTCTAGGAATACAGACGGCCATCGAACTCGACACCCGTGCCTGGGAGCGATTTGCCGCAGCCGAAGCACACCGCATCATGACGACCTTCAGCATCTCGCCCGGAGGCGGCTTGGCGGCGCTGGAAAAGGCCTTGGGCTTGCGGCAGTACAGCCTGATCAACTCGCAGAGCGCCGAATGGTCGGAGGACGGCAAACGTCTGCGGTTCTTCATGGATATCTGCCGCGTGCAGGAAACTCGCAGACGCAAGGGACTTGCGGATTTTCCTTGCAAGTCCGTCGGCACAGTGGAGTTCGAGACATTTGCGCGAACGGTGGATCCACGTATTCGCACGCGGTGCCTTCATTGTCCCCCGGATGCTCCGGAGGGGAAGTACTGTGGCTGGGAATTCAGTGTGGCAGACGAATCCAACCCTACAGTCGCACTGTAGTGATGTAGCATTTCGAGGAGGCAACAAAATGTCGTTCAATGTTGGAGGTATCGATCGCGCGGTTCGCATTGTGATCGGTTTGGGGCTGATTGCTTTGGCCTTCTTTCACGTCTTCACGGGAGCGTTCGCGATCGTCGCTTACATTGTGGGCGGCATTGCGGTCGTGACAGGCGCGTTCCGCTTCTGTCCAGCTTGGGCACTATTTGGCATCAATACCCGCTCTGCGAAAGACGTCAAATAGGAGACCACGAATACCGGAGGGGATTTGAACACGCACGAAGACTTTGCAGGGAAGAGCGCACTGGTGGTGGGTGGCAGCAGCGGTATTGGGGCGGCGGTTGCCAAGCTGTTGTTGCAACGAGGCGCTGCAACCGTAGTGATAGTCGGAAAGAACCCCGACAAGCTCAAGACTGCGGAAGTGGAACTGAGCCCGTTCGGCAGACTCATCGCCGAAACCGTGGATATTGCTAATCCAGCGCAACTTCAGCAACTGCTGTCGAGCATCGGCGACAAGTACTCAACCATGGAACTGCTGGTGAACAGCGCCGGAGTGTTTCTGCCGAAGCCTTTTCTCGAACATACGGCCGAGGACTACGACCGCTACCTGGACTTGAACAAAGCCTCGTTCTTCATTACGCAGCGCGTTGCACAAAACATGATGAAACGCGGCAAAGGTGGCGCGATCGTCAATATCGGGTCGATGTGGGCCCGGCAATCCATTCAGGCGACTCCGTCTTCGGCATATTCCATGGCCAAGGCGGGTCTTCCCTCCCTTACCCAGCATCTGGCGATGGAGCTTGCCTCCGGGAAGATCCGCGTCAACGCCGTTTCTCCGGCTGTGGTGGAGACGCCAATCTATCAGGCCTTCATTCCCAAAGAGCAGGTGCACGAGGCGCTGCAGGGATTCAACAGCTTTCATCCCATCGGACGCATAGGAACTCCCGAGGAGGTAGCGGAGGTCGTCTGCTTCCTCCTCAGTGACCGAGCATCCTGGGTCACGGGCGCGATATGGGACGTGGAGGGCGGAGTGATGGCCGGCCGTAATAAGTATTAACCTGAAGAGAATGGTTTTTGGACGAACGGCGGTGACGCTCCTTGAACGTCTACGGCTCTGGAGTGTGCGTGAAAGACATATTATCAATCGGCCTGTTCCTGATTGCCTATCTGGTGCTCACGCAATGGTTATTGCCCAAGCTGGGAGTGCCAACCTGACGAAGCAATACCTGTTCCGTCGAGTCTCGACGGAAGGAGCGCCAACCGGATCAATCTGCGGATTCCCAACCACCGCCCTAGTCTTCCGGGAGGGACGAATGAGCAAGTGCAACAGAAACGCCTTCCGGCTGCGACGGAAGGCGTTTGTAATCAGGAGCTTGTTTGGTTGCGGGGGGTGGATTTGAACCACCGACCTTTGGGTTATGAGCCCAACGAGCTACCAGACTGCTCCACCCCGCATTTCGATCATAACGTCTACTG
>Ga0208079_1001947_pt1 | contig 10398 bp, 12 predicted proteins | sample NGESurdeep092012_5_FD_184474 | JGI IMG/M metagenome (GOLD analysis project Ga0208079, IMG submission 184474) | Arctic peat soil microbial communities from Barrow, Alaska - NGEE Surface sample 210-2 deep-092012 (SPAdes) | ecosystem: Environmental > Terrestrial > Soil > Wetlands > Peat ... | reverse complement strand
GCGCTCTTCCAGGACTGCCATGCCTGCAACAGAAACGGGGCCATGAGACAACTATGCTAGCTGAGTGCACCGGGAAGCGCCGCCGGCCCCAAAAATAAAACGGCCCCGCGAGGTGGAACTCGCGGGGCCGCCGACCAGATGGGAAACCTAAGAAGAATGCCCCCTCGAAAGGGGTCATGGCAGCCTGAAAGGCTACGCTACGGCCTGAGCGACGCCGGCCTGATCCTTCAGTGCGCCGGCCTTATCCGTGGCTTCCCACGTAAACGTATCTTCGGTCCGCCCGAAGTGGCCGAACGCGGCCGTCTTGCGGTAGATGGGACGCCGCAGGCGCAGCGCGTCGATGATGGCGCGCGGGGTCAACAGGAAGTTCGCCCGCACCAACTCCGTGAACTTGGCGTCCGGAATCAGCCCGGTGCCGAAGGTGTTCACCATCACGGACACCGGTTCCGCCACGCCGATGGCGTACGCCAACTGCACTTCGCAGCGCGAAGCCAGTTGCGATGCCACGATGTTCTTGGCGATGTAACGCGCCATGTAGCACGCCGAGCGGTCCACCTTGGTCGGATCCTTGCCGCTGAACGCGCCGCCGCCGTGCCGGCCCATCCCGCCGTAAGTATCGACGATGATCTTGCGGCCCGTCAACCCCGTATCGCCGTGCGGACCGCCCACCACAAACCGGCCCGTCGGATTGATGTGGTACCTGGTCCGCTCGTCCACCATTCCAGCCGGAACCACGGCGTCGATGATGTGCTTCTGCACTTCCTCGCGCAGGTCTTCGATGGAAATGTCCGGGCAGTGCTGCGTGGAAATTACCACCGCTTCGATGCGCTTCGGCTTATCGTCCACGTACTCCACCGAAACCTGGCTCTTGCCGTCGGGCCGCAGGAAGTCCAAAATGCCCTCCCGCCGGGCATCGCTCAGGCGCCGGCACAGCTTGTGCGCCATCATGATGGGCAGCGGCATCAGTTCGGGCGTCTCATCGCAGGCGTAGCCGAACATCATTCCCTGGTCGCCGGCCCCGCCGGTATCCACGCCCATCGAAATATCGGGCGATTGCGACTGGATCAGGTTGTGCACGCCGCAGGTATTGGCATCGAAGCCGTACGTGGCGTCGTTGTAGCCCACGTAGTCGATGGTGCCGCGCGCGATGCGCTGCACGTCCACGTAAGTCTTCGTGGTGATTTCTCCGGCGACGATGCAGGTCCCGGTGGTGACCAGAACTTCGCAGGCCACGCGGCCCATCGGGTCGTCCGCCAGAACCGCGTCTAGAACGGCGTCCGAAATCTGGTCGGCGATTTTGTCCGGGTGCCCTTCGGTCACCGATTCCGACGTAAAAATATGTCTTTGATTGTCTGCCAAGGGATTGTCTCCAGTCTTTCTAATACCGATAATTCTCGGCCTTGTACGGGCCTTCCACTGGCACGCCCAGATACTCGGCCTGCTTGGCCGTCAGCGTGGTCAGCTTGACACCGATCTTCTCCAGGTGCAGGCGCGCCACCTCTTCATCCAGCTTCTTGGGAAGAGTGTACACACCGACTTTGTACGTGTCCTTATTCTTCCACAGATCGAGCTGTGCCAGCGTCTGGTTGGCGAAACTGTTGCTCATCACGAAGCTCGGGTGGCCCGTGGCGCAGCCCAGGTTCACCAGCCGGCCCTCGGCCAGGACGAAGATGCTGTCGCCGTTGGGGAACGTGTACATGTCCACTTGCGGCTTGATGTTGGTGCGTTTGGCGCCGCTCCCGTTCAGCCGGTCCATCTGGATCTCGTTGTCGAAATGCCCGATGTTGCACACAATCGCCTGGTCCTTCATCTTCCGCATGTGTTCCAGGGTGATGATTTCGCAGTTGCCGGTGCAGGTCACGTAGATGTCGCCGCGCCCCAGCGTGTCTTCAATGGTGGTGACTTCGAAGCCCTCCATGGCCGCCTGCAAGGCGTTGATCGGGTCGATCTCGGTCACGATGACGCGCGCGCCCATGCCGCGCAGCGAGTGCGCCGAACCCTTGCCCACGTCGCCGTACCCGCAGATCACCGCCACCTTGCCCGCTACCATGACGTCGGTGGCGCGCTTGATGCCGTCGGCCAGCGATTCGCGGCAGCCGTAGAGGTTGTCGAACTTGCTCTTGGTCACCGAATCGTTGACGTTGATGGCCGGCACCAGCAGCTTGCCCTGTTCCTGCATCTTATAAAGACGGTGCACGCCGGTGGTGGTTTCTTCGCTGACCCCGCGCCACGCCTTCACCATTTTGTGCCAGCGCTGGGGATCTTCCGCGTAAACCTTTTTCAGCAGGTCCTTGATGACCTTCTCTTCGTGGCTCTCCGAGGGGCTGTTGACCCAGTCGCTGCCCGCTTCGAGCTCATAGCCTTTGTGGATGAGAAGCGTCACGTCGCCGCCGTCGTCCACCACCAGTTCCGGACCATTCCCGCTCGCGTGGCTGAGCGCCCGATACGTGCACCACCAGTACTCTTCGAGGCTCTCGCCCTTCCAGGCGAATACCGGCACGCCCGCCGCGGCAATCGCCGCCGCCGCGTGATCCTGCGTGGAGAAAATGTTGCAGCTCGCCCAGCGCAGCGTGGCGCCCAGATCGGCCAGCGTCTCAATCAGGACGGCGGTCTGAATCGTCATATGCAGCGAACCGGTGATGCGCACGCCGGCCAGCGGTTTGGATGCGGCGTACTTCCGGCGGATCGACATCAGGCCGGGCATTTCGTACTCGGCGATGTTGATCTCCTTGCGGCCCCATTCGGCCAGCGAGAGATCTGCCACTTTGAATTCGGCGGCGGTTTGGTTGATCGTTGCGGTGCCCATCTTTTATATTTCTCCGATTACCCTCGTATCAATAAATCTTGATACATTGATACTACCCTTATTTTCACTATGGCGTCAATCCTGAAATCCTTGCGGCTGGCGGCCGATCCCAATCGCCTGCGCGTCCTGCTGCTTCTCGAACAGGAAGAACTGTCCGTGGCCGAACTCCAGGAGATCCTGTCCAAGGGCCAGAGCCAGATTTCCACCCACCTCTCGCAACTCAAGCAGGCCGGCCTGGTGGACGACCGGCGCATGGGGAAGAACGCCTTCTATCGCCTCACCGCGCCCACCGAATTGATGGAGCTCTTCCGCCAGGCGGCGGTCGAAATCCCCGAGGTGTCAGGTGACCAGGATGCCCTCCGCCTCGTCCTCAGAAAGCGCCGCGACCGCATGCGCCACTACTTCGACGAGCTGGCCGGCAAATTCGGCCGCCAGTACGTACCGGGCCGCTCCTGGAAAGGCATCGCCGAAGCGCTCCTCAAGCTCATGCCGCCGATGGTGATCGCCGATCTCGGCGCCGGCGAGGGGACCATCTCGCAATTGATGGCGCAGCGCGCGAAGCGAGTCATCGCCATCGATAATTCGGAGAAGATGGTGGAATTCGGCGTCGAGCTGGCGCGCAAGCACGGCATCGCCAATCTCGAATACCGGCTGGGCGATCTGGAAGACGTACCCATCCGCGGCGGCACGGTGGATCTGGCGTTCCTCAGCCAGGCGCTGCACCACGCGGTCCACCCGGAGCGGGCGATCGCGGAGGCGTGGCGCATCCTCAAGCGCGGCGGGCGCATCGCGATCCTCGACCTGAGCCGGCACAACTTCGAAGAGGCACGGGAAATGTACGCCGATCTCTGGCTCGGCTTCACGGAGTTGGAGATCGAACGCCACCTGAAGGCCGCCGGTTTCAAAAACGTGGAGACGGCCGTGGTGTTCCGCGAGTCGGAAGCTCCCTACTTCGAAACCATGCTGGCCACGGGGGCGAAGTAGCCCACGGGCACCGAATGCGCTACCTTGAAAGCATGACTGGTTTGCTAGAGAAGGCGCTGCAGCGCATCGAGGCACTTTCGCGGGAAGAGCAGGACGCGATGGCATCCCAGATTTTGGACTCTCTGGACGACGAAGAAGCCTGGTCCCGCCAGTTCCGCAACAATCCTGAGGTTTTGAGATCGCTGGCTCAAGAGGCGCTTGAGGAGCACCGCCGAGGGGAAACACGTCCTTTGGACGAACTCATCGGATGAAGTCTTTCACTTCGCGGCGGTTTCGCGAAGCTTACGCGAACCTCCCCGAGCCAGTGCGTCGGCAAGCGCGGCGAGCGTATCGTCTGTTTCGGCGGGATCCGTCGCACCCCGGCTTGAATCTTAAGAAGGTCGACCACGAGAATGATGTCTACTCCGTGCGGGTCGGCCGCGGCTATCGTGCTCTCGGCCGACTTGACGGCTCAGACATGGTTTGGTTCTGGATCGGCCCACATGGCGATTACGACAAGCTGAGCTGACCAAATGGCCTGAGCTGCGACCCTGAGCGTGCGTACGGCCTACCTCTTATACCCGATCATCCGCAAGAAACCGCGACGCTTCTCCGCATCCTCTACGCCTTCGACGCCCTTCGGCACCGACCCGTCGATCACGCCCAGCCCGGCACGGGATTGAATCGGCGAACGGCTGGGGCGAGCCGCTGGTGGACCGCTTCGATACCGCCAAGGCGAACGTGGTGAATCGCGCGATAGGCGGGTTTAGCAACCGCACCTACCTGACACTGGGGCACTGGGACAGGGTGCTCGCCATGCTGAAGCCGGGCGATGTGGTGTTACGGGCAAGTGGAAATGCTAACCCGCCAGGGGAATCTGTAGAACCTGCCGGGAGATTGGGATCCGCACGGCGCTGGGAGCCACACCGGCCGCCGTTTTGGGAATGATCCTCGGCAAAGCGGCGGCCTGGACGCTGTTGGGGATTGCGATAGGGCTCGGTACCGGATTGGCAGTTACCCGACTGATCTCCGGGTTACTGTTTGGCGTTGGCCTATTGGACCCGGTCACCCTCGTGCTTTCTCCGCTGGTGCTACTGGCAGTCGCCCTGGCCGCGTCTTATCTGCCGGCCCGGCGTGCCATGCAAGTGGACCCAATCATGGCACTGCGGAGTGAATAGGGCGGCCAGCCTGCTACTTCCGCCGCACCGGGGGGCGGGCGTTGATCACGGGGATCAGGCTGTTGCGCGCGTCCGAAGCGGGCGGGCGTCCGGAGTGGGCAAGCAGTTCGCGGTTCAAGGTGGCAACGAACTCCTGGATTTGCAGTTGCATTCCGCTCATCTTTTCGCGCATGTTGAGGATGATCTCCACGCCGGCCAGGTTGACGCCGAGATCGCGCGTGAGGTGAAGGATCACCTCCAGGCGTTCCAGATCCTCCGGGGTATAAAGGCGCGTGTTGCCTTCGCTGCGCGAAGGCTTCAACAGGCCTTCGCGCTCGTAGAGGCGGAGCGTTTGCGGATGGATTTCGTACTGCTCCGCCACCACGGAGATCATGTATGCCGCTTTGGATTTCACCTTTGCCATATCAGATCTTGGCCCACATTTCGGCGCGTGGGTCCTCCGGGTGAAGCTTGGCCATCTCGCGCAGCAGTTCGCGGGTGCGCTCGTCGCGCGGTTCGGGTGCGGCGATGGCGACTTCGACGATCTGGTCGCCGCGCTGGTTGGTGCGCAAGTTGAGCACGCCCTTCTCGCGCAATCGGAAGCGCTGGGCGTTGGTGGTGCCCTGCGGGATCTTCAGCAGGGTACGGCCGTCAATGGTCGGCACTTCGATTTTCGCGCCCAGCGCCGCCTCCCAGACCGCCACCGGCACGGTGATTTCAATATTGTCGCCTTCGCGAAGGAAGAACGCGTGAGGTTCCACTTTGGTGGTGATGTAGAGATCGCCCGGGGCGGCGCCCATGGTGCCGGCATTGCCCTTGCCGGGGACGCGGAGGCGGGAACCGTCGCGCGCGCCTGGCGGAATGCGGATCTCCACGAATTCGGTGTGGGCGACGCGTCCCTCGCCGCCGCAACCGGGACAAGCGTTGCGCAGCTTGCCGGAACCGCCGCATCGCGGGCAGGTGAGGTTGAACTTCATGGCGCCGGCCATCTGGCTGACGTGTCCCGAACCTTTGCACTGCTGGCAGGCGGATTCGCCGGCGCCGGTGGAACCGGAGCCGCGGCAGGTATCGCAGATGTCGTAGCGCGTAATATTGACGCGCGCCTGGGTGCCCTTGATGGCCTGCCAGAAGTCGATATTCATGACGTACTCGAGGTCGCCGCCCTTTTCGGCTTCGGCGTGGGCGGCTTCGCCGCGTCCTCCGAAGAACTGCGAAAAGATGTCGCGGAAGCCGCCGGCGCCCGCCCCTTCCGGACGGCGCCCGCCGGACGCTGCCCCGCCCGCTCCGGACGCCATATCGGAGAAGTCGAAGCCGCTGAAATCGAAGTGGGAACCGCCCTGCCCACCACTTCCCGGGGTTCCCGGAGCCCCGGCGCCGGCAAAACCGTTTTCGGAGTAGAACCCGAACTGGTCGTACATGGGACGCTTCTTGGCGTCGCTCAGTACGTCGTAGGCTTCCTGCACGTTCTTGAAGCGCTCCTCGGAGGACTTGTCACCCGGGTTGAGGTCGGGGTGGTATTTGCGGGCGAGCTTGCGATAGGCCTTGCGGATTTCCTCCGTATCGGCTTTGCGGGGTACACCCAGCGTTTCGTAGTAGTCGTGCTTGGGAGTCGCCATAGGTTTCAAACATGCCGCCTTGCGCCCCTCAACCGGGGGCGCAAGGGTCAGGGCGGGGCATGGCCCCAGGTTGCCTCTTGGTCGTCACTTCTTGTCACTTCTTGTCACTTCTTATCACTTCTTATCATCGACATCGACGAATTCGGCGTCGACCACGTTGTCCTTGCCTTTGTCTTCGGGCTTGGGTTGGCCATCGGTGGGCGCCTGCTGCGCACCGGGCTGGCTGGTGCTCTTGTACATGGCTTCGGCCAGTTTGTGGCTGGCGGTGGTCAGGCGATCGACGGCGGTGTTGATCTTATCGGCGTCGTTCTCGGTGAGGGTTTTCTTGGTCTCTTCGAGGGCGGCATCGATCTCTTTGGCTTCGGCTTCGCCGACCTTGCTACGGTGCTCCTTGAGCGTCTTTTCGACGTTGTAGACCATGGCATCGGCGCGATTGCGCGCGTCGATGGTGTCCTTGAGCTTGCGGTCCTCGGCGGAATTGGCTTCGGCGTCGCGGGCCATCTTCTCGACTTCATCCTTGGAGAGGCCGCTGGAGCTGGTGATGGTGATCTTCTGTTCGTTGTTGGTGCCGCGATCCTTGGCGGTCACGTTGAGGATGCCGTTGGCATCGATATCGAAGGTGACTTCGATTTGCGGTACACCGCGGGGGGCCGGCGGGATATTGCCGAGCTGGAAGACGCCCAGCAGCCGGTTGTCGCGGGCCATGGCGCGCTCACCCTGATGGACCTTGATCTCCACCGACGGCTGGTTGTCGCTGGCCGTGGAGAAGACCTCGCTCTTGCGGGTGGGAATGGTGGTATTGCGCTCGATCAGTTTGGTGAAGACGCCGCCCATGGTTTCGATACCGAGCGAGAGAGGCGTGACGTCGAGCAGCAGGACGTCCTTGACTTCGCCGCCGAGTACGCCGCCCTGAACGGCGGCGCCGATGGCGACCACTTCGTCTGGGTTCACGCCCTGATGCGGATCGCGCTGGAAGAGCTCGCGGACTAGGGCCTGGATGCGCGGCATGCGGGTCTGGCCGCCCACCATGACGACTTCATCGATCTGCGTCGGGGTTACGCCGGCATCGGTCATGGCCTGCTTGCAGGGGCCGATGGAGCGCTGCAAAATGTCTTCCACCATCTGCTCGAAACGCGCGCGCGTCAACTTCTTTTGCAGATGCTTGGGACCGGTGGCGTCGGCCGTGACAAAGGGAAGATTTATGTCGGTTTCGAGCAGGGTGGAAAGCTCCATCTTGGCCTTTTCGGCAGCCTCCTTAAGGCGCTGCAGGGCCATCTGGTCCTTGGAGAGATCGATGCCGTTCTCTTTCTTGAACTCGTCGACGATCCAATCGATGATGCGCTGGTCGATATTGTCGCCGCCCAGGTGGGTGTCGCCGTTGGTGGACTTGACTTCGACCAGGCCTTCGCCCACTTCCAGAATGGAGATATCGAACGTGCCGCCGCCGAAATCGTAGACGGCGATGGTTTCGTTCTTTTTCTTATCGAGGCCATAAGCCAGGGCGGCCGCGGTGGGCTCGTTGATGATGCGCATGACTTCGAGACCCGCGATCTTGCCAGCGTCCTTGGTGGACTGGCGCTGCGCGTCGTTGAAGTAGGCCGGGACGGTGATCACGGCCTGGGTGACCTTCTCGCCCAGATACGACTCGGCGGCTTCCTTCAGCTTGGTGAGGATCATGGCCGAGATTTCGGGTGGCGAGTACTTCTTACCCGAGATGTCCACGCGGGCGTCGGCGTTCTCACCGCGGACCGCTTTGTAAGGGACCATCTTCATCTCTTCGTTGACTTCGTCGAAGCGGCGCCCCATGAAGCGCTTGATGGAGAAAACCGTGTTTTCCGGGTTGGTGATGGCCTGCCGTTTGGCGACCTGCCCCACCAACCGCTCGCCACTCTTGGTAAACGCCACCACCGACGGAGTGGTGCGTTGGCCTTCCTGATTTGCAATGACCGTCGGCTGGCCGGCTTCCATCACGGCGACGCACGAGTTCGTCGTGCCCAAATCGATGCCAATAATCTTTCCCATTTGCTTGAATGCCTCTCTCGATCTTAATTTTGGTTTTTACGACGGCGTGCCGCCAGAGGGGGCGGCTTAGTACATCCCCATTATCAAACCTTAGTGTGTTATTGTCAAGTATTATTTGAGTGCGGGGGGCTCAACAGTACGTGCGCGATCAGTCAGGATCTGCACCACTCCCGGGTGGCCATCCAGCGACGCCGTGACGAGTATCTGTATGTTTTTGTTTTTCTTGGAGATACGCTCTATAAGGGGGGGCAGGTCGCGCTCCAGATGGAGGCCCGGGGTGAGGAAGTAGGGGATGATCACGATGCGCTCCACACCACGAGCAACGAGCCGATCGGCAGCCTCTTCCAGACCGGGACGGCCGAGTTCCAGGAAGGCGGCTTCGACGATGGGGTAATCGCCCGCGCGTGCCAAGTCGGCGGCTGCCGAGCGGACGGCCTGGTTGGCCGGTTCGATGCGGGAGCCGTGGGCGAAGACGATGATTCCAGTGGTCACGCGTTACTACTGATGTACGCGCGCATGTGGTGGTTCTCTTCCGTTTTTTGAGCCAGCTCGAAATTCATCAGTTCGCGCATGGAGAGAAAGGCCACCACCTGACCGTCGCGTGTCACCGGCAGGTGGCGGCAATTGTGGGACTGCATGGATTCCATGGCTTCTTCCAGGCTGGCCGATTCGTCAATCGTGGCTACCTCGGTGCTCATGACCAGGCCTACCGGCGTGCGATCGGCATCGCAGCGCTCCACCACCACGCGCTTCATGAGATCGCGCTCGCTGAAAACGCCGCGCAATTGGGTCCCGTTAAAGACCAGGATGGCTCCGACGTGGAGATCCGTCATTTTCCGGGCTACTTCCGCTACGGATTGATGCTCTTCGACGCTGAATAGCTCACGTTGATGAACAATGTCACTGACACAGGACATACGCACCCTCCCCAATAGACAGCAGGAACTATACCACAAAAGCACTCGCGTTACAGACCATAATAATACGGTGGCGCCACGAATGCGGTTTGAGTGCCAGCCGGGATGTACGGAATGTTGCCGGCAGCAGGGCTTTGTCTACCTGTCGGAGGCGGATCTGGTGCGTGCGGCCAAGTTCGTGGGGATGAGTGTGGCCGCATTCGAGCGTAAGTATGTGTACCGGACGCGCAACCGTATGCGGCTGCGGGTGCCGCGCCGCGCACACTGTCACTTCCTGCACGATGGCGGCTGCGGGATCCATCCGGCGAAGCCGGCCCAGTGCCGGATTTTCCCATTCTGGCCCGAGTTGGTGAACAGCCCGCGAGCCTGGGCGAAAACGGCCGGCTATTGCCCGGGAATCGGCATGGGCCGGCTGATCCAAATCAAGAGCGCGCAGGCACAGGCCGAGGAAATGCGGCAGGAGCATCCCAAACTGTACGGGTAGGATGCTTGGAATACACTTAATGCAGCTAGGTCTCTGACCGTGTAGTATTATCGCTCCCTGACGGTCGCGGCTCTGATCGATGCAACTCCAATCCGAGCCGCGACCGTCAGGGAGCGATCTTACCAAGGCACCGAATCTCGCCGTAAAGGTACTAGAAGCATCGAAAAGGGAACCGTGACTCCTTCCAGTTGGCTTACGTTCCACTTCCTGACGTCGGATCTGATTGGGATTTCGGCAGGTTTCGCGCTCTTCTCGCTGCTGGCTTTCTTCCCCGGGTACGCGATCGGATGGTTGACGAATGTGTTCCAGTTCCGCACCCGCCTGCTGCCGTTCCGCCTCGCCGCGAGCGTGCCGGTTTCGCTCGCCGCCGGCCCCATCCTTGGCTATACCGTGGGGCGATGGTTCGGTTTGAATTCCGTTTGGGTGGTCTATG
>Ga0208079_1001939_pt1 | contig 10413 bp, 10 predicted proteins | sample NGESurdeep092012_5_FD_184474 | JGI IMG/M metagenome (GOLD analysis project Ga0208079, IMG submission 184474) | Arctic peat soil microbial communities from Barrow, Alaska - NGEE Surface sample 210-2 deep-092012 (SPAdes) | ecosystem: Environmental > Terrestrial > Soil > Wetlands > Peat ... | reverse complement strand
CGCGATTCGGCCCACGCCGTCTACCTTGCCGGCAGGTGCGTCTATCCTCGCGCCGGGAACTGACAAGACTGCCATGGATTTCCGGCGCCTTTTGCCGGAAATTCGCTGGCAGTCCTGTCTGTCCCCGGGTCTCCCTTTTCCCCGTCCTTTATACTGGTAACTACATGAGGGTCGGCCGATTCCTAATACCCGCGATGGGTTGCGCGCTGCTGGTGTGTACGCTGTTCGCGCAGCGTCCCTTCCGCACGTACCCGGCATGGGAGTACAACAACTTCCCCATCCCCCCCGATTGGAACGTGAACGGCGAGTGGACCTTCGCGCGCCTGATGTATCCCACTACCTCCGTCCGCCTGGACTGGCAGAGCGAGCACCGGCGCGGCTTCGACTGGCGCGAAGGCAACACCAACTGGACCATCGACTATCCGCGGAGCGACCGCCATCTGTCCGCCGCCGTCCGCCGCCTCTCCCGCGTCGACGCGCGCAGCGTCGAGCAGCCCATCAATCTCGACGACGACGATGACGTCTTCAATTACCCGTGGCTCTACGCCGTCGAGGTCGGCCACTGGGAATTGACAGACTCGCAAATCGCCAAATTCCGCGAATTCCTGATGCGCGGCGGCTTCTTCATGTGCGACGATTTCCACGCCGCCAACGAGTGGGAAGTTTTCATCTACACCATGCACAAGGTCTTCCCCAATCGCCCCATCGTCGACATCCCCGATAAGGACGCCATCTTCCACACCGTGTTCGATCTGGATGACCGCTACCAGGTCCCGGGCGCGCAGTTCCTCACCAGCCACAAGGTCTACGAGAAGGATATTCTCACCGGCAGCCCCGCCCACTGGCGCGGCATCTATGACGACAACGGGCGCCTGATGGTCGCCATCTGCCACAACATGGATCTGGGGGATTCCTGGGAAAACGCCGACGACCCGCTGTACCCCGAAAAGTTCTCCGCCCTCGGCATCCGCATCGGCATCGATTACATCATCTACGCGATGACGCACTGAGGAAAGGCGGGACGCGGCCGCCCTGTGGCCTGCACCAAACATTGTTGTTGATGTTCGCACTCGCTACACTAGGGATCGGGAGACAATGAAAATGGCCGCCAATCGCGATACCCTTCATCACCTGATCGACCGTCTTCCGGATGCCGAGATCGCGGCAGCCCAGCGCTTTTTGGAGTTCCTCGCGCAGGAACCCGTTGGCCCGGTTTTCGGCAAGTCAATTCGGCGAGCGATTGCGCAGGCAGACGGCGGAGAGGCGATTGTCTGCCAGAATTACGATGACATGGTCGAAAAGCTCCTCGGTAAGGAATAGGCCGTGCGCTTTCCCTTCACACCGGAAGCCCGGTCGCAATTGCGCGCCATCGATCGGGCTGTGGCGCTACGCATTCTCGAAAGCATCGCCCACTTTGGCGAAACGGATTCGGGAGACGTTGAACCGATGCACGGCGAATGGCAGGGCTGCTATCGGCTGCGCGTTGGCGAGTACCGGGTCATTTTCCGATACATCGAAGCTGGCCTGGAAATCTTGACGGTAGGACACCGATCCGACGTCTACAGATGACATCGACCCTGCTCCGGTCTCAAGGCGGGCGTACCGCGCGAGACCGATTTTGTCAGACTCTGACAAATCGGGAGCGCGTGTACTCTTGGAATCAGGTACATACAGGGGGTACTTTGTCAGACTCTGACAAATTCAGGATTTTCTCCGCCGCCGCGCGGCCCATCCGGATGCAGTCCGGAATGCCGATGCCCTGGTACGCGTTGCCCGCTACGTACAGGCCGGGAATCTGCGCCAGGCGCGCTTCCAGTTCGGCCTGGCGGGCGGGATGTCCGACCGTGTATTGCGCCATGGAGCGCGGCCAGCGGGCAATGCGCGTGAAGCGGGGGGGCGCGGTCACGCCGGCAATCTCGCGCAGTTCCTGGGTCACCGCCGCGGTCACCGCTTCGTCGCTCTCGCCCAACACGCCCGCGTCTTCCATGCCGCCGAGGAAGCAGCGCGCCACTACCTTGCCTGCGGGGACGCGATACGGGAACTTGGTGCCGACCCAGGTGCAAGCTACCAACCGCCGCCGCTCTTTCTTGGGCACCAGGAATCCGAAGCCCGAGGGCAGCTTGGCGAAATCCGCGGCGTCGAACCCGACCGCCACGGTCATCGACGAGCTGTATGCCACCTTGCCCATCAGTTCCGCCAGGCGCGCATCCACGGATGCGAGCAAGCCAGCGCCACTATGCGCCTCGCAGGCCACCACCACCCGATCGGCCTCCAGCCACTCGCCATCCAGCCGCACGCGAAACCCGCTAGCCGTCCGCTCCACCGTTTCGGCGCGCGCCTGACGCACGGTGACCTTGCCGCGGATTCCTGCCGCGACGGCGTCCACCAGTTGTCCCAGCCCGCCTTTCAAAGTGCGGAATAGCGGGGCGGGCGTCTGCAATTTGGGAGCTTGCGCGCGGGCGGCCAGCACGCCGCGCGTGAGGCTCCCGTACTTCGTGGCCAACTCGACGAAGCGCGGCAGCACCGCGGTCACGCTGAGCTCGCGCGGATCGCCGCCGTAAATTCCGCTGAGCAGCGGTTCGGCCAGATAGTCCACCGCCTCCTGCCCGTAATGTTCGCGCACGAAATCCGCCACCGATTCATCGCCCGGCTTCATCTTGGACGCGCGCAGCAGTTCCATCGCCATGCGGATTTTGGTGCCGAGGCTGAGCAGGCCGGTGGTCAACAGGGGCAGAATCCTGGTGGGCACCATCATCATCAGGCCGTCGGGCAGGGGCACCAGTTTGCCGCCCTTGCGCACGTAAGTGATGCGCAGGTGGTCGTTGGACCCGATGACGTCGCCGCGCAGACCCAGCTCGGCGATGAGGTCCATGGCCGCCGGCTTCATGGAAAGGAAGCTATCCGGGCCGGCCTCGATGGTGCAGCCGTCGATCTTTTCCGTCTGGATCACGCCGCCGAGGCGCGGGCGCGATTCGATGATGGTGGAGGATGCACCGCCTTTGGCCAGGTAGTAGGCTGTCGACAACCCGGAGATGCCCCCGCCGATGATGACGACGCGCGGCATCAGGAAGCAGCCTTGGGTGGCAGTTACCCGCATCGCTTCACCACCTCGGCCAGCGCCGCCGTGAATGTGGCCGAGCCGTTCAGACTTTCGGGGCGCGTCAACGCGATGCCTCGCTCGGCCGCGTACGCGCGGAACAGCACGTCGATGTCGTACAGAATTTCCACGTGGTCGCAGACGAAGCCGATGGGCGCGACCACCACTTCGCGCACACCTTGCGCGGCGTAGCGGTCGAGGCACGATTCCACGGTTGGCCCCAACCAGGTGCCGCCACTCATCCCCTGACTCTGGTAAGCGAACTCCCAATCGGTAAGCCCCAGGCGGGCCGCTACCGCCGACGCCGTGGCGCGGGCTTCGCCCTCGTACCGTTCATTCGGCACGGGTAGGCTGTGCGCCGTGAACAGCACCTTGCCGCGCAAACCTTGCAGGCGCTCGGCGAAGGCGTCGATCAGCAGGGGCTCCGTGCAATAGCTGGTGGCCCACGCCAGTTCCACGCCGGCGGCCGCGGCGACCGCGCGCTTCATGTACAGCCCGACGCTCATCTCGGAGAACTGCGGCGCCAGACACACGCACGCCAACCGGCCGACGCCCGCGGCGCGGACTTGATCCATGGTTTCTTGGACGAACGGATGCCAGTTGCGCATACCAAAAAATACCGGAATGCCCAGGACGCGCTGGAGCGCCTCGGCCTGCGCGCGGGTCCAATGGGTTAGCGGCCCACTGCCGCCGATCCGAGCGTAACGGCTGGTGACCTCATCGAGCACGCGCGCGGAAACCGGCTGGCCGCCGCGTACAAACGAGAGGTACTGCGGCACGTCCTCTATGCGTTCCGGCGCTCCGTGGGCGAGCAGCAGGACGCCGGTGTTCACGGCCGGAATTCCCGCACCATTTCCACCACGGCCTTGACGTTCTCCACCGGGGTTTCCGGCAGAATCCCGTGGCCGAGATTGAAAATGTGTCCGGGACGCGTGCCCGTGCGCTTCAGCAGTTCATGCACCTTGGCGCGCAATTCGGGCAGCGGCGCGAAGAGCGCGACGGGGTCGAGATTGCCCTGAATCGCAGAGCGGTAGCTGATGTCCATCCACGCCTGGTCGATGTTGATGCGCCAATCCACGCCCATCACGTCGCCGCCGGCGGCGTGCAGTTCGCGGAAGAAGCCGCTGGCGCCGGTGCCGAAGTGAATCACCGGGATGCCGGTGGCGCGGATGCGCTCGATCAGCGCGCGCGAATACGGCGCGGCATAGCGCACGTAATCGTCCGAGCCCAGCGCCCCCACCCAACTATCGAACACCTGGATGGCGCGCGCCCCGGCAGTGACCTGGGAATGCGCGAACGGCGCCAGCACGTCGACGATCTTGCCCATGAGGCGGCGCCACAGGGTTTCGTCGCTGTACATCAGTTTCTTGGTGCGCACGAAGTTGCGCGTCGCGCCGCCTTCGATCATGTAGCTCGCCATGGTGAAGGGCGCGCCCACGAAGCCGATCACCGGCACCTTGCCGGCGAGCGCGCGCACGACCTGCTGGATGGCCTCGCCCACGTAGCCGAGGTCGTCGGTATTGGTGGTGGCAAGCGAATCCACGTCGTCAGAGGTGCGCACGGGGTTGGCGATCACCGGACCTTCCCCCTTTTCGTATTTCAGCTTCAGGCCCATCGGTTCGATGGGCAGCAGCAGATCCGCGAAAATAATGGCCGCGTCCACGTCCAGCACCTCGATGGGCTGCAGGGTCACGGTGGCGGCCAAATCCGGGCGCTTACAGATTTCCAGAATGCCGTGCTTCTCGCGAATCTGGCGGTACTGTTTCAGGTACCGGCCGGCCTGCCGCATGAACCACACGGGTCTTACATCCGTGGGCCTCCGCCGGCAGGCATCTAGGAAACGGCTTGTCATTGGAGCCACGCGCATGGCTTTTCCATCCTGTCTTCGCAAAAGAACACTCGAAATTCCTTTGGCCGATGCTTCACCGCCCACTGGCGGCCATTGACAAAATACGGTTTCGCCCACACCTCGCTATCGACCGTGCGCGGCGCAAGCACCGAAACCGAAACACTGCCCTGCGCCGGATATCCGGTCCGCGGGTCCATGATGTGGGCGTAAACTCTGCCTTCCGCCCGAAAAAACTTCTCATAGCTGCCGGAGGTCGACATCGAACTGTCTTTCAGCCAAACCTCCGCCAGCGTCTTGCGGTTGTCCCACGGGTCCTTGATCTTCACCGGCCAGCCTCTCGGCTCATCCGGCGGCGCACCCATTCCGTAGATGCTGCTGCCCGAACCCGCCACCATGGCGGTCCGAACCCCGTTCTGTCTCAAAACTTCCACCATGCGGTCGACGGCGTAGCCTTTGCCGACGCCGCCCGGGTCCATTTCCACACCGGAGCGATCGAACCGCACCGTCTGGGCCGCCGGGTCGAGGCGAATGTGCCGGTAGCCCACCTTGGCGAGCGCCGCCGCGATCTCCGGCTTGTGGGGCAGGTGGCCGGACCCCTTATAAAATCCCCAAACCTTCATCAACGGTCCCACCGTGATATCGAACGCGCCTTCACTCTCCCGGCTGTACTCGAGGCACGCCGCAAGAAGCTGGAAAAGCTCCGGCGAAACCAAGACCGGCTTGGTTGCCGCGTCTCTATTGACCTCGCTCCACTGGCTTCCGGGTTGATAATTCGAAAGCAGCTCGTCGAGCCGCCGGACCTCGTCGAACGCGGCGTCCACGGCCGCCTCCATCTTGACCCGGTCATACCCATACAGGGCAATGGAATAGGTCGAACCCATGGCGTCGGCGCTCTTTTCGAGCCGCAGAAGTTCCTGCTGCCCGTCAGCCGCCAAAGCCGCCAACAGAAACAAAACTAACACATATTGTTTGACTTTAGGGCTAATTTTCGTCACGCCCCCGAGATTTTCTGGCGCGGCGCAGCAGAAAATCGACCCGGCTCTCGACGTCCGGATTCTTGTCCTGTTCAAAATGCAGCTCCGGGACATGCCTGAGCTGCAATCGCGAAGCCAGTTCCTGCCGCAGGTACCCCGCAGCGTGTTCGAGGGCTGCGAGCGCATGGTTACGCCTGCGCTGGTCGCCGCGCAGCGCCACTTTGATGGCGGCGTGCCGGGAATCCGGGCTGACCTGGACGTCGGTCACTTCCACTTCCAACAGCCGCGGATCTTCCAACTCAAAGCCGATGATCTCGTAGAGTTCCTCTTTCACAGCCTCAGAGACCCGTAATATGCGTCGTACGTCCATAAAACTCTGTAGGACAGGCCTCCTGGCCTGTCTATGCCCATCGGCGTGGAGAGACAGGCCAGGAGGCCTGTCCTACATCCACTCGACGGTGGCTTCCACCAGCGCCGAACCTACGAGCCCCGCAACCTCATCTTCCACGCCGCGCAGCACCTTCTCCGCATTCTCGCGATCGCTCGACACCGTCACCGCGGCGACGGTTGCCCGTTGCCAGAGATCCTGATGGGCGATCTCCGCCACGGAGACGTTAAACTTGTGCCGCAGGCGGTCTTTCAAACTCTGCACGACGTGCCGCTTCTCTTTGAGCGAATGCGAACTTTCCAGCCGAAGTTCCAGGGTCAGTACGCCGATTGCCGCCATGGTCTCAGGCGAATACTTCGGTGGCGACCCGTTCGGTGGCGTACGCCTCGATGATATCGGCCTGCTTAAGATCGGAGAAGTTGGCCAACGTGATCCCGCACTCCATGCCGATCTTGACTTCGCTGACGTCGTCCTTGAACCGCCGCAGCGAACCGATCTTGCCGGTATGCACCACGACGTTGTCGCGCAGCACGCGGCATTCGCTGTCGCGCGGGATGGAGCCGTCGGTCACCTGGCAACCAGCCACGGCGCCGACCTTGCTGATACGGAAGGTCTCGCGCACCTCGGCCTTGCCGCGGTAGACTTCCTTGAACACCGGGGCGAGGAGGCCCGACATGGCCTTTTTCATCTCGTCCGTCAGGTTGTAAATGATGGTGTGCAGGCGCACGTCCACCTTCTCCTGTTCGGCGGTGGCCTGGGCTTTGCGGTCGGGCCGCACGTTGAACCCAATGACAATCGCGTTGGACGCCGAGGCCAACAGGATGTCGCTTTCGTTGATGGCGCCGACGCCGGAGTGGATCACGCGCACCTTCACCTTGTCGTTGGACAGCTTTTGGAGGGACTCGGTGAGGACTTCCGCCGAGCCGCCCACGTCGGTCTTGATGATGACGGGCAGTTCCTTGACTTCGCCGGCCTTCATCTGTTTGTGCAGTTGTTCGAGCGTGATGCGGCTGGATTTGGCGAGCAGGGATTCCTTGAGCCGCTGGTCGCGGAAGTTGACGATCTGCTTGGCTTTGGCGGTGTCCGTGACCACCTGGAAATCGTCCCCGGCTTCGGGCATCGAATCCAGACCCAGCACTTCCACCGGGGTGGAAGGCTCGGCCTTGCGGATCTGTCCGCCGCGGTCGTTCTGCATGGCGCGAACCTTGCCGAAGACGGCGCCGCAGATGAAGAAATCGCCCACCGAGAGGGTTCCGTTGCGCACCAGAACGGTGGCCACGGGACCGCGTCCGCGATCGAGCTGGGCTTCAATCACGGTGCCCATGGCCGGACGGCTGGGGTTGGCCTTGAGGTCCAGCATGTCGGCCACCAGGAGAATCATTTCGAGCAGGAGGGGCAGCCCCTCTTGCGTGCGCGCCGAAACCGGCACCATGACTACATCGCCGCCCCAGTCTTCGGGGAGTAAGCCGCGGTCGCTGAGCTGCTGCTTGATGCGTTCCGTCTGGGCGTCGGCTTTATCGATCTTGTTGATAGCCACGACGATCGGCACGCCGGCCGCCCTGGCGTGGTCAATGGCTTCCAGGGTCTGCGGCATGACGCCATCGTCGGCCGCCACCACCAGGATGACGATGTCGGTGACCTTGGCGCCGCGGGAACGCATGCGGGTGAAGGCTTCGTGGCCGGGGGTGTCGATGAACACGATCTTGCGGCCCTTCATCTCCACCTGATAGGCGCCGATGTGCTGGGTGATTCCGCCGGCCTCGCGTCCCGCCACATTGGCGACGCGAATGGCGTCGAGCAGCGACGTCTTACCGTGATCCACGTGTCCCATGATGGTGACCACGGGGGCACGCCGTACCTGATCCTTCGTGTCTTCGGCTTCCTCCACCGACTGCATGGCTTCGATTTCGTAGCTGACGGTAGCGGTTGAAGCGCCGAAATCGCGGGCGATTTCGGTGGCCAGCTTGGCGTCCAAGGTCTGGTTGATGGCCACGAAAATTCCGCGGTCCATGAGTTTCTTCATCACCATATTGGCCTTCACGTCGAGCTTTTCGCTGAGCTCTTTGACCGTGATGCCTTCGGAGATGGTGATTTCACGGCTGATCGGCGGCGGGCCGGATTCCACATGGCGGCGTTGCGGCCGGAGAACCTTCTCTTCCTCCACCCGCTCGCGCTGCTGGCGGACCGGGCGCTGGCCGGGACGTCCACGTGCCGGCTCGACCGGAGGCGGCGCCAAACCCGGTTCGGCGCGGCCGCGCGAAGTGGGATGCTGCGGCCGGGGACCGCTGGGACGCGAGGGAGGCATGCCGGGACGCACGCCCGGCTTGGCCACCATGGGCTGGCCGGGACGGATGGGTCCGCGGTAAATCGGTTGACCGGGAACCGGAGCGCTGGACGCTCTGGGAATTCCGGGACGAGGCTGCACCGGCTGCTGCGGCATCATGGGCCGAGGCGCGCTGAGCTTGGCAACCAGATCGGGACGCGGGGGCACGACCGGCCGCGCTGCCGGCTGACCGGCCAGCGGACGCTGCGGCGCCATCGGCATCGAGGGCGCTCCGGGACCACTGGGGCGCTGGCCTTCGGAGCGCTGGTGCTGAGGCGGACGGGGAATGACTTGGGGCCGCTGTTGCGGCGATCCGGGCGCGGGCGCCGTGGGGAATGGCTGTCGCGGTCCGGAGAGTACCTGGCCGGGCCGCGGCGCGGTGGGCAGCGGCTTGGCGGCCGGCATACTCGGACGGCCGGGGGCAAACACGGCTGCCGGCGGAGCCGGCGGGGCGGGTGGCGGTGGCGTAACGTGCGGCGCGGTGGCCACGGGCTGGGCGGGCGCCGCCCGTGTGGGACGCGGGGCATGCGGCGCGGGCGGCGCGGGTGCGGCGCGCGGGACATGCTGCTCGGGCGGCCTGGCCGGCGGATGCGCTCCGACCGGCGGATGAATCGGGCGGCCAGCCAGCGGTGGGCGGATCGGCGCCACGGGACGCGGCGCCTCTTCGGCGGCCGGCTTCTCTTCTTGCGGGGCAGGCGCGCTTTCGGCGGCCGGCGGCCGTACAGGCGCCGGGGGCATTGGCGCTACCGCCACGCCCGAAGTGGCGGGCGGGGCCTCGTGGCCTTCCTCGCCATGCGCTTCCTCGTGCCCATCGCTCGCGGAGTCGTCCGCGTTGGGATCGTGCACGTAGTCCGGGATGTCCTGTCCGTAGAACTGACGGAGCTTGATGGCTACGTCTTCATCGATTGAGCTGGAGTGCGTCTTTTTTTCCGAGACGCCCAATTCGGGGAGCCGCTCCAATATTTCGTGAGCCTTGACCTCCAACTCCCGCGCCAGCTCGTTGATACGAATCTTCTTCATAGAGAAAGCTATCTGCTTCTAACCCGCGGAGACGCCGCTACTCGCCACTACTGTTTTTCGGCACACTCTCCGCACCAGCACTTTCGGCATGGTTGTGAGGAGAGCCCGCGTCTTCTATCGTACCAAACTGTTCCACGGTCTCCGGACCTTCGCCAGTCACCACTTCCACGGCTGGCGATGGTTCTTCCACCAGACCCGCCGCCATCGGGTGAGCGGCCTGCGCCCCGTCGCCGCCCCCGCCGTCCTCGACGGGTTCGCCGCCTTCGGGGAGTTCGCCCCCTTCTTCCGCCGGCCCACTCAGTAGGATCTCCTCCGGTTGGAATGCAGGCGAACTACCTTCGAAGGGTTCACTGGCGTCCACGGCTTCGCCGCCTTCAGCGGGTTCAGCCACTTCGGTGCCGGGATCTTCGAACTGGCTGTAGTACGCCACGACGGATGCCTGAATGAATTCGACCGACGCCGGATCGATGCCGGGAATGGCCTCGAGTTGCTCGGGCGTCATGGTGCCCAGGCGTTCGATGGTGCCGACCCCGGCCTGCAGCAGTTTCTCCGACACGGCATCGCTCATTCCATAGTCGAGCAGGACGGAAACCGGGGCGCCGGGCGCCACCAGGGCGGCCATCTGCGACTCGACTTCCTGGCGCTTCTCTTCCTCGCTCTTGATGTCGATCTTCCAGCCCAGCAACTTGGCCGCCAGGCGCACGTTCTGGCCCTTCTTGCCGATGGCGAGAGAGAGCTGCGAATCGTCGACGATGACTTCCA
>Ga0208079_1001935_pt1 | contig 10421 bp, 8 predicted proteins | sample NGESurdeep092012_5_FD_184474 | JGI IMG/M metagenome (GOLD analysis project Ga0208079, IMG submission 184474) | Arctic peat soil microbial communities from Barrow, Alaska - NGEE Surface sample 210-2 deep-092012 (SPAdes) | ecosystem: Environmental > Terrestrial > Soil > Wetlands > Peat ... | reverse complement strand
CGGTCTCGAGGAGGAACTGGCTGCCGGTGACGGTGGTCGCGGCGCCGAGGAAGTGGAGGTCCATATCGCGGATGGTGCCACCGGGCGGCGGACAGTGTGCGGCGCGGACGCGCGGCTCGCCCGGCACCCGCTCGCCCGGCGCCCGTTACGATCGCGCGATGCGCGATCGCTGGTTCGGGAGGAGCGCAGCCCGGCGCCTGCCCGGGCTCCTCGCGGGCCTGCTGCTGTTCGGTCTGGGCATCGCCGTCATGGCGGACGCCGGGCTCGGCCTGGGCCCCTGGGAGGTGTTGCACCAGGGGATCGGGCGCCACACGGGCCTGGAGCTGGGGACCGTCAGCATCCTCGTCGGGATCCCGATTCTCGTGCTGTGGTGGCCACTTGGCGAGCGGCCGGGGATCGGCACGATCCTCAACGTGGCCCTGATCGGGACGGCCACCAACGTCGCGCTGCCGCTGCTGCCGCGGCCGGCGGAGCCGATCGTCCAGCTGGCGATGACGGCCGCCGGCGTCCTCCTGATCGGCGTGGCATCCGGCCTCTACCTGGCGGCGGACCTGGGGGCCGGTCCGCGCGACGGCCTCATGACGGGGCTGCACCACCGCTTCGGCTGGTCGATCCGGCGGGCGCGAACGGCGATCGAGCTCACCGTCCTGGCGGCCGGCTTCCTGCTGGGCGGCACCGTCGGGATCGGGACCGTGCTCTTCGCGTTCGGGATCGGGCCCGTCGTCCAGGCGGCGCTCGCCGTCTTCGACCGGGAGGGTCGAGTCGGGCGCCAGCGTCGGCCGGACCTTGCCGAGGAGCTGGACTCGCCCGGCACGGTCGGCGAGTAGCGGTGAGCGCCGCGACCGGAGGCACGAACGCGATGGCTGCCTCCTCGCGACGCGACCCTACGCGAACGGGACCACGATGAGCGCGTCGACCGCCACCGCCAGGAAGAGCAGCGTCAGGTAGCTGATCGAGAACTTGTAGAGCCGGATCGCGCCGACGGTCGTGCCCTCCAGCGTGCCCTCCCGGGCGAGATTGCCGGACTTCCACAGAAAGATCGCGCCGAGGACGACCGCCGCGACGAGGTAGATGAGCCCCATCTTCGCGACGGCAAAGAAGATGAGGCTGACGGCCACCAGCAGGACCGTGTAGAGGAAGATCTGGCGAGTCGTCTCGGCCGTGCCGCGGACCACGGGCAGCATCGGCACCCCGGCCGCCGCGTAATCCTTCGCGATCCGCAGGCTGAGCGCCCAGAAGTGGGGCGGCGTCCAGTAGAAGACGAGCGCGAAGAGCATGATCGCCGGCAGCTGCACGTTCCCCGTAACGGCCGCCCAGCCGATGACCGGCGGGAGCGCGCCGGCAGCCCCGCCGATCACGATGTTCTGGGTCGTCGTCCGCTTGAGGAGCATCGTGTAGACGAAGACGTAGAAGCCGATGGCGAGCAGGGTCAGGAATGCCGCCACGAGGTTCACGAAGACGGCAAGCAGCCCGACCGAGAAGATCGCCAGGGCGATCCCGAAGACCAGCGCCTGCTCGGGCTCGACCTCGTGGGCAGGCAGTGGCCGGCGGCGCGTCCGGATCATCAACTTGTCGATGTCGCGGTCGAGGTACTGGTTGATCGCGTTCGCCGCGCCGGCGGCGAGCGTCCCGCCGAGGAGCGTCCAGAAGACGATAATCCCCCAGTTCGCCCAGTTCACGCCGGGCAGGTCACGGGTCGCGAGGACCATGGCCGGGATCGTCGTGATGAGCAGGAGCTCGATGATCCGCGGCTTCGTGAGCGCGACATAGGCGCGCACGGTCGCGGAGAGCGGACGTGGGGCGCGCGGGCCCGGCGGGACCGGCGGGGCAGGCTGGGCAGACGGGCCCGTGGAGCCGGGCGGAACCATCAAACCCGTCGTCTCGGCGTGCGCGGTGGACGCACCCGCGGTGGTCGACGCACCGGCGTGCGCGGTGGACGCATCGGCGGAGGTGGTCGCTCCCGTGGCGGCGCTCGGCGTGCCCGAAGGCACGCCCTCACGACGGCGGCTGTCGCTCGCCGGGCCGGAGTTGGGGCTCGGGGCACCCTCGGAGACCCTCACCCGGGCACTGCAGTAGCTGACGAAGACTGCCGCGACCGCCGCGACCCAGATGAACGTGGCCAGCGCGACGTGCAGCGTCTGGGTCCACGGCGCCAGCTGCGTCCAGACCTGGAAGGCGCCCAAAACGGCCTGCAGCGGGTAGAGCACGGCCGCGACGGTGACAAGCCCGAAGAGCGCCCGATTGGTGCGCTGCCCGCGCCACGCGGCCAGCCACGTGGCCGCGAGCAGGAGACCGACGATCACCGCGACGTACCGGTGGAGCGCGTTCGTGACAGCCAGCAGCTGCGCCGCGGGCGGCATCTCCCCAAACGGCGGGATGATCGCGCCGCCCATCAGCGGCCAGTCCGGGAAGACGAGCGCGGCGTCCAGGGCCGTCACGTTGCTGCCGAAGAGCAGGAGCGCGTACACCGCCACCGCCGTAAACGCCGCGAGCAGGGTGAAGCGCTGGCTGGCACCCCGGCCCGCCATCCGCGCGGGGTACGCGCCGCGCACCAGCAGGAAGGCGAGCAGGCCAACCACGGCGAGCGCCGTGGCGAGGTGCGCGGTGACGGACGGTCCCGAGTTACCCAGGCGAACCGTCTCCTCTCCCAGCCAGGCCTGGAACCCGACGAGCGCGACCGCCCCGAGCGACGGCAGCACCAGGCTCGGCCGGTCCCGGTGGTCGAGCACCGCGAGCGCCGCAATGCCGAGCACGAGGACGCCGATCACCGCGGCGATGAGGCGGTGGATCCACTCCGCCCACGCCTTGAAGTCGTCGAGCGGCGGGATCACCTGGCCGTAGCAGAACGGCCAGTCGGGGCAGCCCATGCCGCTGTCGGTCGCGCGCACCACGACCCCGACGATGACGAGCGCGAGCGTCGCCGCCAGAGTCACGCCGACGAGCTTCTGGAACCGGGTCACCGAACCTCCGCGGAGCTCCCGGCGCGCCTGCTGCGGGCGGTCAGCACGCCGGCCGGGACGCCGGCGGATTGTAGCGTGACTCGCCCGCCGCGGCCCTGAGAGCGACTTCGGGCCGGGGAGCTTACCCTCCGGGCGTGCGTCCGTCCGTCCGCCTCGCGATCGTCTGCCTGCTCGCCGCAGCGCTCCTTGCGGCCTGCGCCGGGAATGTCGCAACGAGCCCCACGCCGGCGGCCCCGGATGCATCGCCGGTCGCGTCCGGCGAAGCGACCTGCAACACGGACGCGCTGCCCGGCTGGCCGAAGGCCGGCCAGGTCACCACGAGCGGCATCATCCCGGTCCTGGCGAGCTCCCAGAAGGTGGTCGGGAAGAGCCGCCTCGTCTTCTCGCTGATCGACCAGGCCAACAAGCCGGTGGCATCCCCGGACATCCACCTCGAGATGGCGTTCTTCGACCTGTGCGCCAGCCCAACGACGCCCACGGAGACGCTCACGCCCGTCTTCGCCTGGGGAATCGTGGGCCAGCGCGGCTTCTACATCGCGATCCCCACCCTGACGCGTGCGGGGACGTGGGGCGTGGCAATGGTCGCCACGGACGCGTCCGGGAAGCAGACCGGGGCCAGGCTCCAGTTCTCCGTCGCCGCGAGCGGCACGACCCCGGCGATCGGGGCCGCCGCGCCGTCCGTCAGGACGCCGACGCTCGCCGACGTCGGCGGTGACGTGAAGAAGATCAGCTCCGACCCGAACCCGGATCCGTCGCTCTACGGCGAGTCGGTGGACCAGGCGCTCGCCGCCCGAGAGCCGTTCGTCCTGGCGTTCGCGACGCCGGCGTTCTGCAAGAGTGCGGAGTGCGGCCCGACGCTCGACATGGTCAAGGCCGCGATCAAGACCAACCCGATCCGCGGCATCAACGTGGAGCCCTACCAGCTCAGCTGGACGAACGGTCGCCTCCAGCCGGTGCTCCAGAACGGGGACTTCGTGACGGTCGCGGCGACGGACGCCTACGGCATCCCGACCGAGCCATGGATCTTCGTGATCGGCGCGTCGGGGCACGTGGTCGCCTCGTTCGAGGCAGTCGTCGCGCCCGAGGAGCTGGCCGCCGCGATCAAGGCGGCCCAGGCCGGCTGAGCCCGCGCCGGGCACGGCGCCGGATCACGGGGGCGGCCGCTACTCCGGGTAGCCGGTGATCGCCCGGATCTCCTCGTAGAGCGGCCGCAGTCGGTCGTACATCGGCAGGTAGACGCGCCGATAGAGCGCATCGTAGCGGGCCTGGGCGACCGGGTCCGGGTCCCGAACCTCGGCCAGCCGCGTCATCGCCGCCACCGCCGCCTCGAACGAGGGATGGATCCCGAGGCCGACGGCCGCATCGATCGCCGCGCCAAGCCCGGACGTCTCGAACGTGTGCGGCCGTCCCACCGGCAGGCCGAAGACGTCCGCGGTGACCTGCACGACGGCGTCCGAGCGCGCCCCACCGCCGGAGACGCGGAGCGCCGTGATCGGTACCTTCGTCCGCCGTTCCGTCCGTTCCCTGGCTTCGCGGAGCGCATAGGCCAGCCCCTCGACGACGGCCCGGTAGAGATGCGCGCGGCCATGCACGTCGCCGAACCCGATCACTGCGCCCTTCGCCTCGGGCCCCGGGATCCGGACACCCGGCGAGAAGGTTGGTTGAAGGACCAGGCCCATCGCACCGGGCGGGGTGGTCGCCAGGAGCTCGTCGAGGACCGTCTCCGGCTCCACGCCGCGTGCCTCCGCGGCCTGCTGCTCGGCTTGGCCGAACTCGCGCCGGAACCAGTCCACCAGCCAGAAGCCGCGATAGACCTGGATCTCCAGGCTGTAGGCGCCCGGGAGGGCCGCCGGGTACGGCGGCACCATCGGCACCGCCTCCACGTAGCGCCGGTGCGTGGTGTTGAAGGTGGCCGTGGTGCCGAACGAGAGCGCCCCAAGGTTCGGGGTGAGGCAGCCCGCGCCCAGGACTTCGCACGCCTTGTCGGCGCCGGCCGCGATCACGGGCGTGCCGGCGGGCAGGCCAAGGTGCGCCGCGGCGCCCGGCGTCAGCGCACCCAGCTGCGAGCCGGACGACACGAGGTCGGGCAGCATCGCCGGGTCGATCGGCGCGACTCGCCACTTCCAGTCGCCGCGCCCGGCCCAGCGGCGGCGCTTGAAGTCGAACGGGAGATATCCCACCTGGGCGGCGTCCGCGTCGACGTAGCGGCCCACCAGCCGGTGGACCAGGAACCCCGACAGGAGCAGGAACTTCGCGGTCCGCGCCCACACCGCCGGCTCGTTGACACGCAGCCAGTTGGCCTCCGCGTCGGCCTGGAACGCGGCGACCGTGTCGCGCACGCCGAGCACACGGAACGCGAGGCCGCTGATCCCGCCGACCGGCGGGAGGCCCGGGGTCCGGCGCTGGTCCAGCCAGACGATCGCGGGCCGCAGCGGGAGGCCGTCGCGGTCGACGACGACGACGGTGCCGCGCTGGGTCGTGAGCGCCACGCCCGCGACCGAGTCGCGCCGTGCGGCCGGGTCCCCCCAGAGCGCCGTGCACGCCTGGCCGATCGCGGTCCAGTACGACTCGGGGTCCTTCTCGGCCCAGCCGGGACACGGCGAGACGTACGGCTCGATGGGAATCTTCGCCTTCGCCACGAGCGACCCGTCCGGCCCGAACAGGAGCGCGCGGACGCTCTGCGTCCCGACATCGATCGCGAGGAGGTGATCCGCACTCATGCCGGCACGGCCTCGGCGGGCGGAGCGTGGTCGCGGGCCCAGCGTGCCCGGTAAGCGGCCTCCTCGGCCGCCCAGCGGGCGTCGTCCCAGCCCAGCTCGGGCGCGACGATCGAGCGGATGCGCGCGAGGTGGGCAGCGCCGCCACCCGGCAAGAGCAGGCCCAGCCGCACCCGCCGCAGGAGGAGGTCGTCGAGATGCGTGACGCCCTCGGCGCGGGCGGCCCAGCGCAGGGCGGCCCACGGGTCCGGCGTGCCGGGGATCGGTTCGAGCTCGCGGCGGTCGGCCGCCGCCTCGACAAGCGCGGGCGCGGCGGCACCGTGGCGTCCGGCGAGGCGACGCCGCAGCGCGGGCGGGAGGAGCGCCAACTCGTCGTCGACCACGGCGCGCTCCTCCGGGAGCGGGTCCAGTGGCGGAGTGGCGGCGTCCAGGCCCGCCGCGCCAAGCGTCCGGCCGGCGAAGCGCGGCTTCAGCGTCGCCAGGGCGTCCCGGGCTACCGCGTCGAAGGTCGTCAGCTTTCCCCCGGTCACGGTGAGCATGCCGGCCTCCTCCCAGCAGGCGTGGTCACGGGACTCGGCCGAGGGATCCGCCTTGCCCGACCCGATGACCGGGCGTACCCCGGCGAAGGTGGCGTGGACGTCCGTCGCCAGCAGGTCGAGGGACGGGAACACGTGGCGTGCCCACGCCAGGAGGTAGTCGGCCTCGGCGGGCGAGATCCGGGTGCCCTCGTCGGGGTCGTCCGGATGGTCGACGTCGGTGGTCCCCACCAGCGTGACCGACTCCCACGGGTACGCGAAGACCGGACGGCCGTCGAACGGATGCGGGTAGCTCACGGCCTGGGCGACCGGGAAGCGCCATGCCGGGAAGAGGAGGTGGCTTCCCCGCAGCGGGCGGAGGCGGGCGGCGGCGCCGACGCGGGCCCGCAGGCGATCCGCCCAGGCCCCGGTGGCGTTCACGACGGCGGCCGCGCGGACCTCCGCCGAGCGACCTTCGGTCCCGGAAGCGCGGTCCACGACCCGGACGCCGAGTACGTCGCCCTTCGGGCCCTGCAGCAGATCCTGGACCTCGGCGTACGTCAGGAGCACGGCGCCGACCGCGACCGCGTCCATCGCCACCCGGAAGACGAGGCGGGCGTCGTCGGTCCAGGCGTCGCCATAGCGGAATGCTGCGACCAGCTCCATGTCCCGGACCCGCGGCGCGAGGAGCTCCAGCTCTCCTCCCCGGAGCCGACGGTGCGTCCGCCGGTGGGCCAGGAGGTCGTAGGCCGCCAGGCCGCCCTCCATCATCACCCGGCCAGGTGAGCTCCCGCGCGCCACCGGCATGAGGAAGCCCAGCTCCTCGACGAGCCCCGGCGCCGCACGGAGGAGTGCCTCGCGGCCGCGGACGCTCTCGCGGACGACGCCCAGCTGGAGGTGCGCGAGGTAGCGCAGCCCGCCATGGACGAGCTTGCTGGACCAGGCGCTGGTGCCGGCGGCGAGATCCCCCTTGTCCACGAGCGCCGTCCGCAATCCGGCCTGCGCCGCGCGCCGGGCGATCCCCGCCCCGGTGATCCCGCCGCCCACGACGAGGACGTCGAACGGACCCTCCTCCAGGCGCGCCCATGCGCGGTCGCGCCAGCCGCGACCCATCCGGGCCGGCGTCGGGCGGCCGGGGTCAGGTGGCGAGGTCATCCTGCGTCCGGCAGCAGGACACCCGGATGCATGATGGCGGCCGGGTCGAAGCGCCGGGCGAGGTCCCCCAGGGCCGCCATCCCCAACTCTCCCTTCTCGGCGGCGAGGTAGGCCGCGTGGTCGCTCCCGACCCCGTGCTGGTGGCTGATCGTGCCGCCCAGCCGGACGATCGCCTGCGACGCCGTGGCCTTGAGCCGCCGCCACCGTTCCAGTGTCACGTCGGGGTCGTCGGCCAGGCGGAAGACGAACGTCGCGTAGAGGCTGCTCCCGGTCGGGTAGACGTGGGACAGGTGGGTGAAGGCGTGGACCCGCTCGCCCTCGTCGGCAAGGCCGCGCCGAATCGCCGGCGCGAGCGAAGCCGCCATGGCCGGGACGCGGTCCCAGGCAACCGCCGTCTCGAGCGTGTCGATCCCATAGCCGGCACTCCACAGCGTGTTGCGCAGGTACGGCGTCCGGAAGCGGCCCTTGTGCCACTGGCGCCCGAACATCGACGGCGCCCTGACCGCTCCGAACGCGCGGGCGATCCCCAGCACCTCGGCGTAGGTTGCGGCCATCACCCGCCGCCGCCCGACGAGCCCAAGCAGGACCATGCAGCGGCCCGGGCCGGCGCCGCGTGCGGTGAGGTATCGGCGCAGGGCGGTCAGCGTCCGCTCGTGGCCGGCGAGGGCGAGGTTCGTCCACGTCTCGGCGGGCGTGGAGGTGCGCACCATCGCGAGCGGGAGCCGCGCCCGCGCGAGCGCCCGGGTGAACGCGAGCGCCCGCTCCCAGTCGGGCAGGAAGAGCGTCGGGAAGGCCTCCGCCTCGGGAAGCGGCGCGACGCGCAGGACAGCATCGGTGAGGATCCCGAACCGCCCTTCGCTGCCCAGGATCGCCTGGCGCAGGTCCGGACCGGCGGCCGAGGCCGGGTGCGGCGGCATCTCCAGCGTCCCGGCTGGCGACTCCACGGTCCCGCCGCCGAAGAGCGTCTCGATCCGCCCGAAGCCCGCCGATTGCTGGCCCGCGCTTCGCGCCGCGACCCAGCCACCGACCGTGGAGAGCTCCCAACTCTGCGGATAGTGCCCAAGGGTCAGGTTCCGCGCGCGCAGGGCGGCCTCGACGTCCGGCCCGATCGTGCCGGCCCCGAACGTCGCCAGCAGGCTCGCCTCGTCGAGGACCCGCAGCCCCGCCAGGTGCGCCATCGAGATGGTCAGCCACGGCGAACCGTCGGTCGCGGGCGTCACTCCGCCGACGACGCTCGTGCCGCCCCCGTATGGAACCACCCGGGCCCCCACGGCCGCGGCCCACGCCAGCAGCTCGCGGACCTCGGCCCGGTCGTTCGGGAAGGCGATCCCGTCCGGGACCGCGTCCAGACGTCCCGTGCGAAGCGCCACCCAGTCGGAAAGGCTCTGGCCGCGCGCGTGGCGGACCCGCGTCTCCGGGTCGTCCACGACCAGGCGGTGGCGGGGGAGGCGGCTCGCCGGGACTCCGAGGAGCACGTCGGCCAGGATCGCGTCGCGCCGAGGCGTGGCCGGCCCAACCACGCGCTCGATCGCGTCGGCCCCGCCGGCCGGGAGCTCGTCGCTGATCGACTCGTCGCCCCAGCCGTTCCAGCGTCGCATGGGGAGATGATGCGCCCACGCGCCTCGGCCCGTCGCGTCGCGATGGGCACGAGGGCGCCGGTAACGTGCGATGCTGCGCGCAGGGTGCGCCGTCCGCGACGATCGCCACACCTCGACAACGGCCCGCTGGAGGATCCGCTGGAGCGTGGGTTTCGCGCGCGCGGGTTGGCAGCGGGCCCGCCGGCCCCGTACACTCCCGTCAAGGAGGAACCCATGGGCGATAAGACACCGAAGCGACCGCCGAAGCCGAAGAAGCCGAAGACGCCGACTGCCGCAACCCGCTGAACCCGGCGTTCCACGACGCCGGGGGCGGCCGATCCGTCGGCCGCGACGCCGGCTGCGGTCAGGCGCCTGTGGCGCCTGTGCTCCCCGGCGCGTAGAGCGACGCGCCCGCGGCGCATCCCGGGCAGGTTTCCGGCCCCGGCTCGAAGGTCGGGATCTCGAGCTGCCAGAGGCCCTGGACCGGGTAGCGGCGCTCCGTCGTCGGGGAGACAAGGACCGCGGTCCCGCCCGAGCGGTCGGCCATCACGAAGCAGGCCACGATCTCTCCGCCTGCTGCCTCCACGGGCGGCAGCATCGCGAGCAGCGAGCCGCCCGTGGTCAGGATGTCGTCCACGAGCAGGACCCGCTCGCCCGGCTCGATCCGGAACCCGCGCCGGAACTCTCGACGGGCCGCCCCGTCCGGGGCACGGACTTCCTCGGCGAAGATGCCGCGAACTCCGAGCTGGCGCGCCGTCTCGAACGCCAGCACGATCCCGCCCGTGGTCGGACCCGCAACGACGTCCACCATCGGGCGACCGTCCGTCCCCCGTGCGGCGCTCGCCCAGAGCGAGCAGAGCTCGCTCGTGACGGCCGGGTCCTGGAGGAGGAGGAACTTCTCCAGGTAGCGCTCGCTGTGGCGGCCGGACTTGAGGAGGAAGTGGCCTTCCTTCAGGGCACCGGCGCGCTGGAAGAGGGACTCCGTGCGGGCGCCCATCGCGGCGCGCGCTGCTGCGTCAAGGGCGGGGCGGATCGTGGTCATGCGCGGATTCTACGGGCCGCGGCAGGGCGCCATCGGCCGGCACCCGCGCAGCCGCGGAGGCGATCCGCGCAGCACCGGCATCCGCGCAGCAGCGGCCGCGATCCGCGCATCAGGAGGCGAGCAGCCAAAGCATCTGCTCGCGGATCCGGCGTCCGCCGCGCCGCCCGGCGACCTTGTCGAACGCGTACGCCGCGCCGGTCACGAGGTTGATGGCGATGAGCCAGGACAGCAAGGTGGGGACGAGCTGCACGCGGACCTCGTGGGTAGATGCGCCGGCGCGCCGTTACGGCCGGTACTCGACGCCCTTCGCGGAGGCTGCGTTCGGCCGCGTTGGCAGCGCCGTCCCGATCAGCGGCTCGTACGAGGCGAGGCCCCGGCGCCCGCATTCCGCGGCCAGCTGATCCACCAATCGCACGGGCAGCGTCGGGTCCGCGAAGATCGCCGTCCCCACCTGG
>Ga0208079_1001934_pt1 | contig 10432 bp, 8 predicted proteins | sample NGESurdeep092012_5_FD_184474 | JGI IMG/M metagenome (GOLD analysis project Ga0208079, IMG submission 184474) | Arctic peat soil microbial communities from Barrow, Alaska - NGEE Surface sample 210-2 deep-092012 (SPAdes) | ecosystem: Environmental > Terrestrial > Soil > Wetlands > Peat ... | reverse complement strand
ACACCTTCGCCGCCGACTGGGAGCCCGGGTCGCTCACCTTCTACTACGACGGAACCCCGGTCTGGAATGACACCTCGGGGATCACCTCGGCGCCCATGTACCTGATCCTCAATCTGGCGCTGTCGTCGACCGTCACCTCGCCGAACACCGCACCGACCGCCATGCAAGTCGACTACGTGAGGGTCTGGCAGCACTGAGCACGTGCATCCCCGACTGCCGTCGAGGGCCCTCGCCGGCCCGTGCCGATCGCGTCACCGCCCCCGCCCCTCGAACGTCCCTACTGCCGGGTCGGTGAACGCTCCGCTTACGGCGCCTCGGCCACCAGCGGGGCGGGGTGCTCCTCGGGGACAACCGGACCCCGCATCCAGCCATGTCTCGCCATGAGCAGGAAGGCGGCCATGGTCGCCTGGCCGATGAGGACGGCCAGTGCCATCCCGGTGATCCCGGCCACAGCCACAAGGCCGAACCCGAGAGGCACGATCAACACGAACAGGCCCCCGAACACGGCCATCGCCCGCCGGGTCCGCCGCTGGCCGCGAGCCGCGCTCACTGCCGTCCCGATGACGATGAACGGCAGCGCCGACAGCCCCAGGAGCCGGAGCGCGCTGGTCCCGGCCGCCGCGTAGGAGGGGCCGAAGATCCGTAGCACCCACGGGGCGGCCAGGACCAGCAGTGCCACCGCCGGCACCAGGATCTTCAGCAAATGGACCATCACCTGCTTGCATCGGGCCTCGAAGTCGGACTCGTCGATCGACAGCTCCACCACGAGCGAGTCCCCGATCGCCAGGCTGACCTGGTAGAGGAGGTTCGCTATCAACCACGCCAGGGAGAAGTACGCGCTGGTAGCGGCTCCGGACTCGGCGAGGACGATCAGCGGCAGCACGAGTATCAGGCCCTGCCACCACAGGTCGCCGAGGAAGTTGTACGGGACGAAGCTGCGCAACTCCCGGATGGTGACGGCACCGGAGTCGCCGGCCGACCGTTGGTGGTGGGTGATGGCCCGGGCGAAGAGGTAGATGTTGGTGGGGACTACCGTGGCGAGTGCCGCCACCGTCCAGGACAAGTAGATGCCCGCCACCGGGAACAACGCTACGAACGGGACGACCATGCCCATCTTGAGCAACGAGAACCAGGCGTTCTCGACCGGCACCCAAGGGGTCTTCCGCAGCCCAGTCAGCACCCCGTCCTCGAGGATCATGATCGACCAGATCGCCGCGGCGGCCACGAACCACGTCGCCATGCCGGGGGACGAGCGCAGGAATGCCAACTGTGGAGCGACGCGGGACAACAGGATGAGGAACGCCCCGGCCAGCGCCAGCGCCAGCGCCGCGCTCACCAGGTAGGCCCCCACCACCAGCCGGCGGGTGTGGCGTCCGGCCGGCTGTACAAACCGCATCAACGCGCTCTGCAGGTTCAGCTGGGCGACGGCCCCGATGGACGTGAGCACGTTGATAGCCACGATGTTGCGGCCCACGACGGACGGCGGCGCGCGCCGGGCCGCCAGCACCCAGAACAGCATGCCGATCAAACTCGTCACCACGGAGCTCAGCACGAGGGCATGGCCGTTCCGGAACAGCGGTATTCCGAACTCGCTGCGGAAGGACGTCCGCTCGGCCTGCACTCGCTTCCGTTGCCGCAGCACGGGTTCCGGCGGGTCGTCGGGTCGCCCTTCGGATGGCGACGGGGCGCCCCGCCGGGGCCAGTACCTGGCGCCGAACGTCCCCGCAACACGCACGAGCATGGCGACGAAGGGCAGCGGGTCGTCTTGGGCGAACCAGGCCAGCGTGCGCGAGCCACGGTCCCTCGTCGTCGTCACCGACGACGGCACCTCGGTACGGCGCCGCCGGGACAGGCGCGAGACCACGTCGAGGTGCTCCACCATCATGGACCGGCCCACTAACAGGTGGCCCGCCGGGATCGGGCGGCCCGTCAGGTCGAGGTGGGCGGCGCGCACCACGTCGATCCCCGCGTCCGTCTCGAACACCCGGAACTGGGACCCCATGCGGGGATTGAAATCGAGCAGCTTGTAGCGCCCGTCACGCCGGTCGAACCGCCAGTCGAGGTCGACGATGCCCCGGTACCCCAGTATCCGGAAGACATCCGTGGACAGCGCGGCCAACTCGGGATTGTCCACCGCCTGCGAGTACGAGCCGACCCCGGCCTCGGGGGGCCACATGCGGAGCTTGACCCCGGTGAAGAGGACGGTTGACCCAGCGTCTCCACCGACCCATGCATTGCAGAACCAGTCTTCGGCGGTTTCGGACGGAATGTATTCTTGGAGAGCAACCCCGTAGGGCGGCACCCAGACGGTCGCCATCTTGCGCAGCTCCGCCGGGCTGCGGACCACGGTGCTGGCCTGCACCGCCGGGGCCGATAGCCGGGTCCAGGCAGCGTCGTTCTTGGCCACCACCGGATAGACCGCCTCCTCGATGAAAGCCTCGAGCGCTTCCGGGGTCCGGGGTGCCGTGATGCGCGGCGAGGGAATCCCGATCTCTTCGCACAGGGCACCCAACTCTCGCTTGGAGGTCAGTCGGCGCGGCAGGTCGGGCGGGACCGGCGGCAGGATGAACCACTCGGACAGCTCCTCCACGTGCTCGGCGACGAGCACCGCCGCCTCGTCGTCGGTACACAACAGCACGGAGCGCTCGCCGATCTGCCTGGCAATGGCGGCCAGTCCCTCGACGAGCCGCTCCTGCGGCTCACGACCCGACGTCGGCCAGATGACCGTCCCCCTGGCGTAACGCGACAGCGCAGCGGGGGTGACGGCGTCCTCGATGACGGCGTACACCGACACGCCCACCCTCCCAAGGGAGCGGATGGCTCCAACGCCGCCGTGGTCGAGGGGGTAGCGGCTGATCTTCAACAGGACTACGGGAACTGAGCGGTCGAAGTCGGCTTCGGGTGCCTGCGACGCCGGCCCCCGGGCGACGAGCGTCACGAGGCGGTGTGGGAGTCGGCCGCTTGTGGGTGCTGCCACACCTCGATGGATCGGATCTGCAGGCTCTGGGGGAACCGGACGGCGCTATCGGGGCCCGGGTTCGAGGCCACAGCCAGGTTGGCGAGCAGGTACTCCGGCGACGTGATGGAGATGGCGAAATGGGCTTGCAGGGTACCGTCCACATACCACGAGATCCATCCCGGCTCCCAGTCCACTCCGTAGGTGTGGAACCTATCGGACAAGGTGGGCACGAGCATCGAGTCTTGCTCCTGGGCGGACTGGGCGCCGTGGACGAAGATGTTGATCGTCTCCGTCTGCGCCCAGCTCTCCATGATGTCGATCTCGGGGGGCCAGCCTCCGGACTCGGGGAGGGTCCAAAATGTTGACCACAGGCCCTGCCCAATCGGTAGCTTGGCCACGACCTGCATGTAGCCGTAGGTGAAGCTGAACTTGCCATACGACGAGATCATCCCCGATATGTACTGCTTTCCGTGCGTCTGTCCCGGCGTGGCGGTCAGGGACAGCGTGCCGTTGTCCACCGAGACCTGCGAGGCCTCGTACCACTCCAATTCGGGCTGAGACTGATTGGTGCAGTCCCAGTAGAAGCAGGTCGACCAGTGGGTATCGTCCAGGACGGTACCGGCGAAGCGGTCGGAGAACACGGGTCGCCAGTTGCCTCCGGGGCCGCCGGGGGGGCCCGGGGGGGCCGGGGGGCCCGGGGGGGCAACCGCCACGCCTCTCGGCGCTCCCGAGCCCGAGTTGAAGGCCGCGAATGCGCCGAACAACGAGAGGGCGACGACCGCCGAGGCCAGTGCGAGGTGGCGCGGGCTCCGCTTCATCGCCCTCGGGCCTGCTGACGGGCGGCAACAGCCGCCGCCCATGGGCACACGCGCCACACTTTCGTTCGCAACAACTCCCGATCCCGGGCAATCGGTGCGCCTCTGCCCTGGAGCCATTCGCGTACCGTGCCGGCCGTCGTAAAGCCCCGCACCGTCAAGCGCGCCAGCGAAAGCGGGTCGTCGGCGACCGAACTGAAGGCGTTGCGCACGGCACAGGCCGAGGTGTACCCGGCCGCCCGCACCTGCTGGCAGACGGCCACACGGTAGGAGTCGTGCGGGTAGGCGTAGCTGGCGACAGGATGGCCGAGCAGGTCCTCCAGGATCGCCTTCGGTCGCCGGATCTCATCGAGGGCTACGGACCTCGGGGCCGCGTCGATACGGTGGTGGTAGTGGGAGGGGGCGCCGATCTCCACCCCCAGTGCCTCGAGTGGGGCGAGCTGTTCGGCCGTCAGCATGGGGGCGCTCGGCATCCCAACCGTGGGCGACCCGACGAGGGGGCCAGTGGTCACGTAGAGGGTCGACACAACGCCTCGCGCGGCCATCTCTTCGGCAGCGCGAACGAAATCGGCGTAGCCGTCGTCGAAGGAAACCGCGGGCGCGGGGAGTTCCCGGTCGCCGGTGATGGCGGCGGCGAAACTCGACACGGTGAGCGGGGTACGCCCCAGGTCGCGCAGGCAGTCGAGGTGCTCACGGAACCGCGCCGGGGTGACGGACCAGGTGGCCAGATCCGGACCCGGACGGTCGGTCACTGCGTGGTACAGAAGGATGGGGATTGGTACGGGCGACCGCTCGGTGGGCAACGTCACTCCTCGCATGCGGACAGGATACGCTGGAGCGGCGGCGCATGGAACACCGGGCATCGGTTCATCAGACCCGGAGCTCGCGGAACGTCACTGCAACTGTGCTGAGGACGGCAAGCACCGCCAACGCGTGGAGTCCTGTCATGACGTGGAAGAGCGACAGCACCACGGCCACGAGGGTGGCGACGCCGAGGCTCACGGCCACGGTGAGCACCGCCCGTTCCAGCCGGTCCGCACTCTCGAGCAGCCACACCAGGGCCGCACCCGGCGCCCAAGCGGACGCCACCACCACCAGCACGGCCCGCACCGGTGTGGGGAATTGGAAGGCGACCACGGCCACCGCCGCCCAGGCGACCAGCGCAGGGAGGTTCCGTCGGACGCCGGCCATCACTCTCATGGGGTGAACCGCAGCGTCACGACGAACACCCCTCCCTGCGACAGCACCGTCTCGAATTGGGGCGAGGAGCGGACGTCGCGTTCGATGGCCTGGTACTGGCCAGGGGCCAGTGCCCCGGTCATCTCGATCTGGGCCGCATCCGTGGGGCTGAAGATGAGGTACGCGTGAGGATAACCCTCCATCAGATGCACGAGCGCCGACACGGGGTGCGTCGTGACCGCCTTGGCGACGTCGGCGGTACCACTGAGGTACCTCAGGTACTGGTAGTCCGCATAGTGCGTGAACGCCCAAGGCGTGTTGTCGGTCGCCTCGATCATCAGCGACCGGGGCGGGGCGAGGGAGTAGAGGCGCTCCATGGCGGAAACCTCGGCCGCCGGCATGTAGTTTACGCGCTCCTTGCCGTAGTAGGAGAAGAAGAACGAGACGGTGAGTGCCGAGACCACCCCGAGTCCCACCACCCACCGGATGATCCGGCGGCGGCGAGTGCCCGTCGGGCGGGGGGCCAGGACTGAGGCGGCGAAGAGGGCCACGAACGGCAGCTCGAACAGGAAGACCCGGAACACGACCTCTGTCCCATAGCTGCTGGCGAAGAGGGCCAGGACCGGTGTCACGGTCAGGCACGCCGCTGGCTGCCACCGGCGCCAGCGCGCCGAGCGCCACGCGTACCACGCCCCGATCAGGGCCAGACCACACAGCGCGGCGGTGAGGGCCCGGTCGAAATAAGCCACCACCACCTGGTCGCGGCTAGCGACGCTGAGATTGATGAAGGAGGCCGATGTGTTGTCGAAGGGGTGGCCGAGGGTCTGGAGGACCGCCGGCAGCTGCTGGTGGAGAAAGGGAAGTCCCCAGATGAGGACCCAACCCACGCTGATCGCCGTCACGACGACGAACAGCGACCACGAGCGGAGGCGCCGTGTCACCAGAAGGCCGCCCAGGGCCGCGACCAGCATGAACGGGGTCAACTGGTGGCTGACGGCGATGGCGGTGGCCACCACCACCACCACCGCGTACATGGCAGGCGTGCGCGGTCGCGCGGTCGGTTCGACGATCGCACCGCCGCTGGTCACGAGGACGGCAGGTTCCCGAAGTCGGAACTGGCCATACGCCCACCGGGTCCGTGCCGCCGGGGGCAGTCGCAGGAACCACCGCAGCACGACCGCCACGGCCGTGATGTAGAGCACGTATGCGAACGCCTGCGGCGAGAAGTAGTCCTGACCGATCCAGTTGCCGAGGTAGAACAGCCACACCGCCGTCCACACCACCGTCCGGTTGGCGGTGAATGTGCGCAGAATCAGCACCAGCGGCGCCAGCAGCAACAGCTCGTTCACGAAGGGTGCCCACACCGTGTACGAGAGCGCCGAGGCGGTGCCCGATCCCGAGGCGAACAGCGCGTTGAGCCCGAAGAACCCCGGCCAGTCCTGGTAGGCGGTCAGGTTGGGCATTGCTCTGTCGACCCCGTGGTGGGTCACGATGTAGTCGACGATCCCCACATGCTTGTAGGACCAGGAGTAGCGCGTCGTCCCATAGAGGATCCCCGGAGTGGCGTGCATGATGGCGATCAGGGTCACGACGTGGCCAGCGAGCAGGGCCGGACCGGCCCGGCGCCAGCGCACCCACCACCAGAAGCTGACGGTCAGCAGCCCGACGGCCACCCAGTACACGACGGGCATGACCGACACCAGACCGAAGTCGGTCATGCGGTCCAACCGGACCGTCCACGCGAAGGTCGATCCCCACAGCGCGGCGATCACGGCCAGCCCGAGCCAGCCGCGCCATGAGCCCGGGCGCACCGTCGCCCTGCGGGACCGCGGCGCCAGAGTGGCGGTGGCCGTCGTGAGGCCGCCGCCCGCCCGACGGGTCGGGGTCAGGCATTGCACCACGCGGCGCGGAATTACGCCGCGGAGATACGACCGCTCGGTTACAAGGGCCCGGTCCCGTCCGACCAGACGTGCCACGACGGCCTTCATGCGGCCCTCCTGGTAACACTGCCTCGTGAGTAGCGCCACGTCGCCCGGGTCGCCGGCACCTAGTGGGTGACGCGTGCGGACGGTTCGTAGATCAGGCGACCGCCGCCCTGGCCCACCATCCGGATGCAGAGCTCTGTCTCGTCGCAGCCGCTGGCGTCCGCCCCCACCGGGCCCAGCTCTGAATCGAACCCGCCCGACGCCACCAGGGCGGCGCGGTGGAACGACATGTTGGCCCCGATGAAGTTGCGGACCGGGGGTCTCGTCTCGGGCATCCCATGGTAGGAGCAGCCGACCACCCAGTCGAACTCGGGTGGGAACCATCGGGGTCGCGTCCCGGTCCAGCCCGGGGCCACCGACCCGCCCACCCCGAGGCCGTCCCCGTCCCGGTACGTCTCGACAAGGCGCGGCAGCCACCGGTCCTCGGCCCCGGCATCATCGTCGAGGAAAGCCACGATGTCGCCGGTCGCCACGGCCACGCCCGCGTTCCGAGCGGCGGACACCCCCCGACGACCCGTGTTGACGGTCACCTTGATCCCCGAGATCTCGAGGCGGACGCGGTCAAACAGTGCCTCGTTGTGGTCAATCACCACGATGACCTCGGGCGTTGGCTGGTCCTGCAGTTGCGCGGAGCGGACCGCGGCAACGAGGTTGTCCCAGCGGGCCTCGGTGTAGGCGCAGATCACGACCGAGACCGAGACCGAGACCGCCCGGTGTCCGGCGTGGTCACGGCGCCGGCCAGGGCGCCTCGGGCCGCCGCCCGCGCGCCCGGCTGATGCCGTAAGCGAGCGGACCGTACAGCAGGCCTCGGCGTTCGAGGCGGGTGAGACGGCGAGGCGACCAGTCCGGCCGGATCCCCGAGCGGCCGCTGCGGCCGCTGCGGCCGCTGCGGCCGCTGTAATAGACCAGCCCTGCCGGGGCGCGGCGTATCATCGAAAACAGGGTTCGGGGTTCGTGCACCACGGCACTCGTCAGGTAAGCGCCGAGGCCGACGGCGTAGCCGTAGACCTGTCGCTGCACGGCGGCGGGATCACGATGATGGTAGTGGCGGATCAACGCGCCCGGCCGGTAGGCGAGTGTCCGCCCCGAAGTGACGACCTGAAACAGCGCAAGCAGATCGTCGCCGCCGCGCGCCGGTGTACCCACGCCGGTTGCCGCGTCGAAGCCGCCTATGCCGCGCAGCCACGCCGTGTCGAACGCCATGTTGGCCCCCGAGCCGAGCTTGCCGGCAGCGAAGGGGAACAACACGTCGTCGGGTCGATTCGGGCCGAGGTCGTACAGGCGGGCCTCGAATCCCTTGCCGTAGCGCGCGAGGACCTCGAGCATCAGCTGTGCCGGGGTCTCGAGCTCGGCCGGCATAATCAGTCCGGTCGCCCCTGCCACCCCTGGTTCGGCCACGAAGGGAGCGGCAAGCTCGCTCAGCCAGTGCCGATCCACGGCAACGTCGTCGTCCGTGAACGCCACGATGGACCCGCTCGCGGCGGCCAGCCCACAGTTGTGGGCGGCGCCGAGCCCGCGACGGTTCTCGCGGAGGTACCTGATCCTCCCGGTCGCCGCCCCCCGGGCCGCAACCAGGTCGGCGGTATCCGAGGTGCTCGGGTCGTTGTCCACAACCACGATGTCATAGGTGGGGTAGTCGAGCGCCAAAACCGTGTCGAGACACGCGTCGAGTTGCTCGGACCGGTTGCGCGTGGCGATGATGACGGTCACCGGCTTCGCTGCCGCCAGGGTACGGCGCCGTTCCTCGAGACACGGCGGGTCGTCCAGCCCGGCTCCACCGGCCCAGAGATCGAGCGAGGCCGGGTCGAGCCCGTCGGCGAGCAGGTGCCTGTCGATCGAGCCGGCCAGGGCGGTCCGTGTCGCCACGGTCCAGTCGAGCTCTGGGTCCTCGGTATCATCGGCCAGAGCGAGGCATCCGATCGGTTGGGAGTGCAGCCGTGCGAGCACGAACAGCGTCCGGCCCGAGCAGGGTGGCCCCACGGTGCGGCGCAAGGTCGCCAGGCCTTCGGTGAGCTCGACGTCGGCTACGCCGACGGGCCCGCCGACGAGCAGGTCGAATAGCTCGCCATCGTCGGCGACGAGGCCCGCCGCGGTCATGAATCGGCGCCTTGCCCCTGGTTCTCGGGGATTCCTATGCCGCCCCGCCCCGCCTTCGTCTTCCCGCCAAGGTCGAGCTTCGCCCTCGCCCGCTCATGGAACAGGGTCTGCAGGACCCTCGCCCCGTCCCGGAAAGTGCGAAGGTTCGAGTTGCCGCTTCGCCGGGGGAGCTCCATGCTGGGTATCTCGGTCACGCGCAGGCCGACCAGGACGGCGCGCGCCGTGATCTCCGTCTCGATCTCGAAACCGGTGGACCTGAGGTCCAAGTCGTCGAGGAACTGGCGGCGGAAGGCGAAGAACCCGTAGCAGAGATCCGTGAGCTGGGTCCGGTAGAAACGGTTCGCCAGACCCACCAGGGCGAAGTTACCCGCCCGGCGGATGGGCGTGATGTCGAGAGACCCTCCTCCGACCATGAAGCGCGAGCCCTTCACGAAGTCGAAGCCGTGTTCGAGGAAGTACAGCAGGTTGGGGATCTCAGTGGGCGACATGGAGCCGTCGGCGTCCATCGCCACGATGATGTCGCCCCGGGCGGCGGCGAACCCCGCCCGCAGGGCGTTGCCCTTGCCCGGTGAGGGCACTTTAATAACGCGCGCGTCGGGTTTGCAGACGGTGGCCATCGTCTCCGTCACATCGGACGACAGGCCGTCCACCAGGATGACCTCGCTGACAGAGTCGGGCACGTGGTCGAGCACGGTTGCGAGGTTGCGCGCCTCGTTCTTGGAAGGGATCACCAGGCTGACGGTGACCACGCGTGGCGGGGGGCGTGTCGTGGAACGCCGTTCGGCCCATCGGGGGAGTTCGGTTTGACCTTTGTCGGTGACCGGACCCAGTGCGGGCCGTTTGGGAGGCCGCCATTCACCGCTCTCCGAATCCCACTGGTGGGAGATACCCATGGGTTGACCTTAGCTTCGTTATCCCGGTTGGAATGGCTGCGATTGGAATGTCTGGATCCGCCTGCGTTCACAGTCCGTTCTGTTGTGAATCACCCTGGATCCACCGGAGGCTCTGATCTCGCAAGGATACCAAGTTCGGCCAGGCGGCGCTCGGGATCGTCATCCGCGCCGAACACCATCTGGCGGAGTAGGTCGAAGATGATGTTCAGGCGTGACTCTGTTCCGATGAACTCGCGCGCGGGGAGGTCCCGGACCCAAAGCAGTGCAATCTCGACGGCCGGGGCGAGGTCAAAGCGCGCATCGTCGGACCCCGCCGGGTAGTACTTCCGAAGTCAGCCATGGTCCGGCGAGGCCCAGTCGTCCAAGTGGGCGGCCGCGGGCTTGGGGACGCTGTTCTCACCGAGGCGCTGTTTCAGCGCGTACAGCTCTTCGTCCAGCTCGGCAATGAGCACGGTGGCCGGAAGGTTGCTGGCATTGTTGTCGACGAACACACGGCCGAGAAAG
>Ga0208079_1001930_pt1 | contig 10442 bp, 10 predicted proteins | sample NGESurdeep092012_5_FD_184474 | JGI IMG/M metagenome (GOLD analysis project Ga0208079, IMG submission 184474) | Arctic peat soil microbial communities from Barrow, Alaska - NGEE Surface sample 210-2 deep-092012 (SPAdes) | ecosystem: Environmental > Terrestrial > Soil > Wetlands > Peat ... | reverse complement strand
CCTGGCGAAATAAATGATAAGAATATGATCATTGAAAAGGGGTTGAAACCAGGTACCGCAATTTGGTTAATGACTCCCGATAATACCAATAAATTCCGGCTCGCCGGCAAAGACCTTGTTCCTGCTATACGAGAACTGGAAAAACTAAAAAGGAAAGAATCTATTCCGTATACTGAGAAAAAACTAATGAGTAAATCTGCAAACAGATCTGTATCCTGAATAATATCACACAACCTGCTAAGTCAAATAATTACTTTGGTGCGTTTAAGCAGCATTATTATATAAACAGGAAAAAACCATCTATGAAATAGAAGATACCTATCAATCCTAAAACCAGACCGCATATCCATACAAACCTCTTTTTTGACAGGGTTGCTATTGAAGACAGCAAAATTATATCTTTGATTTCCAATTCATAGTTTTTCACTTTTTGAGTGTAATCAGATATCATTCCATTGTACTTTGATATCAGTTCTTCGTTCCCTTTTTGTTTTTCAAGTGATGTCACCTGAATCTCAAGGTTTTCCCTGCGCATCTCGTAGATGTAGCTCTTTATGCTTTTACTCTGATAAAATGCCCATTGATCGCTTGCTAAGGTCTGATTGAGCAGGCTCCGTGTGCTGAATCCTCCACCTTTAAAAGTTGACAGGGTAGCTGCCACAGCAATCAATATGGTAGTAATCGGCCATAGTTTCTTTACTTTAATATAAAATTCTGAAAAATTTCATGCAAAAATAATCAAAGTAATTTGTTTTAGTAAGCAAGTAGACAGAAGTCAAATATTACAACATGATATTCAGGTAATTGGCCTGCAAATCCCTTTCACTTTTAAATGATCACTGAAAACCTGAGATCTCTGCTTGTTCATACTTCTTTTGAATTGAAGTTGAAAAATAGTCTATTAACAGTTTTATATTAATTTTGCGATCAGTTAAACAGCGATAGATTGAGTTGTCACAGAATTTAATAACCTAAACCCGGGATGCCAAAAGTCATTGCTTTCGGAACAGATAAACAGTCATACTTTGACTTATTTATAGAGTCTTGCGAACGAAATAGTATCGAGCCGGTCATCCTTGGATGGAATGAAAAATGGATAGGATACGGGAAAAAACTTGTTGTGATTCGCGACTATATTAAAAATCTTCCTGAGAAGGAAATTGTGATCATAGTTGATCCGTTCGATGTAATTTTTCTGAGCGGACTCGATGAAATTGAATATAAATTCAATAAACTTTCATGTGCTTTTCTTTGTGGCGCTCTTAATCTGGGTAAACTTACCGGTGCGATTTATAACTATGAGTTTAACACATCAGGGAAAAAGACACCTCTGACTCCTACCAGTTATAATTTTTTGAATACAGGTACCTGGATCTCCAGGACTGGGTTTGCGCAGTACCTGATAGATGAACTTGTTGATAAGTTTCATATGAAAGACACATCTATGGACCAGCAATTGCTGACATATGTTTATATTCAGAAGATGTATAATATTGATATCGATTGGAAATGTGAAATATTTCATAACCTCCTGTTTAAAGATTTCATAACCCGCAGAGCCGATCTGAAGGATTTGAAATTTTATAACGGAAGATTAAGTAATACCGCTACAGGATCAAAACCTTGCATCCTGCATGCCTCTGGAAATGCAAGTATGAAAGAACTGGGACTGAGACTAGGTTATGAAAAAAAATTTCTGGTACCTGAAAACAGTACTGGAAACTTTACAAAAAAAGCCTTCTTCCATATAGGACAACTGCTGAAAACAAATAAAGGATGATTTAAATTATATGTGGTCTTGCAGTCTTTTAATCCTATAGTATCTTAATCTTAACCTCAACCTTAGCCTTCTTCCCATCTTTTCTGGCTCGGGGTTTTTACACGATTACTTGTCAAAATTAATTTTCTTAAAGTCAGCCAGTTTCATGGCCTCCCTCCGGTAAATTTTGCGCGTGTGCTTTTCGTCGTTACCATCACACAGTCTGCTCAGACCAAAATAGGCATATGCAGCATATTCATTCCCATATTTACCGAACAGAGAAATTTCATTTATCCCTGTATTATAATATTGTTGAGCCAGTTTATTGTCGAGATACTTTTTTTCCTGTAAGATCCCTTTTAAAATTATAAGCTGTGCCTGAAAAAATTTATTTCCCTCTGTTGATATTGAGGAGGATAAAAGTTTTTCCGCTTCACTATAATTCTTCATAAGAAGAAGATTTCTGATGTAGGTGATAAGGAATAGCTCGTTTCCGGGATACTTTTCATAAAGAGTCTTGCAATAATATAAACTCTCAGGGTACCTATTCTCAAAGCCTAAATAGATCCATGTAAGCATTGAATACGATTCCGCTCTTAAAACAACAGAGTTGAGTGCAGCTTTCTGTAGTTCTTTCAATCCTGTTTCCATATTTCCGGGTGGAAAAAGAAGAGCAAAGGATTTATATATTGGATAAATTTTAGGATAGGCTTCACGGTAATATTTATAAACACCTGTAAAATAATATAAATCTGTACAGACTGCTGTAAAATCAAAAGCACGCCTGAGACATCTGTAAGAACTTATTGTTAGCGGAGTAACCTCCATAATTAGATCATTGTCGGAATAAAACGTCAGTAGCATACCTCTTGCACAAAGATCAGCCAGCAAATATTCTGCTTCATGATCAGAATTTTGGTTGGTTTCAGACAGCTTGATGCATTGCTTCATATCTTCTTCAAAGGAAACATGTGAAGGATTTGTATGGAGCATAGGATAATTTTCCCAGTAAGTCATAATTCCTTTAAGGAGAAGAATAATAGGGTGGTTGGGATATAAGCTGACAATCTTTGGGTAAACTTCACGTGCTTCATTAAACTGCTGATTATAAATATAATCAATATCTTCCCTTACAAGGTTCAATGCAGTGCTATCCTGAAGTAATTGCGCACTTACCGGTACTGAGCTTATAAACAACGAAAGCCCGATACATTTTAAAATTTTTCTGAATCTGCCAGTCATAACTAAAGATAAATCAGTCATAAATTTATCAAAATCTTACTTACCCCTTCATTAAATTATGTTAATTTTATCCAACTTACATTAAAACCTAACAGAATGAAAAAAGTTATTTTCCTGTTTGTAATAATGCTTTACGGCATTGCTCCTATGGTTGCTCAGAATGACTTCGAAGGCAGCAAGGATCCCGCACTGTTTTCAAGAATGCCCAATCACAGTATTTCGGGCTATACGGATAATCAATTTGACAAGTTCGAGTTTAAAACAGGGGATAACAAAACGCAGGCCATTGAGGGTCATCTGATTGTGATTAATTATACCATTAATGATAATGCTCCTGCCGTAAGTGGATTACAGGTGGTAAGGAACTACACAAACGCAATAAAGAAGGTCGGAGGGCAAATTATCTATGAATGGGAGGATGGAGGATACCAGTGTTCGGTTATGAAGCTGATAAAGAATGGGATGGAGACATGGGCATATGTTGAATCAGCCGGCAATGGCATGTATAAAATTACAATAGTGGAAAAGCAGGCTATGAACCAGGATGTGGTTGCCGATGCCAGCAGCATGGCAAAAAGCATTAAGGAGTCGGGCAAAGTGGCTGTTTATGGGATTTATTTTGATACCGGCAAATCAACGCTGAAGCCTGAGTCAATCCCAACCCTGAAGGAGATCACAAAACTGCTTAAGGCTGATCCAAACCTTAAACTTTATGTAGTAGGTCATACTGATAATGTAGGGAAAATCGAAACAAATATGAAACTTTCAATGGACAGGGCTATTGCGGCTGTCAATGCCCTGGTGACACAGTACTCAGTAAATGCCGCAAGATTATACAGCTGCGGAGACGGACCTACATGCCCTGTTGCAACAAATGATACTGAAGAAGGCAAGGCTCTGAACCGCAGAGTAGAACTGGTAAAACAGTAGGCATGAGGTATGAGGCGTGAGGCGTGAGGAGAAGGGAGAATTGGGAACCAGATATTTGACAAATTAAATACAGCATTTCAATGAAAAAAACTTTAATAACGTTAATCTTTTTTCTTCCGGTTCTGCTTTTTGGCCAGAAATTTCCAAACTTGGCTTCTACTCCACCCATGGGCTGGAACAGCTGGAATACTTTTAAAACAAATATAAATGAGAAACTTATAGAGGATGTTGCAGATGCCTTTGTGAAGGATGGTTATAAAGAGGCAGGCTATAAGTATATTATTATCGATGATTGCTGGTCGATGAAGCAACGCGATGCAGAGGGGAACCTTGTCCCTGACCCTGCAAAGTTCCCGGGAGGAATGAAAGCGCTCGCAGACTATGTTCATTCAAAAGGACTGAAAATAGGAATCTATGGTTGTGCAGGCACCAGAACCTGTGGCGATTATCCTGGCAGCAAAGGCTACGAAATAAAAGATGCAAAACTCTTTGCTTCATGGGGAATTGATTATCTGAAGTACGACTGGTGCAACACTTCAGGACTAAATGCTGAAAAAGCATATACCATAATGAGAGATGCTCTTTATGCAACAGGCAGGCCAATAGTCTTTGGTATTTGTGAATGGGGCGACAACCAACCCTGGTTATGGGCAAAAAACATAGGACAGCTCTGGAGGATCAGCGGTGATATCGCTCCCTGCTTTGATTGTGTGGTTGACCATGGAAGCTACAAAGACTGGGGTGTTATGAAAGTTGTATATATGCGGAAAGATATCCGCAAATATTCTGGTCCCGATGGCTTTAATGATTTTGACATGATGGAAGTCGGAACAGGTATGACTGAAAATGAGAACAGGTCTCACTTTACGATATGGAGCATGCTTGCATCTGCTCTTATTATGGGAAATGATATCCGTACAGCTGATCCCCCAACTGTGGCAATTCTGACAAATAAGGATATGATCTCAATTAATCAGGACCCACTTGGAATACAGGCATTTAAATATAAAGATATTGACAGTACCGAGGTATGGGTGAAACCGCTGAAGAACAAAGAATGGGCGGTATGTTTCCTCAACCGTAAAAGGGTACCTGTTGCACTCGAATTTAACTGGTCAGAAAACAAGCTGATTGATCCGGATTTTGATTTTAAAGTTGATTTCAGCAAAGAGAAATTTAACCTCTTTAGCGTATGGACAGGAAAACAAACCGGTACAACCGGAGAGACATTAAAAACAAAATTAGAAGGACACAATGTTTTAGTATTCAGACTTAGTCACTGAATTTTCTAACAAGCAATTTGTCAATACTTATTGACATTGGTCCGGCAATAAGAATTGCAATGTCAACGATTAGAAAGATTAAGGGAGTCTGTGCACTGGCAGGACCGATTAAACCGGCATGTAAGCTTATGATAGTTGCAACAAGCATGTTAATCATAACGGCAAATGCAGCCGGCCGGGTAAATAATCCAATCGTTAAAAGGAATCCACCGAGAAACTCGGTATAACAACTCAGGTACGCGAACAGAGATGATATCCCCATCTTTGTATAAAACTGTATTGTAGCATCAATGTTAAAGCCACCGAACCACCCCATCACTTTACCGGCTCCTGCTACAAACAGATAGATTCCGATCAGACAACGTAACAATAGCACGCAAATACTTAGTAAATTGGTATTTGTTTTATTCAATAAATTAAAAATTACCTTGTTTTCTGCCATAGTGCTTCGATTATAACTGATTAATCCCGATTTTAACAGGAGGTCTTATTCCTTTAAATCTATTATGTGTCGGATTTTTAATGATATATAAAACAATATTCCGGCAGAAAAGTTTAAGAATTCGGAGTTGTTGTTTTAAGGTGGTCCTTAAGTCATTAGGTCTTGCAATATTGAATTCATAGATCATTCGTTCTAAACCCTTATTTGAAATGTAATGAATTTTCCCTTTATTTGATGAAAGGCATTATAAATCTTAAAAACAACTTATATGATTTCTAAATCGTCACTTATATTTTGTCTCTTGGGCATTGCATTCCTTTTAGGCTTTAAACAAGCTGCTTCCCAGGATAAAAACTGGACTCACTTCAGGGGAAGTGAACTGAATGGTCTGGCACCAGGGGAAAACATTCCACTGAAACTCGACAGCTCTACTATAAAATGGAAAACCAAAATTCACGACAGTGGTTATTCCTCTCCGGTTATTTATAACAACCAGATATGGGTTACAACTGCAAAGTCAGACGGGAAAGATCTTTATGCTGTCTGTATTGATTTTCTTACCGGGAAGATCATTTATGATATCAGTGTTTTTACTCCTGTTGAAATTGAAGGGAAACACTCCACAAATACTTATGCTTCTCCTACTCCATGCATAGAGAAGGGTTTTGTATATGTGCATTACGGAAACATGGGTACAGCCTGCATAAACACTTCAAATGGATCGATTGTCTGGAAACGCACCGATTTTAAGTGTAAACATGTGCAGGGTCCTGCCTCCTCACCGGTTTTATACAAGAACCTCCTTATTCTGCACTTCGAAGGTGTTGATGTGAGGTACATAGTCGCACTCGATAAATCAAACGGAGAAATAATCTGGAAAACCGACAGACCTGAGGAACCTTATAAACCACTTCCGGAAATCGGGAGAAAAGCTTATATAACCCCACTTATAATAAATATAAAAGGCCGGGATATGATGATATCCAACGGTTCGGCTGTATGCATTGCTTACGATCCCAATACCGGTAAAGAAATCTGGAGAGTAGTGAATGGAGCCGAATCTACAATAGCAATGCCTTTTTCAGAAAACGGAATAGTATACTCCTATAGCGGATTTAAGGAAGAAAACGATGGCAGGAAATTTACTGAACTAATGGCAATTAATCCTGATGGCAATGGCGATATAACCTCCTCAAAAGTTATCTGGAAAAAACTGGAGGAACTTTCGCGTAACCAGTGCCTTACTCCTGTAATCAAAGACGGCTTGATATATACGGTCAATACCAGGAACATAATGATGTGCATAGATGCAAAAACCGGTAAAGAAATCTGGTCAAAACATGTAACATCAAATTATGATGCCTCGCCTCTATATGTAAATGGCAATATCTGGTTCTTTTCAGTCAGAGGTGAAGCTCTGACAATTAAAGCAGGCCGGGAATATGAGGTTGTCGCTCAGAATAAAATGGATTCAGGTATCTGGGCAACTCCGGCAGTCTTAAGAAATTCCATGATACTGAGAACCCAGAAGTATTTGTACAGGATCGGAGGGGAATAAGAAAATGTCCTGCGATCCCTCGAAGCGGGAGAAGCAATCTTTTTATCATTTGTCCTTGTTCTTTACAGGATATCCAACAGTCTGTCCGAACAAAATCTGCTGATTGGAGTTCAGTTTCAGTTTTGTTTTAAGCGCTGATCTGTTACAATTATGAAACCACGCTGCCAGACCGTGGGAAGCCGCAAATAAGTAGACATTGGCTGCTATTATTCCTGTATCAACATAGTAATATGACTTTTGAATCTCAGGATCAAGCAAACCAGGTTCTCTGTAACCCCGGGTATTGATAAGCCGGTTCAGATCTGCGACGAATATCAGACGAACAGGAGCTTCGCTTCCAAAATTAACCTGACCCTTGCCAATTGCTTCAGCACGAAGATCTTTGTCAGTAACCGGGATCAGAGAATGTGTATAAGCATCATAGAGATATGTTCCTTCCTTAAGGGCAACATAGAGGTCAATCTCCTGGGAGTTGCTTGCGCTTGCAGAGGTCCTTCCGGAAATTCCAAACGGACCTTTTTTACGGTTTACCCCACAGGCTGCCCAAAGAAGATTTGAGAGCATCTGTAATGACAGGCCTTTCTCACTTATTTCCCTGATCGTCTTTCTCTGCTTTAACGCTTTCATTACAGATCCGCCGTTATCAGATTCAGGTTTAAGCAATGGAACGGGAATCAGATTTTGGGAAGAGCCAGTATCTTGAGGTCTTTTGACTTTTGCAGATATCTCAGAGTTATTTCGTTGAGTCAAGTAATCCTCCTTTCTTTGTCTGGAAATGAATATTAACAGAAATCCAGCACTAAAATATTATACATTTAAAATTCTACCTTGTTCTTTCTTTTAATACCAGCTTGAAGTGTGAAGCAGGCTGTTATGCTTTCTTCTTTCTGCGCGAGAAAATTCCTTTGATTTGCGACCATGTATTTTTATGGACTATTGATTCTCTCTGGTCTCCGATCAGCGCTGCATAAGGCTGTAAACCCTCAACATTTTCAAAAACAATTTTAATTATTCCAGATAAAGGAAGAAATAAAATTATGCCTGGTATACCCCAGATTAAACCTCCAAGGATCAGAACAAAAATTGTAAAGAAGGGACTAATGTTCACACTTCCTCCGACTATATAAGGTTCAATAATATAATGATCTATAATATTAATCAGTAATATAATGATAACAACCCAGATCGACTGATTTAAGCTTCCGTCAATAAGTGAAATAAAGAATGGGACCAGTCCTCCTATTAAAGCCCCTACATATGGGATAATGGTCATAATGGCAACAATCAGCGCAAGAACGACACTATTTTTCAGACCTATAATCAAAAATCCTATGAGAAAAAGTATCCCCATAATGCAGCCAGCAACGAGTCGTCCCGTGAGGTATTGCTGGGCTACCATGCTGATTCTTTCAATCATATTTATTGCCTTATTTCTTTTCTCTTCTTTATAAAGCATTATGACAAAATTTTCATATTTATTTCTCTGCATTAAAAACAAAAAGATAAATACCAGAACCAGAAACAGGCTCCCTATGAAAGCAATTGTGTTTTTAATAAAATTGGTGAGAAAACTCCCTGCATTATTAAATACATCTGAAGCATGTACTCTAAGTTGCTGAGAACTTACACCCAGACTGTCGTTAACCCATCGCTGTATATCCAGTTTTATTTCTTCATATCGTAATAATATAAGGGGAAGTTCCTTTCCTATATTACCTATCTGAGCAGCAAGAAGCAGGATTACTATCGAAAAAAAAACAACAATAATCAGTACAGATATCAAAGAAGAAAAGACTCTTGATACACCGCGCTTTTCAAGTCTGTTTGATACTGGTGTCATCAGCATTGCCAAAAGGCCGGCGAAGCTTATCAGCACGAAAAAGCCCCGGCCAAAATATAATACAATGCTTATTAATATTACGAAGAGTAATATCTTATTAATTCGTGCCAGTCCGGGATGAGGTAACATAAACTAAAAAAGATGGATTAAGTTCTAAAGAAAAGTCTAAACTAATCAATATCAACCATTAAACAAAAAGGTTCAGTGAAAAGTTTAAAATCTTCCCTGATTTGCAAATAATTTGAGATAAGTGTATCACTATCTGACTTCTGTTAAGTGTTCAAACCTTCAGTAATTTCATCAATTCATCAAGTTTTGGAGAAAGGATGATTTCTGTCCTGCGGTTTTTGGCCCTGCCTTCAGGAGTATCATTATCCGCTTTAGGAAAAAATTCGCCTTTACCTGATGCTGTCAGACGGGTTGGTATAATTTTATAATCATTTGTAAGTATCCTCACAATTGATGTTGCCCGTGCAACGCTTAAATCCCAGTTATCTTTATAAACTGATGTTTTAATAGGTACATTATCAGTATGCCCTTCAATAAGAATGTCAATATCAGAGTTTTTATCAAGAACTCCGGCTAACAATTTCAAAGCATCTTTCCCTTTATCCTCCACAGCGGAACTTCCTGACTGGAAAAGAAGTTTATCTGACATGGATACATATACTTTTCCATCTTTAATCTCCACTGAGAGCTCATCAGAATTGAAACCCAGAAGAGCATTTCTTAAGGTGTTATTCAGGTTCCTTGTAAGGGAATCCTGTTTTGCAATTATCTGTTTCATATCATGGAGAGTCTTTTCTCTTTCCGAAAGTAATTTCTCTTTAGCATCGAGGTCTTCTGATTTTGCAGCCAGAGCCTTGCTCAATTTGTCGGTTTGTGAAAGACTCTGATTAGTAAGGTCATTATATTTATTCTGAAGATCTTTGTAAGAGGTTGACAGTTTATTACTCTGATCAGTAAGGTCCGCTAAATTTTTCTTCAGCCCACCATTTTCTTTCACCTTTGATGCCAGATTTAAACATAAGTTATCTCTCTCATTAACAACTGTTTTAAGTCTTTTACTCCATGCAAAAGGCTGCTTTGAAGGTTTAGGATCATTGCACTTATAAACAGCGGCACAGGAACTCAGTATGAGTACGAGAGTAACTGGCATTAACACATATAAAATCTTTTTCATTGGTTTATGTTTTAATTCTCTATAATATTATTACAATCTCAACAGGAATAGGTTTAGAAATATTTTCAATGCTGCTTAGATTTCTAACAAGCTTGCTTGTTTCAGTTGCGAGGGTTGAGTCGTGAGGTCAACTTTTTTCACTACCTTTGCGAATTATTTAATTCAAATTAAACCCTGATACATAAGTGTTATTCGATGATTTAAA
>Ga0208079_1001927_pt1 | contig 10462 bp, 7 predicted proteins | sample NGESurdeep092012_5_FD_184474 | JGI IMG/M metagenome (GOLD analysis project Ga0208079, IMG submission 184474) | Arctic peat soil microbial communities from Barrow, Alaska - NGEE Surface sample 210-2 deep-092012 (SPAdes) | ecosystem: Environmental > Terrestrial > Soil > Wetlands > Peat ... | reverse complement strand
GATCCGGTGGACGGAGAAGTCAGGCGAGGGCATCGCACTCGCCTCGGCTGTCGCCGCTGCCGACTCGATCCTGAAAGGCGCATGATGTTCGAACCCGACAGCCACGAGCACGACCTGCTCAACCGCGCGAGCCTCGACCACTGCGTGAAGTGCACGATCTGTGAGACGCAGTGCCCCGTCGCGGCGGTGACGCCTCTGTTCTCCGGCCCCAAGTACGTGGGACCGCAGGCTGAGCGCTTCCGTCACGGCGAGTCGGTCGACCACTCGCTCGACTACTGCAGCTCCTGCGGCATCTGCACGCACGTCTGCCCGCAGGGCGTCCACATCGCCGAGCTGAACTCGGTGGCACGAGCGGCGATGAAGGCCGACCACATGCCGCTGCGCGACCAGCTCATCTCGCGCACCACGTTCATGGGCATGGCGATGACACCCGTCGCGCCCATCGCGAACGCAGTGCTCAAGTTCAAGCCGGCCCGCATCGCTGTCGAGAAGGTCGTGGGCATCCACCGCGATGCCGCGATGCCGACGGCCCACACGCAGACGCTCGTGGGCTGGCTGCGGGGTCGTTCGGCGCCGACGCCGGGCTCGCGGGGCAAGCTGATCTTCTTCCACGGCTGCGCGCAGAACTACTTCGAGGTCGAGACGGGCATCAAGACGATCGAGGTCCTGGAGCACCTGGGCTACGAGGTGATCGTGCCGAAGCAGGGCTGCTGCGGGTTGCCGCTGCAGTCGAACGGCATCTTCGACACCGCGCGGACGTGGGTACGCAAGCTCGTCGCCCAGCTCCGAGAGGCGCCGCGCGACCTGCCGATCATCAGCTGCTCCACCTCGTGCGGCGGCATGCTCAAGCACGAGGCCAACGAGATCCTCGGCGTCAAGGATGCTGACCTGCTCGAGGTCGGCGGCCGGATGCGCGACATCTGCGAGTTCCTGCTGGAGATGTACGACGAGGGCGAGCTCGACACGAGCGACTGGCTGCGGAATGAGCTGACCGTCCCGTACCACGCGCCCTGCCAGCTCCGCGGTCAGAACATCGGCACCCCGGCCGTACAGCTCATGGAGCTGGTCCCCGGCATCACCGTGGTCGAGTCGGGCGCGTACTGCTGCGGCATCGCCGGCACGTACGGGCTGAAGAAGGAGAAGTACGACATCGGCATGTTGGTCGGCAAGCCGGTCTTCGACAAGATCGTCGCGGTCAACGAAGGAGTTGCCGCGTGCGACTCCGAGACGTGCCGTTGGCAGATCGAACAGGCAACTTCTGTACCGACGGTGCATCCCATCGCCTTCATCCACCAGGCTATGGGCTTGTCGAGGTTGCCGGTGTCTACTGGCAGCTGACCCCATTCCAGGAGGACCTCATGCCCGTACGTTTCGCCGCCATCGGCCTTGACCACGCCCACATCTTCGGGATGATCGCGGGACTCATCGACGGTGGTGCCGAACTCGTGGGCCTGGCGTCCGACGACCCGGAGGCCGCGGTGTGCCAGCAGGTGCGCGTTCTGCAGCCCGACGTGCCGTGGTTCGACGATGCGTCGGCGCTGTACGCGGATGCGTCGATCGACCTGATCGCGACGGCTGCCGTCCCGGTACGGCGTGGCGAGATCGCGATCGCCGCGCTCGAAGCAGGCAAGGACGTCGTCACCGACAAGCCAGGCGTGGTGACCCAGGACCAGCTGGAGACAATCAAGAAGCTGGTCGCCGAGAAGGGCCGCTTCTGGGACGTAGTGTTCTCGGAGCGGTTCGGCGTACGGTCCGCGATCAAGGCCGGCGAGCTGGTCCACAGCGGCCGGATCGGGCGCGTCGTCCAGACCCTCGGCCTCGGCCCGCACCGCGAGCGCGATGCGGCGCACCTGTCCGGCGGCTCCGGTCGTCCCGACTGGTTCTACGACATCTCCACGTTCGGCGGCATCCTCAACGACATCGCCAGCCACCAGATCGACCAGTTCCTGTGGCTCACGGGCTCGACCAAGGGTGACGTCGTCGCGGCGACCGTGGCGAACTTCAACCACCCCGAGCACCCCGACTTCCAGGACTTCGGCGACATCATGCTGTCGTCCGACAGCGCGCAAGGGTACGTACGGGTGGACTGGTTCACCCCGCAGGGCCTGCCGACCTGGGGCGACGGCCGCCTGGTCATCGTCGGCACCGAGGGCTACATCGAGCTCCGGAAGTACGTCGACATCGAGGGCCGCCCCGGTACCGACCACCTTTTCGTCGCCGACCAGAACGGCACCGAGTACATCGACTGCTCCGATGTGGAGTTGACGTTCTTCTCCGACGTCGTCGGGGACGTTGTGGACCGTACGAACAGGGCTGTACCCCAAGAACACACCTTCGAGGTCTCCCGCCTCGGCGTCCTCGCCCAGGAGAAGGCGACGGTACGGAAGCTGTTCTGAGCTCACACGGCGGACCCCATCCCGCAACGCCCGCCGCTCCGGCCTGTCGCTGACCATCAGCGCGATTAGGGTCGAGGCGTGCCTCTCGCGCTCTTCGATTTGGACAACACGCTCCTCGACCGGGCCACGTCATTTCTGCGGTGGGCCACGAGGTTTGCCGCGGAGCACGCGCTCGGACCCGCGGACGTAGCGTGGCTGGTCGACGCCGATGGCGACGGGTCCGTGCCGCGCCCGCTGTTCCTGGCGGCCATCCGCGAGCAATTCGCCGTCGACCTCCCGATGACCGCCTACCAGGCGGAGATCGTGGAACTGGTCGAGCTGGACCCGGCGGTGCCGCTCGCCCTGGACGGCCTGCGCGCCGTGGGGTGGCGGGTGGCGATCGTCACCAACGGGCAGGCCCGTCAGCAGTCCGCCAAGATCCGGCATACAGGGTTGGACACGCATGTCGACGCCGTCGCGATCTCCGAGGAGGCCGGCGACCGGAAGCCCGGCCGGCGGATCTTCGAGGTGGCGGCTCAGCGGTGCGGTGCCCGATTGTCGGACGGGGGTTGGATGATCGGTGACGCCGCCGAGGCGGATATCGGCGGCGGCAGGAGCGCCGGGTTGCGGACGGTGTGGATGCGGCGTGGACGCGAGTGGGACCCGGCCTTCCCCCCGCCGGACCGGGTCGCCGACGACATCCCCGCTGCCGTGGAAGCACTCGGTTCGCCACCGCCTTCGTGAATCAGTTCGCCCCAAACGTGCCTAGCAGCGTCGAGATCGGCACCTGCTGGCGCACTCTCAGCCCGCTCCCCAAACAGGGCTGGGTCTAGAGCCTGTTTGTGGTGGTTATCAGACGCCGGAATCGTCTCTCGCGGCGCCAGACCCTTGAAAACGTTGTTATGAAACCCATTTTGGGGCTCATAACCACCAATCCACGGGCCGGGCGCGATGCCGGGCTTCCTGATCCGGCCATAACCACCACAACCCGGGCCTAGACCTCTTCGTAGCGAGCGTCCCGCCCCCACCGGGAGCGGGACACTCGTCAGCGAGCCGGGCGGGACCTGGGTGCCGGGAGCTGGGGCGGGGCCGATGCCGGGATGGCCTCGAGGAGCTTGAGGGCCTCTGCGATCGCCAGGTCGAGCTGCGGGTCGTGCGTGTCCTCGTCGGACCAGTCCCCTGGGCTCATGACGAGCTCGATGTCGGGGTCGATGCCGTGGTTCTCGACGTCCCAGCCGTGAGTGTCGAAGTGGAACGAGTACCTGGGCTGTGTCACCCCCGTACCGTCGACGAGGTCGAACCGGCCGTCGTAGCCGACAACGCCTCCCCACGACCGCTGGCCCACCACCGGGCCGAGCTTCAGCTCTTGCGCGGCCGCGCAGACGATGTCGCCGTCTGAACCCGCGAACTGGTTCGTGACGAAGACGACCGGGCCGCGACGGCCGGCGGAGGGGTACGGCTCCGGCGCGCCGTGGCGTACGACATCCCAGCCGATGATCCTGCGGCTCAGCCGCTCGATGATCAGCTGCGAGGTGTGACCGCCGCCGTTGTAACGCATGTCCGCGACGAGCCCCTCGTGGGACATCGCGAGGTCGAGGCCGCGGTGGAACTGCGCCCAACCCGTCGCCAACATGTCGGGCACGTGCAGGTAGCCGAGACGCCCGCCCGATGCCTCCTCCACGTACGCGATACGGCTCGCGACCCACGCCTGGTACCGCAACGGCGTCTCGCTGGCCGTCGGGATCACGGCCACCCGCCTACTGGTCCCGCCGCGCCGCAGCGTCACCTCGACGACCGTGTCCGCCGCGCCGACGAGCAGCGGGCCGACACCACGCCGATCCACGGCCTGGCCGTCGATGGACACGATGACGTCTCCGAGCTGCGCATCGACGCCCGCGGCGCGCAGCGGAGACCGCGCCTCAGGGTCCGAGGACTCCCCCGGCAGGATCCGTACGATCCGTGCGCCATCTGCATCCGGCTCGAAGTCGGCGCCGAGCAGACCCTGGACCGGCTTACCCTTCGCGGGCGGCGGCTGTACGTACGCGTGCGAGGTGTTGAGCTCGCCGACCGTCTCCCAGAGGATGTCGACGAGGTCGTCGAACGTACGGACCCGCTCGACACTCGGCCGGTGCCGGTCGAGGACCTTGCCCCAGTCCGTACCGTCCATGTCCTCGCGCCAGTAGAAGTCGCGCATGAGCCGGCCGTTCTCGTCGAACATCTGTCGCCACATGGGCCGCGGGTCCACCGTGCGCCGCAGCCGTGCGAGGTCGACGTTGACCCTTGCGGGGTCGTCGTCCTCGAGCTTGTTGGTCGACGGGACGACCAGCAGCTCGTCCTTCAGCCTGAGCACCACGCGCTCGCCGTCGCCGGACACCTCGAACGCCTCGCACGGGCCGAGGACGGTGACCGAGCGCGTGTCGAACGCGTACCGCTCGAGCACGTCGGGATCGGGTTCCTTGGTGACACCCGCCCGACCTGCGCCGAGTTCTCCGGCCGGAGCCACGACCCGGCGCCACAGCACGCCGTCCTTCGCGGCGCGGAGGTCCTGGTAGTCGCCGGACGGTACGGGGAAGGGCACCAGCCGCTCCTCGAAGCCGTCGGCGTCGAGCTCGACCGAGACGACCTGCTTCGGGGCGTCGTCCTTCTTGTCCGTCGGGGTTGCCTCGGACTGGACCTTGCTGATCGGCCACCCGTCGGCGGCGGCCCCGAACGGCGCCGGTGCCGTCGCGGACAAGGGCACGAGGTAGGGCCGAACCGTACCGATGAAGGACAGGTCGAATCCCTGCTCGTCGTAGCGGGGATCGAACGTCCGTGCGCTGAGGAACACGAGGTGCTGGCCGTCAAGGGTGAAGGCAGGGTTCGTGTCGTGGAAGCGGCCGGAGGTGAGGGCCTCGACACGGCTGCGACGAGCCCGAAGGTCCGCGTAGTACAGGCGGGTCGTCATCCCGGTACCGGTCGGCGCCACCCACGCCAGGTAGCGGCCGTCGGGTGAGAACGCCAGCCCGGTGGCTTCGCCCTCCGGTGAGGTACCGAGGTCGGTGACGCGTCCGTCTGACACGCGCACCGTGGCAATCCGGCCGTCTCCAGTCACCACAGCGAGGACCGAGCCATCGGGTGCGGCTGCCAGCGAAAGCACCCGGCCCAGCCTCCCGCGCGCGATCCGGCGCGCCTCACCGGTGCCGTCAGCCGCACGGATCTCGAGCGCGTCCTCGCCGAAATGGTCGGTGACGTACGCGACCTGGCCGGTGGTGCCGATGTGGCGCGGCAACCTGGCTCGCACACCCGGCGCCGCCGACAGAGCTCGCGCCGGGCCCGCGCGATGGGTCAGCGCGAAGATCGCGCCGTGCCACTCGAGGACCGACAGGTCGCCGCCCTGATCCGGCTGAGGTGTCATGAGGCGCTGAGTCGGCGCGATGGTGAGGGGTCGTATGGGGGCGGCGAGCTGTACGTCGACGCGGTGCGGCGCAGAGTCCAGCGTCGCCATCTCGTACAGGCTGCCGCGCGCGTGGTAGACGATCCGCGTGCCATCGGTCGTGGGGTTGCGCACGTAGCCGGCATCGGCGTCGTGCTGCGTGTGCTGGGTGAGGTCACCGCCCGTGGCGTCGATCGACCAGAGCTGCGCCTGCTCGTCCGCGTGAGAGGGGAACGTAGCGCCGAGGTCGGAGGTGAAGATCAGCCTGTCGCCTACCCATGCCGGCGAGTAGATGCCTGCGGTCTCGTCGGGGAGCGCCCGCGTCCAAGGCCCCTTCTCCGACCCCAACCACAGCTGTGGCGCCGTGCCGCCCCGGTAGCGCTTCCACATGGCCAGGTCGCGCCAGTACGGCGTGGTCACAGCGACCGTCCCGTCCTCGCGGACAGCTGCTGACATGGCCGTCCCGTACGGGAGCTTGGTCGCCGCACCGTCGAGGTCGACGGCGTGGAGCCACATCCGCACCCGGTAGGGCTGCCCCGCGGCGGAGGCGACGAGGATCGTCGAGTCGTCGAGCCAGCCGTCGACGTACGTGTGCTGGACGCCCCAGTACGTGACCTGCCGCACCTCGCCCGTGCCCAGGTCGAGCACGAAGACCTCGGGCACGTTGCCGACGATGCGGGTGTACGCGATGCGGGAACCGTCGGGCGAGAACCGTGGATGCCGGACCGGCGATCGTTCGCTGGTCAGGCGCGAGGCTCGACCACCGGCGGTGGGAACCAGCCACAGGTCGTCATCGGCCACGAACACGATGTCGTCGCCCCAGATGTGTGGGTAGCGAAGGTAGCTTTCGATCACCCGGCCAACCTAGCAACGACATCCGAACCAGCGCATCGGTCTTTGAGTCGACCGATACGGCGAGCTGTGGCTCAGGCGCTCTTGTCGCGGCGCGAGGACCGCATGACGAGCGTGGGCTCGACGCCTTCGCGGATGCACTCGCCGGTGACGACGACGGTGGCGATGTCGTCGGAGCTCGGCACCTCGAACATCACATTGAGCAGCGCTTCCTCGATGATCGCCCGCAGGCCGCGTGCGCCGGTGCCGCGGTTGAGCGCGAGATCGGCGATGGCGTCGATGGCCTCTGCGGTGAGCTCCAGCTCGACACCGTCGAGCTCGAACAGCTTGTGGAACTGCTTGACCAGCGCATTGCGAGGCTCGATCAGGATCCGTACGAGCGCGTCCTTGTCGAGCGGCGACACCGAAGCGACCATCGGCAGACGGCCGATGAACTCAGGGATCAGGCCGAACTTGTGAAGGTCCTCGGGGCGTACGTCGATGAAGGGGTCGTCGTCCTTCTTGTGGGCCACAGCATTGTTGGTGAAGCCCAGCGGCCGCTTGCCGACGCGGGCGCTGATGATGTCCTCGAGGCCGGAGAACGCGCCGCCGACGATGAACAGCACGTTCGTCGTGTCGATCTGGATGAAGTCTTGGTGGGGGTGCTTGCGACCACCCTGGGGAGGTACGGAGGCGGTCGTGCCCTCAAGGATCTTCAGCAGCGCTTGCTGCACACCCTCACCGGACACGTCACGCGTGATCGACGGGTTGTCGGACTTCCGCGCCACCTTGTCGATCTCGTCGATGTAGATGATGCCCGTCTCGGCCTTCTTCACATCGAAGTCAGCGGACTGGATCAGCTTGAGGAGGATGTTCTCCACATCCTCGCCCACGTAGCCGGCCTCGGTCAGCGCCGTGGCGTCGGCCATGGCGAACGGCACGTTGAGCATCTTGGCGAGCGTCTGGGCCAGGTAGGTCTTGCCGCAACCCGTGGGGCCGATGAGGAGGATGTTCGACTTGCCGAGCTCGACCGGGTCTTCGTCTGCGGCCCGGCGAGGCTGGATCGAGGAGCGGGCCTGTACGCGCTTGTAGTGGTTGTAGACCGCGACCGCGAGCGTCTTCTTCGCGCGGTCCTGGCCGATCACGTACTCGTCGAGGAAGGCCCGGATGTCGCGAGGCTTGGGAAGCTCCTCGATCAGTCCGAGGTCTGGCCCTTCGGCGAACTCGTCCTCGATGATCTCGTTGCACAGCTCGATGCACTCGTCGCAGATGTAGATCGCGGGACCCGCGATCAACTTCTTGACCTGCTTCTGGCTCTTCCCGCAGAAGGAACACTTCAGCAGATCGCTCGTCTCGCCGATGCGAGCCATGCTGTCCTCCTTCTGCCGCCCCACCACTGGTGCGGACCTTCACGATAACCCGTCCCCGCTCCGAGGAGCGGGGACTTCCAGGGGTGTGTCAGGCTTCCTTGAGAGATGCGAGGATCTCGTCGACGATTCCGTACTTCACTGCCTCGTCAGCCGTGAGGTACTTGTCGCGCTCGATGTCCTTCGAGATCGTCGCGACCGGCTGACCTGTGTCGCTGGCGAGCATCTCCTCCATGAGGGCCCTGATGCGGAGGATCTCCCTCGCCTGGATCTCGAGGTCGGACGACTGCCCGTAGCCACCCTCGGTCGCAGGCTGGTGGATGAGGATGCGGCTGTTCGGCAGCGCCAGACGCTTGCCCTTCGTGCCGGCAGCCAGCAGGACCGCGGCGGCCGAGGCAGCCTGCCCGAGGCAGACGGTCCGCACGTCCGGCTTGATGTACTGCATCGTGTCGTAGATCGCCGTCAGCGCCGTGAACGAGCCGCCGGGCGAGTTGATGTAGATGCTGATCTCACGCTCCGCGTCCATCGACTGGAGGCAGAGCAGCTGCGCCATCACCGCGTTGGCGATGTCGTCGGAGATCGGCGTGCCGAGGAAGATGATCCGGTCCTCGAAGAGCTTCGTGTACGGATCGACGCGGCGCACGCCATAGCTCGTGCGCTCCTCCCACTGCGGGATGTAGTAGTCGGCGCGGGGGCCGGCCGGGGCGAGGCCGCCGGGCAACATGGGCATGTCAGAAGAAGTCGTCATGTAGGGCACAGTCTTCATAGTGGGCACAGTCCTCACTTGTTCGGTGCAGCGGTCGGGATCTGGGCGGCGCGTTCGAAGACGTGGTCGATGAACCCGTACGCGAGCGCCTGATCGGCCGTGAACCAACGGTCACGGTCGGAGTCGGCCTCGATCTGCTCGACGGTCTGGCCGGTGTGCTGGGCGATGAGCCCGGCCATCGTCCTCTTGATGTGGAGCGACTGCTCGGCCTGGATGCGGATGTCGGAGGCCGTGCCGCCGAGGCCGCCCGACGGCTGGTGCATCATGATCCGGCTGTGCGGCAGCGCGAATCGCTTGCCCTTCGTGCCGGCGCTCAGGAGGAACTGGCCCATCGAGGCTGCCAGTCCCATCGCGACCGTCGCGACGTCGTTCGAGATCCACTGCATGGTGTCGAAGATCGCCATGCCGGAGTCGACCGAGCCGCCGGGAGAGTTGATGTAGAGGTAGATGTCCTTGTGGGCATCTTCTGCGTTGAGCAGCAGCATCTGCGCGCAGATCGCATTCGCGTTCTCCTCCTTCACTTCCGAACCGAGGAAGATGATCCGGTTCGAGAGCAGGGACTGGTACACGGAATCACTCATGCTGCCTACGCCGGGCATTGCCGCCATGCGGGGAGTTTCGTCGTTCGTGGTCACGCATAAGAACCTACCGGCTCGTACCGACAGAACTGAGGATCATGAGGCTCTGTTCGCTGACGGCGCAGTGTCACAGATGCGCTTCAGCGACGTCCCGTACCCCCAACATGACGAAGTCCCCGGACCTGACGAAAGGTCCGGGGACTTCGGTGACTGAGAGGGTTTACGCCTCGTCGTCCGACGTGGCCAGCTTCGCCTTGGTGGCGGCGGCGGCCTCGTCGAAGGTCGGCGCCGGAGCCTTCTTGCGCTTCGGCTTGGGCGTCTGGTCGGCGGCTTCCTCAGAAGCGGGCGCCTCGGTCGGCGCCTCGTCCTCGTTCAGCGTGCCGTCCGCATTGAGACGGGACAGGTCGACAGCCTTGCCGTCGGCATCGGTGATGGTCGCGCCGGCGACGATCAGGCCCAGGGCCTTGCCGCGGCGGATCTCGCCGACCCACTCGCCCATGTGGTCGTGCTCCTGCATGTGCGAGAGCTCCTGCTCGGGCGTCGTGCCGTTCTCCTGCGCCTTGCGGTAGATCAGCATCGTGAGCTCTTGGTTGTCGACGCTGATCTCGCGCTCGTCGGCGACCTTGTCCAGGAGCACCTGAGCCTTGAGCGACTTCTCGGACGACGTGTCGACGTTCGTCCAGAACTCCTCCGGAGACTGAGCCGGCTCCGAATCGTTGCCGTCGAGGTACGACTCGATCGTCAGCCCCGCCTGGCGGAGCTGGTTGTCGATCTGAGCCCGACGGGCCTGCTTCTCGGCCTCGATCAGGCGCTCGGGAAGCTCGAAGGTCGTCAGCTCCAGAACGGCCTCGAGGACCTTGTCGCGAGCGCTGCCGGCCTGCTCGAGGCGGGCCTGGCGTACCGCGGAGTCCGCGAGGTCTGCCTTCATCTCGTCCAGCGTGTCGAACTCGCTGACGAGCTGCGCGAAGTCGTCGTTCAGCTCGGGGAGCTCACGCGAGGAGACCTTGGAGACGTTCACCTTGACGTCGGCCTCCTGGCCGCGGAGCGCACCACCGACGAGGGTGGACGTGAACGTCGTGGTGTCACCGGCCTTGAGCCCGGCGATCGCCTCGTCGAGACCGTCGAGCATGCCG